>Ga0209262_10000669_pt1 | contig 14754 bp, 7 predicted proteins | sample Lowcelwee11metaG_FD_187171 | JGI IMG/M metagenome (GOLD analysis project Ga0209262, IMG submission 187171) | Freshwater pond sediment microbial communities from the University of Edinburgh, under environmental carbon perturbations - Low... | ecosystem: Environmental > Aquatic > Freshwater > Pond...
TATACCTGACTTTCAGAATCCCGCAGGTGTAACCCTTCCCCTGTCACGCCGTCAGGAGATAATACGCATAGCCGAGAGACATGACCTGCTCATCATTGAAGACAGTCCGTACCGCGACGTCCGTTTCGAAGGGACACCGCAGCCACTGATGGCTGCCCTCGACCACAGCGGGAGAGTGCTTACTCTCAGCACTTTCTCGAAGATCCTCGCCCCCGGGTTCAGGCTTGCCTGGGTCATTGGACACCGCGAGCTCATCGACAAGATCGTGACGGCCAAACAGTCTGCCGATCTCTGTTCTCCGGCGTTTGTCCAGAAGATAACGGCAAGGTACATTGAGAAAGGACTGCTTGATGTCAACCTGCGAAAAACCATAGCCCTGTACCGTGAGAGACGCGACCACATGATAAAATGCTTCCGTGAATATATGCCTGAAGGTGTTAAATGGACAGAGCCTGAGGGAGGATTATTCCTGTTCGTCACTCTCCCGCCCTCGATGGACGCTGCAAAACTGCTTGAGCGGGCAATCAGAAAAAATGTTGCGTTTGTCTGCGGATCTGTGTTTTACTGCAACAATGAGGGCCAGAACACAATGCGTATCAACTTCTCGTACAGCGGTCCGTCAGACACCTGTGAGGGAGTACGCAGGCTGGCAGAAGCAGTAAGGGAGGAGATGGCGTCCGTCTGAGAACGATGGAGCTCTCAATTGTAATAGTATCATTCAATGTGTGCAACTACCTCAGGCAGGCGCTGCTCTCAGTGCAGAGGGCATCAATGCCAGATGCACATGAAATAACAGTAGTCGACAATGCCTCGTCTGACGGATCGGCTCAGATGGTCTCCGCGGAATTCCCGGATGTAAAGCTGATCATCTCTGATGCCAACGAGGGCTTTGCTGCAGCATGCAACAGGGGTATCATGGCCTCTTCAGGCGATTTCATACTTATCCTTAATCCTGATACAATAGTCGGACCTGATGCTCTCACCCTGGCACTGGACTTCATGCGGAGTCATCCGGATGCCGGCGCGGCAGGAGCACGGTTGGTTGACGGTGCCGGCCGTTTCCTGCCTGAGTCAAAGCGTGGCTTCCCCTCCCCCATGACATCATTCTTCAGGTTTTCACGACTGTACAGGCTCTTCCCGAGATCTCCCTTCTTCAATGCCTATTATCTCGGCCATCTGCCTGAAGATGCCACCTGCAGGGCTGACATACTCACCGGTGCCTTTATGATGATAAGGAAGGAAGCACTTGAGAAGGCGGGGCTCTTTGACACATCGTTCTTCATGTACGGCGAGGACATCGACATGAGCTGGCGTATCATCAGGGCCGGATACTGTAACTATTACCTGCCGGAAGTGCACATAACTCACTTCAAGGGACGCAGTGCGGTATCTGACGAAGAAAGATCACTTCGATATTTCTACGGTTCCATGACAATATTTGCCAGAAAACACCTCAATCGCTCATGGCACCTGCCTGTCACAGCCTGTGTCACCGTGATCTGCTTTGCTGCCAGAAGCTCACTTCGGGTGCGGCGGTTAATTAAAATTTGACCACTGTTGTTAAAAAGGAGAATAACGGATATCGACATTATGCAATATTTCTCTTATATTAGTCTCTTTAAGCAAATAATCACCTGAATGAGAAGGGCTAAATATATACTGTATGTACTGTACATGCTGCATGCAGTAACGCTTTCCGGTCAGTCCAGAAGTGAACTGCGCGAAATGTTCATCTCGGCGGAAGGGGATCTTCTGTTCGAGGATTATGCCGAAGCCCTGCCCAAATACCTGAATCTTCTCCAGATCTACCCTGAAAACTATAATTTCTATTTCAGGGTAGGACAGTGCTACCTGAACACCCCCGGCGAGAAGGAAAAGTCCATCCCGTTCCTTGAGACAGCAGCAAAAAATATAAATCCCGAACACCGCCCTGACAGGTTCAGGGAGACGGGCGCACCATATGATGTATTATATCACCTGGCCAATGCCTATCGGATAAATAATCAGCTCGACAAGGCTCTCGAAACATATGATCTCTTCCTCAGGGATGTCGACACCGAGGTCTATGACACTGCACTCGTCAGCTTTCAGATAGCCACCTGCCATACAGCCCGTGAAATGATGCGTGACCCTGTCTATGTCATCGAGAAGAACCTCGGGCAGTCACTCAATGACCGTTTCTCTGAGTTCAATCCTGTTGTCTCAGACGATGCAAAAACGATCCTCTTCACCCGCGAGATGCAGTTCTACGATGCTGTGTTTTACGCTTCCGCTGAGAACGGACGATGGAGTGAACCTGTAAACCTGACACCCCAGCTGGGGATTGACCAGGATTACTATACATCGTCACTCGCTCATGACGGTAAGACTCTGTTGCTGTACCGGACCGACGAGTATGACGGCAATATCTACCTGAGCAGGTTTAACGGAGGACAATGGAGTAACGTTGAGAAACTTAACGATAACATAAATACAAAATACTGGGAGTCACACGCTACCCTTTCGCGTGACGGAAACAAGCTCTATTTCACCAGTAACAGGCGAGAGAGCATTGGCGGTCTTGACATATTTGTCTCTGACAGAGACAGTACGGGAAAATGGGGCCCGGCCCTCAATCTCGGGCCGGTAATAAACACCATTTACAATGAGGAATCACCATTCCTCGCCAACAATGACAGTACTCTCTTCTTCAGTAGCCGTGGCCATAAAAACATGGGCGGATACGATATCTTCAGGTCTGACCTTGACAGGAACGGCGTATGGAGTATGCCGGTGAACCTCGGTTACCCGGTCAACACAACAGATGATGACCTCTTCTTTTTTCCGGCCGGCAAAGGTGACAGTGGATATTTCTCAAAATTTGCCGATGACGGCTACGGCAGAATGGATATGTTCCTTTATGAGATCTACTCTGCCCGCAACCCGCGTTACTTCACCGTTAGCGGAACGGCACTCATAAAGGGTCTTCTCACTGAGTTTCCTCAGCCTGTCACTGTCACAGCTGTCAATAATGCTGACAGTGAGTCAGTAGTCTCCTCCATCGCCGGGCCGGAGACCGGGGGCTATGTCTTCAGACTGCCCCAGGGATCATACACCCTCTCCTTCACCAGCGAAGAGGTGACACCTTTAACACTTATTGTGGAGATGCCGCTGAGCTACAAGGGAGACAGCGTTACTATAAACCACGTGACGCTCACACCTGATGACACTGAAGCCTTCCTTGAGGTCTTTGCCGACACCAGCGCAAGAGCAAATGCTTCTGTCCCCCTCCCCTTCACTGTCCTGCTTGAAGAAAAATCACTGCTCAAAATAGACGTTTTCTCTGCAGATACTCTCAGACATACTGAAAGACACCGTATAACCGACACCACATTTGCATTTCTTATGGTGCCTCCGGTTGGTGAGAGCCTTTTCATCTTCAGCCTCACAGACAGGTTTGGCAATCAAACCCGCGATACCGTGGCAGTCAGCAATCATGATCTTATTGCATCGGCATCGCCTGCACCCTTAGGTTACCGGCCTATTGAACCTGTTGAAGCGGCAGTCATGGCTGCGGAGCCGGCCGTGACAACTGAGGCTGTTCAGCAGCCTGCCAGCACTGATGAGATACCTGTAGGAGATGAGTCGCTCAGCACCGGAGATTCTGATGGCCGCTGCAGCCCCTTCTGGTGGCTCCTGTTGCTGCTTGCAGTCTTTATTCTTTACCTGATCTTAAGATCAAAAAAGAGGAAAAAAAACGATAATGCATAGTACCGATATGAAAATCAAGAGATTAGTACTCCTGTTGGTCATTACCTCACTTGGCTTCAAAGTCACTCCGCAGGACAATATAAAGCTCGAGGAGGCTTTTTACGAAGCTGAATACTTTCTTATGAGAGGTGACTATAGCGATGCTCTGCCATACTACCAGGGCATTTATGCGGCTATGCCGGAGAAGGCAGGTATTGCCTTCCGCATAGGGATATGCTACCTGGGCATGGAAGGGAGCAAACACCTGTCGATAGAGTATCTTGAGGAGGCCTCCCTCAGGATGACGGCAAAATACTACGAGGGTTTTACAAAGCAGAACGAGGCTCCGTACGAGACTCTGTTTTTCCTGGGTGAAGCATACAGAATAAACTACATGTTTGAGAAAGCAAAGTCTGCCTACAGCAGGTATCGCGAGACGCTGCTGCCGACCGACACTGAGAACCTGCTCTTCATCGATCAGCAGATAGCCTCATGCAACAATGCACCGGCAATAATGGCTGAGCCGGTAAAATTCACAATCGAGTCAACCGGCAATATGATCAATGACAGCAAGGATAACTATTTCCCTGTTGTCTCTGCAGACGGACAGTCGATGGTTTTTATGACCTCCCTGAAGTTTTATGACGCCATTATGTTCTCACGTCTTGAAAGAGGCCGCTGGACCCTTCCCGTGAATATCACCCCCGAAATAAAGTCTGACGGAGGTCATTATGTATCATGCCTTGCCAGCTCCGGAAACCTCCTTATCCTCTCAAAGGATGATGATATCGACAGTGACCTGTGGATCAGCACCTACGACGGGGCGCTGTGGCAGCCTGCCCTCAGGATGAGTAAGGAGATAAACACAAAATACTGGGAGGCTCACGGATATATCAGTGAAGATGAATCCACCCTTATCTTCTCAAGTGACAGGCCGGGAGGGTTCGGAGGCCTCGACCTCTATGTCTCCAGGCTTGATGGCGACGGCAAATGGGGCACTCCGGTCAATCTCGGACCTGAGATCAATACTCCTTTCAATGATGACAGACCGTTCCTGATCAACAACGGCAAAACCATCTTCTTTGCATCACAGGGCCATTATACCATGGGCGGATATGATATTTTCAGGAGTGACCTGCAGCCCAACGGACTGTGGAGCAAGCCTCAGAACATCGGTTACCCTCTGAACACTCCGGATGATAACATCTTCTTCTGCCCTGCCGATAACGGCAAGGCAGGCTATATGTCACTCATCCGCCCTGACCAGGGCGCAGGTATGGAGGATATATACCTTATTAAGTTCAGATAGCACCGACAACAGCACACTAAAGTCATTGATATACAATTTAGTAACGTAGAAGCAAAATGGGCATAAGGGGATTATTGTTATTCATGGCGCTGCTTTCTGCAGTTCCTCTCTCAGCACAGAAGAAGAGTGAACTAAAGGCAATCTGGCTTGAGGCTCAGTCGCATTACCTCTACGAAGAGTATGAGCTGGCCAACCCCCTCTACCTGATCCTGAACGACCTCATCCCCGGTAATGCAAATATCAAGTACAAGATAGGCAACTGCTACCTGAATATACTCGATGAAAAGCAGAAGGCCATACCCTTTCTTGAGGCTGCGGTGAAGAACACAAGCTACGATTCCAAAACTGACAAGCTTAAGGAGACCCGGGCACCACTTGACGCATACTTCTCACTGGGTAATGCCTACAGGATTGCTAACATGCTTGACAGTGCCACCCTTACTTACCAGATGTTCCGCAGACTGGTCTCTGAGGCAGGTGAAATGGAGAACCAGGACTTCATCAACCAGCAGATGCAGGCCTGCAATATAGCCCTGGAACAGATGAAGACGCCTGTGCTTGTGTCAGTTAAGCCTTATAAGGAATATCTTAACCAGGGATCTGTCAATGACCGGCCGGTAATGAGCTTCGACGGGAACACCATGGCCTACACCGAGAGAAGGGGGCTGGAGAGCGTGGTTTACGTAACACGCAGGGAGGGAGAGAGCTGGGGCACCCCCACTGATATCACAGCTCAGTCAATGATGGGCACTGATTGCCACACATCATCTCTTAATGACGACGGCACTGAGCTTTACCTTTATAAGAATGACAATTATGACGGTAACATTTACGTCACAAAATACGCAGGCGGCAAATGGTCTCCCATTACAAAGCTCAATGACTTCATCAACACCAAGTTCTACGAATCTCATGCCTCAATATCTGCTGACGGTAAAAAGCTCTACTTCACCTCTAACCGTGCGGGAGGGATAGGCGAACTGGATATCTGGATGTCGGAGCGTGACGCCACAGGCGACTGGGGAGTGCCCGTCAACCTCGGCAGCACCACAAACACCCCCTTTAATGAAGAGACTCCCTTCATCTCTAAAGACGGGCTTACTCTTACATTCAGTTCAGAGGGTCACAGCTCGATGGGAGGGTATGACTTTTTCAAGTCAGTGAACGTTGCAGGCACCTGGGGTAAACCTGTCAATCTGGGTTATCCGTTAAGCACTACTGATGACGACCTGGGCTTCCAGCCGTTTGATGACTTTGCTTTCGGTCACTATTCGCTCATGACAGGCTATAAGAAGAAGGAGATAGCGCTGGTCACGTTTAATCCGCCATACGGTGACGAGACAGCTGACACAACAGCCCTTGCCGACACTGTGAAAATGAACTTTGACCCTGACAGCCTCCCGTATATATCACTGGCTGACACCACCGCCGTCATCACCAACCTCTCATTCAGGGATGTGAAAGACAGCGATGCGGATGAAGACCCTGACGTGCTATATTATACTGTTCAGGTTATGGCCCTTTATAATCCTGTCGATCCCGCTTACTTCGATTATGCCGTCATAACTGTCTACTACACGGCTGATGACAGGTTCTTCCGCTATACAACAGGTAAGTTCGACACAAAGCTTGAAGCGTACATCGAACTGTCGAGGCTGCTCAGACTGGGGTATCCTGATGATATCTTCGTCAAGAAAGTATATAAAAATGATACTCGAAGGTGACGGAATAAGACTGAGGGCTGTCGAGCCGGAAGACCTGGAACTGCTTTACAGATGGGAGAACGAGGAGGATAACTGGAAACAGAGCAATACTCTCATCCCCTATTCCAAATATATTCTCAAAAGATATATTGCCAACTCTCATAAAAGCCTTTTTGAGACCTCCCAGCTAAGGCTGATGATAGATGTTAAGGGGGAACGGAGGACCATTGGCACAATCGATCTCTTCGATTTTGATCATTATCATCTCCGTGCCGGAGTCGGCATCCTTATTGCAGACCCGCATGACAGAAAGAAAGGTCATGGCTCGGCAGCACTGGAGTGCCTCATCAGGTATTCATTCGGACCGCTGGGACTGCATCAGCTATGGTGTAATATCCTGGAAGGCAACGAAGAGAGCATGAAGCTCTTCCTCAGTCACGGTTTTGAGCTGTGTGCGACAAGGAGGGAGTGGGTACGTCTGAATGACGGCTTCGTCACAGAATACATGCTGCAACTAATAAGACCCCCGGTTATTTAATTCACTGCCCCCTGCTGCAAGCATTCCGCATGCTGCTGCAATATCGGAGCCTCTCGATTTTCTCACCGTAGCTTCAATGCCGGAAGTTACCAGGAGGTGTTTAAACTTCATCATTGTTGAATGATCAGAGCTGACGTGAACATCATCAGGGAGTGGATGATATGGCAACAGGTTTACTTTCAGCCTTCTCCCTCCAAGCAACTTCTTCAGTCCTTCAAGGTGTTCCTCCGTATCGTTAAGGCCGCTTATCATCACATAAGCCACGGTGAAGCGCCTGTTGCGCTCCCCGGGGTGAGACTCCAGAAGTGCGAGTGACTCCCTGAACGGCCATTTCCTCTCAGCGGGAATCACCTTGCTGCGCTCCTCCGGGAAGGGAGAATGAAGGCTGAGAGTGATGTTGCAACGCGTTTCATCAAGCAGTCTGCGGAGAGCCGGCATCACCCCTACCGTTGAGACCGTCACCCTGCTGTGACCTGCTGCCAGCCCCCATTCGGCAGTAAGGATATTACAGGCCTTTATTACTTCGTCGATATTGTCACCGGGTTCACCCATCCCCATCATCACTACATTCGTTACCTGGTGCGGAATACTAATCACCTGGTTTACTATCTCACCTGCCGACAGGTTCCCCTTCCAGCCATTTAGTCCTGTGGCACAGAAACGACATCCCATCCTGCATCCCGCCTGTACGGAGACGCATACCGTATGTCTCTTCCCCTCAGGCAGATAAACAGCCTCATGAAAAAGCCCGCCGGGGGTACTGAAAAGGTACTTCACCGAACCGTCAGATGAGTGAGCCGATGATAACGGGAGGCTCAGTCCTGCCTCGAATGAGACGGCAAGCCGTTCCAGCACCTTCCTGGGTATATCATCAATTTCGCTGAAAGATCGTATTCCTCTGCGATATACCCAGTAAAGAAGGCGCCGGGCATACTTCTCTTCTATGCCGGCGCCTTTAAGATAAACTGCAGCGGTCTCAGGATCGAGTCCTGCGAGCCCGATGCGGTGAGAGACACTTTGCACGTGTTATCACTTCAGTCCCTTGTTGACAAGCAGAGGTTCAATCTCAGGCTCCCGTCCGCGGAAGCTGAGATACATCTGTTCGGCATCCACGGTTCCCATCCTGTTGAGAATATTGGTGCGGAACGACTGTGCCGTGGCCTGGTCGAAGATGCCCTTTTCTTTGAATGCTTCATAAGCGTCATTGTCAAGCACTGCGGCCCAGGTATAGACATAATATCCTGCATCGTAGCCACCCACCATGTGAAGGAAGTATGTGCTGCGGTAGCGGGGCTCTATCTCTTTTATGAGCCCGATCTTATTCATGGTCTCCTTCTCAAACTTCTGTACATCAACAGTGACTGGCGCCTCAAGCGAATAGTAAGCCATGTCGAGCAGCGAGGCTGCCATCACCTCAACATTGTCAAACCCTGTATTGAAATAACTGCTGTTCTTAATCTTCTCAACCAGTGCCGCAGGAATGACCTCACCTGTCTCGTAGTGCATGGCATACATGTTCAGCACCTCCGGTTCGGTTACCCAGTGTTCCATTATCTGTGACGGCAGCTCAACTATATCCCATGCCACCGTTGTGCTTCCGTATTGGTTGTCTGAGAAGAGTGCCTGCAGTCCGTGACCGAATTCATGGAAAAGCGTAAGCACTTCATCCATGCTTAGTAGCGCAGGTGTATCTCCTGTCGGGGGGGTGAAGTTACATACTATCGTAACAACAGGGGTTATCTCTTTGCCGTCTAGGACCTTGTGGTCACGGTATGTGCCGCACCATGCCCCCTGACGCTTGCTCTCGCGCGGGTAGAAATCCATATACAGCACTCCCACATGGCTTCCGTCTGCTTCTTTAACCTCAAAGGCCTGTGCATCAGGATGTGGAAGAGGTATCTCTGTCAGGGGGGTGAATGTTATACCATAGAGCTTATTTGCAACGGCAAAGGCTCCGTCGCGGGTATTGTCGAGGCTGAAGTAAGGTCTCAGCTCACTGTCATCGAGGTCATACTTGGCCTTGCGCAGCTTCTCGGCATAATACCACCAGTCGTGCGGTTCCAGCTTGAAGCTGCCTCCCTCGGCGTCAATGATCTTCTGCATCTCATCACGCTCCCTGGCTGCGATCGGAAGAGATCGTTCAAGCAGCTCATTGAGAAGGTTAAGAACGTTCTCAGGCTTCTTCGCCATTCTCGTTTCAAGAACGAGGTCGGCGTGTGTATTATATCCAAGAAGCCGGGCTCTCTCAGCCCTGAGCCTGACGATGTCAGCGAGGACCTGGTTATTGTCATACTCATTACCGTTGTTTCCGCGGTAGAGGTATCCGTCATAAAGCTGTTTGCGCAGGTCGCGGTTCTCAGCATACTGAAGGAAGGGAAGCATACTGGGTTTCTGGGTGGTGAACACCCATTTTCCCTCCATGCCTGCATCCTTTGCCGCATCGGCAGCGCCGGCGATGACTCCCTCAGGCAGTCCTTTCAGGTCAGCCTCATTTTCAAGAACCAGTTTAAAGCTGTTCGTCTCTGACAATACGTTCTGACTGAACTTAACGGTCAGAACCGAAATCTCCTGGTTAAGTTTCTTCAGTGTCTCCTGGTCTGCAGGCTGCAGCAGTGCTCCGTTCCTTACGAAGTTCTTGTATACGTTCTCCAGCAGAAAGAGCTCTTCATCGTTTAGCTGCTCATTGGCCCTGTTGTCATATACTGCCTTGATCCTCTCAAAGAGTGTCTTATTAAGCAGCATCTCGTCCTGGAATGCCGACACCTTCGGTGCCAGTTCCATCTGCAGCGCCTCCAGCGTATCATTGGTGCTTGCGCTTGTCTGGGAATAGAAGACAGCTGACACCTTGTTCAGCATCTGTCCTCCGCGGTCATAGGCCGCCAGAGTATTGGCAAAAGTGGGTGCCTCTGTGCTTGAGGTTATCGCAGCTATCTCACCCCTGGCAATCACAATGCCCGAGTCAACTGCAGGCATGTAATGCTCATTCTCAATGAGTTCAAAAGGGGGAACGCCAAAGGGGGTGTCCCATTCGGCAAAGAATGGATTTCCCTGTTCCTTCTTCTGCGTAGTACATGAGACAACTGCCATCAGGGCTGCCGTCATCAGAATAATAGTCTTTTTCACGTGATTCTTATGTTAATGGTTAGTTTGTCTTATGAGGCTGCTAAGTTAGGGTTTTAGGCAGAATTATGAAACCCTGAACGCCATCAGTACGTTATAATGATCTGTTCATTGTTTATAATTTAATGATTTATTGACAAAACTTGATTGACAATTAAATCATATTTGCCGAACTTGCTAGGCCAAAACCATATGATTTACAAAACCCCAAAAATATAGGCTATGAAAAGATCTCTACACTTTATCAGGCTGATTATTATAAATGTATCACTGATGCTGGCCGTTACAACGGCCTATGGTCAGACAACATACGTCTGGAATAATGCCACCAGTGATTTCGCGTTGTCATCAAACTGGACTCCGGTCAGGACAACTCCTGCTACTAATGACATCCTTGTTTTTGATAACGGCGGCACATATACCTTAACCGGTGTTACCACCCAGACGATAGGAAAGATGCAAGTCACCGGCAACACCAAGGTTACCCTTCAGGCATCATCCGCTTCAGCAATTACCATCGGAGGAGGCTCTGAAACTGATCTTTCAGTAGGAGCAGGTTGTGAGCTTAATCTCACTGGTGCGAGTGCTATAACAATGACTATAGCCACAGGGGCAACAGCTGTTGTATCAGGTAATGTTACACTTGCAGGAGGAGCCCATAGACTTATTGGAACTGATGCGTCCTCCGTTACTTTCAACAGTGGGGCAACATTTACTACCGGCACTGCTTTCTCAGGCAACGCCTTCGGGACCACATCCCTTAACTCTGTAATTTTTGCTTCGGGGTCCTCATTCATTTTTATCGCAGGCAGCAACCCGTTCGGAGCCAGCGCGCCAAATTCGGTAGTGGTTTTTCAGCCTGGCAGCCTTTACAAACATCAATCCGCAAATACTCCCTCATTTTCAGGCAGAACATATGCCAATTTTGAGCTTGACAGAGCCGCGACCACAATCAATGGGACAGGATCGTCTGCCCTTACTGTAGATAATATTACGGTTACACAGGGTATTTTGAATCTGAATATGACATCAGTCGGCACAATAATAAAAGGTAATATCAACGTCAGTTCAGGCGCCACCCTTACATTTACACCTTCAAGCGCAGGCAATGTAACCTTTTCTGGTGCCGCCTCACAGAGCATCAACAGTGCCGGAACATTGACCTTTGGGCCCAATGCTTCAATGGTCCTTAACCAGGATATTGAGCTAAACTGTCCTGTAGCAATATCTGCCACACTTGATCTCAAAGACCGGATGATTTCCGGTACCGGCTCCCTTACGGTAAACAACGGTGCAACCATGCGGACTTCCAATACTGCAGGCATAACCGGAACAGTGCTTAGCGTCAACTCTTTGAACCTGGGTCCGCAGATAAATTACATTTTCAATGCTACCACAGTTCAAATGGCCGGAGATCTTCTCCCTGCATCGGCCAGTTCACTGACAATCAACAATCCGGAGGGAGTAACACTCATGAATGCACTTACTGTAGCCTCAGGGGTCACTCTCACAGCCGGTGACCTGACTCTGGCAGATAACAATCTTTCCATAGGAACTGCCGGCAATATTACGTCAACCTTTGACAAGTATGTGATTATCAATGGCACAGGCCGACTTTCAATGGTATTGACTGACGGTTCAACAAAACTATTCGGATTTGGTACTCCAACCTCCTATGCGGGTGTTGTTGCCAATGTTACAACATCAGGAAACACATTCACAGGGGCTGTCTCATCAACAATCACCCATCCAACCCTTCATAATGACAGAATGGTCCAGTTGCAATGGAAATTTGAACAGACAGGTACTGCAACAAATTCAGGGACTGCTGTCTTTATGTGGGACAATGCAGCCGCGAAGGGAACTGAATTTGACATCACAAAACCTGTTGTATTTGCCTCATGGGATGGAACGGATTCGCAATATGACCTGACTCCCGTGACTGCAACACTTATCGACGGAAACATTTACGGAGTGAATGTCGCTCTTCCTCCTACTCTGGAGCCCCAGGAACTTTTAATCGGTAACGTTTCTGCATTCCTTGCCGATGGACCCCGCCTCACGGCAGATGACACTCAAAACGATGTGGAGCATGATATAACCATCACGTTCACAGATGATCCAGTCTGGCGTGCCGCAGTCACTTCGGTGACAGTCGACGGCACAACCCTCACCGCTGCCGACTACACACTTACCTCCGGAACACTTACGCTAAAGCCATCGGCTGGCAACGCCCTTCTCACAACTGCAGGGACAAAAACGGTGGCAATAGTATCGACAGGTTACAATGATGCGACGGTGACGCAGGTTATCCTGGCTGGATCTGTCAGCGCCACAAAATCCACCTTCACCTTCACCCCTGAACCGGCACCGGGGGTAGCGACACTGGCTACAGTGACTGCCCGGGATTCCTATTCAAATCCCGTATCGGGTTACGTGTTCAAGGCTGATGCAACAGTGACCGACAATGATCCGGTCACTGACGAATTTTACACTGTCAATACGTATGATATTCCATCATCCATGACAGGCATCAACATTACTGCAACTGACGCATCGGGAAGTGCAACATTCTATATTATCCTCCCATCCTTCATTGACGGCGGTGATGGTATCAGTGTCCAGCTCAGACTGAATGACGGTGTTACAGCAGTTGGGTCACCCGCATCGTATATTGCTGCCGGGGTACCTAACATAAGGATCAGCGCCCCTGTCGCACTCAGTGAGACTAATCTTAATCTATCAAAGATCAATGTCACAGTCTCTAACGAGACATTTGCAGACAACACCATACCCAATACAAGTGTCACTCTGAACAATGCCCCCACCGGTCTCTCTGTTGGAACATTCCTGTGGCTTACCTCTTCAACAGCCGAAATCACCCTCGGATATACCGGTGGAGATTTTGACAGTGACATTAATAATTTCAACATTACAATTGCCGGAGCTGAATTTACGCTCGGCAATCCACTCACCAGTAATAACCTTACAGTTACTGCTGTGAATGAGGCAGCTCCGGTTGTCACAACAAATGCCTCCATCACTACGCTGGGTATGACCACTGCTACCTGGGGAGGGAACGTGACATCTGACGGCGGCGTACAGGTGACACAAAAAGGGGTATGCTGGTCAACAACATCTCCTCCCACTGTCAGCGACGGCGTGACGCAGGAGGGTGGTTCTATCGGCCCGATAACAGGCGACATGACCATGCTTATACCCGGCACTGTCTATTATGTAAGAGCTTATGCAACAAACAGCGTCGGCACGGGCTACGGCGAAGAGCGTACATTTACGACAATTGCTCCCCTGGAAGACTTTATTAACTTCCCTGAGACAAGCACCTCTTACAAAGACGGTACATTTATTGGCCGTGACGGCTCCACATGGAATTACTACCAGTGTTCAGGCAACGATGCAGTTGACATAACTGCTCCGTCACCAGTGCTTGGTAAAGGGAGAACACCCACTGCTGAAGTAAGGTCAGGACAGATCAACCACGGTGTCGGGAAACTCTCATTCAAGCTTGCCCAGTCTTTCTCATCAGCGGTTAACCTCGACGTATATGTTAACGAATATCTTGTCACCAACGTAACGACCCTTGCCTCTGAAACAATGGTCGTCAAGACGGTTTCAGACATTGATGTTTATGTGTCAGGCGTTGTTACAATTAAGTTCATACAGCATGATGTCAATGCAGGACAGGTAACGATCGATGATATTTCATGGACAACTTATATTCCAGACCTGAATACTGTAGAGGTACCAAGGTTCTCGCCTAAAAGCGGGTCATTTGTCGGTCCGCAGGATATAACCATTACCTCAGCCACATCGGATGCAAAGATTTACTATACGACCGATGGAACTCAGCCGACAACCTCGTCAACACTCTATGCCGGCCCGGTACGACTTTCAACCACTACTACCATCAAGGCAATTGCGGCTAAGACAGGCATGGCGAGCAGCCCTGTCGTTTCGTCAACCTACAACATTGAAGAGATAACCGAAGTAGCCAGTATCACTGCCCTGAGGGCCGGCGAGACAGGAACAAAAATATACAAGCTTACCGGAGAGGCTGTTATAACATTCCAGCAGTCTTCACGTAATCAGAAATACATTCAGGATGCCAGTGCCGGGATACTTATTGACGATGCAGCAGGTGTTATTACAGCAACCTATAATCAATATGACGGTATTAAGAACATTACAGGCCGCCTGAGTCTGTACAACGGCGTCCTGCAGTTCACACCACTCTACAATACCGGAGCAGCATCCTCCACCGGCAACACCGTAACACCTGTGACAGTGACTGTCAGTGAACTGAATACCAACTACAACAACTATGAATCAAGACT
>Ga0209262_10000670_pt1 | contig 14729 bp, 14 predicted proteins | sample Lowcelwee11metaG_FD_187171 | JGI IMG/M metagenome (GOLD analysis project Ga0209262, IMG submission 187171) | Freshwater pond sediment microbial communities from the University of Edinburgh, under environmental carbon perturbations - Low... | ecosystem: Environmental > Aquatic > Freshwater >...
CGAAAACATCCGAGATGAAGAGCGGTTCAAAAAAATGATGGAGCGGGTAAAATACGAATGGGAGAACTTTGAAGTATAAATCCTCGTTGTTTCCAATAGTATGTTATTTTTTGTCAGACCGCCTTTAGGTGTGGTCAAATAAGGACGGATTTTCAATTCGGGGATGGGGGACTGAAAGTATTTCAAATTATGTCCAGCTTCAGGGGGGGAGTAAGACACAAGGTTCAAGTCCTAGCTGGGGAGCAAAAAGATAAAAGGGTTATACTCTGATAGTATGACCCCTTCTGTTTTAAAGCCTTTTGAGAATTGAATAGGGGAGTATTTTTAATAAATATCCAACCAGCCTCCATCTCTTTGTTACATAAACCACTTTTTTCTGTTTTTTGATTGCATCTAAGATTTGCTCTGCCGCTTTTTGTACTGGTGCTACCCAAAAAAGACCTTCTCCCTTCGCCATAGCAGTATCAACAAATCCTAGACGAACATCTGTAATATTGATAGGTAAATTAGATTTATGGGCATTCAACCTTAACCCTTCCAGGTAATTGATTTGATATGCTTTTGTGGCATTATATGATGGGGCAAGTCCATTTCCCCTGATTCCAGCAATTGAACTAATATTCACAAGATGACCATAACCCTGTTTCTTGAAAAAATTCATTCCCCAAAGAGAGATATTAGTAAAACCCTGAATATTGGTTTTAATTACATTATTCTCAACTTCAAAATTTAAACGCATATTTTCCTCACCAATACCTGCGGCGATAATCAATAAATCCATACCCCCAATCTGCTTAGCAAGTTCAATACAAGCTGATTCACAAGATGATAAATTCTGTACATCCATTTTCTTAAGAAACACCCTACCTAAATTCTTTTCTTGTATCGATTCTAACAAACCTTCTCGTCTTCCAGTTATACCAACTAAATAACCTTCCCGCAAAAGAATCTCGGCTAATGACTTACCTACTCCACTTGTTGCTCCAATGATTACTACTTTTTTCATTTTCTAAAACTATTTAAAACACATCATTTATCAAGTTGTGTTCTTGAAAATTTGCAGGAAGTCTAACCTTTTAGTTTTTTGATAGTCACATACTAATCATTGAATTATAGCTGCATCTTTCGTAGAAAAGGGAAGCGAAGCAAGTCAACCACTTACACGGATTTCGGGTAAGTGGTTTTTTCTTTCGCGCCAGTCCTGACGCCCTGACCGTAAGCGTCAGCATTTTGGGCCAGGATTTTGTGGAAATCTGAGAGTCTATAAGGGGCTAAAGGCAATTATTGCAATGAAATGCTTGACTTGCCCTGTAATATGGAGTAAATTGACTTCAGTTTATAACACCCAAAATCCTTCTATTATGAAACAGATCCGAATTCTTGCGGGAATACTCCTTCTGATAACAGGAGTTCTGCATGTTGTCCTGTACATACAAGATCCTGATGTGCCAGGAAGCATTGGCCTGCTGATTTTTGGTATTGTTTACGCTGGTATAGGCATTCTGTTGTTTAACAGAAAAAAGTATCCTCTGTATCTGGGGCTTATTATTCCGTTGATCGGGATGACTCTTTCAATCATTAAATTCGGAATTCCTGAATTGATTTCATTATTGGCTTTATTCAAGCTGATAGGATTGATAGTAATAATCTGTTGCGGTTATCTGTTACTGAGACGAGGTAAAGTGTAAGCCAGGCAATTCAACCACTTACACGGATTACGGGTAAGTGGTTTTTTCTTTGGCGCCAGTCCTGACGCACTGACCGCAAGCGTCAGGGGTCAGGATGCTGCCAATGACGATCCCGACACAGTTGTCGGGATGTCATGGTAAAACCGAAAGCCTCAGCATTTTGGGCCATGATTTGGGGAATAACCGTCAAATTTACAGGTGAGCTAAGACATAATTGCCTAACTTTAGTTGACTGTTAATTTTACTAATAAAAAAGCTATGACATCAGCAAAGAGTTTGGCAGCAGTAATTGTATTTTCTGTCTGTAGTCTAACAACCAAGCTATCTGCCCAAATGCATTGGACACCAGTGACCACTTCTGCTGAATGGCAAGCAAGGTTTCAGCATTCTGCAGTAGTTTTCAATAATAAAATGTGGGTAATGGGTGGCAGTAGCGATACAATTGTCTTAAATGACATCTGGTATTCAAAAAATGGTTTAAAATGGACAATGGCATCTGGCAATGCTGGGTGGTCAGGCAGGGCATGCTTTACTTCAGTGGTTTTCAATAACAAAGTATGGGTAATAGGTGGTTGCTTAGCTAATGGCAACAATTTGAACGATGTGTGGTATTCATCAGATGGTATTGAATGGGAGCAAGCTACAGCCGCTGCACCCTGGACTGGAAGGCATTATCATACATCAGTAGTATTTGACAATAAAATCTGGGTCTTTGGTGGGTATGATGGCAGTTGGAAAAATGATGTATGGTGTTCATCAGATGGCATAAACTGGATTCAAACAACCGATTCAGCATCATGGTCAATAAGATGTGCCCAATCATCAGTAGTCTATGATAATAAAATGTGGGTAATTGGTGGTGTATATAGAAAGGATAAAAAGTTCGTTTACCTGAATGATGTTTGGTATTCAAATGATGGTAAAAGTTGGATTCAGGCAACTGATGCTGCGTCATGGCCCAAAAGGTATGCACCCCAGGTAGTTGTTTATCGTGACAAAATTTGGTTGATGGGTGGATGTCCGATGTTTCCATCGACTCATTTGAATGATGCCTGGTCTTCTACTGATGGAACTGTATGGAATCAGGCAGCTAGTTCATCTGACTGGGCAGCCAGAAAAAGTTTCTCGGTATTAGAGTATAAAAAGCGTATGTGGGTAATTGGTGGTGATACTACTGCTTATAAATATGGGACCAACGATGTATGGTATTCGAAATGATACACAAAACACACATTTTAAATAGAGATAACCAAAAATGAAAAGCTTCACACTGTTAATCTTATTGGCATTAACTTTTAATGCACTAACTGGACAGGAAATTTGCTCATTTAAAACTTCAGACGGGGAGTCTCTTTTCTATACCAGAAGTGGCAATGGACCTGTAATAGTATTTCTTTCAGGCGGCCCTGGATATGGGGCAAGTTTCCTTCAACCGTGGGCCGATACATTATCAAAGGATTTCGAGTGCATTTTATTTGAACAAAGAGGAATTGGGTTGTCAGGCAATGTAAAGCTGGATAGCACTACAATGACCCTCCAAAGAGCTGTTCTTGATATTGACGATTTACGCAAACATTTGGGAGATGAGACAATATCACTATGCGGAATCTCATGGGGAGGTGGTCTTGCCCAGGCATATGCGTCTTACTTTCCTGATAATGTTAAAAACATGGTTCTGATCAGTTCAATGGGGCCTGACTTGACTTTTTTACCTGCCATGAATGACAATAAATCAATGCGATTATATCCTGATGAAAGAGATTCCTTACTATACTGGAGGAAGCAACCTGTGAGTGAAACATCGAGATTTAAAATACTAATTTTTTCTCAGTTACCATATTTCTTTGACCATAACCTGGGATACAATTACATTCCTGAAGCATTTTCGAATGTTGCTTTCAATCCTAAGGTAAGTGCATTGATGTGGAAAGATCTTTATAAAAACTATGATTTTAAATCACGGCTGATTAACTACAAGGGGCAATGTACAATTATAAGGCCAAGACAGGATGTGATACCTGGAGATGCAGCATATGAAATCAGGGATTTAATACCTCAGGCTAAAATTGTTATCATAGAAAGAAGCGGCCATTATCCGCACTTAGAAAACGCAGAAGCTTTTTATCCTGCCTTAAAAAAGGCTTTCACGGTTAATAAATGATGCCCCAGACTGACGATCCTCCCCCGATCCTCACCAGACCCCATCGAATAGTGAGATCGTTTCCTTGTGGTCAACCTGTCGGCTTTTGCAGTTAATTATCGATACCAAAGAACCGATTCCCCTTCAATCCGGTTAGTTGCTGACATACCCTGAGTTCTTCCTCCTCAAAGGCTATGTTCGTTTCCCCATTTCTGAAACGGTTCAGAATGTGACTCATGACGGTGAATTCCTGTCTGCCCAACTTATACTTACGGAGGGATAGGAGAGCAAAAATCAGGAATGTAATGGGGATGGCACAAAAAAGAAGGCGTATACCCCAGTCTGTTGTTGGAGAAATGTTTCCTGAACTGACAGCCTCCTTACTGTACCCGACTAAATCCAAAGCGATTCCCAGTACACCAACAACCACACCTCCGGATAGTTTTCGCAGGAAGGTAGATACGCCTGAGTAGAGGCCTTCCCTGCGGCGTCCGGTAATCAGCTCATCTACATCGGCTATGTCGGGCAGGACAGACCATGAAAAGAGATTACATCCGGCACCGCCAATCCCGATAAGCGAGCAGATGGTGATGACAATAATATCCGGCGTGGCAGGTTTCAGGAACGCTATGACAACGCTGGCTGCAATCCAAATGCTGGCGGATGCATAGGCTGGAGCAGTCTTGCCTTTTTTCAGAGCCAACTGGGAGAATATACCGATAAAAACAAGTTGGGTGATCAGGATGGATCCCATTATCGGAACAAAAAGTTCCACCTTCTTCAATGATACCGTCAGGAAATAGACGGCCAGTGTCATAACTGTATCAATAGCCATCTGACAGAGAATGAATACGGTTACATAAATCCGGAAAGAACGGTTTTTGAGTACAAACAGCCAGTCCTTCAGGGAGGTTACAGGGCTTGGCTTAATCTCATTTTCCCATGTGCCAAAGAATACCACCAGCCAGCCTATGGCGAATACCACCCCAAAGGTGAGCCCCATGACAAGGTATCCTTGCCTGGGATCAGTGTAGGCACCTGTGATCATCGCCGGAATAATGGCACATAAAATGGCGGCTGCGGCAGAAAATCCAAGGCGCATGCCGGTGAACGCACTGCGCCTGTTATAGTCCCTTACCATGTCGGAAAGGATAGCGTTGTAGGGGACCATCACTATGGTGAAAGATGTGGAAAAGAAAATGTAAGCAAACGAGTAGTATATGAATTTGGCAGTGGTTCCGGTAATACCAAAACCGTACCACAACATTACCCAGGAGACGAATACAGGAAGGCTACCTATAAGGAAATATATTCGGCGACGGCCAAAGCGGGACCGGGTTCTGTCCGACAATTGACCCATAAAGGGGTCAGTAATGGCATCCCAGGCTTTCCCGATGAAAACAATGGCGCCAGCAAGGGTTCCGGAGAACCCCTCCACATTTGTAAGGTAAACCAGTATCAGCAGGCCTATAATAATAAAGGCTCCCCCACCGTAAATATCGCCACTGGCATAGGCCATCCTGCTAAATAGCTCTTTTCTTTTTTTCACTTGTTTAATGTATTAATTACCAATGGCATTTATTGCTGATAAAAAATGTCATTCACCCCGACTAACCGGGGCTCACTTCATGATTCAGTTTTCTTTTCATAGTAGGTATCCCGGATAAGCCGGATAGCGAGCACCCATTTCATCATCATTCTGACATCATCCAGCACGAATCGCCGGATGTCATTTCCCCTGGCTATTTCGAAGTACTCGCCGGCTGCATAGGGCACCATAACGATATCTTTCATATTAAAGTGCTGGGTCCCCATTTGGTCAAAAATTTTTCCTTCATAGATCACCGCTTCCCTGGTGAGACTCAGCTTACCGTGCCCCATTTCCTGATAACCATACTTTCCCGGTTCGTTCCACTGTAGCACTGTGCTGGCTGACATCCTGAAATCAGGGTCATGAATTTCGGTTAAAAGACTCTCCTTCTGGAAGTCATACCAGTGATCAAAGCCATCAAACACAATACTGTCCTCTCTGCCGGGTTCAAAAAACAGTTTGCTGTTTAAAATGGCTTCATTGTTGCAGCTATGGCAATATAGTTTATTCCCTTTTGAGCGCAAGGTGAATTCTGCCCGGCATTTTGGGCATTTGTACAGTACCCCTTCGGCACCTTCGGCCAGATGAGTTCCTCTGAACGTAACGTTATTCTTTCTTTGCCATAGGTAGTCATCAAAGTCTATGCTGCTCAACACCCTTCGGTAAATGTCATCTGCAGAAAGGGTATTCAGCTCCTCCCTGTTAAGAATTCTGGTAACAGTTACATCCATGCGCCCCCTGCGGATTCTCTTTGTCCAGCGTGGGAGGGAGAGATAACCACCATTAATCTTTACGACAACTACCGGGATTTTAAATGCCTTTATGAGTTTTGCTATGCTTGGAGCGGCAAATCCCCCCGGACGACCCTCGTTAGATAGACATCCATGAGGGAATATGGCTATAATACCATCACGTCCAATCACATCTTTTGTTTTTAGTATGGCCTGATTATCACTGGTGAATTGATTTTTGGGAATTACTCCCATGAAACTAAGCAGGGATTTGAGCACAGGATTCCTGAAAAAGTTGTAGGCTGCCATGTAATTCATCCTGTGTGGTAAAAGTGCGACGGTTACTGTAATAAAGTCGAGCCAGCTGGCGTGCCCGGCCAGCACAAAGAAAGGGGGCCTGATACCTTTTATAGCAGAGCGGTCTATCCTAAGTCCAAGGAACCCACGAAAGTATAAACCAGCCAGAAAGCCAACAGTATAATACACAAAGGCATTTGGTTTGGGTATATGTGGAACATTCTTTTTGTGCATTAAAAAATTTGTATAATATTGACAAAGAGATTTTTAATCAAGATTCATTGCTACAAGTACTTATTTGACCGATTATAAAAATACAAAATATCTGATTGGTCGAAGTGGATTATGCTTTACGCATAGGCGTTAAATATGTCTTTATTCATAGCATTGCTTTATGTGATTGATATAAAAGCCAATACCATTGACCACTTCACGCCGGTTTTAATTGAGCATCTGTCTCCTGCCGCTAATGACTGTTAATATGTGAACTATACTTTATGATTTCTGGACTGTGTCTGCCTATTACAATAATTGCATCTTTATCTGGGAGAATCCATCTTTCCGGGATTTCTCAGGTAATAGCCGAACCAAAGCATAAACACAAAATGGAGACTCACAATGCCCCAACCCATTGGATTCATCATTCCTTTTAATTGAGTAATCAGAAGGAGAATTGTGCTCAAAAGCAAGTATGTAAAAATACTGTATGCCACACCTCTTCTGAACTCTGTGCTGGCCGATTTGCGAGCGAAATACAACAAAACAGGGATACTGATTATCAGCGTCCCAAGCAACCTGGCAAATGTTGATGAAGTTTCATCAAGGGTCACGCCCATGGGACTCATCATCAAACCTGGAACAAAGAGAAAGCCAATACCGAAGATTACTTCAACTATCAGATAGGCAAGAATAAGTGCATTCATAACTATACCTCCATTTTAGTTTGTTGAATATCAAATTTCTGAAATAATTCAACTCGTGTCAATTATATTTTAGTAAATGCTTACTTCAGGTTTTGCTCAATCGCCTTGCCCTCACGGGTTTGGATATCATCTAATTTAAACTGGCCGAATATCGGGTAAGTTTACAGCCATGGGCATGATTTGGGGTAAACTGTCCAGTTTATAAGGAGTTAAGACACTCATATACTGAAAGAAAATTGACTTATTTCTAAACATGGTTTAACTTGCATAATGAAATATACTTCATATGCCAAGCATAATCGAAGGATATAATTGCGACATCTTCATCTCCTACCGCCAGAAGGACAACAAAGGAGACAGGTGGGTGAGTGAATTCGTTGAATCTTTAACGACAGAACTCGAATCCACCTTCAAGGATGAGATCAGCGTCTATTTTGACATTAACCCTCATGACGGACTTCTGGAGACACATGATGTGGATGAATCACTGAAAGAAAAGCTTAAGTGCCTTGTATTTATCCCAATAATATCAAGGACATATTGTGATCCGAAATCCTTTGCCTGGGAGCATGAGTTCAAGGCATTTATCGCGCAGGCTTCAAGGGATCAGTTTGGATTAAAGGTCAAGCTTCCCAATGGGAATGTTGCCAGCAGAGTACTTCCGGTTCGTATTCATGACCTGGATGATGCAGACATGAGATTGTTTGAGGAAGTGACAGGTGGTAAGATGAGAACATCGGATTTCATGTTTTCAACGACAACGGGAGTCAACAGACCCCTGAAGGCTGATGAAGATCATCCATACGACAATCTTAATAAGACTTACTATCGGGATCAGATCAATAAGGTTGCTCTTGCGATAAAGGAGATCATTACTGCATTAAAAAACGAGAGTCAGCACACAGAAAAAGCTTCAAAACAAGATCTTGCAGTTAATCCTGCTTCACAAAAGAAGATGAGAACAAAAATTATTGCCGGGTCTTTAATATTATTGGCATTAATTATTGTTGGCTTATTCATTGTGCCAAAACTGATTAAGCCTTCTGAAACACTTGAAAAATCAGTTGCCGTCTTACCTTTTGATAATCTCAGCAATGAGCCTGAGCAGGAATATTTCACCGATGGTGTCGTGGAAGCCATCCTGGATCACCTTTACAAGGTGGGTGATTTAAAAGTGATATCCAGGACATCAACAAAGAGGTATAAGAATACAAAGCTTTCCACAAAAGAGATAGCAAGAGAGCTGGGCGTTTCTTCAATCCTGGAAGGCAGTGTCCAGAAAATAGGGAATAATGTGCGGATAACTACTCAGCTGATTGACGCAAAAACTGATACACATCTTTGGTCGGAAATATATGACAAAGACATCTCAGATATCTTCCTGATTCAATCTGAAGTAGCTCAAAATGTTGCGATGGAGTTGAAAGCGAAATTAACTTCTGAAGAAAAAGAGCAGATCGGGAGAAATTATACCAACAATACGGAGGCCTATAATTTGTATCTGCAAGGACGCTACTTCTGGTATCGGCGAACTAAAGAAGACCTGGCAAGAAGTGTAGAGTATTTTGAGAAGGCAATATCAATTGATCCGGAATATGCGCTTGCTTATGCCGGGCTTGCAGATGCTTATTTTATACAGGCATACTGGGGCTGGCTGCCATGGGACGAGGGTACAGCCAAATCCAAGGAATTATCCATTAAGGCATTGAATATCGACAAGAATCTTTCTGAGGCTCATACCGTACTTGGAGCTATCTTTAACTATAAAGAATGGAAATGGGAAGAAGCCCGGAAAGAATTACAGCTTGCGGTGGACCTGAATCCGAAATATGTAACGGCTCATCATTATTATTCTGAATTGCTGGATATCCTGGGTGAAAATGATAAAGCCCGTTCCCATATTAATCTTGCACTGGAAATTGATCCATTTCTGCCTGTATTACATGCCTTGAGCGCTGGATATTATTACAACGAGGGTAAATTCAAAGAATCACTGGGTGAATGTTTAGCCTTAAAGGAACTTGACCCTGAATACGCTAATGGATCAGCATATTGGACGGAATTTTTCATCTATACAAAGCAGAAAGAAGACCTGAAAGCAATTGAGGCACTTCAGAAAGCATTAGATGTTGACACTTTACACATAGAAAATGCAAATTTCATAAGTGATATTTACGGAAAAGATGGAATGAATGGGCTATTGAAATGGCTGATTGAACATGAATTTAATAAATCACAACCTTCATATTTAGCCCTGGCGAGGAGATTCAACATGCTGGGTGAAAAAGATAAAGCATTGGATTGTCTGGAGAAAGCATTTGAAAATCCACCACCTGGTATTGCCCGAATAAATAATAATCTTGATTATGATAACCTCCGTTCAGAGCCAAGATTTCAGGAATTGATTAAGAAAATGGGATTATCTGAATATCACAAACCTGATTAATTCCCACTATGGCTGGTCTCATTTCCATCAGCCGATCCAATTGAACGCTTCACGCCGAATTTAATTGACCATCTCTATCCTGATTTAAATGACTTTTAATAGGCACCTTGTACTTAAAGGCATGAAGGTGGTCTGCCTTTATGGCTCGGGCACTAATTCAACAATGAAAAACAATACAATAAATCTCTCAGAACATGGTTATAAATGAAGAAATGTAAAACACCATCATTAGGGAATTCCACTTAAAATCAAGAACAATATGAAAATCCACGGAATAGTTAAAGTATCGTTGATGTTACTTATGCTTGCTTCAATAATTGGTTGTGAAGAGTCAAATAATTCAAAATACAATCCTCCTGCGGACCATACGATAAGCAAAGATGGATATATGCATAAGAGCGGACTTGATCAACCCCTTGTAAATTGTGTTAGTTGTCATGGCTCGGATTTAAAAGGCGGAACCACCGGGGTATCATGTTTTGAATGCCATGGCAAACAATGGTAACCAGCAGATTTGCAGTGCTTGAACCGGTAACTTAGACCACTTAGGGCTGGTCAGATTTTTATGATATTATTTTCCTAAACGCCACTGATTTAACCCTTCCAGGAAGAGACAGATCTTCATGGAAGATCAAATTATAACCTTCTCCATCAGTCTTGTTTTTTCTCCCGCAATCATGCAGATTTGGGAGCCTTCCGCCGTGATAACTCCGGAGATCGGTTCAGAAAATATATTTTATTAACTTTGAGTAAATTAAACTGCTATGAAAACACTGTTCTCCATTTTTGTGCCGGTTATTTTTATCGGTTTTTTCCTCAAACCGGCGCTACCGGTAAGCCAGAGTATGCAGAAGAGCGAATCAACCTATCCTGCCGAGGTAAAGAAGGTGATCGACGGTAAGTGTTACGGATGTCACAGCGATAAAGGGAAATCGCAGGATGCAAAGGATGCCCTGCTGTGGGACAGTCTGCTCACTCTTCCCAAAAGCAGTCAGATAGCCACCCTTGATGACATTGTCAAGGTTCTTGATGAGAACAAGATGCCTCCCGAAGGTGCGGTAAAGAAGAATCCTGAAATGAAAATGTCACCTGAAGAGACCAGGATACTGAAGTCATGGGCAGAGTCCAGGGCTGACAAAATGATGAAATAAGCAGTTTTTAACCTTCCCGGTTGCCTGTATGAAAGCGGTAAAAGTCATTATTATCACACTGATTGTGATTTTCAGTGCCGTGCAGTTTATCCCTTCCGGCATTCCCCTTAACGTGCCGGATGATAACAGAAGCATTGCGTATGACAGTCTGGTGGCAGAACCTGTACTGGAGCAACTGAGAAAGTCATGTTTTGACTGCCACTCGAACCAGGTTAATTTTCCATGGTATTCAAAGATGGCTCCTTCTTCATGGTTTCTTGCTGATCACATAAATGAAGGGAGATCACATCTTAACTTTTCAGAATGGGAAGATTACAGCAACCGTGAGAAAGTAAGAATCCTTGAAGAGATTAAGGATGAAGTAGCTTCCGGGGGAATGCCTCTCAAATCTTACCTGCTGATCCACAGGGACGCAAAACCTGATTCTGCGAAGGTTACAGCCATTATGAAGTGGGCTGACGACGCCACCGCCAGAATACTCGATTAAGAAACTCATCATTGATAATGCACAGCAATCAGAGTCGGATACTAATGTGAACTTGGATACCAAAGACCGGCGGCTCTTTAAACAGGGGAAATATCCGAAAGTCCTTGTATTACTGGAGAAAAGCTGGGTTTTAAAACCTGTTTATGATCATCAGGTATATCTTCATCTCGAAGCTGCAAAAAAGGCTGTTGTCAGTCAAAAGAATAATTGATTTATGGTAGTAAGTTACCCATCTGTAGCCGTATTGAAAAGCTGAATTGTTTTTCTATTTTATTTTCTTCGAAACCATGGAATAAACTTTGATACCTCATTTCGATATTCTGCATATTGCTCCCCAAAATCCTTTAATAGTCTCTTTTCTTCCATTTTCACAACGACAATCAACATAAAAGCAAAAATTGCACAGACAATTATAAGTGAGGTTATTGAATTAAGGAATAATGCAAAAGCCAGATATATTAAAAACGCTCCGAATAACATAGGATTTCTTGTGTTTTTATACGGTCCTGATACAACGAGATTCTTTGTTTTCGGACTTATTTCTATATTTCCTATTTCTACCGGACCACCTTCTCCAACAGTGTTTTGAATAATCAGTGACCAGATTCCATATATCAATCCCATTACCAGCAATATTATGATTACAAACCATTTTATTAATGAATTCTGTATGATTTCTACTCTGTAAACATTATCAAATACCGAAGTAATGGCATAAATAATTGAAGGAACTATTACAAGAACAAGTGACCCGCCTGCAATATATCCCAATATCATCTTTTGATCTCTGGTCATTGATTATTTCTTTTCGAGTTGTTTTAAATTCTAATTATTCTGTACATCTCGCCATACGATGCAGTGCTGAAATGAATCTGTCCGGAATAATGTCACCCACCTGGATTGTGGTTAATACAAAGTCTTACTACAGTTTACCCTTAAAGGTAGGAATAAATATAGAAGCTATGGCTTCCAGATAATGACCCGTGGGTATGGCCACCCTAACCGAAAGTAATATCCTTGAATTTTCCAATGTATGTTAAGTTTTTTCAGACCGTCTTACGAATTGGTCAAAGAAAGACGTATTTTGTCCAGATATGAGGGGGTCAAAGTTACCGGACTGGCCGCGAGCAGTAGTCGTATTAAAGGTTGCTGGAGCCAGTTTTGTGGTTTTGACCACCAGCGCAATCGTCCAAATGTTCGGATATGTAAAATAGCTCCAGGGCAAATATTTAATAATAAAATGTTCTATACATGAAGAAAGTTCTCATTCTCATTAATGATTCCCCTTACGGAACGGAAAAGGCATATAATGCCCTTCGTCTGGCAATGCAGATTCAGAAGGATTATGAAGGAACGGAATTATATGTTTTTTTAATGGCTGATGCCGTGACCTGTGCTCTGCCACATCAGAATACACCCAACGGTTATTATAATATTGAGCGAATGATTAAGGCAGTGTTATTGAAAAATGGCAGGGTCAAACTTTGTGGCTCATGCTGTGAGGCACGAGGGATCAGGGATGTTAAACTTATCGAAGGGGCTGAATTAAGTACAATGAAGGAGCTGGCGTTTCTTACGATGGACTGTGATAAGGTAATAACATTTTGATATTTGCATTCCCTGTTATCAGTCCAGACTCCATGACAGGATATGTCCGGAGCCATGTTGCTGACCCTAAGCATCAGCATTTTAAGCCATGATTCGAAGAAAACTTGCTCAAAAAAAAGGTGGGACGAATAACAATCTTAACCCCATCTAAGGCGGACATGTGTATAAAAGGGTAAGGCTCATAAGTTGTGCTTCAGGCGCCTAAGTTTTTAAATGCTTCATAAACAAGAAAAACGGGCCATACAAGTGCTTTAAGGAATCCCAGAACTCCCATCCAGAATGTTGTTGCAGCCGAAATAAAGTAAATAGCTGCTCCGATCAGTCCCAGTCCATAGACGGCATTTGATGAAGGATTGTCGTGAATTTTTTCTCTCATGGTAAATCTCCTTGGTTATTTGATATAAAATAAAGTTACGAAATAAATACCAGGGCAATTTGCAAGGCAGGACACTTTTCGATCTTCTAAGCGAAAAATGCAGCCTCCTCCCTCATCGTTAATCATGAGCAAATAAATTTGACTTCCCCTTTTTGCCGGAGTAACTTTGAATGAAATCCGGTTAGTTGATCAATAAAAAAAAGATTGTTCGAAGTTTCTAAGTACTCACTAAAACATTTCAGCTATGAATGCTTTATCCTTTTGTTGCGCAAAATCTACTAAAGTCTTTTTAGGGATTTTATTTCTCGCATTCTGTTTTGGGTGTCAGAAAGACTTTATGGAAACGGAGGGGGTTATTGAACCTGTATCCCTGAAATCTGCCGCGGTGGCAAGTCAGGGAATTAATAACTTAATGGTTATCACGAAAGCAGAAACGCTTCCGGCCGGTTTTGAGGGAGAGCTCTCGGCCTACGGTGAGGTGGTAAATTCTATTCCTGAGATTGGCGTGGTGGTTATTAAACCGGCAGCCCTGAATTCGGCAGCCAAAATTGCCAGGTTGAGAAATGTTCAGGCAGTTATTCCTGATCTTAATGTCAGATGGATTGACCCTGATGAACTTGCTGACGATGCAAACCAGTTTAGTATTGGAGATAATGAAACTTTTTTCGGGTACCAGTGGGGAATGGATGCCATTGATGCACCTGAAGCATGGGATGCAGGGTATACGGGACAGGGAGCAAGAGTATTTATTCTTGACTCAGGTATAGATGCCAACAATCCCGATCTGTCTCCCAACCTGAACAAAGGGCTGAGCAAATCTTTTGTGGACGGGGAAAACTATTATGTCAGGGACGGACGTTTTTCTCACCATGGAACCCATGTAGCCGGCATTATAGCCGCTGCAGATAACAAATGGGGTGTTATCGGTGTTGCACCCAATGCTGAAATTGTTGCTGTGAAAGTGGTTTCCGAATACACCGGGTCAGGCTATTTCAGCTGGATCTTTCAGGGGATAATCTATGCTGCCAATAACGAACCCGATGTTATCAATATGAGCCTGGGTGCCCTCTTCAACAGAAACGGGAATTACCTGGATGACGATAATGTCTGGCAACAGGCTCCGGCAAACGCAGTACAATACCTTATCGTGGTTGGTCAGCGTACCGTGAATTATGCCGTCAAAAAAGGAGCGGTAGTTATTGCAGCTGCCGGGAACGATGGAATGAATTCAGATGGAAATGCTTCCCTGTTCACAGTGCCTGCCGATCTTGAAAACGTAATTGCCGTTTCA
>Ga0209262_10000671_pt1 | contig 14721 bp, 16 predicted proteins | sample Lowcelwee11metaG_FD_187171 | JGI IMG/M metagenome (GOLD analysis project Ga0209262, IMG submission 187171) | Freshwater pond sediment microbial communities from the University of Edinburgh, under environmental carbon perturbations - Low... | ecosystem: Environmental > Aquatic > Freshwater >...
CGAAGCAACCCGCATCCCGGGCAAGGGTGCGCTGATCCTGACCGGGCAGCTCGGCGACGTGATGAAGGAGAGCGCCCAGGCGGCGATGAGCCTGGTGAAATCGCAGTCCGAGTCGCTCGGCCTCGACCCGGCGTTGTTCGAGAAGAGCGACATCCACGTGCACGTGCCAGCCGGCGCGATCCCGAAGGACGGCCCGAGTGCGGGCGTCGCGCTCTATACGGCGCTCGTTTCGCTGTTGACGGGCCGCACGGTGCGCAACGACGTCGCGATGACCGGCGAGATCAGCCTGCGCGGCCTCGTGCTGCCGGTCGGTGGCATCAAGGAAAAGACGGTAGCCGCGCACCGCGCCGGCATCCGCACCGTGTTGCTGCCCGCGCGCAACCGCAAGGACCTCGAGGACATCCCCGAGAGCGTGCGCAAGGAAATCGAGTTCGTCTGGCTGGAGCGGGTGGAGGAGGCGACGGCGCACGCGTTTGGCAGTGCGACGGCGGGAGTGAAGTTCGGCGCTACGGGAACCTGAGGGAAGCGGATAGCGGATAGCGGATAGCGGATAGCGCAAGAGGTTACGGCCGAAACCTCAGCAGCCGCCCTCTTCTTCCACTATCCGCTATCCGCTATTCACTATCCGCTATTCACTATCCGCTCTCCTCAAATATAGTCGGTCATCGAAGCTCATCACCCACTGCGGCCGGTACACGACCGCCATGGCCATGACCATGCCGTTAACAAAAGCCTCGCCGAAGCTCATCAGCGGCAGCACGGCGAAGTACTCGGGGCCGACGTGCGCCGCATCGAGTGATCCGCTGGCGGCCAGCAAAGCGACGCGCGACAGGCCAGCGAGGTTGTAGGCGAGCGCCGAGCCCGCGAAGACGGTCACGAAGAAGTAGATGAAGTAATTGTGCGGCAACCGCGCGTGCACGAGCTCGTGCAGCCATGCGGTGACGAGCGCCGGGACGATCACCACGCACAACAGGTCGGCGCCGAAGCTGCTCCACGCCGACTGCCCGACGAACGCGAGCACGGCGAGCGCCATCGCACCGCCGATCACGGCGAGCTGCCACCCATGCATCAGCGTGAGCGCGGTCACCATCAGGAAGCGCAGCGAGAGCCCCGGGCTGATGCCGGCCTTCATCGACCACACGCCCACCAGCAGGCCGAGGCTCGCCAGCCAGACCCACTGGCGCTCACGGTCCTCGAGCCACACGCGCCACGGCGCGCTCAGTGCCGCGAGTGCGAGCACCGCGCCCGACAACCCGAGCGTGACGAGGCGCGTTCCCGGCCCGAGCAGCGACCCTTCGATCAGCATCAGCCCGCCGCGACGGGATCGGGCGGCGGCCCCGGACGGGCGAGAACGGCGCCCGCCTCGGGCGTGACGCTGCGCAGGTGCACGTCCTGCTGCGGGAACGGAATCGAGATGCCGGCGTCCCGTAGCGCGTCGTGCACCCGGATCGCAAGTTCGCTGCGGATATTGACCCACTCGCCGAACGTGTTGGTCCACGCACGGATCGAGAAGTCGAGCGAACTCGGGCCAAAGCCGGTGAAGACGATCGCCGGCTCCGGCGTGGCCGCCACGCCCGGCGTCGATTTCGAGACTTCCAGCAGCAAGTCCATGACCCGCCGCGGGTCGGTGCCGTAGGCCACGCCCACGTTGACCTCGAGTCGGCGGTCCATGTCGCTCAGCGTCCAGTTGATCAGCTTCTCGTTGAGCAGCATGCCGTTCGGCACCACGACGTCGGCGCCCTCGAACGTGGAGAGCGTGGTGGCCCGCATGCCGATCTCGCGCACCTTGCCGGACGTGCCGCTCACCTCGACCACGTCGCCAGGCTGGATCGGCCGCTCGAACATCAGGATCAGGCCCGACACGAAGTTGTTGACGACGTTCTGCAGGCCGAAGCCGATGCCGACGCTGAGCGCGCCGACCACGATTGCGAGCTGGCTCACCTCGAATCCCGCCGCCGCGAGCGCGAAGAAGAGCCCGGCCATCAGCAGCGCGTAATAGCTGAGCGACGAGATGCTGTTGCCGACGCCGCGCGGCAGCGACATCTTGGGCAGCAGGTCGTCCTGCAGGATCAGGCGCACGGTCTTCGCCACCCAGAAGGCGAGATACACCGAGAACCCGAACAGCAGCACGCCGCCAAGCGTGAGCGAGACCTGCCCGAGATTGAGCGGGTGGTTGAGGACGGTCCTCAACGCATCGGCAATGGGCCGGTAGATGCGGAATTCGTTCAGCGTGATGATCACCCATCCCACCAGCGCCGCCAGCTTGAGCAGTTTGGTGAATCCGCGCAGCAGCGGCCCCGCATGCTGCGTGACGATCCGGAAGCGCGACACGGAACGGCGCGCAAGCAGCAGGCTCGTTACGGACGAGAGCACCGTCACGCCCGCAAACAGCACGAGCCCGACGTAGCCGCTGTCGATCAATCCGGCCGTCAGCATCTCGGCGAGCGAGACGTTGCCGAACACGTTCGACAGGGCCGAGACCAGCATGGCCGCGATACCAAAGTAACCGGCCACCCGCAGGACCTTCTCCGGCACGCTTCGTGCTGCGCCGTCGCCCGGCGCGCGCGATCGCCACAGCAACCAGGCGAGCAGCACGAGCGTCATCAGGGTCAGGGCCAACAGGTAGACGCGGTGATAGAGCGGGTTGGCGACGAACAGGAAGTTCAGGCGCTCGAGCAGGTACAGTCCGGTCGCGACATAGGGCCAGGGACCGAGCACCGCGTAGACGGACGGCGGCAGCAACCGCAACACCGGAATCAGCGCGAGCAGCAACGCGACCTCGTGGACCAGGATCGGCGCGTCGGGCCTGAAAACCAGCGTCGCGAGCAAAGCGAGCACCAGCCACGACGAAATCGGCCGGCGCAGCACGCGCGTCGAAGCCTGAATCTCGGGATCGTCGGACACCAGCTTGCGGCTGCGGAAGCTGAGCCAGAGCAGCAACGGCAGCATGACGATCTGGAAGGCACGGAACAGTTGCTGCGCGTTCCGGTTGGCCGTGGAGTACTCGTCCAGGAACTGCTTCTCGACGGCGAGACCCGCCTGCAGCGAGAGCAATGCGTCGTCGGACTTGCGCCCGTCGCGCCAGAGCTCCCAGATCGGCGGCGAGTCAAGCCGGGTCAGCCGGCTGTCGATGTAGGTGATCGCGGCCGCGACGGCCTTCTGGCCGGCCTCGATGTTCTCGCCGACCGCGCTCGCGCGCCGGCTCAGCCTGATCTGCTTGTCGATCGGGCCCGAAATCGCCTGCTCGGCCAGCGCCAGCTGGGCGGCCACGAAATCGATCCGGCTGCCGAGCGCTGGTGCGATCGTCGTGGTCTCGGTCGCCGTGCGCGTCGCCTCCCAGAGCGCGCGGCGCCGGGCGAGTTCCGCGGCGTCCTCGGCGTACTGGCCCGTTGCTTGTTGCAGTTCGCGGCGCCAGGCCTCGAGTTGCTTGCCGTAGAACTTCCAGTGCCGCTCGAGACTCTCGAGCCGCCGGACCGACAGCAGCTTCAATTCATCCCGCTTGAACAGCTGTGACTGCTCGCGCACCGACTCGCCCAGTGCGTCCAGTCGCGGCCCGAACTTCTCGGTCGGGTCGCGCCCCGAGCTGCGCTGGATGACGTCCCGGGCGAAACGCTCGTCGGCGTCGGCCCGCGCCGGAATGTCCGCCTGCGCAATGGTTTCGGGCGCTGGCTTGGCGGATGCATCGGTCGTCGCGGCGTCCTGCCCATAAATCGCACCCGACCACCAGAGAGCGAGCGCGGGCAACGCTCCGGCCAACAATCCGACTCGACGACGCATGGAGGCTCCGGTCTGCTCAGGTCCGTCCTGGGTGCGCGATTGTCGCACCTGTCGCCGGCGGCTCCCACCATCCGCCACGGGGCCCGGCCTGGAATCTGGCAGAATGCCGGCCCGTGTTTCCGGGCTCCCGGCCGGAATCCTCGTTGCCGATGGGCGCTGCACACATGCGCGAACTGTTCTCAAGCCTCTTCGAGTGGTACCTGGGCGCCCTGGACCAGGGCGGCTACCTGCTCGTGGCGCTGCTGATGGCGATGGAGAGCTCGATCATCCCGTTGCCGAGCGAATTCGTGATCCCGCCCGCAGCGCACCTGGCGCATACCAAGGGCACGATGTCGCTGACCGGCATCGTCGTGGCCGGAACGCTGGGTTCCTGGCTGGGCGCGAGCGTCATGTACTGGGCGTCACGGCTGCTCGGGCGGCCGCTGCTGATGCGCTACGGGCGCTACGTGCTGATCACTCCGCAGAAGATCGAGCAGGCGGAGGCCTGGGCAGCGCACTACGGACAGGTCGGCGTGTTCATTTCGCGGCTGCTGCCGGTGATCCGCCACCTGATCGGCATTCCGGCCGGCGTCGTGCGCCTCAACTTCGGGTGGTATTCGCTGGCCACCGTCGCCGGTTCGGCGCTGTGGTGCACGGTGCTCGCCTGGATCGGCGTCACGGCCGGACAGGACCAGGAACTGATGGCGGGCAACGTCCACCGGATCTCGCTGTGGGCCGGCGGACTGGTGCTGTTCCTCGGCGCAATCTACTACGCTTTCGTGCACCGCCACATGCGGCGCTGAGGTCGGTCCCGTGAGCGATTCGACTGCAGCGCCCGCGATCGCGATGCCGGGCGGCGGTCGCTCGCTGCCGGCACAACGCTTCGGCGCCGATGGCCGCGCGGTCATCGACTACCGCGCGATCACCGCGCTCGCGCTGCCGCTGATGGTCAACAGCAGCCTGCAGGCCGTGATCAGCCTGACGGACACCTGGTTCGTCGGCCACATCTCGACGACCGCGATGGCGGGGATGGCTGCGATCTTCTGGCTGGTGTTCTTCTTCGTGATGCTGCTCGGGGGCGTGGGGCTCGCCGTGCAGACCTTCGTCGCGCAGGCCGAGGGCAGCCGGCGACGTTGGCGAGCCAGCCATTCGACTTGGGTCGCCTTGTGGGGCGCCGTGCTGACGCTGCCGCTGTTTGCCGGCCTCGCCTGGCTCGGCGGCCCGCTGCTCGATCCGTTCGGACTCGACCCGCAGGTGCAGCGTCACGCGCTCGATTACTGGGGTCCGCGCATGCTCGGTGCGCCGATCGGCGTGATGCTGTGGGCCGTCCTCGGGTTCTTCAATGGCATTTCGCGCCCCCGGATCACGGTCATGACGACGGCGCTGGTCGGCGTCGTCAACGTGGTGCTGAACCAGGTCTTCATCTTCGAACTCGACTGGGGCATCGCCGGAGCCGCATGGGCGACCAACGCCAGCATGCTGTGCGGCGTGGCGTTCGCAATCGGCGTCTTCCTGCGGCACGACCTGCGGCACGCCTACAAGACGCACATCACCTGGCGACCCGATGCCGCGAACCTGTGGCGCGAGTTCAAGCTCGGCCTGCCGATGGGCGCCATGTACGCGGCCGATCTGTTCGGGATGGCTCTGTTCTCGCTGATGCAGGTACGGCTCGGCCAGGTCGACGGTGCCACGACGCAGATCGTCGTGATGCTGACGTCCATCGCCTACATGCCCGGCGTCGGCCTCGCGCTGGCGGGCACGACGCTGGTCGGCCAGGCGATCGGCGCAGGCGATCACGACTGGGCCCGCCGGCTGGGCAACGCGGTGATCGCCGTGACGATGGGCTACATGGGCGCGGTCGGCGTCGTGCTCGCGGTGCTCGGTCCGTGGCTGATGCCCTTCTTCGTGGCCCCAGGGGACCCGCAGGCGACGGACGTCGTGCGACTCGGCGTCGTATTGCTTTGGATCGCCGCCGGCTACCAGCTCTTCGACGGACTGCAGCTCGCCTCGGGCTTCGCGCTGCGGGGCGCGGGCGACGTCCGCGTGCCGGCCGTCATCTTCCTGGCGCTATCCTGGGGTGTGTTCGTGCCGCTCGCTCACTCGCTCTCGTTCGCGCCAGGACAGGGCTGGTTCGACGCGCTGCCGCAGTTCGGCTACGGCGCGGTCGGCGGCTGGGTCGCGCTGCTCGCCTACGTGGTGCTGCTCGGCGGCGCGCTGCACTTGCGCTGGCGATCGGGACTCTGGCGGAAGATCCGGCTGTAGATTCCCCGGCGCCGCTACGAGCGCCACTCCGTCAACCCCTCGACGTCGCACATCCGTCCCCAGCTCGGCCGGGCCCGCACGAGGTTGGCCAGTCGCTTGAGCGCAGGCCATTCGAGCGCCGGCCGCGGCATGTTGCGCGACCAGCGCATGTACATGGTTGCGAGCAGGTCCACGCCGGAGAAGTTCGCGCCCAGCATATGGGGGCCATGCGCCTGCAGGTGCGTGTCGACCAGTGACCATGCACTTTCGATCTTCTCCCGCAGTGCGTTCCGCACCTGCGGCGGATGCTCGGCCGAGCCAAGATCCGGCGGGTAGAACCACTGGCGGTACGCGGGCCCCAGCGCGTTCGTGAAGAACACGGTCCACTGGTACCAGGCGGCGCGCAGCTCGCTGCCGGGCGGCGGTGCGAGCCGCGCTTCCGGATGACGCTCGGCCAGGATCATCAGCAGTGCCGCGGACTCGAAGTACGGCTGGCCGTCGATCACCAGCGTCGGCACCTGGCCGCGCGGATTGATGCGCAAGTATTCGGGGCTGCGCTGCGCGTCACGGTCGAAGTCGACCTTCTCCAGGCGGAACGGCGCGCCGATCTCGAGCAGCGCGAGGTGCACGACCATGCTTGCGCTACCGGGGGAATAGAAGAGCGTGTACACGTCGCGATGTCCTCAGTGGCTCCCGCCGGGCAGGTCGAAGACCAGCACCTCCGAGCCCGCGCCCTGCTGCAGGCTCAACGTGGTCTGGTGCGTGAGTTTAAGCGCGTCGCCGGCGCGCAGGGTCTCCCCGTTCGCGGTCACCTGACCGCGCGCGACGTGCAGGTAGATTCGCCGACCCGCCGCAACTTCAAGCGCGGCGTGCTCGTTACCGTCGAACAGTCCGGCGTAGACCCGCGCGTCCTGATGGATGCGGACCGAGCCGTCCGTACCTTCGGGCGAGGCGATCAGGCGCAGGCGTCCGCGCTTTTCCGCCACCTCGAAACGCTTCTCCTCGTACTCGGGCGCGATGCCGCGGACGTTCGGCTGGATCCAGATCTGCAGGAAGTGGACGGGCTGCGACTGCGAGTGGTTGAACTCGCTGTGCTGCACGCCACGGCCCGCGCTCATCCGCTGCACGTCGCCCGGGCGGATCACGGAACTCGTGCCCGTCGAATCCTTGTGCGCGAGCTCGCCCTCGAGCACGTAGCTGATGATCTCCATGTCCCGGTGGCCGTGCGTGCCGAAGCCTGCGCCGGGCACGACCCGGTCTTCGTTGATGACGCGCAGCGGGCCGAATTCGACGTGCTGCGGGTCGAAGTAGTCCGCGAACGAAAACGAGTGATACGAACGGAGCCAGCCGTGATCGGCATAGCCGCGTTCATCGGCGCGTCGAATCTCTGTCATGACGGATCTCCTTGCGAAGCTTGAATCGCAGGATAGGTCCGATGGAATCGATTGATAAGTTCAAATATTCGCACTTATCAATCGATGCGATCGATCAACGTTTCTCGTCCGGGATCGCTCGCCAGGCCTCCCACTCGATGTCGCGGCCGGGATAGGCCGCATTCTCGAATGGCCAATCCTTAGCAATCCAGCTGCGAACCGCACTCGACAGCCGCGCATCGAGTCCCTTGCCGAGCTCGCTCTGTCGCACCCAGAAGTAGACGACGGCGTCGTGCCCGCGCTTCGGCGTGGGGTTGATGTAAACGCAGCCGAGCACCTGCGTCTCCGCGAGATTCACGACCGTGTAGGCGAACGACCGGCGCCGCTGGAATTCCTTCTGGTGCCAGCCGAGGTCGATCAGGTTCTGCTCGAGGGTCAGCCCTTCCGGCCAGCCCGAACCCGGCCAGACCTGCGACAGGTGTTCCACGCTCGACATGACGGCGTCGTAATCCTTCACGACGTCATGGACGGTCAGCATGCGCAGGCGAAATTCCGGCGTCTCGAGTCGCTCCGGAACCTTGAATTCCGCTGCAACGAACGGCTGCGCCGACTGGGCCGAGACGGTCGTCGGCGCGAGCGGCGCGGAAGCGACGGCACAAGCCACTGTGGTCATGACCATCCTCCAGATCCTGCTCATTTGCTTATGTCCTCGCTGGCGCGACCCGGTTGACGCGCGTTCCCTCGATCGACGCCCTTGATCGGACTCGGCCGGGCCTGCCAGCCTGGTCCGTCGAACCAGGTGTCACCGTTCAGGTACGCGACCATCATCGGAATCGCATCCACGCCCCAGAACAGGCGCCCGTCCACTTCGAACGTCGGGACGCCGAATACGCCACGGTGGATCGCCGCCTCGGTCGCGTCCTTCAACGCCTGCTTGACCTCGGCGGACTGCGGATCCCGCGATGGCGTCAGGCACCGCGCCAATGCTTCCAGCCGGGCAGGATCGTTCGGATCGGCGCCGGATTGCCAGACATGCCGGAACACCAGCTCGCAGACGCGGCGACTCGGCGCTTCGCCCGCGGACGCACTGGCGATCGCCAGTCGCAGCAATGCGAGCGGGTTGAACGGATGCTGCGCGGGTGTCTGCAGCGGAACCTGGAGCTGGCGAGCGAGCCAGGCCACCTGGCGGAACGTCCACGCACGCTTCGGCTCGATCTCCGCGGGGCCCTTGTGTCCCCAGTGGCCGAGCAGGCCGGCGAACAGCACCGGGCGATGGCTCACCTCGCACGGCAGGCCCGCCAGCACGTGCGGCAAGCGCTCGAACGCCAAGTAGGCGTATGGCGAGATCACGTCGAACCAGAAAATGGCTTCTTTCACGCCAGCGCGTCGGCGAAGCCGTGGTTGACGTCGCGGTGGTGTCCCTCGTCGGCGCGAATCGCCAGGACGACGTCGCGCAGCCGCGCATCGGGCGCGAGCTTCCAGTAGTCGATCGCGATCCTGGGCGCCGCGACGTTCGCGATCGTGCCGTCGTCGATGGCCGCCAGGTACTCCGTATAGCTGTAGACGGCCTCCTCCTCGAAGTAGCCCACGACACGATGCGCGGTTTTCGGCGAAACCAGGTACAGCAGGAAAAACAGGTTGTAGAAGACGCCCTGGGCCAGCAGCACCACTAATCGCTCGAATCGCGTGGGCCGGGCGATGTGGATGAACGCATCAGGTGGATCCGCTCGTTCTCGGCCTCCTCGAGCAGGGTGCGGATCCAGCCGCCGTCGCTCTCCATGCGTCGCAGCGCACGCAGGTGCTGCAGCGCTCCGCCCACCATGCCCGGCACGGCGGCCACCGTTTCGAGCACCACTGCGCGATGCCCGTAGCGGCGGGCGAAGAACGTGTCGGCGAAAAAGCGCAGCAGCTTCGTGAAGGCGTAAGCGAACCGGTCGGACAGGTCCTTCGGTTCACGGTGGGGCGCCGACGAGTTCGAAGTTGGCATGTCGCTTCCTTCTGGCATTGACGGGCACTCTTACGCCCCATCGAATTCGGCCGTCAACAGTCACGCGTCTCCCGGGGGCCGCAAAAGCAACCGGTCAGTTCTGCGCTGCGGGGCTCCATGGCGGGTTTCCGTTAGAATATGGCCACGATGCCCACCTACGACTACCTCTGCCCTAGCAACGGCCGCGTCATCGAAGTCAGCCACAAGATGGCCGAAGAGGTCACCACGTGGGGCGAACTCTGCCGCCGCGCGGGCCTGCCGCTCGACGGGACGCCGGGCAAGGCCAAGGTCGAGCGGATCATCACCGGTGGCAACGTGATCACCGGCTCGCTCGGCGCAAAGGTCGAGCGGCCGTGCGATACCGGTCCGTGCGGCGCCCCCGCCTGCGGCGGCGGCGGTTGCGCGTTCGAATAGTGTCCGCGCCTCCCAAGGTCGGGTTCGTCTCACTCGGTTGCCCCAAGGCCCTGGTGGACTCCGAACGCATCCTCACGCGGCTGCGCGCGGAGGGCTACGACGTCGTCGGCTCCTACGAGGACGCGAGCCTCGTCGTCGTCAACACCTGCGGCTTCATCGACGACGCGGTGCACGAGTCCCTCGACGCGATCGGCGAAGCGCTTGCGCGCAACGGCAAGGTGATCGTCACCGGTTGCCTCGGCGCCAAGCCGGAGACCATCACCGACCGTCATCCGAGCGTGCTCAAGGTCACGGGACCGCAAGCTTACGAGGAGGTGGTCAGCGCGGTGCACGAGCAACTGCCGCCGCTGCACGATCCGTTCCTCGACCTGGTGCCGCCACAGGGGATCCGACTGACGCCGCGTCACTACGCGTACCTGAAGATTTCCGAAGGCTGTAACCACCGCTGCACGTTCTGCATCATCCCGTCGATGCGCGGCGATCTCGCGAGTCGTCCGATCGGCGAAGTGATGCTCGAGGCGGAGCGCCTCGTCAAAGCCGGCGTCAAGGAGTTGCTGGTCATCTCGCAGGACACGAGTGCGTACGGCGCCGACTTGAAGTACGCGACGGGCTTCTGGGGCGGCAAGCCGGTCAAGGCGCGCTTCACGGATCTCGCGCGTTCACTGGGCTCGCTCGGCGCGTGGGTCCGCCTGCACTACGTGTACCCGTATCCGCACGTGGACGAGGTCATTCCGCTGATGGCCGACGGCAAGGTGCTGCCTTACCTCGACATTCCGTTCCAGCACGGCAGCCCGCGGGTCCTGAAGCTGATGAAGCGGCCGGCCCACGCCGAGAACACCCTCGAGCGCATCCGCCGCTGGCGCGAGATCTGCCCCGACCTGACGCTGCGCAGCACGTTCATTGTCGGCTTCCCAGGCGAGACGGAAGCCGATTTCCAGGTGCTGCTCGACTGGCTCGCGGAGGCACAGCTCGATCGCGTCGGCTGCTTCAAGTATTCGCCGGTCGAAGGCGCGGCAGCCAATGCGCTGCCCGATCCGGTGCCGGATGAAGTCAAGCAGGAGCGCTACGAGCGCTTCATGGAGCTGGCGAGCCAGATCAGCGCGGAGAAACTCGCTGCGAAGATCGGCCGATCGATGCGCGTGCTGGTGGATACGGTCGACGAGGACGGCGCCGTTGCCCGCTCGGCGGCCGACGCGCCGGAGATCGACGGCACGGTGCGCATTCCCCGGCCCGGCAAGCTCAAGCCTGGCGACTGGGCGGACGTCGTGATCACCGGCGCCGATGCGTACGACCTGACCGCGAAGATTCCCCGCAGGAAGTGAACCCAATGCATGCACTCTCGCTGCGCGCAGCATTCGCTGTGCTCGCGCTGCTCTTCGCGGTGTCCGCGTCGAGCCAGGTCCAGACCGAGCCGACTGCCGCGACGACCGCGCCGCCTCAAGCGGCGGCCGTCGACCCGCTTGCCGAGGCCATCCGCGAACGCGTCGATCACCTGCGCTACGCCAGCGAGCACGACGGGACGGACCACGTCGTCCGCGGCCGGCGCATCGTCCTCACCGACATCGTCGCGCGGTACTACGAATCGCAGCAGTTCCAGCCGAAGTGGCGCGATCCGGCGCGGCTCGACCTGCTGGTGGCCGCACTCGCCGATCTCGAGGACGATGGGCTCGATCCCGCCGACTACCATATCGAGGCCCTGCAGTCGTTCCGTACGGACTTGCGGACGGCGGCGGCCCTGCAGCCGGCCGAGCAGGCGGACCTCGAGTTCCTCGCCACCGACGCAATGATGCTCTCGCTGTACCACCTCTACATCGGCAAGGTGGATCCGGTGCAGTTGAGCTCGCAGTGGAACTTCTCGACCCGGCCCGTCTCGGTCGAGCGCGGTTTCGAGCGCCTCAGCGCCGCGCTCGATTCCGGCCAGATCCGCGAGACCTTCGAGCGCGCGCGGCCGCAGCACGTCTGGTACCAGCGCGGACGCCAAGCGCTCAGGACGTATCGCGCCCTCGCGGCGGCGGGCGGTTGGTCGCCGATCAGCGATGGACCGACGATGAAGCTCGGGCTGGACGATCCGCGGGTGCCGGCGCTGCGCTACCGACTCACGGTCACCGGGGACCTGGCCGGCGACTTGCAGCCCCCGGCGCCACCGCTGAACCTGGCGTTCGATGCGGAGCTCGAAGCCGCGGTCAAGCGCTTCCAGGAGCGGCACGGCCTGACGGCGGACGGTGCCGTCGGCCCGGGAACACGTGCGGCACTCAACGTGCCGGTGTCCGCGCGCATCGACCAGATCCGCATCAATCTCGAACGGGCGCGCTGGGTCATGCATGAACTGCACGGCGAGTTCGTGCTGGTCAACGTGGCCGGCTTCGACGTCTCCTACTTCCGCGACGACGAGCCGATCTGGACCTCGAAAGTGATCGTGGGTCGCCCGTACCGGGAGACCCCGATCTTCAAGTCACTGATCACCTACGTGGTGCTGAACCCGACCTGGACGATCCCGCCCGGCATCCTGGTCAAGGACAAGCTGCCGGTGATCAAGCGCGACCCCGGCTACCTGAAGCGCAACAACATCCGCGTCATCGACTCGGCCGGCCGCGAAGTGAACCCACATTCGGTGGACTGGAGCCGCTACAGCGGCAGCCGACTGCCTCCGTACCAGCTGCGGCAGGACCCGGGCGACGACAACGCGCTCGGACTGGTCAAGATCATGTTCCCGAACCCGTATCTCGTGTACCTGCACGACACGCCGTCGAAGTCGCTGTTCGACAAGGACGAGCGCGTGTTCAGCTCGGGCTGCATCCGCGTCGAGAAGGCCTTCGAGCTCGCCGAGCTGGTGCTGAACGATCCGGTGCGCTGGAACCGCGCCGCGCTCGATGCGGCGGTCGCCACAAAGAAGACGCAGACGGTGAACCTCGCGCGGCCCGTGCCGGTGCTGCTCCTGTACTGGACTGCGCAGCCACGACCCGACGGACAGGTGATCTTCCGCAACGACGTCTACGGGCGCGACCCGGCGACCCTTGCCGCACTGAACGGCACGTTCCGGCGGCCCTGAAACAAGAAAACCGGCGGGTGCTTGCGCGCGCCGCCGGTCAATTTCACGCAGGAGGAAAACGAGGGTTAGTGTCCACGACCGTGCGTCTGCGCACAGCCGTGGATGTCGCTGACCACTCTAGGTAAATCTGCGGATCAATCGTGGTGGTGGTGGCCACCGGGCCCGTGCACGTGGCCGTGCGCGAGCTCTTCCTCGGACGGCTCGCGCACCTCGGTCACCTCGACGTCGAAGTTGAGGTTTTCGCCCGCGAGCGGGTGGTTGCCGTCCACCATGACCATGTCGCCGACGATGCGCGTCACCGTGACGACGCGCGTGTGGCCGCCCGAGGTCTGCGCATGGAACTGCATGCCCGGCTGCACGTTGGCGCTGCCAAACTGCCGCCGGGGCACCTGCTGCACGAGCTTGTCGTCGCGTTCGCCGTAGCCCTCGGCGGGCCCCACCTTGACGCTCAGCGTGTCGCCGACCTGCTTGCCCTCGAGCGCCTTCTCGAGGCCGGGGATGATGTTGCCCTGGCCGTGGATGTAGGCCAGCGGATCACCGCCCGAGGAGCTGTCGATCACCTCGCCGGAATCGTTCTTGAGCGTGTAGTGGATGAGGACGACTTTGTCCTGCGCGATGAGCATGTCGAAAGACTCCTGGGGGAAAACCTAGATCGGGCGGCCGTCCTTCAACGCCAGCCAGCCGCGAATGACGCGGTAGAGGATCCAGATGCCGACGACGGCGATGCCGAGCCACATCGTCAGCAGGCCGAGTCCGAGCAGCAGGATCAGCGGCGTCGAGAACACGAAGATCAGCACGATCCACAGCGCCGCCCACCAGAACGTTCGGAGCTGCCAGCCGAAGTGGCTGTCGAGCCAGGTGCCACGGGCCTGGTCGCGCTTCACGTAGTTCATGATCACCGCGACGATCGACGGGATGCTGAACACGAAGGCCGTCGCGATCGCGGCGGAGGTCAGGATGCCCAGCAGCGCGCTCAGCGAATGCAGCGCGTACATCCAGTGCGTGTAGCTGATCAGCGACGGGTCGACCGGGCGGGTCGCGGCGGTGTCGGTCACGGCGGCGATCTCCTCGGGCCGGCGGAACGGGGAGCGCAGTATCGCAGATCGCGCCGAGGCGACCAATCCACCCGGACCGTCACCCCGGCACCGGCGTTCAGAACGTCGCGCGCGCCGCGTTGATGGCGAGCAGGACCAGCGCCAGCGTGGACAGATTGAATAGCGCGAACCGCACCGACACGCGGTTCCACACCGCCTGCACGATGCTGTGCACGATCCGCAGGCCGACGTAGGCCCAGGCGAGCGTGAGGTTGATGCCGTCCCCCGCGCCGGTCACGCCCAGGATGACCACGGTGGCGTAAAACAGCGTGGGCTGTTCCATCAGGTGCGTGTAGTTGTGCGACTTCCAGTTCACCTTGTCAGGGACAACGCCCTCGAGGTTCACACCGCGTGCGCCGACGACCTTGCCGAGGTCGACGCCGGCCTTGGCCATCGCGGGCAGGCGCGTGACCGCGAGCCACGCCAGCATCAGCAGCGACCACAGCACCAGGGCGATGGCGGGGGCGAAGATCGGGCTTTGAATCGACATCGACGGTTCCTCCAGTCAGGTCTCAACCGGCCCCGCCGGGGAGCACGTAGCCGTAGCTGCTGCCCACGCCGAGCGGAATCCCCAGCCCCCAGAACGCCAGCAGCAGCGCGGTCCACGTGACGAGCAGCGTAACCGAGTACGGCAGCATCAGCGCGACCAGCGTGCCGATGCCGGAGTCCCGCACGTAGCGGCGGCAGAACACCACGATCAGCGGGAAGTACGGCATCAGCGGCGTGATGATGTTGGTCGAGCTGTCGCCGACCCGGTAGGCCGCCTGCGTGAGGTCCGGCGACACGCCGAGTTGCATCAGCATCGGC
>Ga0209262_10000672_pt1 | contig 14709 bp, 15 predicted proteins | sample Lowcelwee11metaG_FD_187171 | JGI IMG/M metagenome (GOLD analysis project Ga0209262, IMG submission 187171) | Freshwater pond sediment microbial communities from the University of Edinburgh, under environmental carbon perturbations - Low... | ecosystem: Environmental > Aquatic > Freshwater >...
TGAGTGGCTGACTGCCCGATATCAGTCTGAACCGGCCCGATAGGCTTTGCCGTCGAATGGCTCTTGATGGCCGACAGGGTGAGTAGGGCCGTGCGCCAGGAAGCCGACGCTCGTCTAAAGCGCGATTTTTCAGTGGCTGCAATGCGGTGCAATCAGGCGATATCCCTAACCCGGAACCATCCCGCGATGCTGCGCCGCTGCTTGCACGCCGTGAGCACGGCGTGCGGGAACGATTCACTGAGAAAGATGATCATCTTGCCGAAGGTCGGGCTCACGGTATCGATGATGGCATCGCCCCCGGGCGCGAATAGCACCAGTTCGCCACCATCACCAAGTTGCCAGTCTTCGTTGAGATAGAACACCGTCGACAGGACGCGATTTCGGTGTCCGTTCAATACGTCCGAATGGCGCGCATAGCCGGCGCCCGCGCAGTAGATAGCGTAGTGGCACTCGTAATCGAACAGGCCGAGATAAAGCGCCTCGTTCAGTCCGCTGCGCAGCTTTTCCATCCAGACCAGGTAGGCGTGATCGATGCCGTCGCCGTCTTCCAGCCAGCAGATCACGTCGCCGCGTACTGCGTCGAATTGCTGCCGCTCCGCGCCCCTGCCGATCCTGGCCGGCTGAAACCGTTGTCGTTCATCATCCTGGCAGCGGGAATGCAGCTGCGCCGACTGGCTCCGCAGCAGCGGCTGGTCGAGGACGATATACCCGACCTGGGCCAACTGTCCGGCAATGGTTTCAATGTTCATCGTGGGGTGCATCGCTCCTGCTGGATGTCCAGATCGGGGGATATCGCTACCTGTCGTTTGTATTGCGCTATTTCTAGGCACCACTATGCCAGCTTGTGGCCGCTTGCCGAGTGATTTCCATCATCAGCCAAACGCTGCAAACTTTATGGGAACCCTACACTATGGCTGACCTGCGATTCGCCTGACGAAAGTATCGGCCGCCCAGAGCACCAGCGCCGGCTGGTCGCGGTGCGGGGAATGGCCGCAGTGGGACAGCTTCAGCAACATGGTGTCGGGCACCTGTTCGGCGATCGCATCGATCTGGCGCATCGTTGCGTACTCGTCGTCCTCGCCCTGGATCGCCAGCACCGGGCAGCGGATCGCCGGCAGATACTCCGCGATGTTCCAGTCGCGGAAAGCGGGCGCCAGCCAGGTGTCGTTCCACTCGGCAAAGACGCGCAGCGCGTCGGCATGATGGCGGGCCAGCTTGTGCGACAGGTCGGTCGCGGTCCACGCCGTTTTGGCGGCCAAAATGCCGGCCAGCGTTTCGTCTTCGACGAACGTGTGCGGCGCCATGGCGATCACGCCTGCCGGCACTTCCGGGAAGGCGCCGGCGAAGATCAGCGCGATGCTGGCGCCGTCGCTGTGTCCGAACAGCAGCGGACGCTCGATCCGCAGTTCCCCCAGCAGCGCCGGCAGCGCTTCGAGTGCCTCGCGATGCATGTAGCGCGGCGTGCGCGGCTCGGCATAGGGCTGCGAATGCCCGTAGCCGGCGCGCGACCAGGCGATCACCCGACAGCCGGTGGCCGCCGCCACCCGTTCCGGGAAATACCGCCACAGCGCGACGCAGCCGAGCCCTTCGTGCAGCATCAGGATGTCCGGCAGCCCGACCTTGCTGGCCGGATGGTCTACGTATTCAAGGCGCTGCCCGCCGACGACGAGATGCTTCATGCAGCGAGCAGGAAGTCGCGGGCAATCCCGATCTGCTCGTTGTCGAGGAACATCGGCGCATGGCCGACCCCGGGAATTTCGGCCAGTTTTGCGCGTGGACCGCGACTGCCCATCTGCTGCCAGGTTTCGCGCCTCAACAAGTCGGATTCGGCGCCGCGCACGACCAGCGTCGGGCAGGTGATCTGCTCGTAGATCGGCCAGAGGTCGATCGGTTCGCCGGAAAACGCGGCTTTAAACGGCGCGGCGATCAGCGGATCGTAGAGAAAACCCCAACGCCCGTCAGGACGCCGGGCAACACTGTGTTCGGTCAGGTGCCGCCACTGATCGTCAGCAAGCTTGCCGAACGGCGCGCTGACAACCCGGACATACGCCATCGCCTCGTCGAAGGTCGCCCACGTCGGGTCGGTACCGACATAGGTGGCAATGCGCTCCAGAGACTGGGTCGTGATCACCGGGCCGACATCGTTGAGCAGCAGCTTGCGAATCGGCGTGCCCTGCTGGCTCGCCAGCGCCATGCCGATCAGCCCACCCATCGAGGTGCCGACCCAATCCACGCTGTCGACATTGAGCCGGGCGATCAGCGTCACCATGTCGGCGACGTACTGGGGAATGCCGTAGGCTGCCGGGTTGCGCAAGCGGCTGCTCTGTCCGCGCCCGACGACATCCGGGCAGACCACCCGGTAATGGAGCGCCAGTGCTTCTGCCAGCGCATCGAAATCCCGCCCGTTGCGGGTCAGCCCATGGACGCAGACGAGTACGCGCGGATTGTCGCGGGCGCCCCATTCGACATAGGCCATCCGGTGCAGACCGGAAGGACTGATGCACTGCACGGTGTGTTGTCTGTATTGCATGGCTCCTCCTGAACCGAGAATGTATCACCGGCCATGCCAGTAGCGGCGGCGCTCGTCGCGCCAGGCGGCAATACCGGCCCCGTTCGTGCCGAGTTCGACACGCAGCGCCCCGTCGCGGTCGGTCCGCCACAGCCTTGTTCCGGCCGCCCCGTAGCGCTCGACGACATCCGCCTTGGGGTGTCCGAAGCGGTTGCGGTAACCGACCGGAATCAGCACATCCTTCGCCGCGACTGCTGCAATGAACTCCGGCGTCGACGACGTCCGGCTGCCATGATGCGGCACCAGCAGCACGTCGGCCGCCAGGGCGGCGGGGTCGCGCTGCAGCATTGCCGCCTCGTCGCGCGCCTCGATATCGGACGTCAGCAGCATGCGCGTTCCACTCGCCTCGATGCGCAGCACGCACGACAGGTTGTTGCTCTTGCGCTTCTCCGCGTAGTCATCCGCCGCGGGATGCAGTACCGTCAGCCTGACGCCGTTCCACGTCCAGTTCTGGCCGTTCCGGCAGGGCTCGCCAGCGCCCTCGCCAAGCGAGGAAAGCACCTTGCCGACCGCCAGCGCCGACTGCACCGACGCCATCCCGCCGGCGTGGTCGCTGTCGCGGTGCGTCACCATCAGGACATCGACCGCGTCGATGCCGAGCGAGCGCAGGTAGGGCACCACCACCCGCTGTCCGGCATCGGACTCGGCACTGTAGAGCGGGCCCGGGTCGTAGATCAGCGTGTGCTCGCGGGTGCGCACTACCGTCGCCAGGCCCTGCCCGACATCGAGCACGGTGATCCAGGCTTCGCCCTCGGGCGGACGGGCAACCGGCCAGAAGATGGCCGGCAGCAGCAGCGCCACACCAAGCAAACGCCCCGGCATGCCGCGCGGCAGCAGACAGACGGCAACGCCGATTCCGGCGACGACCGCCGCCCACAGCGGCGGCGCCGGCGCCTGCCAGACCGGCCACGTCGCGCACCATTCGAGAAAGAGCATCAGCCAGCCGAGCACGGCATGCGCCAGCGCCGCGATCGGCCACCACGGAATGACGGCGGCGAGCAGCGCCAGCGGCGTGATGACGAAGCTGACGACCGGGATGGCCACGGCATTGGCCAGCGGCGAGACCAGCGAAAACTGCTGGAAGACCAGCAGTAGCACCGGCAGCGAAGCCAGCGTCGCCGCCCACTGGACGACGCCCCAGCTCCGGATGCGCGCGCGCCAGCCATCGGCCTCGCCGACCACCGCCGAGCCGACATAAAGCAGCGCCCCGACCGCCCCGAAGGACAGCCAGAAGCCCGCCGCCAGCACCGCCCACGGGTCGATCAGCAGGACGACCAGCAGCGCAAGCAACAAGGTGCGGCTCGGTGCGATCACCCGTCCCGAGTTCATCGCCAGCGCGGCAACCAATAGCATGTACAGCGTGCGTTGTGCCGGCACCGCGAATCCGGCGAGCAGGACGTAGAAGAACGCGGCCAGGCACCCGGCCAGCAGGGCCGCCCGTTGCGCCGGCAGACGCAGCGCCAGCGTCGGCACGCGCCGCCAGACAAAGCCGGTCAACAGCCCGAAAAGCGCCGCCACCATCGTCACGTGCAGGCCGCTGATGGACATCAGGTGGGTCGTTCCGGTGCGGTTGAAGGTGGTCCACAAATCGCCCTGGATCGCCCGCTGGTCGCCCACCACCAGCGCCACCAGAATGCCGGCCCACGGGTAATTTTCGGCCGGCAGCAGGGTGGTGAACGAATCGCGCACGCCAAGGCGCAGGCGCTCGACGACATAGTCCGGCCGCCAGACCATCTCCACCAGGCGCTGCGGCGGATTCTGGCGGACGTAGCCGGTCGCCCGAATGTTGCGTTCGAGCAGCCAGGCTTCGTAATCGAAACCGTTCGGGTTGGCGTTGCCGTGTGGGCGCTTCAGGCGCACCGTCATTTGCCAGCGCTCGCCGGGTTTCAATGGCTGGCGGATGAATTCCTCGTCATCGCGCTGGCCCTGGTACCACGACAGCATGATCCGCTGTGGAACCACGGCTGCTACGGTCGACACCTTTTCAACGGCAAATTCGAAGCGGCTGCCCTGACTGAAGTCCTGCGGCAACGCGGCGACGACGCCGACCACTTCGATGTCGCGCCCTTCCCATGCGGCCGGCAGCGCATCGGCCAGGCGGATGTCGGCGCGCCACGCGGCCCACGCGAAACCGAGCGCCAGGCAGGCGAGCACACCCAGCACGCGGACTGGCGGCACATTGCACCAGCGTACCGCCGGCACGGCCAACGCCAGACCGGCCAGCGCCCAAGGCCACGCCGCTGGCAGTTCCGGCTGCATCTGGAGCGCGATGATGCCGGCAGCGAAGGCGAGAATGTTGAGGCGCATCCTGCAATAATAGAGGGCAGATCATGCGCAAGCACCTTAAAAAACACCTGCCCAACCACGAGGCGGTTCACAACAACCGCTGGTTGCGGCCATTCCGCAACTCGCTGCTGCACCCGCGGCTGTGGCACCTGAACCGCCATTCGGCCGCCGGCGCGGTGGCCGCCGGGATGTTCTGCGGGCTGATTCCGGGCCCGTTGCAGATGCTCGGCGCGGCCATTTGTGCGCTGATCTTCCGCGTCAACCTGCCGCTGGCGCTACTGACGACGCTGTACACCAACCCGTTCACCATCGTCCCGCTCTACGTGCTCGCCTACCAGATCGGCCGTTTTGTCACCGGCGACCCGGGCGGCTTCGTCGAGCCACCTGCCTTCGAGATGACCCGCTTCGTCGCGTGGACAGAATCCATGCAGACCTGGATGATCGGCGTCGGCAAGCCGCTCGGGATCGGCTTGGTGCTGCTGGCGATCATGCTGGCCATCGCCGGCTATTTCCTGACCAAGGCAGCCTGGCGCATCTGGCTGATCCGCGCCTGGCGGCGGCGCGGCCGGGCCAGGCGCAACGGCAACAACGACTGATCAGGCGGCGCGCAGCGCCTGCTCGATGTCCGCGAGCAAATCCGGTAGATCTTCGAGGCCTGCCGAGATGCGGACCAGCCCCTCGCCGATCAAATGTTCCTTGCGTTCCTCAGGCGTGTAGAACGAATGGGTCATCGACGCCGGATGCTGGGCGAGACTCTCCGCATCGCCCAGGCTGACGGCCCGGGTGACCAGGCGCAGCGCATTCATGAAGCGGCGCCCGGCCTCGATGCCGTCCTTGAGTTCGAAGGCCACCATGCCGCCAGGCAGCTTCATCTGTCGCTGCGCCAGTTCCAGTTGCGGAAAGGAGGCTAGTCCTGGGTAGTGGCAGACCTCGACCTTGTCATGCGCGGCAAGGAACCCGGCGATGCCCTGGGCATTCTCGGAATGGCGGTGCATGCGCAAGGCCAGGGTCTTGATCCCGCGCAGCACCAGGAAGGCGTCCTGCGCCGACAATACGGCGCCGGTCATGTCCTTGAGCCCGTAGAACCGCACCTGATCCAGGGATTCCCTGGGGCCGACGATGGCGCCGGCGATGAGGTCGCCATGACCGCCGAGGTATTTCGTCGCCGAATGCACGACATAGTCGGCGCCGAGTTCGATCGGGCGCTGCAGGTAGGGCGTGCAGTAGGTGTTGTCGACCACGACCTTCGCGTCATGACGGCGGGCAATCGCCGCGATCGCGGCGATATCGACCAGCCGCATGTTGGGGTTGGCGGGCGACTCGAAGAACACGATCCGGGTGCTGGCGCTGATCGCCGCTTCGAGATTCGCCGGGTCGGTGAGATCGAGGTGGGTGATCCTGACCCCGAACTTTGCCAGGCCGTGGTTGAAGAAGCCAAAGGTACAACCGTAAAGGGTCTTGTCGGCGATGACCTCGTCGCCGGGCTTGAGCAAGGTCCATAGCAGCGAGGTCGTCGCCCCCATGCCCGATGCCGTCACCAGGGCCGCTTCGCCCCCTTCGAGATCGGCGATGCGCTGTTCGAGCAGGTTGGTCGTCGGATTGCCGACCCGCGAATAGACATACCCCGCCTGCTCGCCGGCAAAGCGCGCCGCGCCGTCTTCGACGGTCGGGAAAGCGTAGGTCGAGCTCAGATAGAGCGGCGGGTTGAGGGATCCATGCCCGGCGTAGGGATCGTAGGCGTGGTGGATCGCTCGCGTCGAGAAGCCTAGGCGGGAATTCTTGGTATCCGGCATCGTTGCCTGTCCTTTGTCATGAAAATTGACCACGCGCTGGCGGTCAGGAGAAGACCGCTTCCTCGAACAGCGAGCGGATGACCACCTTCTTCACTTCCGGCCGGTCCGGCACGACATAGAGGACCGGCGTGATCATCTCCTCGAAGATGCCGCGCAGGCTACGCGCGCCGACCTTGAATTCGAGCGCGAGATCGGCGATCTGGCCGAATACCGCCGCCTCGATGACCAGCTCGACGCCCTCGTTCTGCAGGATGGCGCGAAACTGCCGGTAGATCGAATGCTGCGGCTCGATCATGATGCGCACCATCATGTCCTTCGACAGCTCATTGAGGCGGGCGATGATCGGCAGGCGGCCAGCAAACTCGGGAATCAGGCCGAAGCGGAAAAGATCGGTCGGCTTGACGCGGGCGTTGAGGCGATCGAGTACCTTCTGGTCGTCACCCTGCGAGGTGGCGATGAAGCCGAAAGCCTGCGTCTCGGCCAAGATGGATTCCAGCCCGACGAAGGCGCCGCCGCAGATGAACAGGATCTGCGTGGTGTCGATGTACTGGCCGCTTTTCAGGCGCACCGAGGCGCCTTCCATGATCTTCAGCAGCGCGTGCTGGACGTTTTCCCCCGAGGCAGCGCGCGCCTGGCCGCTGATCGCCTTCAACTTGTCGACCTCGTCGATGAAGACGATGCCGCGCCCGGCCTTCTCGGTATCACCACCGGCGCGTTCGAGCAAGCGCTGGAGAATGGCGTCGAGTTCCTCATTGACGTATTCGGTCTGCGCCAGCGAGGTCGCATCGGCAGTGACGAAGGGCAGTTCGAGGATGCGCGCCAGCGTTTCGCAGAGCAGCGTCTTGCCGGTGCCGGTCGGGCCCATCAGCAGAATGTTGCTTTTGAGCATTTCCAGTCGGTCGACCGCAACCATCTCGACCTTGCGGAAATGCGAATAAACGGCGACGGCGAGGATCTTCTTCGCGTCGTCCTGGCCGATCACATGGCGGTTAAGCTGGGCGACGATTTCACTCGGTTTCATCGGTACATTCCCTGAAAGGCGTCGAAGCAGAGGACAGGCTGCGAAATTTTGAAGATGACGGTAACGCAGCAACGAAGAAATACACCAAAAGCAGACCCTTCATGTTTTGCTTGGCCAAGTAATAGCAATTAATAGGGGACAGACCGCGGTTTTCATGCTGATTTTTTCTATTGTAATGCTTGCGAGATGCAGACCAATCCCGACAGCCAATGCTACACCGCTGAAAAACTCACTTGACGTATGCACACAAATACATACAATTAACCCATGCGCTACAGCTACGACCCGAAGAAACGAGTCGCGAATCTGAAAAAACACGGTTACGACTTCGAAGACGCGCCCCAGGTCATCGAAAGCGACCGCACTGTGACCTTCGAGGATCGCCGCTTTGCCTACGACGAGCAGCGATTCATTACCTTGGGGCTGTTGCGCGAGGATGTGGTGGTTATCTCCACCGCCGAGACGGATGAGGAAATCCGGTTGATTTCGATGCGAAAGGCAGAGCGAAATGAGCAAGAAATCTACTACAGCAATCTTTGACGAAGACACCCCCATCACCCAGGCCGACATTGATGCCGGCAGGCTGGTCTTGCGCAAGCGAGTGGAAGGCCGGGCAGCGCTGCCCAAGAAGCGCATCACGCTCTACCTCGACGTCGCCCTGGTAGAGCGCTTCAAGGAAATGGCCGGCGAACGCGGTTATCAGACGCTCATTAACGAGACGCTGAAAAGCTCGCTACAACAGTCCGATATGGAAGCGACGATCAGGAAGGTAATCCGCGAGGAATTGAAACCTCGGAAGGCTGCATAGCTTCCCCCGGCGGAAACCAGCAGAAAACCCCAATTTCGCTGCGTGGCACCGGAAATCGGGCAACCGGTAGCGCTTCGACTTGTCGCAGCGCCCTACTCGCCAACCAGCACGCCGTCGTTCAAATGCATCACCCGATCCGCGCGGCCAGCCAGTTGCAGGTCGTGCGTCACCATGACGAGGCTGGCGCGCTGCGAGCGCACCTGGGCAAGCAGCAGGTCGAAGACGACGCCCGCCGTCTGGCGGTCAAGGTTGCCGGTCGGTTCGTCGGCGAGGATGCACGAGGGCGAACTGACGAGCGCCCGGGCAATGGCGGCGCGCTGGCGTTCGCCGCCCGACAATTCGCCGGGGCGGTGTTCCAGCCGATGGCCGAGGCCGACAGCGGTCAGCATCTCGCCCGCAGCCTTCAGCGCTGCGCCGCGTTCCTGACGGCGGATCAGCAGCGGCATGGCGACGTTTTCCAGCGCCGAGAATTCGGCGAGCAGGTGGTGAAACTGGTAGACGAAACCGAGATGTTTGTTGCGCCAATCGCCGCGGTCGACCTCGCCGAGGGCAGAAAAATCGCGGCCCATCAGTTGTACCTTGCCGGCGGTCGGCGCGTCGAGCCCGCCAAGCAGGTGCAGCAGCGTGCTCTTGCCGGACCCGGAGGCGCCGACGATGGCCAGCGTTTCGCCGGCATGAACCTCAAGATCGACGGCCGACAGCACCGTGACATCCAGCCCGCCGTTGCGGAACGCCTTGCCCAGCCCGCTGGCCGCCAGAATGACGTCACTCATAGCGCAGCGCCTCCGCCGGATTGACGCGCGAGGCGCGCCAGCTCGGGTAGAGCGTCGCCAGCAGCGCGAGCACGAAGGCGATTAGCGTGACGCCCCAGACGTCGCCCCATTGCAGGTCGGACGGCAGGTCGGAGATGTAATAGACCTCCTTCGACAAGAATTGCACGCCAAAGAGATTCTGGATGAACGGCACCACGACGTCGATATTGAGCGCCAGCGCGACGCCGCCGGCGATGCCCATGCCGAGCCCGATGAAACCGACCAGTGCGCCCTGGACGACGAAAACCGCCATAATCGACAAGGGCCGTGCGCCGAGCGTGCGCAGGATGGCGATGTCGGCCTGCTTGTCGGTGACCGCCATGACCAGCGTCGACACCAGGTTGAAGGCGGCGACGGCGACAATCAGCGAGAGGATGATGAACATCATGTTCTTCTCGATCTGCACGGCGCGGAAGAAATTGGCGTGGCTCCGGGTCCAGTCGCTGATGTAGGCATTGGCGTCGATCAGCCCGACCAGCTCGCGCCCGACGCGCGGCGCCATGAACAGGTCGTCGACCTTGAGCCGCACCCCGCTGACCCGGTCGTCCATCTGGTAGAGCTTCTGCGCGTCGGCCATGTGGATCAGTGCGAGCCCGCTGTCGTACTCGTACATGCCGACCTCGAAGATGCCGACCACCTTGAACGACTTCAGGCGCGGCACGACGCCGGCCGGCGTCACCGTGCCCTGCGGCGCGATCACCGTCACCTTGTCGCCGACGAAAACGCGCAGCGCGCGCGCCAGGTCGGCACCGAGCACGACACCGAACTCGCCGGGCCGCAGGTCGTCGAGGCTGCCGCTCTTGATCGTCTGGCGGAAATCGGCGACGCGGTCTTCCAGATCCGGCACGATACCGCGCACCAGCACGCCCTTGACGCCGTTATCGACCGTGAACATCGCCTGCGACTGGACGAAGGGCGCCGCCGCCCGAACTTCCGGGTGCTGCGCCGCTTGCGCCGCAATCGCCGGCCAGTCGCTGAGCTCGCCGTTGATGCCGGTGATCTGGATGTGCGAGGCGACGCCGAGAATGCGCGTCCGCAATTCCTTCTGGAAGCCGTTCATCACCGACAGCACGACGATCAGCGCGGCCACGCCGAGGCCGATGCCAAGCATCGAAATCAGCGAGATGAAGGAAATGAAATGATTGCGCCGCTTGGCGCGCGTGTAGCGCAGACCAATCAGCAATTCGTAGGGCAGTGCCATGCGGGAACGGGCCGGGCGGGAAAAGCCGCTATGGTACACTCAACAGCATCCCCTGAAGTCTTTCCGGCGCCGCTTTCCGTGCATCTGACCCTGCTTGTCCCCGAACTGATCTGGCCGGAACCGGCCGACCAGCTCGCTCTTGGAAATCTTGCCGCGCCGGGTCTGGAATGGCTGCTGGCGCGTGCCCGCCATAAGCGCCGCCCGCGCCGTCCGTTCGAGAAGATACTGGCCGACTGTTTCGGCATGAGCGATGCCCCGTTCGGCGCCCTGCGCCTGCTCGGCGAAGGCTGCGAGGATGCGCGCAGCGGCCACTGGCTGTGCGCCGACCCGGTGCACCTGCGCTTCCACCAGGAACGTATCATCCTCGCCGATGCTGGTGCCTTCGATCTGGCGGAGGACGAGGCGCACGGCATCGTCGAAGCGCTCAACACCGAATTCGCCGACATCGGCCGGTTTCACGTTGCCAGCACCCGGCGCTGGTACCTGAAACTGAATGTTGCGGTCGACCACCCGGTAGAGCCCATTTCCGCCGTCGCCGGCCGCCGCGTTGCCGGCGAAATCAACGGCAGCGCCCTGCCGCTGACCCGCTGGCTCAACGAAGTGCAGATGTTCCTGCACCGCCATCCACTCAATGAACGGCGCGAGCAGATCGGCCAGCCGGCGATCAACAGCCTGTGGCTGTGGGGCGGCGGCAGTCTGCCGACCGGCATGGCAGCGAATTTTTCCGCCGTCTTCAGCGACAACCCGCTGGCCGCTGGCCTTGCCCGCGCCGCCGGCCTCCCCCTGCACGCACGGCCGGGCAGCCTCGCCGCCCTGCTTCCGGTGGCCGGCGAACGGCCGCTGGTGCTGATCGACCAGTTGCCGCCGTACGTCGCCGGCGAAGACAGCGAGGGCTGGCACAGCGCCCTCGAACAACTCGACGCCGACTGGTTCGTGCCGCTCAAAAAAGTCCTCGGCGGCAAAGTCGACCGCATCAGCCTGATCGCCCCCACCGTCTATGGCGAACTGCGTTACACGCTGACCGCCGGCGACCGCTGGAAACTGTGGAAAAGCGGCAAGCCCATCGCCGAGACGGCCAAGGAACTCGCGCTATGACCCGAATTGTCGCCCGCAACATTCCGCCGCGCGTCGTCTGGCAACTTGAGCAGCAAGGCCTGCACCCGCTGCTCGCCCGCCTCTACGCCTCGCGCGGCGTCACCGACCGTGCCGAACTCGATTACGAACTGAAATCGCTGCTGCCGCCGGCGAGCCTCACCCACGCCAGCGATGCCGCGTACATGCTGGCCGACGCCATCGAGGCCGAGGCCAAACTGTTGATCATCGGCGACTACGACTGCGACGGCGCCACCGCCACCGCTGTCGGCATGCGCGCCCTGAAAATGCTCGGCGCCGATGTCGACTTTCTGCTGCCCGACCGCTTCAAGCTCGGCTATGGGCTATCGCCTGAAATCGTCGACGTCGCCGCGCAGCAGTCGCCCGACCTCATCATCACCGTCGACAACGGCATCGCCAGCATCGAAGGCGTCAACCGCGCCCGCGAGCACGGCATCGCGACACTGATTACCGACCACCACCTGCCGGGCGAGTCACTCCCCGAAGCAGACTGCATCGTTAATCCCAACCAGCCCGGCTGCGATTTCCCATCAAAATGCATCGCCGGCGTCGGCGTCATGTTCTATGTGATGCTCGCCCTGCGCGCCGAACTGCGCGAACGCGGCTTCTTCGCCGACCGGCCCGAACCCAATTTCGCCAGCCTGCTCGATCTCGTCGCGCTCGGCACCGTCGCCGACGTCGTCAGGCTCGACCGCAACAACCGCATCCTCGTCAGCCAGGGTTTGAAGCGCATGCGCGCCGGCCAGTTGCAGCCCGGCCTCGCCGCGCTGTTCAAGGCCGCCGGCCGCGACCCGAAGAAGGCGACGGCGATGGATCTCGGCTTCATCCTCGGCCCCCGTCTGAATGCCGCCGGCCGCCTGGCCGACATGCGTCTCGGCGTCGAATGCCTGCTCACCGAAGACCCCAGCCGCGCCCTGCAGATCGCCCAGCAGCTCGACGCACTGAACCGCGAACGCCGCGAAATCGAATCCGGCATGCAGGAACAGGCGTTGATCCTGCTCGAATCGCTCGATGCCAACGACGCGGCGCCCGGCATCGCCATGTTCGATGCAAGCTGGCATGAAGGCGTCGTCGGCATTCTCGCCTCGCGCATCAAGGACAAACTGCACCGCCCGGTGTTCGCTTTCGCCCCCGGCGAAGGCGGCATCGTCAAGGGTTCCGGCCGCTCGATTCCCGGCTTGCACCTGCGCGACGCGCTCGACCTCGTCGCCAAGCGCGCCCCAGGCCTGCTGATCCGCTTCGGCGGCCATGCCATGGCGGCGGGTGCCACGGTCAACGCCGAAAACTTCGATAAATTCCGCGAACTCTTCGCCGAGGTCGCCGGCGAACTGCTGGCCCCCGCCGACCTGACCCGCACGCTGGAAACCGACGGCGCGCTGGAAGGCGGCTACATCTCTCTGGAAACGGCGCGCCTGTTGGAGAATGAAGTCTGGGGCCAGGGCTTCCCGGCACCGCTGTTCATGGATGAGTTCGAGGTCGAGCAGCAGCGCGTGCTCAAGGAAAAGCACCTCAAGCTGCGGCTCAAGAAAGGCAATGCGCGCTTCGAGGCGATCCAGTTCAACTTCGGCAGCCAGCCGGGCAACCGCGCCCGCGCCGCCTACCGCCTCGCGATCAACGAATACATGGGCGTCGAGACGCCGCAACTGATGATCGAGTACCTGGAATAACCCGCGAAACGCGGCGCCTGCTTTACGGGCGGATGACGGTCCAGCCCTGCTTCTGCTTCTCGATGATCTCGATCACGCCGGCGGGCACGTAGCCGATCCGCGGATACATGTCGTCCTTGGTCAGCTTCTGCCCCTTCATCGTGTTTTCGCACATGGAGACCTGCGCGCCGGTGGCCAGCGTCTCGTCGATGCGGTTGGCGAGCGGCGAGTCGAGCTTGAGCATGCCGGCGCCCAGGCCGAAGACGACCACCTCGATATCCACCTTGTCCTTGCCATAGGCGTTCTGGATGTTCTTGACGACGTTCAGTGCCTGGCCCCAGGTCTTGGGATTATCGTCGCTGACCTGGACGACCACGCCCGGCTTGGCCGCTTCGGCCAAGGCACCGGACGAGGCAAACCCGAGGGCGGCAATGCCGAGAAGAAAAACGGATAAAGCTTTGCGAATCATGATGTCTCCTGCATTTTCTGATTTGTTGGTAAATCGGCCACCGGCGCACTAATCGCTGCGCCAGCGACGCTTTAAGACAGATGCGGCGCGCGTATCGTTCAATTCCGTGCGAAAAACGACCAAACCGGAAAACTTCCCCGTTCGGTCGTGAATCGCCGGCCAGCCGATCCTACTTGGCGATTTCGAGCAACTCGACTTCGAAGATCAGCGTCGAATTGGGTGGAATCCCCGGCACATTCTGGTTGCCGTAAGCCAGATTGGGCGGGCAGACCAGCTTGGCCTTACCGCCGACCTTGATCTTCTGCACCCCTTCCGTCCAGCATGGAATCACCCGGGTCAACGGGAAGGTGGCGGGCTGCCCGCGCTTGTAGGAACTGTCGAATTCCTGGCCGTTCTCGAGCGTGCCGCGATAGTGGACCTTGACCGTGTCGCTCGCTTTCGGATTGGCCCCCGCGCCTTCCTTGAGCGTGGTGACGCCTATCCCCGAGGCGGTCTTTTCCTCCTTGGGTTCGGCTGCGTGAGCTGGGAGTGCGAGGGCGAAACACAATGCCGTGGTGGTGATGATCAGTGTCTTCATGAATCTGCCTTTGTGAAGTTTGTGAATCGGGAACCGGATGCGGTACGTCAATTGTGCCGCAGTTCAGGCCGGCACAGGCACATTCCGTGGCGGCCAGGCAGCCGCAGGGTCCCGGTCAGAATTTTCCTGGACGCAGCACCAGGACATCGGCAATGAAGATCACCATGCCGTAGCCCTCGTAGTAGCGCGCCTGCAGGTCCTCGGCAATGGCGCTGGCCAGGTGGTCGTCGCACAGCACCTCGATGCGGATATTCGTCGCAGACGGCCACAAGCCGTCACGCGCGGCGATGCAGGAGGAACTGGCGTAGAGCATCGCGAGCAGGGCCGCGCCGGGCCAGGACGACGCCAAGTACCAGCGCCGGGCTTGACGACGAGAGCGGGCCGGCAATGCCGGCGAACGGATAGCGGGCGCGG
>Ga0209262_10000673_pt1 | contig 14692 bp, 14 predicted proteins | sample Lowcelwee11metaG_FD_187171 | JGI IMG/M metagenome (GOLD analysis project Ga0209262, IMG submission 187171) | Freshwater pond sediment microbial communities from the University of Edinburgh, under environmental carbon perturbations - Low... | ecosystem: Environmental > Aquatic > Freshwater >...
GGAATTTCTTCGCGCGGAACGGGAATAATGATGTAACTTTGGAAGGTAAATTCAAAAACTCGATCGCGCTTATATCTATGGATAAATACGACAGACTCTGGGTAACAGCCGCAAAACCAGAGAAGGAAAAAAGAGTATTGTACGACATATTTGAAAAAGGGATATATCTCAATACGGTTGAAGTCCCTGCGGACACTACTGCAATAGTAGATTTTGTAGAGAACAAACTCGTGGCCTTCGACGCGGTAAATAACAGAATGAAATACTTTGATTATTAATTATAAGGAGAGAATATGAAAACGAGAGAACAGGTAGCGGAAGAAATTAAGAGCCTTCTTATAAAGGACAAGAAGGTGATAGCGGCCTGGGAAGGCGGATCGGCCGCAACGGGATTTTTGGATAAGTATTCCGATCTTGATCTTGCGGTGGTATGCGAGGATGATGCTGTCGAAGCTGTTTTTAAAAAGCTTGAGAAATTGATTGAAAAGAATTACGGCATTGAAAGAAAGTACAGAGTACCCGAACCTGCATGGCACGGTTTTTCGCAGTGTTTCTATAAAGTGGGAAATGTTCCGGAGCTGTATTATCTGGATATTGCGGTCATAAAAAGATCGCTTCCGGATAAATTCACCGAAAAGGACAGGCACGGCGATTCCGTGGTCTGGTTCGAAAAAGAAAAAATGATAGATCCGACACCCACACCGAAAGAAAAAGTGATCGATAAAGGTAAAAAATATTTCAGATTCATAGCGGATTCAGATTTTTTAATGGAGATCGAACTAAAAAAAGCTTTGGCAAGAAAAAACTTCACCGAAGCATTTCCGGCTTATTACAGGCTCGTCGCCAGCAATCTGGGAATATTATTGAACCTTAAATACCGGCCGTGCAAAGCTGATTTCGGAATAAGATACGCGTACAGGGATTTTCCGAAAAAAGAAGTTGATCTGATCACAGATTCATTCAAGATTAATTCACTTGAGGATATAGAGAAAAAATCAAAGAAGGTGCTTAAACGGATCGGAGAACTGAAAAAAGAACTTAGTAAAGAGTGGAATTAAAATAAAAAAGGAGGGAACATGCTGAAGATAGATTTGAGCAGGTTCAGAAAAGAATTCACCGAATACACCGAGCTTAGGGTTCAGGAGAACAGAACGACGAACATCAGCCTGGTAAACGGAAATGTGATGGGGAACTCGACTTCCGCAAAAAGCGGTGTTTCAGCCAGAGTGAACAAGAACGGCAACTGGGGTTTCGCCTCTAATCCGGTAATATCCGACGAGGCTATTGAAAAAGTTATACTTGCGGCTACGGAGAACGCGGCATTTTTAGGTACGAAGCAGAGCAAAGGGAAAAAAGATTTTGCTTCCAGACCTTTCAGCGCGGAGAAAAGTTTCTACACAAATAAAGACAAGGCAGATCAAAAGTTCAAGATCGGATTTCTGAAAAAGATCGATGACTACATCACGGGTAAGTATCCGGATCTGACTTCCAGAACGCTAGTTATATCCGGACTGGAGATGGAGAAGAATCTGATAACTTCGGACGGTTCAAGTTCATATTCCATGATACCTAAATATCATATCTATGCTATTCTGAATAAAACTGTTGACGGAGAAAATTATGAGATCTTCAAGTTATTCGGAGACAGAGGTCAGTTCGAGGATATTTTTAAAGCTCCCGAAGATCTTTTCTCAGGTATAGATGAGGCATACAAGCATCTGATAGACAAAACGAACGGAGTTCATCCGAACGCGGGAATGAAGGATGTAATTCTCGATGCCAAACTGGCAGGAATTCTTGCCCACGAAGCGATAGGACACACAACAGAAGCCGATCTGGTTCAAGGAGGTTCCGTTGCGGGAGATCTGCTGAACAAAGAGATAGCCAGTCCGCTGATAAGCCTCGTAGATTATGCAAACGAATTTAAAGGCAAAACATGTCCGGTGCCTGTATATATTGACGACGAAGGCGTAAAAGCGGAAGATCAGGTCATAATAGAGAACGGTATTCTGAAAGGATATATGCACAATAAAGAATCCGCAAAACATTTCGGGTACGGGCTGACCGGAAACGCGAGAGCTTACGATTTCTCGGATGAACCTCTGATCAGAATGAGAAACACTGTGATAATTCCCGGCAAAAGCAAACTGGCTGACATGATCGCAACGATAGATGACGGATACTATCTCGTTCAGTCATCGAACGGTCAGGCTGACGCGACAAGCGAATTTATGTTTGGAATAACTCTCGGTTATGAGATAAAGAACGGCAAACTCGGTAAAGCTATTAAAGATACAACGATATCAGGTGTGGCTGTAGATGTGCTCAAAAGCGTGACCATGGTTTCCGATGACATGGTCTGGGACTGTTCCGGAATGTGCGGAAAAAAACAGCCTATGCCTGTAGGAATGGGCGGACCGGCGATCAAGTGTAAAGTCAACATCGGAGGTAAATAATATGACTAACAGACAGATACTGGATAAATGCATAGCCGAATTCAAAGCAAGAGGAATGAATAAATCGAAGGTGATGCTGAACGATTCGGAAGTAAGGGAACTATATTTCAATAACGGCGAAATAAGCATGTTCAGAACTACTTTCAACTCGAGTCTTCAGTTATCCGCGATCAAGAACGATAAAAAAGGCGCCACTTCTACCAATAAGACGGATGTTGCATCCGTAGAAAGCGCGATCAAAGATACTGTCTCACTGGCGGAATCATCAAATCCCGAACCTGCAAACGACATAAGCGAATATCAGACGGCAGGTTCATTTGAGAACGGCCCTATGGTAGCGGATAACGATAAAATGTATTTTAGGTTGAAGGAGTTTCTGGATTATGTAAAAAAAGCATATCCTCTTACACAGCTGAGAGAAGGCGGAGTTTCCTATCACAGGGATAATCTGATTCTGAAGAATTCGAACGGCGTTGATTACGCACAGGTTTCCGGATATTATCAGATAATGGTCATGTTCAGTTCCAAAGAAGGAACTAAAACTTCATCGTTCAACTATACATACAAGCTTATGAAAGATCTTGACGAGCCTTTTATTAATGCCGTCAATCTTAAACTTCTGCTCGAACACAGCGCGGACGAGATGAACGCAAAAGCATTCGATCAGAAATTCGTGGGCGAAGTTATCATTACTCCCGAATGTATGGGCTCAATGATAGGACCGGTTCTCGAGCATCTTAGTGATTACTCTCACATAACAGGAACAACTCTTTTTAAGGGTAAACTCGGACAGAAAGTCGCTTCAGACAAGCTTACGATGAGATCTACACCGGTTTCGGAGGCTTTTGCATATAAAAGTTTTTTCTCAAGTGACGGCTACAAAAACGAAGATGTGAACATTATTGAAAAGGGAGTTTTAAACACATTTCTTCTCTCTTTGTTCGGGGCTAAAAAGACCGGGCAGGAAAAAGCTAAGACCGACGGCTCGAATCTTTCGATAGACGGCGGTAATGTAAAGCTGGCGGATCTGATTAAGAATACAAAAAAGGGAATTCTGTTAAGCAGATTTTCTGGAGGCAATCCCAATGACAACGGCGATTTCTCCGGTATAGCGAAAAACAGCTATTACATCGAGAACGGCGAGATCAAATATCCCGTAAAAGAGATCATGGTTACAGGCAATCTGATTAAAATGATAAACAATATAGAAGACCTGTCAAAGGAAATCACCGATTTCGGATTCGCGAAATTCCCGTGGATGAAAGTCAGCGGAATAACAATATCAGGAAAATAGCCTGATTTTTCTCTCCTTTAGATACCCCGATTCTGTTCGGGGTTTTTTTTATTTTGGAAAAGAACATCAGATATGTTATAATTCATATAATTAAATTACGGAGCCTGAAATGAAGAAAAAGCATGGTAATGAAACAATAAATCATCTGCTTGAAAGAGGCAGTCTGAGGAATTTCAAGAAGAAAAAGATAGAGCCTGAAATTCTGGATAAAATTCTAGCCGCCGGGATTCAGAGCGCGTCAGGCGGGAATCTTCAGCCTTATTCGATAATAGTGATCGAAAACCCGAAAATGAATAAGAAACTCGGTGAGCTTTGCTATCAAAAATTTGTCGGAACAGCACCGGTAAATCTCCTTTTCTGCATTGACTGGAACAGGATGAAGCAGATCGCCGATGAAGGCTGCGCTCCGTTCACCGCCAATCACGCTTTCAGACATTTCTGGATCAGCTTTCAGGATACGATCATAGCGGCGCAGAGCATCTGCACTGCGGCCGATTCTTTCGGACTCGGATCATGCTATATCGGTACGATCATGGAATTTCTGGAAAAACTAATTAAAATGTTCGAACTGCCGAAAGGCGTATTCCCGGTAGTGCTTCTGCCTGTAGGCTATCCTTCGGTCAAGATCAGAAAAGCGAATAAATTCCCGGCTGAGTTCATGATCCACAGAGAGAAATATCAGACTTATGATAATGAAAAGCTTTTCGCTGCGTATATGAAAAGGCAGAATAACACAAATTACGATATCGAAGATAAAAAAATTAAGCAGATAGAGCAGAACTGCCTTGATGTCGGCGGAAAAGAACTTGCCAAAAAATGCCTGAAAAAGATCAAAGATCAGGGATTTATAAATCCGATCCAGTACCGTTTCGGACTTCATTATCCGGCAGGGGAGATGCCTAAACTAAATGAGAAATTTCTTAAGATATTGAAAAAGCAGGATATGGGATTCTTTGAAAATTGGGAACCTGTGAAAGAAAAAAGGAAAGGATAAGAAACATTATTTAAGTTTCTTCAATTCGGCGGACAGCTTTATCCTGCACTCCGGACAAATGCTGTGGGTGAACGATGCGCTGCTTTTTTTTGTGATATAACTTTCTATCTGCTCCCAGTTATCTGAATCATTCTTGATCTTCTTGCAGCTTGAGCATATCGGCAGAAGCCCGGTAAGTTCATCAACCTTTTTTGAAAGATCCCTGTGACTTTGTGCAGCTTTTGCGTATAAACTAACAAGAAGCGCAAACACTGTCAGGCTGACGATAAAATTCAGTCCGGTCTCAGCGTAAGCCCATGGCAAAGTCCAGAAGAAAATATTAAATATAAGCCGCATCAGAGACATTGTTACCGCAAATGTATATCCCCAGAAACTTCCGTTGTGCCATGTGACAAGAGCTATCGGTATTATGTAGATAACTGGAAACTGTATATAAGGCCCCGCAAAATAGTCAGCAATCAGAATTACGATCATCGTTCCGAACCAGTACAAAAGCTGTATATTTTTTTCTGTATGTGTGTTTACGACCATTCCAAGGTTCCTTTTTTTTCTATCAAATATAGTTTTTAATTAACCGGATTGTCAACATTAATTTCTTTTTATGTTTGTAATTTCATTCTTTCCGCATTACATTATAAACCTAAAATAATATCGGAGATTTCGGAATTGACGGGAAAGAAGTACAGATTCATTTCAGCGAATAAGAACTTGTATGAAGGCATCAAAACCATAATTCAGGAGATGTGGGACGATTGCGGAGTTGAAGAGATTTTTGAAATGATCGAAAAATCTGAACGATCGAAGGATGAGAAACTTTATCTGTGCCTCTATGGAGATGAAATCGTAGCCTTCGGCGAATTTTCGATAAGACATGATTATGTCGAAGGAACCGAAAAGAGTCCTGTCGGTTATGTTGAAGGAATTTATGTCAAACCTGAACACCGCAAGAATAATATCGCCAGAAAACTCATCATCAAAGGCGAAAAATGGTGCGCAAAACAGGGTTGTACCGAAATGGCTTCTGATACCTCGGTATATAATAAGGCAAGCATAAAATTTCATAATAATATAGGTTTCACGGAAGCGAATAAAATCGTATGTTTCGTGAAGAAAGTAAAACAGGACTAAACCATGACCTTACAAGAATACATTTCCAGCATCAGCGCGAGATATAAACTCGGGAACGCGACTGAGCATTCGTTCAGAGGCGACCTTCAGCAGCTTATCGAAAGCATGGAGCCGGGCATCAGGGCGACGAACGAGCCCAAGCGGCAGAAATGCGGTGCGCCGGATTATATTCTGACGCGAAAAGATATTCCGGTGGGATTTATCGAAGCGAAGGACATCGGAGATCCCGACCTTGACGGAAAGAAAGCGAATAAGGAGCAGTTCGACCGTTATAAGAGCACGAAGAATCCTTTTATTTTTACCGATTACCTGAACTTTCACTTTTATTCAAACGGAGTTTTCAGCACGAAAGTAACTCTCGGCGAAGTCAGGAACGGCAAAATAGTTCCCTTACCGAACAGCTTTGAAAGCTTCACATATTTATTCAAATATTTCTGCACGCATTTGGAACAGACGATAAAAAGCCTGAAACAGCTTGCGGAACTCATGGCTGCAAGAGCCCGTCTCCTCGCCGACATCATAGAAAAAGCTCTGCTTTCCGACGAGGAAACTCAGGAGAACAGCTCACTCAAGGATCAGATGAACGCCTTTAAGGAAATCCTTATCCACGACATCACGCCCAAGGCTTTTGCGGATGTTTACGCTCAGACAATAGCCTACGGAATGTTCGCGGCACGGCTTCACGACACCAACCTCGACAGCTTCACCAGACAGGAAGCGGCGGAGCTCATACCAAAATCAAATCCCTTCCTGCGAAAACTATTCGGCTACATAGCTGGCCCAGACCTCGACGACAGGATAAAGTGGATAGTTGACAACCTTGTCGAAATATTCCTTCACTGCAATGTGGAAGAACTGCTCAAAGATTTCGGTGCGGAAACAAAGACCGAAGACCCCATAATCCATTTTTACGAAACATTCCTGACAGAGTACGATCCCAAGCTCAGAAAGGCGCGCGGAGTATGGTACACGCCTCATCCGGTGGTGAACTTTATCGTAAGAGCGGTTGACGACATCTTGAAATCGGAATTCAACCTCCCTCAGGGATTAGCCGACAGCTCAAAAACAAAGAGTGGATCATCAGGCCAAGCTCATAGAGCAGGAAGTCCATAAAGTGCAGATCCTCGACCCCGCGACCGGCACAGGCACATTCCTCGCAGAAGTCATAAAGCACATCCACAAGAAATTTGAAACACAGCAGGGCATCTGGAGCAATTACGCAGAAAACCACCTTCTCCCGCGCCTGAACGGATTCGAACTCCTAATGGCAAGCTACGCAATGGCACATCTCAAATTAGACCTTCTCCTAAAGGAAACAGGCTTCAGACCCACAAAAGACCAGAGGTACAGGGTCTATCTCACCAACAGCCTAGAAGAATACCACAAAGACACCGGAACACTCTTCGCAAGCTGGCTATCCTCCGAAGCAAACGAAGCCAACCGCATCAAACGCGACACACCCGTCATGGTCATCATGGGCAACCCGCCATATTCCGTAAGCTCAAGCAACAAATCGGAATGGATAGAAAAACTCATGGCTGACTATAAAAAAGACCTCAATGAAAGGAACATTCAGCCTCTGTCGGACGATTATTTAAAATTCATCAGGTTCGGACAGTACTTTATAAATAAGAACGGAGAAGGAATTCTCGCATATATTTCAAACAACAGCTTCATTGACGGAATAATCCACAGGCAAATGAGAAAGAACCTGCTTGAAACATTCGATAAAGTCTATATCCTCGACCTTCACGGCAACGCCAAGAAAAAGGAAGTCTGTCCCGACGGTTCAAAAGACGAAAATGTCTTCGACATCATGCAGGGCGTAAGCATAAACATATTTGTAAAGAAGAGGTCAAAATGAAAAAAGACAGTTATGTAAAAACAATAGGCGAGATCAAATCTGATATCCTTAAAAGCAGATTTCTCGTATCAAAGATAGCGAACAGAGAGTTACTGGCACTCTATTTCAAAGTCGGCTCAATCATTTCGGATAAAGTAACAAAAGAAAAATGGGGAAGCAAAACAATTGAGAACCTTTCAGCTGACCTTCAAAAAGAACTGAAAGGACTTAGAGGTTTTTCTTTTACAAATTTAAAAAGGATGAGGCAATTTTATGACCATTGGATACCTTATTTAATTAGTCAGTCAGCTATAAAAGAATCAATTAGCCCGTTGACAACGGGCCAAATAGCAGTGCCTGATAGTATAATTAGCCCGTTGATAACGGGCCAATTTGTGGAAATGTTCACTATATTGACATTTACAGCACATTGCGAGATAATGTCTAAGGCTAAAAGTTTTGAGGCTAAAGTGTTTTACATCAGTAAAGCAGCATCAGAGTTTTGGAATATTGAAACATTAAAGCGTAATATAAAAAGCAGATTATTTGAAAAAGCCGGTAAACTGCCTAATAATTTTGAAGTTACACTTCCCGAAAAGAACAGGGAAAAAGCTCTGGCCGCTTTCAGAGATAATTATTTGTTGGACTTTGTCAGAATTTCTGATGCAGAGGAGGATGACGAAAAAGTCCTTGAAAGCGAGATCGTAAGAAACATTAAAAAGTTCCTCATGTCACTAGGCAATGACTTCGCCTTTATCGGGAACCAGTACCGGATCGTCGTAGAAGAAGAGGAATATTTTATAGACCTACTTTTCTTTAACAGAAGAATACAGGCGCTGGTGGCTTTCGAACTTAAAACAGGCAAATTCAAACCCGAATATCTCGGCAAAATGAATTTTTACCTCTCAGCACTGGACGAATACATCAAAATGGAGCATGAAAATCCTTCAATAGGCATAATACTCTGCAAAGAAAAGAAAAACAAAATCGTCGAATTCTCATTCAGGAACTTTGACAGAGCGATGGGCGTAGCCACATACAAAACAAGCAGCAAACTGCCTGCGAAATATAAAAATATACTGCCTGACGAAAACACTTTAAAAAAGCTGATGGACTAAACCTATGAAAAATGATAAAAAAGCACAAGTATTCCACTTTGACCTGCAAGGCACAAGAGAATCCAAATACGAATTCTTAAATCAGAACTCGATCAGCACAATAAACTGGACTGAACTCGAAACAGCCGAGCCTAATTATTTCTTTGTAGAAAAGAATTTCACAGGCAGCGGACTATACGAAGAAGGATTTAAGATTGATGAAATGTTTGTAAATAGTTCTGTCGGAGTTGTAACAGGAAAAGATGATGACCTCGTGAGTTTTAATAGGAATGAAGATTTTAAATCAAGTTTTGCATATAGGCCATACGATATGCGTTTTATCAATTATAATAACAATCTGCTACAAAGAGCAAGATTAAAGACGATGATTCATATTGAAAATAAAGATAATATTGTTTTATCCTCTGCGTATTTTGCAAAAAACGAATATCCTCAGTGTTTAATTACAAAATTCGTAGTTTGTAAACATTTTGTCTCTGGTGAATCCTATGCTTTTCCTCTATACCTCTATTCTGACAAAAATTCAGAGCGGAAACCGAACTTGAATCCTGAGATCGTTCAAATCATCGCAGACGGACTGGGTTTAAAATTCACGAATGAAAAAGAAGCTGATGCAGGCACATTCGCGCCGATAGACATTCTCGATTACATTTACGCAGTGCTTCACAGCCCGACCTACCGCGAAAAATATAAAGAATTCCTCAAAATAGATTTCCCGAGAGTGCCGTATCCAAAGGATAAAGAAACATTCTTCAAGCTCGTTCAGCTTGGCGGCGAGTTAAGACAGATCCACCTGCTCGAAAGCCCGGCAGTCGAAAAATACATCACGCAATATCCCGTTGACGGTGACAATGCTGTGAATAAGATCAAGTTTCTGGACGGCAAAGTTTACATCAACGATACGCAGCATTTCGCTAATGTTCCCGAAGTCGCCTGGTCTTTCTTCATCGGCGGATATCAACCCGCCCAGAAATGGCTAAAAGACCGCAAAGGACGCAAACTGGAATTCGACGACATTCTGCATTATCAGAAGATCATCGTCGCGCTCACCGAGACGGACAGAATCATGAAGGAAGTGGATGAAGTGGAGGTGGAGTAGAATATGGGATGTTCAATAAAAGGTTGTACTCATGAAGTATATTATGATAATTTGAATACGAGGCATCATCAAGAATGCATTTTTCACTGCGAAAAAGATGACTGGTATTATTCTCAGAATGAAGTAAAAATTTGGTATCCAGCTAAACTTATAGAATTTTGGACTGAATTCAATAAATTAGACAGTGTTGATTTCGATGAATTTATTTTTCCGGAATTCAAGCATATTGATAAAAAAATGGCAATGACTGTCGATTCCCATAAAGAGTTTGTATTTGCTAAATTAGAAAAGCAAAATTTAACATTTGAAAATTGTATTTTTGAAGGGAAAGTTGAATTTGATTATTTATCCTTCGAAGAAGTATCTTTTGTTAAATGTAAATTTAACGATATTGCGTCATTTTCACATTCTTTTTTTGGAAGAATTAAATATTTTCAATGTGATTTCTTGCAAAGGCTTTTCATTGTCGATACCCAATTTAATGACAGTAACTCTGAATTATTATTTAAAGATTCCTGGTTCTTTAAAAGATTGGTTATTCGAAGAATTAAAAATAGTGATAATTTAAGATTAACGTTTGATATAGCACATTTTGAGCAAGATTCAATAATAGATATTGCAGAGATACAAATTGGTTCCTTAACATTCAGAAGTGTTTATAATAATTCAAGAACCTTTAAAATAGATAATTTTGTAGCATTGAAAGAAATTATATTCAAAGATACAATAGTTGATTCCATTGTATTTAATAAATGCGATCTTGAAAAAGCTAATAAACTAAAATTATATAATGTTTCTTTTAACAATGTGCAATTTAATAATGTAGATTGGGGTAAAATTGATCAAGAACATATTGATGCTAACAGAGATGTAATTAGGCAATTGAAACACTCAAATGATCAGCAAGGTAATTATATACAGGCAAACAAATTCTATTCTCTTGAAATGGAGAAGTACGGCGAAGAAATAAAGAATTCAAAAAATTATATGGAGAAAGTTATTTTCTTTATCGGTAAAAATTTATCGAATTTTTCTCAGAATTGGATTCTACCAATATTTTGGTTCTTATTTACATTCAGTTTGATTTACGATTATTTTATATTTAAAAAGTTCGCTTTTGATTCTAATATAGCAATATCAAGTGTCTTTATTTCTTTAGCCGTATTTCTGACGAAATTATGTTTAGGAGTAATTATTACTTACAGAAGCACTAAAAAATGGTTTTACATTACAGTATCTCTTCTTTTTTTTCAGATTATTATTTATTTTTTAATCGGCTGGGACGGCAACTATTTTGAAGACTATTTTTGGATATTGAATCCTATTAATACAGGAGTAGTTGATAAAAGTGATTTATACGAAAAATTTGGATTTATAATATTTAAGCTGTTTACAGTGCTTATTAGCTATCATCTTGTTACAGCCCTTAGATTCCATACGAGGAGGAAGTAAAGTATGAACAATAAGATTGAGATTACAAGTTATGATAAAGAGAAAATAGGCAGGAAAGGTGTGATTGCTGTCGAAGATTTTGTAGAGGAATCGGATTATTTAGTGCCTGTTATTGAAAAATTCGATAAAATTCCTTCTTGGGATGGAGAGATTAAAATATATAAAAGTAAGATTCATAAAAAAGATCATATAGATGGTAGAATTCCAGTTCAAGTAAAAGCAAAAGTAGTAAAATCTTTGAGTAATAAAACTTCATCGGTCTCAATTGACTTGCCTGACCTTCAAAATTATTTGAGGGATGGCGGAGTACTATTGTTTTTAGTTGAGATTTGCAATAATGAAAACAAGATATTTATTTCATCTCTGCTACCTTACGATCTTCATTATGAATTAAATAACGCAAAAGATGGTTCTAATTCTAAGAGTATACAAGTAGAAGAAATTAATGATGAAAAAGAACTTGAAAAGCTGTGTCGTGAATTTTTGATTCACAGAAAGAAACAATATTCAATATCTAATTACGGATCCAATCCTTTAGAGCATGAATATGTAGAATTATTGGTTACATCTGAGATTGATAAATTACGGAATGAAGATATTGTCTCTCGCCCGCAATATATTTACGGCAAAGTTGATTTGAAATGTACAGCATATGAATCAGTAAAGAAAATGTTTGTTGGTGTAAAAGATGAAGTTATAGAACCTGTAAAAATCAAAAGTAAATATTTTTATGATAGAGTTGTGCGTGATATTACTAAGGATAAATTAATATTAACTTTAGGCCTAGGTGTTAATTTGATTTTTGAAAAGGGTAAAGCAGTGTTGTTAATGGCAGTTTATATTGGTACACTTTTGGCAGTTTAAATCGGTACGGTAAATTGTTAAATTGCTCCTCGAACGAAAAATCGAGGGGTGCAGATGAGAGGATTGAAAGTGTACTACAGTGTAAATGTGCTGAAAAAAAATGGGGTGAGCGTGAGAGAGATCTCAAGGCTACTAAAAATAGCAAAATCAACAGTTCAGGTATTTCTTAAGATTGACGAGGAAGAGGCTTTAAAAAGACTTTCGAAAGTCATACGGAAAAGCGATTTTGATATCGCTTTTGATTATATTGACACGACTCTGACTTCGTATCCGAAACTGAGAGCTTCAAAATTGTACCGAAAGGTTTGCGAGAAATATCCTGAGATCTCATCTGGCAGGAGAGCGTTTAGTGATTATATTTCAAAGATCAGACCTAACTATGGAAAAGATTCCGGCAGAAATTATCAGCCGATAACAACTGACAAACCCGGATATCAAGTACAGGTTGATATCGGCGAAGAAAAAACGGTATTGCGCAATGGAGTAAAGATTAAGCTATTTTTTGTAGCTTTTGTGTTTTGCTTTTCAAGGCAAAAATATATCTACATTCAGGACAGACCGTTCAATACGGGCGACTTTATCAGAGCTCATAAGGAAGCATTCGCATATTTTGGGGGAATAGCTGAGGAATATATTTACGATCAGACGAAGCTCGTAGTTATTTGTGAACGGTACAGGGAAGTATGGTTTAATCAAGAGTTTTATCAATTTGCTATTGAATGCGGTTTTACTCCTATTCTGTGCGAAGGATATGATCCTGAAAGCAAAGGTAAAGTTGAAAGAGTTGTACAGGAAGTTAAGAACGATTTTATATACGGAGAATCCTTCCTTAGCCTTGAAGAAATCCGGTATGAATCGCTGTCATGGTTAAATCGCGTAAACAATACAAAACACAGCGCAACCTGTGAGTTGCCTTCAGTTCTTTACGCAGAAGAAAAAAAGTTGCTTAAGCCTTATATGCTTGAGAACGAACCTGAAAAGAGACTTGTTGATAAAACCGGACTTATATCTTACAAGGGCAATAAATACTCTGTGCCTTGTGCGTATCAGGGAAAGATTATATTAGTGAAATCAGAAGACGATTATCTGATCGTAACTGACGCAAGAACCGGTGACATGTTGACTACGCATAAACTATCAAGCTCAAAAGGCAATCAGTACATCAATAATAATCATTATCGTGATTACAACGAAACAGTTATCGAGTTAAAAGAGAAATGTTTTGAAAGACTAAAATCGTTTTACGGGTACGATCTTATGATTGAAAAGCTTATGCTTGACAATCCGAAGATCGTGCGTGATCAGTTGAGAGGAGTGTTATCTGTGTACAAGCATAATCCAAATGAAGACTGGCAGAAAATTATAAACCTCTGTCTAAGTCTTACAGAGATCAAAGTGTCAGTCATATCTGATATCATAGATAAAACGAAAAAGCTTAAACAGATAGAGGAGGTTAAGACACAAAATATAAATCTATGGCTAAAGCATGCGAAACCAAGTACATCAGTACTTGACAGGTCGCTGACTAAGTACGACGAGGTTTTATCATGATAGAAAAAGTGAAAGAGAATCTGAAGAGGCTTCGTTGTTATCATTCGGTAAACTACCTCGAATCCGGTATAAAAGCCGCGAATGATAAAGACTTATCGTACTTAGAGTTTTTATCGTGGATATTAGACAGAGAATGCGAGAATCGTGACCAGAACAGAATAAAACGGCTTATTAAAAAATCCAATATGCCGGTAATAAAAACTTTTGACGGGTTCGATTTTAGCTACCAGCACTCAGTCACAAAAAGGCAGATAAAAGAGTGGCTGACCTTCTCATGGATAGATCAGCGTGAAAATAAGATTTTTATGGGACAGCCAGGTGTAGGTAAAACTCATATCGCTACTGCTTTAACTTATGAAGCTATCAAAGCAGGCTATAGTGCATATTTTTATTCAGCAAACGATCTTATTGACGATCTGTTATTAGCCCAGCATGAAAACCAAGCTGACAGCTACATCAGAAAGTTAGCTAAATACGATCTGATCGTAATAGATGAAATGGGATACCTGCCGTTCTCTCAAGTTCAGGCTAATCTGTTCTTCCAGATGATAAACTTCCTCTACGAGTTCAGATCAATAATAATAACCTCGAACAAGATGTTTAATGAATGGGCTTTAACTTTCGGGGATCAATCAATAGCGGCTGCTATCATCGATAGAATAATACATCATGCGGAAGCGGTTGTGGTTACGGGTGACAGCTACAGGTTAAAGGATAAAATGAGGGATAAAAGTGTACCGATCTAAACTGCCAAAAGTGTACCGATTTCCTGTTTTCCGCAAGGCATCAAATGAAAGTTCGATTTTGTAGCTAAAATCAAGAAAAATATTGCAATTTTGGGTGTCCCACGCTATTTTTCAGCAATGTTTATACGAAGAAAGCCAAACAAATCA
>Ga0209262_10000675_pt1 | contig 14689 bp, 14 predicted proteins | sample Lowcelwee11metaG_FD_187171 | JGI IMG/M metagenome (GOLD analysis project Ga0209262, IMG submission 187171) | Freshwater pond sediment microbial communities from the University of Edinburgh, under environmental carbon perturbations - Low... | ecosystem: Environmental > Aquatic > Freshwater >...
GCGACTCCTGTACCGATTGGTAGACTTCGGCCTGGCGCTCCATGCCGTGATGGCTCAAGATGCGCAGCTTGCGGCCGAAAAAGCGCACGGAGAGGAACATCAGCGGCAGCACCACCAGCACGGCCAGGGCCAGCCGCCAGTTGAGGTAGAGCAGGAAGACCGCTCCGCCGGCGAAGCGGATGAAGGAGGTGAAGATGTGGACCATGGTCGAGGAAAAGAACCAGCGCACGCCGCCGACGTCGCCCAGCAGGCGCGACATCAGGTAGCCGGTCTCCTTGTCGTCGAAAAACGACTTGGGCAGGCGCAGGGTGCGGTCGAACAGCGTCTGCTGGATCTCGAGCAGCACCTCCTGCTCGAAACGGGTGAAGAAATATTGCTGCAGGATGCCGAACACGATGACGGTGATCTTGATCCCGGCCAGGAGCGCGATCACTCCCAGCAGCAGGCTGAGCTGCTTGCCCAGGATGACCTTGTCGATCAGGAAGCGGGTGATCAGCGGCCCGGGAAAGGCGAGCAGCGAGGTCAGCAGGATGAGCCCGGCGCCCAGGGCGCCCTTTTTCCAGTGGCGCCTGATGATCGGCAGCAGATTTTTTAAGTTGGCGCGGATCTGCTCGCCCTGCTTGGGCCCGCCGATCTTGTCGTCAGGCAATTTGCGCGCCCACGCGCCTTTCAGGTATGCGAACCAGGAGTTCATCTTGGTGAATTATAGCTCAATTCGATCGGGGGCGGAAGTGAACATGTCAAACTCACCCCAACCCCTCTCTTTGTGAAAGAGAGGGGAGCAGTGGAAGCGAATTGCAAATCAAAAAGTAGTTTTTTTTATTTCGGCCTTATGACGAAATCGTACGGCCGCTTGAACCACCAGCGGTTGCTTTCGGTCCAGCAGCTGGCCACGGTCCTGCCTTTATTAACGTATTTAACCAGCGGACCGTCCTGGGTTTGGAAATGGATGATCTCGATCTCCGGCCGCCACAGTTTGGCGACAATGCCTGTTTTCTTCAACATGCGGTATGGTTTTCGCAATAAATGTTTCGCGGCCCGGATGATGTGCAGCCTGCCGTGCAAGACCCTGGCCCGCATCATCCCCAGTCTGCCGTTCCAGACTTTGCGAACCTTCCCGTTTCGTTCGTAGTGGGTAACTTTGCCGATGAGGTTTTCTTCTGTAACCCGTTCTGCGTCATTTTTTGGATTGTTATCCCCGCGGGTGATGATATTTTTTTCCATGAAAGTGACAGCCCGATGGACACAATATACTTCTTTTCCAGTTTCCAATAGATTTTTAAAGATAGTTATGTCACCAATCCTGATTTTATTTATCCTGGTTTTCTCTACTTGAATCTGGTCATGTTTCTTGAACGTTCCATCCATGCTATGGCCGGAATAAAAAAGGGAATTATGCTTTATAGTTTCACTTTTTCTTTTTATTTCATAAAAAGAGATCATTTATATTTGTTGTCGATATTCATCGCCTTGTCAATTGCGTCCCAATCAATATAATCCTTGGGGAAGCGCATCCGATAGCAGGGTGTCTGGCTGCAAGCATTGTAGAGTAACTCGAACGCCTTAATCCGCAGGTGTTTTGGTAGCTTGAGCCAGACATGCATGTGTTCGATCCACAGAAATTGAAAAATATTTGTAAATTTTTCTTGGGTAATTGTGAAGTTTGGCGCCTTCTCTAGCAAAAAAAAGCCTCCCAATGGTGCCTGTTGAGGACCATGACTAATTGCGCCCCAAGGAGTGCTATGCACCATAAAAGTATCACCTTCTTTGCGAAGGATATTTTGATCGTCGCTCAAGATTGTTCCTCCATTCATGTTCGCTATAGCTGTACTCTTCCCCCCTGCATCCGGAGCAAGAAATAGTGCTGCGCGACCGTTTCGCACAATACCAGAACTATGTAACATTAATGCTAAAAAAGATGGCAAAAAACTTGTAAACATACGCCGAAAGCCATTATCCAGAGGGAAATCGTCAAATATCCAACGCTGAGTGGAACGATAAAATAAATCAATCCTATGTAAGTTGTAATCGTATATCTCAAGCGAGAATATATGCAACAGGAGTCCAATGCGCTCGGGGTGATCCAGGCAAGCTTCCAAACGGTCCCTTACTGCCTGGGAGCGAAAGAGAGGAATATCAAATGAATCTTGAACGGATTGGAAACCGCGAAAACAATCCCCATCTTCTTTATTTCGGACAAATGGAGGCAAAATAAAGGATCCAGGGCCAAGCCGGGATGGAATAATGCAGCGTGAGATGCTTTCTTTCTCTTTGCTATTCAATGCAGACTTGGTCAAGTCTTTTTCCTCAACTTTTTGTATGCGATGGTAAATTTCTGAATCCATTTCTTTAGTTAAAAATCGTTGAAAACTATCGATTTTTAGTGGTGTTAGTTCTATGTCAGATTTGGTTAGAAACGTAATTCCCCCAATTTTATGTCTCAAGAAATTCATAGGATAAACCTCCGCCAACAAACCGCTGATTTTTTTAATAGCAGTTGCAAATCCATTTGAACTAAATCCCTGAACATGCCGCCATTGCAAGATGAAAAGGTTGAACTATTGACGCTGTTTTAAACCTTAATAAAACAAGTGAACCCATGTAACAAAAAAATATCACGACTTTGCCTTGAATGTATCTGGATCCTCTATTCACTAAATTGATACAACTTGGCTATTAAAAAAGTATAATGCAAAATATATCGTCGAACCAATACTGCCAAACAAATATTAGTGATGGATAGATCCGGTAGGCCAACATCCTTCAGTAGCTAAGCCTCCGGTTCTGCAATACCCCTGCGCTGGTTGCCCGCCAGTTGGTGCGCAATTACCCCCTGGGGGTGTTTGTCCATTAGCGCACTCACCCGAAGTCAATTGTTGGCCGGTAACACATTGACCTTGTGGTGCAACCTGTCCAGATACGCTCATGGCAGATAAATTTCTGGAATAAGGTGGTTGATATTTTGCCTTTTTTATGGTTTTCAAAAATGGCCTCCTTTTGCTTTAAAAACAAAATGAAAAAACGTTCTCCAATAAGCTATAATAAAAAAATTTTCAAAAGTCAATTTTTTCATAACCCATGCTCCATATAAGGACAGTGGCGATTCGTTTTCTTTAAACTTAATTTTTTTAGCTTATATCTGGATGTCGGGAAAAGTCCCAATTTATGGGCTTGGCGACAAAAATAGTAATCTGAATTCAACCTGCCGGTTTCGTGAAAATTATTGGCTGCGCATGCTCCGAGACAAATATCCCTATGCAGACATAAAGCGCAGATGCCTTCAAGTTGGGTGGGGATCTGCTCCCTCAGGCGGATCAATTTCTGGTTTTCACACCAAATTTTTGCTAAATCGTCGGTCTCAATATGACCATATATCAACTCCGGAACGGTTGTTCCGATTCCGCAAAGTGCCAGCTCGCCCCCGGACAGTAGACCGATCACGTTAAAAAGGGCACATCGGCCAATCGAACTGCTTAACAATTTTCGTATCGGAGAAAACGCATAGGGTATATCAAAAAAAACTTGAATCTTTTTCCTTGGGATTATGTCTGACTCCAGGTAACGGTACAAGCGGATGATCTCTTCGATTCCCAAGCCTTGCTTTTTTGCAAACCTTTCCCCCCGACCTATCTTCTGCACATGATTGAATTTCACCGAACCGCAATGTAAGGATTCAGCCAGTTTAATAACGTCCTCGATTTCAGCTACATTCCCTTTGTGTAATGTACAAATGATTTGGGGATGAAAGCCGGCTTTAACCAGGGCTAAAATACCGGCTATGGCTTTGTCATAAGCCCCTTTTGTTCCACGTAAAAAATCATGGGTTTCGGCGTTAGCCCCGTCCACCGAAACCGAGATGAAGTTAAAGAATTTCTTTGATTTTAGATGGGAGGCCATCTCGTCATCGATCATGGTGCCATTCGTCTCCATGATCATGCCGATCTTTTGCGTCTCGATATAGTCAACAATTTCGTAGAAGTGGGGATGGAGCATCGGCTCGCCGCCAGTTAACTTAACCGAAAGCAATCCCAGCGGCTTGGCTTCCATGATGGCTTTCTTTATCAAATCGAAATCGAGGAATTTATCGCTTTTGTTATCAGCTTGATAGGCAGGTTCTATCCAGCAGTGGCGGCAGGCCAGGTTGCAGGAGCCGGCGATGTACATGTAGAGCGAGGTCAGCGGCGGCACGCCCTCGGGAAGGTCGAGCTTCCGGGCCTTGGCCGGCAAGGTTTTCTTTTTCAGCAACTCAGGCTCGCAGCTCATAACTCGCTCCGGTCTCTTTCAGGAAATTCTTAAAACAATCTTCGGGATTGGCGCGGTTGAAGTCGCCGGTTAGTTGGTGGGCCAGACCTGGGCAGCTGCCGTTGCAAAACGCATTCCATTCACAGTCCTCGCAGCCCGGGACTTCGCTCATGGGGATGCTGCGCCGCTCGCGAAGGGCTTTCATGGTCGGGTGGTCGTGCCAGATATCGAGCAGAGAATCGTCGCAGATGTTGCCCAGCACCAAGCCGGGCAGCATGCAACAGGGGACTATCGAGCCATCGTGCAGGGCATCGATCTTGGAGAAGACACAACCGCAAGAGGTTAAATAGCCCATGGTCCAGGTATGAGGTTTTTCGCCGGTGCGCCGGGCGTGGACCATCTCGGCATACATCTTGCGCTTGGCCTGGGGGCCGGCCTGAGCGCTGAGCCTGCCGGGATAGCGGCGCTGCAGGCGGCCGATCGCGGCCATGGCGGCCAATTTTTCCTTCGGGGACAGGGACATGTCGGCGTCGCTGCGGCAGCCCGAGCCGATGGGCATGGCCTCGTTGTTGCCGAAAGAGGAAATGCCGATATCTTCAAGCAGGAGTTTGGCGATGTTGTCCAGGTCGTTGAGGTTATGGCGATTGATGGTCACGCGCACAGCAAGCGGGAAACCCGCTTCCTTCAGCAGCCGCAGCCCGCGGATCGCTTTGTCAAACGAGCCGGGGCGGCTCTGGTTGTGAATGGCTGCGGTGGAGCCATCGATGGATATCTGAATATAATCAAGGCGCAGGCGCCTTTTTCCCTGATCAAACTTTTTCAGCAGCTTCTCGTCGATCAGTGTGCCGTTGCTTAGGAGGTTGTAGCGCATGCGGTTGGCGATGATGCCGTCGATCAGCTCGAAAATATCGGGCCGTAACAAGGCTTCGCCGCCGGTGAGCGAGGCGTCCATGATGCCGATCTTGCCCAATTCATTGAAAAATTTCAGCCAAGTTGCGGTCGGCAGGTCTTTCAAACCGGACATCTCATTGGCGTAAAAACAATAGTTGCACTTCAGGTTGCAGTTGCCGGTTATAGAGATGCTGATGCTCTTGGGCGGCGGCAGTTTTTTGATCCGATTCCCGGTTGTCAATTTACTTTTTCTTTGCTTCGGGGATGCCTAAAAAACCATTGGCTTTCATGTCGTCGACGTAGACTTTCACCTGGCCGTCGACTTCGGCTTCGGGCACTTTGTCAAATGTCTTTTTTAAGGCCGAAACAATGGCCGGCAGGTCTTTCTTGCCGTCGCAATGCTTCCAGATGAACAGCCCGGTGGTGTTGATTACCCGGATCTGGTTGGTGTCGGGGTTAAAAAGCAATGCTCCATCGGGGTCTTCTTCGCGCAGGACCACGTCGGGATTGCGAATGAGCGACTCTTTTTCCGGTGCTGGCTTTTTTGCCATAAATTTCTCCCTAAAAGTAGAAAGTATAGGGATTTATACGTTTTATGTCAATAAGGAAAAACGAATAATAACACATTTTTAAAATGAATGATCAAAGTAATTTTGTTTATGAATAGGGTATGCTATAGAATTTATTTGGCAGTGTGAGTACCATATGACCGAAAAGGCATTAATTTGAACAAAAAAAACTTGCGTGATAGTTGTTTGGCCAAAGAGGAATTCCAGGCGTTCGAATTTGCGTATCGAGCCCTGCGGCCGGAAGATCTTATCTATTTACGTACGCAATCGTCCCCCTATAAAAAAACAGTCCTGGCTGTCCAAGAAATTATTTTGCCCGCAGTGCACAAGTACTGCTCAAAATGTTCTTACGGCACCTGCTGCCGCCTTCACTCGCCCGAACTCAGCATATACATAGCGAAATCGGTCGGCTGTTTCACTTTTGTTGATTATTTACTAGTGCGCTGCGATACTGAACTGCCCGAACCGGACTTCAACAATACGGCTCGGAACCTGTGCGCATTCTGGAGCAACGGGTGCCGGCTGAAACCGGATTGCCGCAGCTTGCTGTGCCTCCAGTTTTTTTGTGAACCGCTCCGCCGCGAACTGGACATGGATGAGGTGAACAAGCGCATCGCTGAAGTGAGGTCCGTGGTTGATGGTTTTTCCATGAGGCAACTTCTAAAGAAGTGACGCCAACAGTGCGGGGGGAATGGTCGAAAATTCGACCTGATCAATTTTTGCCATGAAAAGGTGTTGAAAAAATAGATTAACATGCTAAAATTGATTGTAAAGGGAAAGATGAAGAATACTGTCAAGACAAAAAAGCTTTTGTACCAAAAACCGAAGGCGGTATCCTTATCCGGAGTCGCGCAAGGTGCTTGCGCAATTGGATCCACGCACATCGCTTCGCAATGCAAATCGGGAGGCAGTGCTGGGGGTATGTGCCGGGTCGGTGCTGTTGCTGACAGCACTTGCAAAGCGGGTGGGAAAGCGCTTTATTAAGATTATTAAAAATCGAAGACAAAATACTGTTTTAGACCTGGCAATTGCCGACGGACTCAAATGGCGGTTTTATGCAAAGGGCAAAAGTTCGTCGCTCCTTATTTCAAGATTTAAACACGCGATGGGGATGAACCGACAAGTACAAACGACTTTTACGGCCCCAAAAACCTCGCAGATCAAGAGGATATCGATCATCGTTTCACAGAAGCAGACTCGCTGGAGAGACATCCCTGTTGAACATGCGAACGAGATTTTGTGCCTGGTCGGACCTTTATCCACTCCGGAAAGGATGGCATTCCAACTGATGCGGATTTCCAAGATCGTGGCCAACTATTCCGAAAAAAACGGCGGGCTCCTGGTGCATGGGGCCTTGGCCGAATGGAACGGTCAAGGGGTGATCCTGGCCGGGCCGGGGGGGGTGGGGAAATCCACTGCCAGCAAAAGGTTGCCGCGCCCCTGGCGTTCGCTCAGCGATGATAACACGTTGATCGTCAAATCGCCCGACGGCGCATACTGGGCGCACCCCTGGCCGACCTGGAGTCAATACAGGCTGGGAGACATGAGCGGCTCCTGGGATGTACAAGCTGCCGTCAGGCTTAAAGCGATCTTCATGCTGATCCAAGCAAAGAGTGATCGTGTTTCTTTGATGTCAGCCCTACAGGCCATCAGTGAACTAGTCGATGTCAGTGGCCAGACCTTTTTCATCATGGCCAACGGCATGGATAAGGGCGCCATCCGCCGCATCAACCTGATGCGCTTTCATAACGCCGTGGCGCTGAGCAAGGCGGTCCCGGTCTGCCGGCTGGAGATCAGCCGGAGAGGCAGGTTCTGGGAAGAGATCGAAAAATCTCTGGTTTCGCTTAATAATATCGTATAATTGTATCATGAACATGATTCTGGCATTGTTTATTCGACTTGGGATCCAGTGAAAACCGACGAGTGTACGGTGGGAAAACCCGACGATGGGATATCCTTGTCCGCGCCCATGGTCATGGAGCTGATCGAGGCGGTCCATGAAAAGGGAGCGGCGTTCAGGTTTAAAGCCAAGGGATACAGCATGACCCCGAGCATTCGCGATGGAGATGTGATCACGATTTCGCCGCTCAAGAACGGCATGCCCCGGCGCGGCGACGTGGTCGCCTTTCGCCACCCGCAGCGGCCGCACATGCTGGTGCACCGGGTGCTGCATACTCAAGCGAGAAAATATTTCATCATGGGCGACAATTGTCCCGAGGCCGACGGCTGGATCCCGGCGGAAAACCTCTTGGGCTTGATCACTAAAGTGGAGCGGCAGGGCAGATCACTTTTCTGGCCGAATCGGTCAGCGCCTTCTTTTGGCTCAAATATTTATTTGCTCTTTTATCCCTTATGGCCGCCGGTACGCCGGGTATTGGCCAGGATTTGGCGAAAAGTCCGAAAATAAAAGCCCTGAAAACGGTGAATGCATAGTCATGATTTGCTGCTTCGATGTTTTCTATGTTCGGGGGGAATATTTTAAAATTGGCTGCCCTCCCCTGGGCTGGGTAATCGGGAAAGAATTGTGAAATCTATACCGAAGTGGTATAATATAAAATATTAGAAGAAATAAATTCGGATAAGAGGTTCCGATGAAAAATAAAGTAGATTTGAACCGTGTTTATATGCCATCCGAGGACGTTGTCGCCAGAGTAATAGAAAATGAAATTATTATTGTTCCTTTGGTTGCCGGAATCGGAGATATGGAAGATGAGATTTATACACTCAACGAAACCGGCCGAGCTATCTGGGAAAAATTGGCTGGAAAGAAAAAACTGAAAGATGTGGTCATTGAGCTCGCAGCTGAATTTAATTCTCCCTTGCAGGAAATAGAGAACGATGTGATTGGATTTGTGCAAGAACTGACAAAAAGAAGAATGCTTCTGAGAAAATGAAGAAGTGACACCTCCATTATTAACTCAAAGATGTTTTCTGAAGGGATAGATGTCGCTGGGCAGATCATACTCGGTGAGCTAAATGTCGGATTATGTTGAATTAAAGAACGTCTCGATCTTGCCACGTGTCCCGGCGTGGGGGAATCTCGATCTCACATACAGATGCAATAACAATTGCCGGCATTGCTGGCTGAGGATTCCGCCGGATGCAATGGGAAAAAATGATGAGCTGACGATTGACGAGATAAAGAAAATCGTTGATGAAGCAAGAAAAGTCGGATGCCGAAAGTGGAGCATCTCCGGCGGAGAACCGATGCTGCACGAGGGTTTTGCGGAAATCCTTGATTATATCATTGCAACGACAACATCCTGTGCCCTCAATACCAATGGCACACTGATTACGCCCAAAATCGCAAGATTAATGAAACGAAATAGAGCTAACGCCATTGCGCTCTATGGGGCCACAGCAGACGTCCATGACCGCATTACCAGAACTCCCGGTTCTTTCGAAACCATGATGCGGGGAATTTCTTATTTGCAGGAAGCGGGCGCCGATTTCACGATTCAATTGTTTCTAATGAAATATAACCATCAGCAATATGAGCAAATGCTTGCGCTGGCGGAAACATTGACGCCCCACAGCAAATTGGGCGGGGCCTGGCTCCATCTTTGTGCGTCAGGGGATTCCGGGAAAAACGATGAAATTATTGAACAAAGGCTTGATCCGTCCACCGTGGTGGGCATTGATCTTCCGGATATTTACGTTTCAGCCAATCCGAATCAGAGTGACAATCCAGGCGATGAAAATTTGCTCTCCTGTCTGCGGACGAAAAGAGATTTTCATATCGACCCTTATGGAAAAATGGCATTTTGTTCATTTATAAAAGATGACCAATATCGATATGACTTAAAAAAAGGCGCATTCCAAGATGGGTGGAGTAATTTTATCCCGGCTTCAGGCGTTACACTAAGGAATCAAATACAAGCTGAAAAAGAGTACAAGCAAAATTGTAAATCATGTAAGTTAAAGAACCATTGCCGCTGGTGCCCAGCATTCGGATTTCTTGAGCATAGGAAGTTCTCGGCAAAAGTGGGTTATCTTTGTGAAATAGCGCAAGAAACCAAAAAATTCCGGGAAAACTGGGAAAGGGAACACCGTGCTTTTTATAAGATCGCCGATATAACCATCCAAGTGGATGCAGACCTCCCCATTACTGAAAAAACGTTTCGTCCCAAATTTAAAAAATTTCAAGTTCCTGAAGGAGGAAGTGATACCATTACCATCATGCATCATTTTTCGGTCCCGGATATATCGAACCTGGAGCTTGGCCGGGAGGTTTATCGCAAAATACCATGGGCAATCTACCGGAAAAATAATTCCTGGATATATGCGGGCATTTCGGATTTGAATGAAATCCACCAGATCGCCGAATTTAATGACGAACATACTCAGGCAAGAGTTTATAGTAATGAATACCGAAAAGAAGTCTTTTTAAAAGGCAATTTAAACTCCCTCTCTCTTTTTCCCACGGATCAGGTACTGATAGCGCGTATTCTGGCCGACAGGCAAGGATGCTATATCCATTCTTCGGGTGTCATCCTTGACGGGAAGGGCTATCTGTTTGCGGGGAAGTCAGGTGCCGGAAAGTCAACCATCGCCGGAATTTTAAAAAAGCGCGTTGAAATTCTTTGCGATGATCGCATGATTGTTCGTAAATGCAATGGGAAATTCAATGTTTATGGGACGTGGAGTCATGGCGACTTGCCGGATGTGTCTGCTACCTTTGCTCCACTTCAGGGCTTGTTTTTTCTTGAAAAGGCAGTTGAAAATAGAATTACGCCCCTTGAAGACAAAAAAGAGATCCTGAGGAGGCTGCTAGCTGTTCTGATAGTACCTCTCGTCACAAAAGACTGGTGGGAAAAAACGCTTTCCGTCTTAGAAGATATTCTAGATGAAGTCCCATGTTATATTCTTCATTTCAATAAAACTGACGGAATCATAAAATTGCTGGAAAAACTATGATGCGCTCATCGTTGCTGGTTGATATGGTTTTACGAGATTTTCGCTGAAGAGCCCATGGAAAAAGATCATTACGTCATCAAGCAATACGCGCGTGACTCAGATCTGTGGCAGCATAAACCAGATTTTTTCAATCATCTTACCGTTGAGCTCACCGAAAGATGCAACAATGATTGCATCCACTGCTGCATCAATCTTCACGAGGAGGATGCTGAGGCGATAAAAAAGGAATTATCCACAGAGCAAATAAAGAATATACTTTCTGAAGCCGCATCCATGGGATGCCTCAAGGTGAATGTTACGGGCGGAGAGCCGCTCTTAAGAAGCGATTTCGCAGAACTTTATCTGTTTGCACGGAAACTCGGATTGCGGGTGCTGCTTTTTACCAATGCCACATTGATCGATCCTGATTTGGTGAAGCTTTTCAAACAGGTTCCGCCCCTTGTGGAAATAGAAGTCACCATATATGGGATGCAAAAAGATTCATATGAAGGGGTGACCCGGAAAAAAGGATCCTTTGAAAAGGCCTGGCGGGGTATCCGGCTTTTGCAGGAAAATAAAATTCCTTTTGTGGTTAAATCGGTAGCCTTGCCTCATAACCGAAAAGATCTGGCGAGTTTTAAAAAATGGGCAGCGGGGATCCCATGGATGGCCGGCCAGGAACCCGTCAGTTACAAATATTTCGGACTCCGTTTGCGGCGGGATAATTTTAAAAAAAATGCTCTTATCCGGGAATTAAGAGCCAGGCCGGATGAAATAGCGGAGGAAAGCGTAAGAACAAAAGAGACCTTTCAAATGGCCTTGAAACAATTCTCCTCTGCCTTTTTTAAACCTGCAGCCGGTAAATTGTTTTCCTGCCATGGCGGCATAAGCGGGGGATTTCTAGACGCCTATGGTAATTTCCAACTCTGTATATTGCTCAGACATCCGGATACGGTTTATGATTTGAAACAAGGAACTTTAAGAGAAGCCTATGAGACCTATTTGCCAAGGATCAGGAAATTAAAAGCGACTAATCTCGCATATCTGAATCGCTGCGGCGCTTGTTTTTTGAGCAATATATGCCAGCAATGCCCCGGAATGTCTTGGATCGAGCATGGTGATTTGGACACGCCGGTTGACTATATCTGCGCCATCACCCACACCCAAGCGAGAAATCTTGGCATTATCGGCAGCACAGAAAATGCATGGGAGGTCCGTGATTGGAAAGCCAGAATAACTACATTTGAAAATCATATCAACGTGGATCCGGTTGATATTCATAAAGATCCAACCCAATACCGGCGGGATGAATGAAGACTGATTTTGTCACATCAAGGCCGTTGCCCGGGTATTCTTTATGGGGGAATAGCGCCGGTCACAAAAACAAGCCGCTTTCTTTTTACATCGAGCTCACAGCCAGGTGCAATAACAATTGTACTCACTGTTATGAAAATGTTTCAGCAGATGATGCAGAAGCCCAAAAGAAAGAACTCTCCCTGGAACAATTAAAACCGATAATTGATGATGCGGTTTCCATGGGAGCGCTTTGGTGCACGATCACAGGCGGGGAGCCGCTGATCAGAAAGGATTTTTCAGACATCTATCTTTACCTGAAGAAAAAAGGGCTTCTGGTTTCGGTCTTTACCAACGCGACACTTATTACCGATGAGCACATATGTTTATTCAAAAAATATCCGCCGCGGGATCTGGAAGTCACTGTGTACGGTGTGACCTCAGGTACATATGATGCGGTAACACGGAACCCCGGCACATTTGAAGCGTTCATGAAGGGTCTGGACCTGATTCTGAAAAACAACATCAAGGTAAGGTTAAAAGCCATGGCCCTTCGCTCCAATTACCATGAACTGCCGCGCATCGCTGATTTCTGTCGGGCGAGAACCAAAGACTATTTTCGCTTTGATCCCTTCTTGAATTTGAGATTCGACAGGGATAGCAAAAGAAACCGGGAAATACGATCGGAGCGTTTGCAGGCCGAGGAAATTGTCTTGCTGGAAAAAAATGATCCCTATCGGTTCAAGGCACTGGAAGATCATTGCCAACAATTGACCGATCAGCGTATCCAGGACATATCCTGCGGTCATCTTTTTCGCTGTGGTGCTGGAACCAAAGGTTTTTATGTAAGTCATAACGGCATGTTTCGGTTGTGCAGTTCTTTATGCAATTCGGCGTGTGAATATGACTTGAAAGAAGGTACATTGAGGGATGCCTGGGATCACTTTGTTCCTCGAGTAAGAAAGCTGAGCAGCAAAAGAGAAAAATACCTGCGGACATGCGCGACTTGTCCGATAATCAATTTATGCATGTGGTGTCCCGCCCATGCTGACCTTGAAACCGGTCATCTCGATCAGTTTGTTGACTATTTCTGTGAGATCGCTCATAATAGAAAGGAAATGCTGAGGAATAGTGAAAAATAAGTATAAAATTGACAAAAGAGACTTTCTGAAACATAAATTAAGAGAGTCTTTACCATTAATTAATGGAGGCAATATGGCACAAAAAAAATGGAAAAAACCACAACTTATTATCCTGATAAGGGGGACATCCGAAGAACATGTACTAGAGATGTGCAAAGCTCAAAACACAGCACCATCCATTGGAGTCAATTTTACATTTACTCCAGCTGATTGTTTTCGCCCGGGCCAATGCGCACAATGCGGAACGGTCGGAACAAGCTGATATTGCCCGATTTATTAAATAATCATCATTTCCAGTCGAACTCGCTATGAATTTAAGAATACTCTTCGCTCGCGCATTAATTAAACTCGGCCATTTTGTCCAGGAATTGGCTGTAACCGTCATGAGACCCAATGACCTCATTGAATTCAGCCGGGCGGGTTATTCCAAGACTAAAGAAGTGAAGGCTTGGGGAGCAAAGCAATGGCTCGAAAGTGGATTGACGCCTGAAGAGGCAGAGCTTGAAAAAGATTTCCCGATAAAAAATGGAAAACTTTTTCTTTTGGGCGTGGGCGGGGGGAGAGAAGCCATTTTTTTTGCCAAAAAGGGCATTGACGTAACTGCTGTTGATTTTATTCCGGACATGGTGGAGGAAGCCAGGAAGAATATTGTACACTATGGTGTCCAGGCAAAGGTTCTAGTGCAGGAGATATCCAGCCTTACGCTGCCTGATGTCTATTATGATTATGTCTGGATATCCATGAGTTTGTATTCCGCTGTTCCCACAAAGAAAAAGCGTGTGAAAATGCTGAAGAATCTAGGGAGATCGCTTAAATCCGAAGCATTGCTGTTTTGCCAGTTTCACTGGGACCCCCAAAAGGGATTGTCGGTTAAAGCGGAATTTGCGAAGAAGTTGTTCGCAGTTCTTACCCTGGGTAACTTATGGTACGAGAAAGGTGATATGCTCTGGGGCAATTCTGAATTCCTCCATGCTTTCACATCAGAAGACAAACTTAGATCCGAGTTCGAAGCAGGCGGCTTTAAAATGATCTCCATGCAATTGAATGAAAAAACGCGACGGGCCGGAGCCATTCTACAAAAGTTTGAATAAAATCTGAGTCAACGGCTATATCCTCGTATCCCTCCTTGTGCGTTACGCAAATGTATGTTCTACATGCCTCTTCATGGTCACCCGGATGCTAAAGTTTCTGGCTGGGCCGCTTTTGCTTTTTGGCCACGGTTGTGATAGAAGAAGAGATGCAAGAAACATCCCTCGCTCATTTCATCAAACTCGATTTCGACCAGAGCACCGACGAGTGGCTCTCCTGGCGCCGCGGCGGCATCGGCGCGTCCGACGCCCCGGTGGTCATGGGCCTTTCGCCCTGGCAGAAGGACAGCGAGCTGCTCCTGCTCAAGACGGGACAGCAGGCCGAGCGGCCCGCCAATGACGCCATGCAGCGCGGCAAGCGGCTGGAGCCCGTGGCCAGGCTGGCCTATGTCAACCATAGCGGCATCGACGTGGCGCCGGTCTGCGTCCAATCGCGCGAGCATCCCTGGATGCGGGCCAGCCTGGACGGCCTGAGCGCCGACGGCCGGCATGTGCTGGAGATCAAGTGCCCGGGCGAGAAAGACCACCGCCTGGCCGCTTCGGGCAGCGTTCCCGAGAAATATATGCC
>Ga0209262_10000676_pt1 | contig 14666 bp, 8 predicted proteins | sample Lowcelwee11metaG_FD_187171 | JGI IMG/M metagenome (GOLD analysis project Ga0209262, IMG submission 187171) | Freshwater pond sediment microbial communities from the University of Edinburgh, under environmental carbon perturbations - Low... | ecosystem: Environmental > Aquatic > Freshwater > Pond...
GAGGGACAGAAAACCAACTTTAAAGGATTTGGAATACGCAATGCAAAGTACGAGATAAGCAGGTTTGTATGCCAGGGCTGCACCAACCACTGCGAAATAAGAAAAGTAAATATCGCCGGTGAGAAGAAATCACTCTTCTACGGCGGACGCTGTGAAAAATATGAGATAGACTCGCGCAAGAGGAGCTCGAGTAACATCCCTAATCTGTTCAGGAAGAGGACCGAGATGCTGATGGGAGACTACACGGAGACAGAGGCCGGTAATAAACAGACAATCGGCATCCCCCGGGCATTAATGGTCTTCTACCAGCAGTTCCCCTTCTGGAGAACCTTCTTCCAGGAGCTTGGCTTCAGGGTTGTCATCTCCAGGGAATCGGATAAAGCATTGATTACGAAGTCAATAGAGACTATCACAGCCGAGACGTGCCTGCCGGTAGAGCTAATGCACGGCCATGTGATTGACCTTATGGAAAAAGATGTTGACTACATCTTCCTCCCTTTCATCGTAAACGGAAAGGAACGGGTCGGAAACAAGACCTTTAACTGCAACTGCCCCTGGATCCAGACATACCCCTTTATGGTCAAGGCAGCACTGAGGGGAAAAGTTGATGAGAAGAAGATCCTCAATCCTACCCTGCACTTCAGATTCTTTGAGCGTGCCCTGGTAAAAGAGCTTCAGGCATACTTCAGCGAGAAGTTCGGACTTGACAGGGAAGCCATCAGAAAAGCAATCTATAAAGCTGATGCCCTGCAGGTTTCATTTGAAAAGAGCCTTATCGGGTATGGCAGTGAGGTTCTTGCCAATATCCCGGCCAACTGCAAGCCGGTTGTGATGCTGGGAAGGCCGTACAACAGTGCTGACCCTCACCTTAACCTTGACCTCACGGAGAAGCTCATCACTCAAAACGTCATGCCTATTCCGCTTGACATGCTTGATCTTGGAACTGTCAAGATATTTGAGAATTACAGGAACATGTACTGGCCCAACGGGCAGAAGATCGTTGCAGCCGCACAGTATGTTGCGAAAACTGACGGTTTGTATGCAGTCTATCTGAGCAACTTCAGGTGTGGCCCTGACTCATTCATCTGGCATTACGTCACCGAAGAACTAAAGGGCAAGCCCTTCCTCCATCTTGAGGTTGACGAACACTCGGCAGATGCCGGCATGGTCACGCGTATCGAAGCGTTCCTCGACAGCCTTAAAGGGGCAGAGATGAATGAAAAGAAAGAGGTCACTGTCTTCAAACCCAGACCGAGTCCCGCCTCACCGCCAAAGAACAGGACACTCTACTTTCCGTACATGCATGACGGGGCTTATCTTATTGCCGCAGCGGCCCGCAGCATAGGGGTACCTTCTGAGGTACTTCCAAAACAGACCGGCGAGGAGATAGCCCTGGGAAGGAAATACACCTCCTCAAAAGAGTGCTTCCCGATGATCTGCACAACAGGCAGCTTCCTTAAAAAGCTGATGGAGCCTGGCGCTGACCCCTCCAGGATGAGCTTCTTCATGCCTGACCATAACGGCCCGTGCCGCTTCGGCCAGTACAACCAGCTTCACAGGGTGCTCTTTGACAGGCTGGGATTCAAGGATGCCGAGCTTATAACCCCTTCGAATGACACCTCATACCAGGACATAGCAGGCGACCACGGTCAGAAGTTCAGGATAAATGCATGGAAGGGATTCGTCTCTTTCGATTACCTGAGGAAAATATACAGGGAGACAAGACCTTACGAGCTCAACAAGGGTGAATCTGACATCCTCTACGAAGCCTCACTCAGAAAACTGGAACGGTGCATCGAGTCAGGGTCAAAGGGGCTCAGGAAGATCCTGGCAGGTATTGCTTCAGATTTTTTGGCAATACCTGTGGATAAGAGCCAGAGGAAACCAGTTGTTGCAGTTCTGGGCGAGATTTTCATGCGTGACAACGCAGGATGTAACGGAAATATCTCCAACAGGCTGGAGGATCTGGGGGTGGAAGTGCTTATAGGACCGTTCTCTGAGTGGATCTCATATTCGACCTATCGCTTCACCCGTGACAGCAGGTGGAGAAACGACAGGAAGGGTGTTCTGAAATCAAAGATACAGGGTGTTGGACAGGAAGTTATCGTCAGCTACCTTATCGGCGGCATCAAGAAGTTCGTCGATCATGAAAAGGATATCTCACTGCACGATATGCTCAAGCTAAGCAATAAGTATGTAAACGAGTTTTACGACGGTGACCCTCCCATCGCAATGGGATCATCAGTAGCACTGGCCAGCAGGGGCGTCTCAGGGATGGCAGCCATCCTTCCGTTCACATGCATGCCCGGCACGCTTGTAGCCTCGGTGAGTGACTCATTCCGCAAAGACCATAACAATATCCCGTTCCTCAATATACCGTATGACGGACAGGATACTGTATCGCTTGATACGAGACTGCAGGCCTTCGTATTCCAGGTAAAGGAATATGCTGCCGCAACAGCCTCTACTCAATTAGTGTCATCTCATCGATGAGGTAGCCTGCACCGGCAAACCTGTCAATAATAAAGAGGGCATACCTTATGTCAAGGCTGATGTTACGGCTTTGCTTCGGATTAAACATTATGTCTGATGCAACGCCCTCCCATGCACGGTCAAAATTGATACCGATGAGGTGACCGTCAGCATTCAGCACCGGACTGCCGGAGTTGCCACCGGTGGTGTGGTTGTTGGCAATAAAGCAAACCGGCACATCGCCGTCAACAGCATACCTGCCAAAATCCTTCGTCCGGTAAAGCTCTTTCAGCCTTGCAGGCACGTCGTAGTCGTAGATTTCCGGATTATCCTTTTCCATGACTCCGGTAAGGGTGGTGAAGTGCTTGTGATAAACGGCATCCCTCGAATCGTAACCCATGACCCTTCCGTATGAGAGTCTCAGTGTTGAGTTTGCATCGGGATAGAATATCTTATCCTTTCCGTACTCCATCTGTGCCGCCATGTAAACCCTGTTGAGATTCGCCAGGCGGGAATCAAGAGCCGACAGTTCCGGTCTGACCTTACTGTCAAGCAGCCCGGAAGCTGAAGAAGCCAGGATATAGAACGGATCCTTTTTGACCTTTTTGGGATCAAAATTGCTGATCAGCGCTTCTACCTGCTTCTCATCGCAGAAGAGAGATTTGGGGAAGAGCTTGCCGGCAGCAACTTCAAAGTTACCCTTGCACGAGGCATAAAGATCCCTGTAGGCCTGTGACTGCCATTCAGGGCTGATGTTTTTCCCGTACAGATCCATTACGGCAACAAAAAGCCTTCTGTCAACATTGACGTCATAGTTCCTGAAGAAGCTGGCAGAGACATTTTTCAGCCTGGTCAACTCCTGCTTAAGCTCGGCATTGTTCGTTTCCGCCATCTCAACAGCCCTTCTGAAGTTGTTGGCAAGACCGACAGCCTCAGCGCCGTTGCTGAAGAATACCTCTGACGTATAGGCGTTGACAAGATATAAAGTCTCATATGTCTTATAGATCTCACCATACTGTTCAAAAATTTTACCGTACCTGGCCGTCCGGGGCGGATCAAATGAGACCCATCGTGAGAACTCGCTCTCAAATGCTTCCTTACGTGCCACGCCGTTCATATTTTCAAGGCTCTGTATCTCCCCTATCCACTTCTTCCATCCGTTGGCCATGCCAAATGACTTGCCCGAGTATTTGATACGCACAAGCGGGTCTTTTGCCATCTCCTGCTCCATGATCGATATTTTGGTGCCCCGTATCTCGACCTGCTTCGGATAAATAACATCTTTCAGCATCCTGATATGGTGTGACGGCGCATATTGCTGCGTTCTTCCGGGATAACCGAAGACCATTGTAAAGTCACCCTCCTTAACCCCCTTCAGTGAAACAGGGAAATGGTAAGCCGGCTTGTAAGGGACATTCTCGGCAGAGTAGGCGGCAGGATTGTTTTCCCTGTCGGCATATACCCTGAACAGAGAGAAGTCTCCGGTATGCCGCGGCCATACCCAGTTGTCAGTGTCACCCCCGAACTTGCCGATAGCCGACGGAGGCGCACCAACAAGCCTTACGTCCCTGAACACCTCATTGACAAGCAGAAAATACTGGTTGCCAAGGAAGAAAGGACGCACCATGGAATTATAATGGGTTCCCATGACAGCCTCGGCATTTATTGAACTTATGTTGGCGTTGATGACAGCATCGCGCTCTTCAGTGCCCATGGTCTCAGTCACCCCTTTCAGCACCCGGTCAGTGACGTCCTCCATGTACTTCAGTATTGTCACCGTGAGTCCGGGGTTCTGCAATTCCTGCTCAGCCGATGCTGCCCAGAAGCCATCCTTGAGATAATCATGCTCGAGAGTGGAGTGGTTCTGAATCATTCCGTAACCACAGTGATGGTTGGTGATGATAAGTCCCCTGTCTGAAATAAATTCTCCTGTGCACCCGCCGCCGAATATCACAACGGCATCCTTCATCGACGCCTTGTTTACACTGTAAATGTCCTCTGCGGTGAGTCTGAATCCGTTCTCCTGCATAATTTTTATGTTGTACTTCTCGATAAGCAAGGGGATCCACATCCCCTCATCGGCCCTCGAGGGCGATGCAACGAGTAGCATAATCGCGGTCAACAGAATTGAGATCTTTTTCATATTCATTGTCTTTTAACTATTGTCTTATAAACTGCAGCAGTTCCGTATAAAGTTCACTGACAGGCATACCTACTACGTTGTAATATGAACCCTCTATGCGGGTTATGCCTCTCAGTCCGATCCACTCCTGTATGCCGTAAGCCCCAGCCTTGTCATACGGATGATAGTTTTCAACATAGTAGCTGATCTCATCATCGGTAAGTTCTTTAAAGGTAACCTTTGTCGAGACCGAGAAAGTATGTTTTCTGATATGGCTTCTCAGGCATAAGGCTGTAATGACATCATGATCGCACCCTGAAAGCAGTCGCAGAAAAGATGCTGCCTCTGCTGCGTCTGCAGGTTTTCCGAGTATGGCCCCGCGACACCAGACAACAGTATCTGCCGTTATTATTATCTGATTGGGCTCAACCACCCCCGGCCATGCATCAGCCTTGCCTTCAGCCAGATATTCTGCAATCTTCCTGCCCCTGAGATCTGACGGCCACACCTCATCATAATCGACAGTAGCAGACTCAAAGCTGAAGCCTGCCTCACTCAGAAGCTGCCTCCGGCGTGGCGAGGCAGATGCCAGTATGAGCCTGTAATCCTTCAGATAATCCGCAATCATCCTAGAATATCTTTCCTGAAATGATTAACGCACCTGCCACGAGCGAATAGAGGATACCGAAAAGCATTATGATCTTCATCATCCTGCTGGCAGCATGAAGCTTTTGCTTCTCTTTTCCGGCTATGACGTTATAAATTACGGATACAAATGGCAGGGTGATCAGCAAAGTGATAAGGACCAGTGTTGTTCGATCGCTTATATACCTGAACCATACAATGTAAAGAGCAAGCACGGTAATGAGTGAAAGGGTGACAACCACTATTCTTGAGGTGACCATTCCGCCTGACACAGGCAGGGTTTTTCTCTCCATGGCCAGGTCACCTTCGTAATCCTCCATATCCTTAATTATCTCCCTTATAAGTGTTGTCAGGAAAGCGAAGAGGGCAAATCCACCCACCCAGTAAAAGAGGATGGCCACACCTGGAAACGATAGAGCAGTTGACGAATACTTTGCATAAATCGCCGGTGCGTCATAGAGAACCACCATCATGGGCACCATTGCCGTCAGAAAGGCAACTATAAGATTTCCGATAAGAAACTGTCTCTTGTAGGAAGCTGAATAAAAGTAGAGAAGTCCTGACACAAGCAGGAAGAAGATCCCCAGCCAGAAGTACCCGATACGGGCAGAGACGTAGAATCCGCCTGCCACACCCAGTACATTGAAAATGATGTGGTACATAATGGCCTTTCGCCTGGTAATGGTGTTTCCAACAATGATCCTGCCCCTGTTGATGAGATCAGTGCGTATATCGAAATAATCATTTATGACATAACCGGCTGCGGTGATGAGCACTGTTGAAACGACAAGCACGACGAAGTCAAACCATCCGATCTGAAAAGTCATTCTGGTGACTATCAGTGGATTATCTGCAAGTGTCACTGGCATAGCAGAGAGGAGCGGTCTTAAGACTGCATATCTCATAAGCATCATTGTGAGCGCCACGATAAGCAGATTTGGCAATCTCACCAGCGTCAGCAGGTCCTTCAGGTTATCACCACGAGAATGCTTCATAATCCATCCAGTTATTGTGAAGTCTCAGTGTCTGTTCTATTACATCACGCACACACCCCTCTCCACCGCACTTGCCCGAGATGTATACTGATATCTGCTTTATCTCACTGTCTGCGTCACTGGGGCATACCGGCAGTCCAACCATCTTCATCACCTCATAGTCAGGTATATCGTCGCCCATATAGAGAACATGCTCAGGGTCTATATCCCATTTCCTGAGGAGGGCTGTCATGCTCTCCTTTTTGGTGCGGGAGTTAAGGTAGATATCATTTATCCCCAGCGTCTTAAGCCTCTTGATATACTCTTTTGAGTTTGATCCGGATATGACTCCGACGCGGTAACCTTTCTTTACTGCCAGCTGAAGGGCATAGCCGTCTCTCAGGTTCACAGTGCGAAGCGGCACCCCCCAGACAGACATGGGTATTGTCTGTGTTGAAAGGACACCGTCAATATCGAAAACAAAGCCTTTGACCTTCTGAAGCTCCTCCTTGAAGTTGGTCATCTCGCGCTCTTTTTATAAAACCCGGTGATCATTCTGCTGATCAAACGGTACAGTTTCTGGTATTCAGGCGAGAAAGATAATAATTCAAGATGACTTTTTATTGTTCTGGTATCATGTCTTACAGCAGGGCCTGTCTGTGCCGCCGATGGCCCGGCACGCAGTGCTTTACGCGCGGTCTCCTCGATAAGAGGCCTCATCAGCTCAGGGTCAAACCCCGCCCCTGAGGCTATTGCTTCACCAGTTGTCATCATGAAATTGGAGAAGTTATTTGTAAAGACAGCAGCCACATGCAGGTGCCTGCGGCGCTCAGAATCACACTCCCATGCGCCTGACCCTAACTCCCTGCCCAGGTTCTTAAGTACCTCAAGGGTCCTTTCGTCAGTGGCTTCCACAAAAAAAGGAACCTTTGAGAGATCGGGCATGAAGCCCTTTGTAAAAGTCTGTAACGGGTATAAAACCCCGGCGCGGTTTGTCCGTCCGAGAGCTGAGAGAGGGACACTGCCTGCCGTGTGGACAATGATTGTATGGTCAGGAGCGGTGACGGCAGATGCAACTTCTGAAACAGAGGTGTCAGTCACCGCCAGCACAAGTATATCACAGGTATCGGCGACAGAAAGATCTTTTCTCCATTCTGCACCTGTCCGGGCAGCAAGGTCAGCTGCACTCGTGCCTCCCCTGGAGGCTATTGACAATACCCTGTGGCCGGCAGACAGGAACCTGAAGCACAATGCCTCCGCCACGTTCCCGGCACCGATAAATGATATATTATAGGGTGACACGCGCAGTGTGGCTTATTCATTTTATCCTGACCCACTATCACTTACCGTAATCGTACAATGAGACAGCTGTCACCTTGATCTGGTAGATTCTGTAAGGCGAGTATTGCCCTGAATTGCTGCTGTTCATGAGATAAGTGCAATCATAGAAATATTCTCCTGAAACAATTACCTCCGCCCCCTGCTCCATTTGGGTAAGCTCACCCATGAAATCCTGCGGATTGCAGAAGTAAAATATATGATATGGATTATCGAGTGGCGTGAACTGAGCCGTGTTCTTATCAGCATTGTACGAAATAATGGCGAAGCCCTGGTTTAATGAATCCAGCGCATCCCCGTCACACCCGCACTTTGGCTGCTTTTTGCAGCCCGTATCTGATATCACCGCCAGTATCACCAGCAGTGTCAGCATACCCGAAGCCAGAATCTTTTTTATATTCATCCGTTCATCCTGTTAGTCGACTGCAAATTAACGCTTATTTTCCGTCATAGCAAAAAAGAAAGGCTGTAACTCACGGTACAGCCTGCTCTTTACAATATATATCAGCCTTATGCCTGAGCCGTGGGGCCTCCGAAGGGGAACGGCATAACCGGTCCTGAACCCTTCACCTCACGTATCGGGCCGTGAACAGCTTCGTATTTTGAGATATTGTCACTCAGGGCTGCAACAAACCGCTTGGCGTGCTCAGGGGTAAGGATGATCCTCGATTTAACCTGTGTTTTCTGTACTCCGGGCATTATCCGGATGAAATCGATCACAAACTCGGCCGGTGAGTGGGTAATTATTGCAAGGTTTGAATAAACTCCCTGGGCAACCTCTTCACTCAGCTCAATGTTGAACTGACCCTGATTCTTGATATCTGACATGGCTCTGTGGTTTAATCCTGTTCTACTTCCTTCGTGCTCCGGCCCGCATGCACGAGCGTCTCATAATCATCAAGAGAGCCTACAATTACGTTTGTATACTCCCTGAGCCCCGTTCCGGCCGGTATCAGGTGACCCACAATAACATTCTCCTTCAGCCCTTCGAGGAAGTCTATCTTACCTAAAATGGCAGCCTCGTTAAGAACCTTGGTGGTTTCCTGGAATGATGCCGCGGAGAAGAAACTGTTAGTCTGAAGAGCAGCACGGGTAATACCCTGCAGAACCTGCTGTGAAGTAGCCGGGATGGCATCCCTCGCTTCAATCACCTTCAGGTCACGACGCTTCAGCACCGAGTTCTCATCCCTGAGCTTACGGGCAGTGATAACCATTCCCGGACGCAGTGTCTGACTGTCACCGGCATCAAGAACTATCTTCTTGCCGTATACCCAGTCATTCTCATCCATGAACTCAAGCTTGTCAACTACCTGACGCTCAAGGAATTTAGTGTCACCCGGATCGATGATCTCAACCTTGCGCATCATCTGTCTCACAATGATCTCAAAGTGCTTGTCATTGATCTTCACACCCTGCAGACGGTATACCTCCTGTATCTCATTGACGATATACTCCTGAACCTTTGTCGGGCCCTTGATGGCCAGGATGTCAGACGGAGTGATGGCACCGTCAGAGAGAGGTGTTCCGGCCCTGACGTAGTCGTTCTCCTGGACAAGGATCTGCTTCGAGAGCGGCACGAGATACTTCTTCATCTCTCCTGATTTGGAGGTGATTGTTATCTCCCTGTTGCCCCTCTTGATTTTACCGTATGTCACCTCACCGTCAATCTCGGTCACGATGGCAGGGTTCGACGGGTTACGGGCTTCGAAGAGCTCGGTAACGCGCGGAAGACCGCCGGTGATGTCACCTGACTTGCCGACTGCCCTCGGTATCTTGACAAGAGTATCGCCTGCCACTACCAGCTTGTTGATGTCAGTGACGAGGTGAGCTCCTACAGGAAGGTTGTATGCCTTGATCTCTGTTCCTTCCGGAGACATGATCTTGATAGTCGGGTTTTTGGTTTTGTCCCTGCTCTCAATGATAACCTTCTCCTTGAAGCCTGTCTGTTCGTCTGACTCCTCACGGAATGTGACCCCCTCGATCAGGTAATCAAATGCCACCTTACCGGGAACCTCTGAGATGATGACCGCGTTGAACGGATCCCATTCGCAGATAAGATCTCCCTTGCTGACCTCCTGGTTGGCCTTGATATAGAGCTTGCTTCCGTAGGGAATAGTATGAGTCGTAAGGGCAATGCCTGTCTTCTTGTCAATGATTCTCAGTTCACCGAGACGACCGATGACAACGTCAATCTTGCCTTTCTCCGGATCCTTTTTGGAAACCGTTCTCACCTCCTCGATGACGGCGATACCGCCATATCTTGCTATAAGGCTCGATTCGGTTGTGATATTTGAGGCAGTACCCCCTACGTGGAACGTACGGAGCGTCAGCTGCGTACCGGGTTCACCGATACTCTGTGCCGCAATCACACCCGTTGCCTCACCCTTCTGCACCATTCTTCCGGTTGCCAGGTTACGTCCGTAACACTTGGCACAAACACCTTTTTTCGATTCGCATGTCAGCACTGAGCGAATCTCAACCTGCTCAATAGGTGACTGTTCGATACGGTTAGCCACATCTTCGGTGATCTCTTCACCTGAATTCGTAATGAGCTCGCCTGTAAGAGGATTATAGATATCGTGTACCGTGGTGCGGCCAAGAATCCTGTCATAGAGTGACTCAACAACCTCCTCATTGTTTTTGATGGCCGTGGCAACAAGACCGCGAAGCGTACCGCAGTCCTCCTCGGTGATGATCACATCCTGTGACACGTCAACGAGACGGCGGGTAAGATAACCTGCATCAGCTGTCTTGAGAGCCGTATCGGCAAGACCCTTACGGGCACCGTGGGTTGAGATGAAGTACTCAAGAACCGAAAGACCTTCCTTGAAGTTGGAGAGGATCGGGTTCTCGATGATCTCTGAGCCTGACGAACCTGATTTCTGAGGCTTGGCCATAAGGCCCCTCATGCCTGACAGCTGGCGGATCTGCTCTTTCGAGCCCCTTGCTCCGGAGTCAAGCATCATGTATACTGAATTAAAGCCCTGCTTGTCATTCGAGAGCTGTTTCATCAGACTCTGTGTCAGGCGGGCGTTGACATGTGTCCAGATATCAATGATCTGGTTGTACCTTTCATTGTTGGTGATGAACCCCATGCTGTAGTTTGACAGCACCTCGTCTACCTGTTCATATCCCTCTGCCACAAACATCTCCTTCTCATGAGGGATGATGACATCATCAAGGTTGAACGAGAGGCCACCGGTGAACGCCATTCTGAAGCCAAGGTCCTTGATGGAATCAAGAAAATCGGCTGTTTTGGCTGTACCGGCCTTTTTGAGAACGGTACCGATGATATCGCGCAGTGACTTTTTGGTCAGCAGATCATTGATGTAACCTACCTCCTCAGGGACAAACTCATTGAAGAGCACCCGTCCGACAGTAGTCTCAATGATATGTCTTACCTTTTCACCGTTAACCACGTCATTGACCTTGACCCTGATGACAGCGTGAAGGTCAATCTTACCCTCATTATAAGCAATGTGCACCTCTTCCGGTGAATAGAAGACCGTACCCTCTCCCTTGACCTTTATGGTCTCGGTGCTCTTGCGGGCCTTGGTGATGTAGTATAGCCCCAGAACCATGTCCTGTGAAGGAACGGTGATAGGTGCTCCGTTGGCTGGGTTGAGGATGTTGTGCGATGCAAGCATCAGCATCTGTGCCTCGAGGATGGCAGCGTTGCCCAGGGGCAGATGCACGGCCATCTGGTCACCGTCGAAGTCAGCGTTGAAAGCTGTACAGACGAGCGGGTGAAGCTGTATGGCCTTACCCTCGATGAGCTTCGGCTGGAATGCCTGTATACCAAGCCTGTGAAGTGTCGGTGCACGGTTGAGCATGACAGGATGCCCCTTGAGTACGTTCTCAAGGATATCCCATACTACCGGATCCTTGCGGTCAACTATCTTCTTGGCACTCTTAACAGTCTTGACGATACCGCGCTCAATGAGTTTGCGTATCACAAAAGGCTTGTAGAGCTCAGCTGCCATGTCCTTCGGGATGCCGCACTCATGAAGATGAAGCTCGGGTCCGACGACGATGACCGAACGGGCTGAGTAGTCAACCCTTTTACCAAGCAGGTTCTGACGAAAACGTCCCTGCTTGCCCTTCAGACTGTCAGAGAGTGATTTCAGAGGCCTGTTGGCATCAGTCTTCACTGCATTCGCCTTACGGGAGTTGTCAAAGAGCGAGTCAACAGCTTCCTGAAGCATCCTCTTCTCATTGCGAAGGATCACCTCGGGGGCCTTAATCTCTATCAGCCTCTTGAGACGGTTGTTGCGTATGATGACCCTGCGGTAGAGATCATTCAGGTCACTGGTGGCAAAACGCCCTCCGTCAAGCGGCACAAGCGGCCTCAGCTCCGGAGGAATCACCGGCACTATCTTGACAATCATCCATTCCGGACGGTTGACATTCTTTGACTCCCTGAAAGCCTCGACAACCTGAAGCCTCTTCAGTGCCTCACTCTTACGCTGCTGTGAGGTCTCGTTGTTCGCGCGGTGACGCAGTGAATATGAAAGCTCATCGAGATCAAGCTTGCCAAGAAGCTTGTATAGAGCCTCCGCTCCCATCTCGGCAACAAACTTGTCCGGATGATCATCATCAAGATACTGGTTCTCCTTTGGAAGAGTCTCAGCAATCTCCATATACTCCTCCTCAGAGAGAAAATCGAGGTATTTGACACCGTCAACAGCCTTCACCCCCGGATTGATGACAACATACTTCTCATAGTAAATGATGCTGTCAAGCTTCTTCGTCGGAAGACCGAGAAGATATCCTATCTTGTTGGGCAGTGACCTGAAATACCAGATATGGGCCACCGGCACCACCAGCGAAATGTGTCCCATCCGCTCGCGTCTCACCTTCTTCTCGGTAACCTCCACACCGCAACGGTCGCAGACAATACCCTTATATCGTATCCTCTTGTACTTGCCGCAATGGCATTCATAATCCTTGACCGGTCCGAAGATCCTTTCGCAGAAAAGACCGTCGCGTTCGGGCTTGTAGGTACGATAGTTTATTGTCTCAGGTTTCAGGACCTCGCCGCTTGACTTGTCAAGTATCTCCTCAGGTGACGCCAGGCCTATCGAAATCTTCGTGTAGCTGGTTTTCTGCTTGTTATCCCTTCTGAATGACATATATCTTTCTGTTTTTTACTTTTTTTACTACTCAGCTTAATTATTCAAGGTTGATGCTCAGACCCAGACCCCTCAGCTCGTGCAGAAGCACGTTGAGCGACTCAGGTATACCGGGCAATGGCATCGGTTCACCCTTGACAATAGCCTCGTAGGCTTTAGCTCTTCCTATCACGTCATCAGACTTGATGGTGAGTATCTCCTGCAGTATATGTGCAGCCCCGAATGCTTCGAGGGCCCATACCTCCATCTCACCAAATCTCTGACCACCAAACTGTGCCTTACCTCCGAGAGGCTGCTGGGTGATGAGCGAGTAAGGCCCTATTGAACGGGCGTGCATCTTGTCATCAACCATATGGCCCAGTTTGAGCATATAGATCATCCCTACCGTTGCAGGCTGGTCAAACCGTTCGCCGGTGCCGCCGTCATACAGATAGGTGGTTCCGTTGCGCGGTATGCCTGCCTTGACCGTCAGGTCATTGATCTCATCCTGTCTCGCTCCGTCGAAGATAGGCGTTGAGAATTTCATGCCGAGCTCTTTCCCTGCCCAGCCCAGAACAGTCTCATAGATCTGCCCGAGGTTCATCCTTGAAGGCACACCGAGCGGGTTAAGAACTATGTCCACCGGCGTTCCGTCAGCCAGGAAAGGCATATCCTCGGCGCGGACGATCTTGGCAACAATACCCTTGTTACCGTGACGACCGGCCATCTTGTCTCCCACCCTTATCTTGCGCTTCTTCGCAATATAAACCTTGGCAAGCCTCACGATACCTGCAGGCAGCTCGTCGCCTATAGTGATGTTATACCTCTTCCGCTTATAGACTCCGTCAACCTCCTTGTATTTGATGATGTAGTTATGGAGAAGCTGCTTTATGCTGTCATTCTTCTTCTTGTCAGTGGTCCACTTGTTGGGATTAATATTCAGGTAATCAATCTCCTGGAGCTGCTTAAGAGTAAACTTGGCCCCCTTGGGAATCACATCCACATTGAGATAATCCTTCACCCCCTGTGAGGTCTTGCCGTTGACGATGATGAACAGCTTGTCTACCAGGCGTGCCTTGAGGTCATCGATTGACCTGTTGAAGTCAGCATCGATCTTGTCAAGCAGCGGCTTCTCGGCTGATTTGGCCTTGCGGTCCTTGATAGCCCTTGTGAAGAGCTTCTTGTCAATGACAACGCCCTCGAGCGATGGCCCTGCCTTCAGTGAGGCATCCTTCACGTCTCCTGCCTTGTCGCCGAAGATGGCGCGGAGAAGCTTCTCCTCCGGTGAGGGGTCCGATTCACCCTTGGGGGTTATCTTGCCTATAAGTATGTCTCCCGGCCTGATCTGTGCACCTATCCTGATAAGTCCGTTCTCGTCGAGGTTCTTGGTAGCCTCCTCGGAGACGTTGGGGATATCTGATGTAAGTTCTTCCATACCCCGTTTCGTGTCACGGACCTCAAGCAGATACTCGTCGATATGGACCGATGTGAAGATATCTTCCTGCACAACCTTCTCGCTTATCACGATGGCATCTTCAAAGTTGTATCCCTTCCAGGGCATGAAGGCAACCTTCAGGTTACGGCCCAGTGCAAGCTCGCCTGCTTTAGTCCCGTAGCCCTCGGTGAGCACCTGTCCCTTGACAACCTTCTCACCCTTCCTGACGATAGGTACAAGGTTGACACATGTATTCTGGTTTGTCTTATGATACTTGGGAAGGGTGTAACGTCTTACGTCATCATCAAAGCTCACGAATTTCTCTTCATCAGTTCTGGTGTACCTGATCACGATCTCGTTCGAATCAACGTACTCTACCACACCGTCGCCTTCCGCCACGATGAGTATCCTCGAGTCCTTGATCACCTGTGCCTCGAGGCCTGTACCCACTATAGGAGCCTCAGGCCTTACAAGCGGGACAGCCTGGCGCATCATGTTTGATCCCATGAGGGCGCGGTTGGCATCGTCATGCTCAAGGAACGGTATGAGTGATGCGGCTATTGATGCTA
>Ga0209262_10000677_pt1 | contig 14656 bp, 10 predicted proteins | sample Lowcelwee11metaG_FD_187171 | JGI IMG/M metagenome (GOLD analysis project Ga0209262, IMG submission 187171) | Freshwater pond sediment microbial communities from the University of Edinburgh, under environmental carbon perturbations - Low... | ecosystem: Environmental > Aquatic > Freshwater >...
AAGAGCTTGAACCGTATGTGTTAGTTGCCAATACCCTCCAATACCATGTGCCCGTGGCTAAATTCGAAGCAGGTGTATATGTACTTGTTGTCGGAGAATTTGTGTATTCAACAGAGCTGAAATTTGATGTGTTGTCAATTTGAATCGTGTATGAAGTTGCTCCTGAAACATCATTCCAGTCAAATGTCGGGGTCAGATCTGAAGTTGAACTTGCGTTAGCCGGTAAAGAAAGCGTAGGCACCGCTGGAGGAGAGCCCCCGCTCGTACCGTTTACAATTACATCATCAACGCTGACACCGTATGTTCCCTGATAAATTCCCTCAAATGCAATATAAAAGTCATTCGAAAGAACTGCATCGCTGATAGGTAATGAACCCGCCTGCCAAGTAGTGTAATTACCAGTATATGTTGTACCTAATTGAACCCATGATCCGGCCGAACTTGTTTTATAATACACTTTTAAGTTGTTGTTGTATGTTGAAGGGCCTTGGCTGTAATAAGTTGTTACATATTTAAAGTTTATTGTAACATTTGAATAGCCGGACATATCAAATCTTGGCGTAACAAGCTTGCTTGTAGCGGCGCTTGCCGGTTTATAAAAAGCGAAATAGGAACCTTCAGATGGAGCCGTCGGCCTAGTAGATGTTGTCACGAAAGTCCAGCTTCCTTCCTGAGTCCATCCGAGCGGTATAGATCCGCCGTTCTCAAAACCAAGTGATGCGGCTGACGGACTGAGAGGATCCATCAGAGTCCGTGTGTTTACTGCTTTATAGTAAGAGTACTCATGTGAAGAATTATAAGAATACGCTCTATAGTAGTACAGAGTATTTTGAGTTAGGCCGGTATGGTTGTACGATGTTGTTGAACCGGCATATAAAACAGTTCCGCCGCCTGAAATTGTTTGTCCGGCAGTATAGGTCGTTCCTGTTGCCGGTGTTCCGAATGTATCGGAAGTATTCCATACGACCATTACATCATTACTACTTGAATTTTCAACCCAGCTTAAATTTATCTGAGTAGTTGAGAATGGAGTTGCAGTAATGCTTGCAGGGAAGTCAACATTGGCGCTTAACGGACCAAGATCAATTAATCCATAGCCGCTGTATCTGTCCCAACCAGCTACGGATTCAACATTGACAACATCCCTTGCCGTAGATGTAAGAACCTCTCTTATCTGAGCAGGAGTATAAGTAGGATATTTAGATTTTACTAAAGCTGCTGCTCCGGAAGCGTAAGGAGTTGCGCACGAGGTACCATTGAAAAACATATCGTAATTACCGTCTCCGAATGGGTTCCCGTAAGGTTCAGTATTTCCGGTAATCGTAACATAACCATGATCTCCTGTAATATCTGTAGTGGGAAGAATTGTAGGTGCAATGAAATCAACAGCAGCTTTGTCATCCTTTACTGCTATTCCATAGTTTGATCCCCACCATCTTTCACCGTCAATTGTGTATCCATTTGGATCAACAGTAACTCCACTGTTTACTTCTGTTGAAAGACTGCTGGCTCTTTTTCTTCCGTTATCAGCTGAAGCAGCACCTACACCGTTAACATAAGGGTGGTTTGCCGGATAATATGTGTAATTTTTGTTGTAATTTGATGTTGCAGCCATCAAAATACATCCTGCGTTATATGCGTAAGTGTACGCATTATCAGTTGTAGTGTCTGTACCATAAGAATAATCCCCGCTGAAACTCATACTTATAACATCTGCTCCGTTATCGGCGGCATAGATAGCGGCGTTAGCCATACCGACAAGAGAACCTGAGCTATTTGCTACTTTTACGGGCATAATCATACAGTTGCCGGCAACTCCAATTGCTCCAAGACTGTTATTTGCAACTGCAGCCGCTACTCCGGCACAACATGTACCATGACCCTCAATATCACTGTCATCCATAGGATCGGTATCGTTATCTCCGAAATCGTATCCGGTTACACAATGTGCAGCTAGATCCTGATGAAGATAATCAACGCCGGTATCCATAATTGCGATGATTATTGAAGAGCTTCCATATCCCTGAGAGCCATTCCATCCATCATCGGCATTAGAATCGAAACCAACAGTACCAACTTGAGGCAATGTATGAATATTGCTCGTCCAATTATATTGATACAACTGCGATGTATTTTTGTGTCCCCAATGATCATCAAACAAAGGATCACTTGGAATGGTAGTTGTATAAACAAGATATTCCGGAATAGCATCTGAAATGTTTTTATCCGCTTTGTAAATTTTTGCTACTTCCAAAGGATCTTTATCCATCGGAATATCCATTATCAACCATCTGTCCAAACCTAGATCTGAAGCAAGTTTTTTGTTTTTTGCTTCGATGTGAGCAATTTTAATATTGCTTGCTTTCTGTTTTTCGTTTATAGCATCTATTGATGCTATTCCCGTTTTTGAATACGGTTTGTTCCATTCAAAAGGCATACGGTCTTTTGAGCTCATTGCTTCATTTGTTAATTGAATTTTAAGTTTTCCCTGGCTGTACAGCGGTTTATCTCCGCTTTCGCCTCGGGGAGCATTGGCGAAAACCACCCCGAGTATAACAATTAGAGCAATTAAAAATTTTCTCATACTTTTTCCTCCTCCGTTTTTACATTGTATTGGTTTTATTTTTTAAAACTAATTAAATATAATCAATAAAATGAGTTTGTAAATGATTAATGTTAGTTTTTTTCATTACAATTATAGAAAAAAGTCCCGAAAAAATCGGGACTTTTTGGTAATTTTTTTATATCGTTTCAGTTCTTAGCTACAATGTACCAGAATAACATTGCCTGATCTGCAGTTGTTACATAAGATTCAGTATCAACATTAGTCACTAATGTATAAGTGCTTACTGTTGGAGAATTAGTGTAATCAACAGATCCGAATGCAATGTCATTGTCTATTTGAATAGTATATGAAGTAGCTGTTGCTGCGTCGCTCCAGTCAAATGTTGGTGTCAAGTCAGTTGTTAAACTTGCGTTGGCAGGTGAAATAAGCATCATTGGTGATGGTGGAGTACCGAGAACTACTGACCAACCTGTTGTGTAAGCGCTTGAACCATAAGTGTTAGTCGCCAAAACTCTCCAGTACCAAGTTCCAACTGGTAAATTTGCGGCAGGTGTATAAGTACTCACAGTAGGAGAATTTGTGTAATTAACCGATGTGAAAGCTGCAGCATCATCAATTTGAATAGTATATGAAGTAGCGGTTGCTACATCATTCCAGTCAAATGTAGGCGTCAGATCGGAAGTTGAACTGCCATTCGCCGGTAATGCAAGGGTAGGTACTGCAGGCGGTGTGCTCCCGCTAGTCCCGTTAATTACGATGTCATCAACACTAACACCATAACCGATTTGAGCCGTTTCGATCGCTTCGAATGCAAAATAGAAATCATTGGTTCTGACCGCATCGCTGATATTAAGAGTTGCGGTCTGCCATGTAGTATAGGCTCCTGAATAGTCGGGGCTTAATAATACCCATGATCCTGCAAGACTTGTTTTGTAATAAACTTTCAGATGGTCGTAATAAGTTTTAGGTCCGGATTTTCTGCTTGAAACGAGATAGTCAAAATTGATCGTTACGCCTGTATGAGTAGTAAGGTCAAATCTAGGAGTTACTATCTTTTTTGTCGAGCTTACTGTAGCAAAACGGGCGAAATATGATCCCTCGGATGGAGCGGTCGGTCGAGTTGCTGTAGTTACAAATGTCCAACCGCCATCTTGTGTCCAACCATCAGGTATAGATCCGCTGTTTTCAAAGCCCAATGATGCCGCAGAAGGTGACATTGGAGCCATTAAAGTTGTGGCAGTTGTTGATCTTGGAGCGGAGTACTCTTCTAAATTGTCATAAGAATAAGCCCTGTAATAATAATCAGTATAATCTGTCAATCCCATATGACTAAAAGAAGTGCCGGAACCAGTATATATAACGATTCCGCCACCGGATATTGTCTGACTTACTGAATAAGCTACGCCGTTCACAGGTGTACCGAAAATACCATTGGTTGTATAAACTAACATAACATCGTCATTAGCTGCATTTTTGACCCAGTCAAGATCAATCTGATTGATATCTACGGCATCTGCAATAACACTTGCAGGTCTTTCAACATAAGAAAGCATACCCAAAGTTTCATTCAAAGCAGCATACGCATTGATTCTGCCTGTTCCCAACAGGCCGACATAAGTAGGATTTAGCGCATCAATCGGGTCAGTAGTATTCGCTATAATATCCCTTACTTCCTGATTTGAAAAAACTCCGGGTGCAAGAGAAACTATAAGTGCTGCAACTCCAGATGTGTAAGGACAAGCCATTGAAGTTCCCTGATAGAATGCATAAGTGCTGCCCGATATACAGCTTAGCACTCCTTTCGGATCAGTGCTAGTACTTTGCTGTCCGCCGGGTGCGGATACCGCAACCCATGAGCCGTAATTGGAATAGCTGGCACGAATATCCTGATAGGTGGTTGCTGCGACAGCCATCGCTCCAGAATAACATCCCGGCCACCAGTTGCCTGTAGCATTGCTGTTTCCTGCGGCAAATATAGTAAGACCACCGTCAAGCACCGTTCCGCCTCCGTTAGCATTGAAATAATCAATTCAATCAAGAACAGATTGCACATAATAGTCCACAGAAGTATAACCCCAGCTGTTCTGGGAGATAGCCGCTCCGTTATCAGCAGAATAAATGTATGGAAGGTTCGTGTTTCCTCCGCCTGTTCCGTCAGGGGCATAAACCTGAACTGACATCAGTCTGACTCCGTCTCCGGAGCCTGTTCCCCCTGCGATTCCCGACACTCCTGTACTATTGTTGGTAACTGCCGAGATCGTTCCCCCAGTGTGGCAACCGTGATCTCCGGCCTCAATCGTTGCGTTATTTGCCTGAAAATCATAGCCTATACCCGACCAGATATTCCCAGCGAGATCAGGATGATCGATCTGAAGACCCATATCCTGTACTGCTACAATCACATTTGTGTTGCCTCTTTCGATATCCCAAGCTTCAGGAAGATCAATATCGCAGTCAACAGTACCGCCGTTCTGTCCGGTGTTATGGTAATGCCACTGTTCAGAAAAACGGGTATCATTAACAGTAAGTTTAGGAACGCTGTTGTACTTAAAAGGCACCGAAGGTGTATATGGCGACTTAGAAACAGGTTCATACAATTTGTCTATGTAATACGGCTCAGCAAATTCTACTTCATCAAGAGCCATATATTCTTTTACAGCCTGGATTATATCTGCGTCAATGGGTAGTGTGATTTCCATCCAAAGATGGAATCCCCATGCTTTGTGTCTTTCTCGATGTTCCATTGATGCCGGAGAAAAGTTGTATAGACCATACAGATGAGGTTTAAGTTTTTCGGCACTGAATTTCAAGTTGATCCTGTCAATAGATTCAACTCCGGTGTGCAGTACTCCATCCTTAGATTTTGTCAGAATGACATCATCATGAATAAATTTATCCATTTCCGACTTTAGTTTGATCGATATTCTGCCCGGATAATAGGCATCCGCAGGTACTTTTGAAAGATCAATAGCAGGTCTTTCGCCCTTCACTACCTTATAACCGTTTACAATTTTTGTTTCGTAATCCATCGAAAACGAAATACTAAACAAAAACATCGCTATTACGATGACCCATTTCATTTTTTTCATATACTCCCCTTCTTAAATATAATCCAAAAAACAAAATTGTATAATGATTAATGTTAGTTTTTTTCATGTTTCGAATTGAATTTAAACAGATAGTTGGTTAAATTTAGAAATAAATTATTTGGAGGAACTTTCTATGGAAAAAATAAAAAATAAAATTGTTTTAATTACCGGAGCGAGCAGCGGTATCGGTAAAGCATGCGCTGAGAAATTTGCGGAAAATGGTGCAAAGCTGATCCTTTGTTCAAGAAACATAGAAAAGCTTATCAAAGTCGCTGAAGAGATGAATAAGAAATATGATACTGAGATCCTGACCTATCAGCTTGATGTAAGTGATAAAGCTAAAGTGCAGACGGTAATAGATGAACTCCCGAAGAAATGGCAGAAGATCGAAGTGCTTATCAATAGCGCGGGCGGTGCTTTGGGGCTGGAAAAATTTCAGGAAGGGAACATTGATGACTGGGACGAAATGATAGACTCGAATGTCAAAGGGCTTCTTTATCTGTCAAGGAATGTTGTTCCGCTAATGATCAAAAACAAGAAAGGGCATGTGATAAATATCGGTTCGATCGCTGGGGTTGCAGCATACCCGAACGGAGCTGTTTATTGCGCAGTTAAAGCAGCCGTAAAACTCATCAGCGACGGTCTGAGGATTGATACTGTCGATACTCCGGTCAGAGTGACGAATATTCAGCCAGGACTTGTCGAGACCAATTTCAGTGTGGTAAGGTTTCACGGGGATAAGGAAAGAGCTAAGAAGGTTTATCAGGGATTAAAAGCTTTGACGGCGGATGATATTGCCGATATCGTTTTTTATTCAGCAAGCCTACCGGCGCATGTACAGATCTGCGAGGTGACCGTAACTCCGACGGCTCAGGCATCAGCCACGGTCGTACACAGAGAAAAATTATAAGTTTTCCTCTTTATCTTTCTTCCATTCTTTTTCACGGTCTTTCTCGGGGATCAAATCAGATCTGTTTATAAGAAGAAGTGCACCGAGTGATAAAAGAAGCAGCGGGTACAGGACATTGGGAATCATTATTTTAATGTCAATCAGGAATTGCAATAATGACCATACGATGAAGAACATCCCCGAGACGAAAGAACCTCTTCTGAATCCTCCTGAAGCAAGAATAGATGAACCAATGAATAAAAGGATAATAGTCCAAAAATAATCGTATGTGAAAATATCTAACTTTGAAAAAAGCCAAGCCAATCCGACAAGCATCAAAATGGCCGGCAGAATGAATTTTCGTGTATTTCTCATAAATGTCCTCCTTGTTAGTTGTATTATAAATCAATTATCTCTACAGTATCAACTGCTTTTTCAACTATTTTCCGGTAATCAAGTTTTGCTTCTTCCTTTTCAAGATTGCAGATCTTTGATCTTGTGTTAGGATTCGGAGGCAGAAAAAGGGTGCAGCAGTCGTCATACGGAAGAACCGAAATGTCAAATGTGCCGATCCTGCGTGCAAGTTCGATAGTTTCTTCTTTGTCGTAAGTTAATAAAGGTCTTAAAACCGGCAGTTCGGCAACGAAATTTATGCAGTGCAGATTTTCCAGGGTCTGACTGGATACCTGACCGAGATTTTCTCCGGTGATCAGCGCTTTGAATTCGTATTTCCGCGCGATCTCGTTGGCTATGCGCATCATCATTCTCCGGCCGAGAACTACGAAATACTGTTCATCAGTATTTTTTTTGAACATCAGCTGCGTTTCAGTAAAATTTACGGTAAAGATTCTGATATGGTTCTGGAAATTTAGAAGTTTTTTTGCCAGCTCGAAAACTTTGTCTTTAGCTTTCTGGGATGTATGCGGCGGCGAATGAAAATATATGCAGTTGAGATAACAGCCTCTTTTTTGAGCAAGATAACCGGCAACTGGTGAATCTATTCCTCCTGAAAGAAGTAATCCTACTTTGCCGGAAGTTCCTACAGGTAATCCTCTGAGGCAGTTGTATTTTTTTGAATAAACTATCGTAAAATCCTGAAGTATCTCTACATATATCGTCATGTCAGGGTCTTTCAGTTTTACTTTCAGATGAGGGTATTTATCAAGTATATCTCCGCCGAGTTCAGCAGCATATTCGATAGAGGTCATCTCTACATTTTTGAACGGTCTGTTAACATCAACTTTGAAAGTAACGGGACTCTCGGTGTTTATTACTGCCTCAGCTTGTTTCAAACACTCTTCAGATATGATTTTATAATCAGTTTCTACTACATGGCCTGGACTGACGCTTGCTATTCCGAATATTCTTGTGCTCAATTTATGCGTGATAATATCTTTTTCTGCTTCATTCTCTACTTCGGCTTCAAGCAGAAATCTTCCGAACAGCTTAACTTTCTTTATATCATGTTCCCTTAAAATGCCAAGACAATTTCTTATAACCATATCTTCAAAAAAACGCCTGTTATTTTTTTTAAGCATCAGTTCGCCGTATTTTAAGAGATATATTATTTTCATTTCTTTCCTATTTTATGTATGATGTAAAGTGCTATTCCAAAAATCATAAGCGCTGAATTAATAAAAATGATCAATCGGGCAAAATATTTACCGTATTGTGTAAAAAATGTTAATTTGCTGTTCAAAGGTACAGTAACAACTTTGTAAATATTATTTACTGCGTTAAACTGGATCTGCTGTTCTCCTGACGGCAGAAAAAGTGAATTCTCGGCTTTATTGGCAAGCCTGACTATACTTCTTCTGTTCTCAATAGCTCTAAAAACATTGAATCTGCTGTGCTGATATATCTGTTTTGTGCCTTCATACCAGGCATCATTCGATACATTAACAATAAATTGAGATCCTTTTCTGACTAAACTTGCGTTATAGTACGGAAAAATAGCCTCATAGCATATGTTAGGGTGAAAAACGGCTCCATTCGACATTTTAAAAGGTACATTATTTTCACCTTTATCAAAATTCGCCTGTCCCAAAGAGATTTCTTTTAAAAAAGTTAAAAACCATGCGAAAGGAAAGCTCTCGCCGAAAGGTACAAGTTTTCGTTTATCGTATCGTTTGACACGATTTTTCTGATCAAAGAAAAACACACTGTTGTATTTTTTATACGAATCATTTTCGGAAAAATAGTCGAATCCCAAAGAACCGATGCAGAGATCAACTTTTTTTTCTGCGCTGTATAAAATAAAATTCTGAATATTCTGCGGATTATGCTCCATATATTTCGGGAAATTACTCTCTCCCCATATGATCAGATCCGGGTTTTCATTAAAGGATTGTTCAGTCAGAGAAATCTGATTATTTACTATATTTTCAAAATTTTCGGTTTTCCACTTTTCTTCGATATCAAGTCCGGGATGAATCATTGCGGCTCTGATCGCAGGCATATTTCCGGTTTCAGATTTAAAATGAGCCATTCTGAAATGACCGAATAATATCAGGCTGAAAATTATAAGAAGAGCAGAATGTAAAACAACAGACGCGGTGTAATATCGTTTTTCAGAGATAAATTTTAGGCCGATATAGAAATGAACTGAAATGAAGATCATTATCATCGAAACAGAGATCACTCCGGTAAATTCCGCGATCTGAATAAATTCTGTTTTTCCTGTAAATAAATGTGCGAGAAATGTCCATGGGAACGCCATTTCTTCGAAAAGCATCAGATGTTCCATTCCGCCCCAGAGTACCGGAATTGTCCAGACAGCTTTATCTTTAAAAATTCTTTGAGAAGCTTTATAAAGTAAGCCGAATACTGCATAGAATGAAGCGTTTACTATAAAAAGACCGAATCCTGATACGATCCTGACCCACATTGCTCCGGCCCCTGCATTATAAAATATCCAGTAGCATGAAGTAACAGAAAGCGACAGCCCGAAAAGGAAACCGAATTTAACAGATCTATCAGGCATCAGATAAAGCGCATGAATGAACGGCAGCAGCAGCAGCAATACTGCGTAACTGCTTATGAATGGCGGAAAGCAAAAACCGAGTATAAGGCCTGAGAGTATCACGGGTATTGTCAGATGTTTATCTTTGAACATTTTATTCTTTTCCGTCCAAAACTTTATTGCTTCTTTTTATCGCGCAGAACTCACCGCACATAGAGCAGACATCGCTGTCGAGAGGAGCTGCAGATTCTCGGTAGCGCTTTGCTTTTTCTGGATCAATGGATAATTCTATCTGTTTTTTCCAGTCCAGATCATGACGGGCTTTGCTCATAGCATTATCCCAGTCCATAGCTCCGGGAAGCCCGTTGGCTATGTCGGCAGCGTGGGCAGCTATCCTGGAAGCGATAATGCCGTCCTTCATATCTTCAAGGTCGGGCAGCCTTAAATGCTCGGCCGGCGTGACATAGCAGAGAAAATTTGCGCCGTTGGCTGCAGCCAAAGCACCGCCGATCGCAGATGTTATATGATCATATCCGGGCGCGATATCTGTAACCAGCGGACCGAGCACATAGAACGGAGCGCCGTGGCAGAGTTTTTTCTGGATCTGCATATTTGAAATTATCTCATTTAAGGGAACATGTCCCGGCCCTTCGATCATTACCTGAACCTTTCTTTTCCACGCCTGTTTTGTAAGCTCACCGAGCATGATAAGTTCCTGTATCTGCGGAGCATCGGTGCTGTCTTTCAGACAGCCTGGCCTCAGACCGTCACCAAGGCTCAGAGTCACATCTGATTCTTCGCAAAGATCAAGCAGTTTTTCAAAGTGTTCATAAAAAGGATTCTCCGCGTTGTTCTCTTCCATCCATTCCATAAGAATAGAACCACCTCTTGACACCACATGAGTAAGCCTGCGGTTTGTTTTTAATCTTTTTACTACTTCTCTTGTCAGACCGGCATGAATAGTTAAAAAATCAATTCCGTCGTCTATATGCCTTTTTGTGATTTCAAACCATTCATCAACAGTTATATTTTTTATCGGCTTATCAGAGTATTCTCTTACGGTATCGTAAATCGGAACGGTTCCGAGCATGACGGGAGAAGTTTCCACAAGCTTTTTTCTGAAAGCCTGAGTATCGCCGAATGTGCTTAAGTCCATTATTGCGTCTGTTTTCATTTCAAGAGCAGTATTGACTTTCTTCAGTTCCATATCGAGATTGAAGCAGTCTTTTGAGACTCCCAGATTGACATTTACTTTTGTCTTAAGATTTTTGCCGATACCTATACCGGTCAGATTTTTATGATTTTTATTTGCCGGAATAACGATCTTCCCTTCTGACATAAGTTTCAGAAGTTCCTGTTCAGAAATTTTTTCCGAGGCCAGAACATCCTTCATCTGCTTTGTGATGATGCCTTTTGATGCTGCGTCCATCTGTGTAGTGTAATTCATTTTTTATTCCGTAATTTTATTATATTTATTGATTATTTCATTCAGTTTATTAACTTTTGCTTTAATATCGTCAGCGCCTGTGATCTCAGAAATTATAGCTATCGTCGAACAACCCGCGCTCAAGACCTGTTCAATATTGTTTTCTTTGATTCCGCCGATCGCCACGAAAGGAATGTTAATATTTTTTGATGCGTAATTTAGATAATCCAGACCGACCGGAGCGCAAACATCTTTTTTTGTATTTGTTTTGAATACAGGACCTATACCGATATAATCGGCACCGTCAGATATGGCTTTTTTCCCCTGTTCAGGTGTTTCGGTCGAAATGCCTATCATAAGATCGGAGCTGAGTCGCCTGATATCCGAAACAGACAGATCGTTCTGACCGCAGTGTATTCCGTCCGCTTCAGATAAAATTGCGATATCCAGATAATCGTTTACTATGAACAGTGCGCCTGCATCTTTTGTTATTTTTCTTATTTCTAGGCACTCCTCAAGCATTACTTTTCTCGATTTTCTATCTTCCTTTTCCCTGTACTGGATCATTTTTATTCCCGCGGATATCATCTCTTTCGCTACATATAAATTAGATCTTCCTTTAGAAAATTCTTCAGCCGTTATTCCGTAAATTCCTTCGGGCAGGTTTTTGTTCAGTTTAGAAACGGCCTGTTTTTCAAGATCGTAGATTGAGAACCTTATCATTTCTATAGATTTCGACTTATCGTTCTCGTTTATGAGTTTCAGGCTCTCCTCAACGCTTCGTAATGCCTCTTCAACCCGCTTGAAATTTGCAGTCACAAATTCTTTAACCGAGGATCTTTTACCTGTGTCTGAAGACTGAGATAATACAAGGCCGTTATCATTTAAAGATTCTCTGCTCGATATCATTATACCGTCGAATTCTTTTAAAGAGTTTCTGACAATATGTCTTAAATTTCTAATATTTTCGTTTAATATCTTATCCGGCGAAGCAAACCTGAAATGATCCTCCAATGTTCTCAAGCCTTCGGAGATCCTGTTCGCGTTCGCGTCAATTATTCTGTAAATATTTTTCATTTCAGCCTTTAATCTTTATAGTATCTCAACATTTATTCCGCTGCGGAAAGTATCCGAATCAAGACCGCTCATTGCGTCTATAAGCATCATACGGAATGTTCCGGTTCCGCCGTTGACTTCCAGCGTTTTTTTGTAAGCGATCTCTCCGCATAATCCCATAGCCGCTACAGAAGCCGCAGCCGCACCGAGAGGTTCGTTCGTATTCGCTCCGCAATATGCTGCAGTAAGTACCGAAAGCATGCAGCCTGTACCTGTGACGCGCGACATCATCGGATGACCGTTGCGGATGATATAAGCTTTTTCGGCATCGGCAACTATATCTATCGCTCCCGTAACGGCAATAACGGCGTTTTTCTGCCGGCTGACTTCTTTTACGAACCGGACAGCGTCAGATAGGTTCGCTTCGGTTACCGCATCGCTTACATCCGCGTCAACTCCTCTTGTTGTCCCTTTGCCTTTTGCGATGGTCTTGATCTCGGAAATGTTTCCGCGGATCACAGTAAAACGGACTTCATTTATCAGCTTGAAAGCCGTGTCTGTCCGAAGCGCTGAGGCTCCAGCTCCCACCGGATCAAGGATTACAGGATGACAGAGATTGTTAGCTTCTTTCCCTGCCTCGAGCATCGAATTTATGGTTCTCGCGTTCAGAGTGCCTATATTGATGGCAAGAGCATTACAGATCGCGGTTATTTCCTGAACTTCGCCGATATCGTCAGCCATAATAGGCGCAGCGCCCGCCGCAAGAAGAATGTTGGCGCAGTCGTTAACAGTAACATAATTTGTTATGCAGTGCACTAACGGGTGCGATCTGCGGACATTGTCAAAAATGTTTTCGAACATAACTAAACCACTCCATTTTGTATAACGAATTTATTGTTGTGAAATTTAGGATTAAACCGTTAAAAAAAATAATCATTCGCCTCTTTCCTCCGTCGGTATTATCCGCATCAGGTTCCAAGGGTCGGGATGATTCCCTCTCAGCCGTTTCTACGGCACCCCCAGGGCCGGTTATAAATATAACAAAGAAATTTGATAAATGGTATCAATATTTATATAATTGCACAAAACATTATTTTTTTATACTTTACTTTGAACTAAAAATAAGTTAATATACTGTGTGATATTAATAGTAAAAATAGCAGCGGCGTTAATATGGTAAAAAAAGCAACAATAGACAGCCGTCTGAGCGGATACCTGACGATTATTTACAAATCAGTCAGATTCAATTTAGGAACCAAACTGATCTTTTTGGTATTAAGCATAATTTTATGGTTCAATATCAATCTGCAGAAAGAATTTGAAACAACAATCAGTATTCCGATCACTATTTCTAACATACCCAAAGGAAAAACATTATTGAACCCGATAGCCTCCGAAGCGCTGGTAAAAATCAGATCAAAGGGCAGGTCGCTGCTGATATCTGATTTTAATAACGATATATTTCTGGAAATAGACGCTTCAGGTATAACAGATCCTATTAATGTAAGGTTAACTTCGGATATTTTTGTAAATACTTCCGATAACGACATCATCCCTATAACCGTTTTTCACCCTCAGGAAGTTTTAATTCAATTCGATAAATTTGCTGAAAAAAAAGTTCCGGTAATAGTAAAATCGTTCATTACTCCTGCTCCGGGTTATCTGTACACAGGAAAATTTATTATAAATCCTGACTCTGTTACTGTTTCAGGCCCGTTAACTAAGCTTGAATTAATCAAATCCGTTAACTCAAAAGAAGATGTCGAAAGAAATCTCACGACTGACTATTCAAAAAAGATCAATTTAATTCTAAATGACACAACTTCAATAAAATATTCACATAAAAAGGTCGGAGTTTTTCAGCAGATTGTAAAAAAGGGTATCACTTCTTTTAAAATTCCTGTCAAGCTTATTAACAAATCCGGTATAACCAATATTCTGATAGATCCGATCGCAATAGATATCAGCGTTACAGGTCCTGTAAATGAACTTCATAATATTACAGCCGATAATTTTATCGTCACTGCCGACGCAGGCGAGCTGGATAACATTACAAAGAAAATTCCTGTAAAGGTAAAAACAGAAACACATCTTGAGTGGAGCAGTTCAGCAAATGAAGTAAGGGCGATCCAATATTAATTACTATATTTAGGAGGGTGTAAATGAAAAGGTATTTACCGGTATTGTTGATGATCTTGTGTTTTGTTCCAGCATTCGCTTCGAAAGCTACTCTCATCAAAGTTGAGGGTATGATAGACAACGGCGTTTCATTTTATGTTGAACGGGGAATTAAGACAGCCGCAGAAAATAATTCGGATTTAATAATTTTCGAGATCAATACACTGGGAGGAAGACTTGATTCGGCGACAAAGATCAAGGACGCTATTTTAAATTCAAAAATTGAAACGGTCGCTTATGTGAATAAAAGAGCTATTAGCGCAGGGGCATTGATAGCATTAAGCTGTAAAAGGATCGTTATGGCTGACGGAAGCACAATCGGAGCTGCAACGGTCGTTGATCAGACTGGTGAAAAGCAATCCGAAAAAGCCCAGTCTTATTTCAGATCGGAAATTGGATCTACTGCAGAGATCAACGGCAGAAATAAAGAAATCGCCAAAGCCATGGTTGACGAAGATATCGTAATTGATGGAATCAACGAAAAAGGAAA
>Ga0209262_10000678_pt1 | contig 14654 bp, 10 predicted proteins | sample Lowcelwee11metaG_FD_187171 | JGI IMG/M metagenome (GOLD analysis project Ga0209262, IMG submission 187171) | Freshwater pond sediment microbial communities from the University of Edinburgh, under environmental carbon perturbations - Low... | ecosystem: Environmental > Aquatic > Freshwater >...
TAGCGAAAGTGCGGCCGGTCAGGGCCAGGATGGGTCGGCGCGCCTGCAGGTATTCAAAGATCTTGGCCGTGGCCACGCTGCGGCGATCGGGCGAGGTGACCAGGAGCAGCAGGCCGGCGCGGCGCTGGAAGGCCAGGGCCAGGGGGCGGCTGACCGATCCATGCCTGCGAACCACTCCGCGCCGGACCAGGCCGGACAGCATTCTTTTTTCCCTGCGGTCCAGTTCGCCGAGCAGGTGCAGCCTGAGGGTTCGCCTCAGCTCCGGCCGGCCGTCGAGCAGGGAAGACAATGCCCGGACCAATGGGGTGATGTCGCAGTTCGCGTCGGAAAGGGCAAAGCGGCCGCTGTGAACGATGTGAAAGCATCCTGGCTCGAGATCGATGTCCGGAAGCCGCAGCCGCGTTTCGTCGGGATCGAAGCCGTTGGGCACGGTCGCCACGCAGGACAGGCCATAGGTTTCACGAAAATACCGGCTGAGCGGTTCCGAAACCGTGGTCAGCGCGGCCGCTTCCCTGGCGACTTGCCGCTCGATTGCGGCATAGGCCCTGCGCACGCTGGCCAGGCGGCGCAAATTTTTGCTCTCAATGGCTTCGAAAAGCAGGCCGTCGCGGAAATCGGCGATCAGGGGCAGCTTGTATTTCCGGGAAAGGCGGCAGCCGATTTCCAGGGTTTCGATTGGAGGATAGGTGGCGATGATCGCTTGCGGGCGTGCGTCCGCCATGATCGCTTCCTCCCGCTTCAGCACGGCCCGCTTCCAGAAAGAATAGATCGAGGCATAGATCCCAGCGCGGTTCATGGCTTCCACCGCGAGCCGCAGGGCCAGCCATTGAATTCCGCGCCAGCCGCGGCGGGCGCAATTGTGGCCGATATCAAGGACACGGCGGATCGCCGCTTCCTCGTTTTTCGGCGCGCGGTCCGCCTGGGTGAGAATGAAGACATCATGCCCGCAGCTTCGCAAATATTTGGCCATCCGGTCCGGCCGCAGCGCACCCGGGCCGGGCAGCGGCGGGAAGTAGTAGGCGATCAGCAGGATTTTCATCGGTGTCTTCAGAGGTCGAATGTTTTGGCCCAGATCAGAAAATTGATGACCCGCCACAACTGGGAAAATCCGGAGTCGGGCAAGGCGCAAAACAGGGAGTCCCAGTTTTCAGCGAGTTTTTTGATGTCGATAAAATCCTGGTATGGGCCGGAAGCATAAAAGCGCAGTTCATTTTTTATTTGGCGCAGCCATGACGCCTCCGGCGTGGCGAAGGCGATCTTGTCCCGGCGCCAGAGCACGGGCTCGGGAACGGAGCCGGCCAGGGTGCGGCGCAGCAAAAACTTGCTCCAGCCCTGGTGGATTTTATAAGCCGCCGGGATTTGAAACATGAAAGCGATCAGGTCATTGTCGTCGGCAAAAGGGGTCCGCGACTCGATGGCGAAGCGCATGGAGTTGCGGTCTTCATAGCGCAGCAGCGATTTGAGGTGGAAGCCGGTCATGTAGCTGCCGAGCATTTCATTGAGGGAAAAAAACTCAAATTCGATCCCCCGCTGGTACCGGTGCCGGCAAGCGCGGCTGAATTCCTCGTTCAGCAAGCCATTTTTTTCGGCGATTTTTTTGCGGGCGAAATTTTTGATCGCGGCCGGAGTGATTTTTTTGGCGATATTCTTGAAAACGCCTTTCAGCAGGTAGGATGCGCCGAACGGTGAATGGGCGATGCCGCGCACGTTCATTCCCAGTTCGTGCCACAGGAAATGAGTGAGCAGTTCGTGGTAGTAGGGGGGGAAAAATTGCCTGTAGCCGCCGAACAGTTCGTCCCCGCCCTGTCCGTCAAGCAAAACCTTTATCCCTTCCTGCCGCACCGCCTTCATGATGCGGTATTGGGCGTAAATGCTCGTCGATCCGAAAGGAAGTTCCTGGCAATAAACCAAATCAGCGAGATCGTGCGCCATTTCCCCGGCCTGAGGAACCACCGGATGCCAGGCGGCACCGGCTTTTGCCGCGACGATCTTGGCATAGCCGGATTCATCGATGGCCTGTCCCGGGAAGCAAGCCGTGAAAACCTTTTGCCGGTCTCCGACGGCGGCAACCGGGGATTCCCGCAGAATGCCGCTGACGAGGCAAACAATGGCCGAGCTGTCGATGCCGCCGCTGAGACAGGACCCCAGCGGGACGTCGCTGTGCAGCCTCAGACGAATGGAGCGCACGAGCAGCTCCAGCAGGTCCCGGCTGTATTCAGGGAGTTTGCCCGGCTCCAATGGCCTGGGCTCCGCCTGGAAGTCCAATTCGTAATATTTCTTGAGGTCGCAGCGGTGATCACCGAGCCGCAGGGTCATGTGCTGCGCCGGCGGCAATTCGTAGATGTTTTTAAAGGCCGTTTCGTCTTCCCTGTCCTCGTAGCCCAGGGCCAGATAGTCGAAAACCACTTCCCGGTTGATTTTTTTCGCCACGAAAGGATAGGTGAGAATGGACTTGATTTCCGAGGCAAAAACGAAATAATCCTTGTCGCGGAAAAAATACAGGGGTTTGATCCCCATGCGGTCGCGGGCCAGGAATAGGCATTTCCTCTCCATGTCCAGGATGGCCAGCGCCCACATGCCGTTGAAGCGTTGCAGGCATCCCTCGCCCCACTTCTCATAGGCGGCCAGTATGACCTCGCTGTCGGTCCGGCTGGAAAAAACGCAGCCCGCTTGCCCCAGTTCCTGCCTCAATTCGCGGTAATTATAGATTTCTCCGTTGTAAACCAGCCATTTTTTTCCGTCGGCTGAGGCCATGGGCTGGTGGCCGGCGGCGCTGGTGTCGATGATGGCCAGGCGGCGATGCCCGAGCCATATTCTGGCCGAAAACTCCGCACTGGCGACGTCAGGCAGCTCCACGCGGCTGTCGGGTCCGCCGAAGGGGACGGCGGTGCCGGATGCCGGGTGGATGCCCAGGTAACCTTCATCGTCCGGACCGCGATGACGCAGGATCCGGGTGGCGCGCTGGATATGGAAAGCCGGCAAGCTTTGGTGGATACTTAGAACCCCGGTGATGCCGCACATGGTGTCAGCCGCGCCGGCGGCCCGTGAAAGTGGTGAAGCGTGATCTGCCGACGCAAGGCATTTCCATCATTTTTCACCAGGCTCGGCCGGGGCGCCGGGATCGTGGAGTTGGGCAAGTAGGTCCAGAAATTTGACCTTGTTGGCTGAAGACGACAGTTCGGCTGCGGCCAAATGCGCCTGGTTCTTGCAGCGGCTGATTTTTTCCCGGTTCAAATTTCGCAGGGCAGCGGCCATCGTTTTCGCCGAAAAATCCCGGGCGATGATGCCCAGGTCGTGCTTTTTCAAAATAACGGCCATTTCCACCGACGGCCCGATGGCAATGGCCAGGCGCGCCTGGACAAAGGTGAAGAATTTGTTGGGCAGGCTGTGGCGGTGGTTGAAGCTGGTCGGCTGGATGATGTCGATGCCCACGTCGAAGCCGTTCAAAACCTGCGGGAGGCTCGCCATGGCCAGGGGCGGGTGCAGGCGTATGGCCCGGTTCCGGCCGATTTTTCTGGCCAATTTATTTTGATAGCCCGGGTCGCTGGGGACGAGATAAAGATCCAGGGTAAATCTGGCGTCCAGGTGCTTCATGACGTCGAGCATCACCTCGATTCGGCGCTGGGGGATGGCGATGCCGTGGTGGACCAGGCGTATCTTGTCCGCCGCGACAGGTGAAGGCCTGAGGTCCTGATAGCCGGCCGCGTTGGTGATCACATGGCAGGAGATGTTGAATGTTTTTCGGTATTCTGCGGCAATGCCGTCGCAGACCGTGGTGACGGCGTGGCATTGCGGCAGATATCGCCGGCATAAATGATTTCTGAAAGCCATGTAAAGAAACCGCCATTTGCAACTGTCCTCGAATTCGCGCGGGGCATATTCGTGGGCGTCGAAGACGACTTTCGCCCCTTGTTCCCCGGCGATGGCGCAAGCGATGGGCAGGGATTCGATCTCGTTGGCGATCACGATGTCATAGCGGCCGGCGGCGAGAATATCTTTCAATGGTCCGTAGCGCTCCCGGTAGTAGCGGTCAAACTGGCGGGTTTTCAACTTGAAGAGATGGACCGCCTTTTGCCGCCAAGCCGTGGATGGCGGTTCAGGCAGCGGGATATGCGTGACGCCGGCCATAAGCGGGTCGCTGAAGCCTGCGGCCCAGACGCGATAACGGTCCTTGATGAACCGGATCTGCCGGCAAATGCGCGCGTCCCGGTGCAGGTGGGAGAAGCCGATGACCAGGATTTTTTGCGGTGCGGTGGGTGAGGCTGCCATTAGGGTGCCGGTTCTTTTCCCGCGACCTCGCGGTAAACGGTTTCGATCCGGCTGGTGACGACCGTTTTGGAAAACTTCGCCAGGGCTTGCCGCCGGATCAGTGGACCGTCATATTCCCTGGCGCTGCGGAACATCTCGGTCATGGCCCGGGCGAGTTCGGGCGGGTTTTGCCTGCCGACCAGCGTCCCGTTTTCCGGAGTGACCATGGACTCGGGCCCGCCGCAGCGCGTGGCAATGACCGGTTTGCCGCAGGCAAGCGCCTCCAGCAGCGCCAGGCCGAAGGATTCCAAATGACTGGGCAGGACAAAGCAATCGCAATCGTGAAACATCTCCAGCGCCCGGGTTCTGCTCAACGGGCCCAGCCAGCGCAGCCAGGGATGAATTTTCAGCTCCCTGGCCAAAGCTTTCAGGCTCACGGCTTCCTCACCGCCCCCGCCGATGCGGAACTCGACCCTGTTTTTTCCGGCATCGTCAAGCCCGGAAAGGAAGAGGGCCGCCGCCTGCAGGAGGTCGCGGATGCCTTTGGCGGTGCGGAGGGCGGCCAGCGAAAAAAAAACGAATCTTTGGCCAACCATTTTCCCCCTGGCATTAAAATTGAAAAAATCCTCGTCGACCATGTTGGGAATGATAAGGGGCCGGGGGAATCCCTTGCTGACGATCCGCTCGGCCTGGGCCGGGCTGACCGCGACGACGGCGCGGGCGCAGTGCCAAGGTTCGCGGATGGCCTCTTTGATGGTGCCGTCGCTGTTCCTGAATTCAATAAAAGGGAAGTCGCCCATATGCTCGGTGATCAAAAAAGGGACGGATGTCGCTTGGCTCAGCTTCATGGCGATCCAGCCGCCGGGGAATGCGACATGGGCGTGGATCAGGTCCGGTTCGCCCCAATCCCGGTCGACCCGTCCCAGGATCTTGTGGCAGGCGCGAACCATGCCCGCAATATTGCCTTGCTTCCAGCGCTTGCTCCATTCAAGGGTCGGCTGGTGATACTCGCAGACATTGGGAAGAAGGAATCGTTTTTTATTTCCGATTTGGGCTTGCAGGAAATCGGCCAGCACGGCCAGGGTTTTAAAAGGGTTGCGCAGCGACAAGGTATGGCGCCGCTGTCCCCAGACGGCGACGGCTATTTTCCAGCCCGGCCGCACCCGGCCGATGCTGACGGCCTGTTCCTTGAGAAAAATCCCCGACAAGGGATTGCCGGGCCGGGGATACCAGGAAGGAATGAGCAAAATTTTCATTTTTTGCCGGCCAGGGAGCGCCATCCCGTCATGATCCGGTGGACCGTCCGGACTCGCAGCCGCTGCCAGCGGCGAAACAAGGGCAACAGTCTGTTGACCAGCAGGTGGAAGCGGGCCGGGTTGCGCCAGGCCGGCCAGCAGGCCAGCGCTTTTTTCAGTTCCTCGCCGCCCTGGACAACCCAGCCGCGGCCCCGGCTGAGGGCTCGCCCGTACCAGATATGGCGGCGCGCACGCTCCTCGGCGCTGCCGGCCGGAACGGCCGCAGCGGCCAGCATGCCTTTGCTGCCGAGGTCGGCGAACAGGCGGTCCAAAACCTGCCGGGCTTCTTCCTGATGGGGCTGGGTTTCGCGGCTGCCCTGTTCCGGGTGGACCCTCTGACCGGCCAGCGCTTGGGCAACCCGGCCGATTTCAAAATGCAGCAGCAGGCGGAACCACATCTCCATGTCCTGGGTATAGCGCAGATGTTCGGCGAACAGGCCGACCCGGTCGAAGCAGTCCCGCCGGACCACCATGGTGGAGCCGTTGATGTACTGCCGGCCGAACAATGCCTTCAATGCTTTTTCCCGGGGCAGCCACGGGGTCGTGATTTCTCTTACCCTTTTTCCCTGCGCGTCGATCTGCAGGTAGTCGGTATAGCAAGCGCCAAAACCGGGATTCCGCTGCAGGAACTCGACCTGCCGGGCGGTCTTCGCCGCCAGGAATATGTCGTCATGGCTCAGCCAGGCGAAGTACGCGCCTTTCATCTCCCGGATGCCGCGATTGACGGCGCTGGCCACTCCGCCGTTCTCCTTTGAGAAATAGCGGATGCGCTCCCCGTAGTCCTTGGCGATCCTCTCGGTCTCGCCGTTGTCGCTGGAGCCGTCATTGACGACCAGCACCTCGATGCGGGGATAGGTCTGGGCCAGGGCGCTGTCGATGGCTTCCCGCATATAGTTGGCGCCGTTGTAAACCGGGATGACGATCGAAACAAGTGGTGGCATGACGGGTATTATTATATTCAGGCGGATATGCTGCTCAGACCGATTTAAACAACCCTCAAATAATGACCGGGCATGCCGGTTGCGCCCAAAACCAGAGGCTCATCTTAAAGAGATTTCTTACTATTTATTTGCGACGGATCCAAAAACTTCCACTGGTCAACAAATGAGTGGCCGGGTCATAGAGCGGGAAAGCAGCAAGTAACTCCTCTTTTTTGTCAGCCGTCAAATAGGCCATTGCCAGCAATACTTCGAACTGGCTGTTTAGGCAAAGGAAAGCCTGAAGCAGATATGCCTCGGTCCAAAGCATCCTAAAATGCGGATTGGTGGCGTATATTTTTGGATATTCCCATGGCAGGCCAATGTCGTGGAAGTGGACGATGACACCGGATCTCAAGCGGGGCAACACTTCCAGGATCAGGAAATTGACGTCGCCGCCGATGCGGACCGTGTGGCCTGAATCAATGAAAAGCACATCATTTTCATCAAGTTGTTTGAAAAAATCCAGTTCGAGCAGTTCCACCCGCTGTTTGACCAGGCGCGTGAGGCCCGGCAAGCGATTTTCAAAAAAGGGTTGGGGATAGGGATCGATGATGGTATACTCGGAGCCGCTCGAAACGGAATCTTCGACATTGCGGCGCAAAGCCGCAGCGATTACCAGCGACGAATTCCCGGATCCAATTTCAATGACGCGACGGGGCCTGAAATGCCGCAGAAGACAATGGGTGCCGGCCGCACAGCCGTAACTGAAGTTGCCATTGTTGGAATAAAATTGGTAGGGATCGCCGGAGCGATCTGCAGGCCAGGAGCATTCATGGCCGTATTTCTCTCCCAAACGATTGAGCAGGGCAACCTGCTCGTCGGGACGAAAGTCAATGCCGGCCATGTCGCTGCGCCGGCTCCATACCTTGCGCTGTTCCAAATCCGCCAAGTCGGGTACCGGCGAATAGAAGTGCACGGGGATTGGCAGGCAGCCTTTCCGGAGGCAAGCATCCGTTCCCACGCCGGTTTTGGCCATATGGCCGATGATCGGAGCCAGAAAGGGCGTCAACGGATTCACCGCCAACTTCACTATAATCTTTTTGACTCGTTGCAGAAGTATTTTAATCATGTTCAGATCTCGTTTTTCAATTTCCTTGTTGCTGGCCGAGCAGCGATTTTTTCAGCCTATTGATTTTTGTGACGCTCAATGACGTTTTTATAAAGTTGCAAGTGACGTTTTATATACAATGGAAAAGAATATTCTTCTTCGGCGATCTGCCGGCCCTGTTGCCCCATTTTCATTCGCATATTCTCATCGCCCAGTAATTGTGATATGGCCGCGGCCAGCGCTTCGCTGTTCTTGGCTGGGACGGTCAATCCTCCGCGTGGTGCCTTGATCACTTCCGGCAGGGCGGTACCTTCGCATACGATTACGGGAGTTCCGCAGGCCAGCGCTTCGACCGCCATCAGGCCGAATGACTCTTGTATTGACGGCATTACGAATAGATCCGCGGCACACAAGGCATCTACGAGTTGCTCTCCGTCGCGCCAGCCCAAATTGTGCACTTTGAATTTTGGTTCAAGACAGGAGAATTCGGAACCATCCTGTAAAATCAATAAACTGGTGGGTTTTCGCGTTTCGATAAGATCCAATGCTTCCTTTAGCCAGCGCATGCCTTTATATAGGTACTGGTCGGATCCTGATTTAATGCCTCGGAAAGCGATTATTTTTTGTTCGGGAGTCAGCCCGAGGCGCCGGCGCGATTCTTGTTTTGAGCGGGGATTAAATGCCTGCAAATCGATTCCAAAAGGGATCAGATGGCACGGGTGATGGTGGAGCAAGGGACTTTTTTTGACCCGGTCATAGGTCCATTTTGAGGCGACAACCAGATTCAGATCGGTGCGGTCGTATGTCTTTTTCTTTATGCGCCAATGCAGTGCAGGTATATGGCGGCGAAACAAGGAATTTCCCCTTGGATGGGGGCAGTATCCCTTGCAACCGGTCAGCCACTTGTCACACTCGAATGAGTAGATGCACATTCCCGAAAATGGCCAATTGTCATGGATGGTCCAAACAATGGGCTTCAGGCGGGCCAGCCGGGGCAAGGACAATATGCTGAAAAATGCATCATTTTGAATTAGCTGCAAATGGATGATATCCGAATCGCGGAAATAGGATTTGCCGGCCAGCAAGCCCCCCCCCATGCCGGTAAGTCCCTCCAATCCGAGTCGGGCGTCCATACGTTTGGCGGCATTGGCCCATAACCAGCGAAAGCTCGGTTTGGGAGGGCGCAATCCGTGGCAGTGCGGCAGATCTGACAACCTGTTCCAAACTGCCATAGCGGCATGGTCATCATGATCCAGGGCGCCGTTCATATAATATCCCGTGAACCTGCCGCCCGTCAGATCGGTATTGCTTACATGCAGGATGTTCAATGCGCCTGCCCGTTCAGCCCTTTTTTCGATCCGGATGTTCGGCGACCAAAAAACCTCGCGAATTCGAATCGTGTTCGGTTTGGAACATGCGCAATTCATATCCTTGTTGCTGAAGAAATTGCTGCACGTTAAACATCATGGTGATATTATGAATCTCGATGAACAAGAGCGGTTTCTTTGAAGATAGGAGCTCCATACCGCCTTTCAAAACGGCGAATTCGGCGCCCTCCACATCGATTTTGATCACCGAAGGAGCTGGAGCGAGGCTTTTTTGGATCAAGGCGTCTGCCGTGAAGGATGGCACCCGGCCATGCTTGAAGGATTGATAGGACTTCGCATTTTCGGGAGGGACGGCTTTGTCCAAGTGGCTGCCTGAACTTTTTCCATTGTCCACTTCCGCGCTGAATTGGAATGCCGCTTCTCCTTCCGAATCCGCCAGGGCGCAGGTGAGCAGGGAGATTCGCTGTGCCAGTTCAGGATTCCTTTTTAGATTCATTTGCATTCGTTCACTGTTGAATGGATTGGGTTCAAAGGCAACGATGCGGCCCGCTGGCCCTACCAATGAAGCGAAGGCAAGCGAATGATAGCCGATATGGGCACCGACATCCCAAATGGTGCTCGCTTCGGCCTTTCCCCATTCCATGAGCGCGCTGTAAATAAAGGAATCGTATCGACCCTCCATCATCTCCCTGTTCCAGGAAGCTGGAGACTGGGGAGCAAGAAACAGCTCGTGCCCATGTAATGGACCTGAAGATACCCTGACCCAATATGGGTGCAAGGATCCTTTCATTGATTTTTTGGAGGATGGCCAAAAAGGGAATAGACTTTTCTTCATGCCCTGCAATTTCCCTTTAATTGAATTCAATCTTTTGCTCGTCGGAACCAGAAACTGGAAGGCACGACTTCTGGATAGAAAGGATAATCCTGTCCCAGGTCCTGAAAAGCGGGGAAGGCTGTTTTCAGTTTGCCGGCGTAATTTTCATGCATGTAGCTGCTTGCCCATAGGACTTCGAAGTCAGGATTAAAGCTCAAGAACGCCTGCAAAATATACTGTTCGGTCCAAAAAAACCGATCTTCGAATATCCATTTTTTCGGATATTCTGCGGGGATAAATATATCGTGAATGTGAATGATCACTCCCTTTTTCAATCGCGGTAGGACCTCGAGAAAAATATAATTGACATCGCTGCCGATCTGAGCTATATGGGTGGAATCGACGAATAAGATATCATTTTCGCCCAATTGCGAAAAGAAATCCAGATCGATATCCTGCATTTTTTTTTCCAACAGACCGGAAAACCCCGGAAAACCTGACCGGACAATTTTATTCGGGTATGGATCTATGGCAACCAGATCGGTCTTGACCTTTTCTTTTTCCCAATTCAACCGGCATGCTCTTGCGGCCAAATACGTGGTGGCTCCAGATCCGGCTTCGATCACTATTTTGGATTTAAAATGCCGAATCATGCAATGATACACTTCTGCGTCCACTGTCAAAAAAGCGCCATTTTGCCGAAAAAATTCGTGAGGCGTGGTCGTCGCTTCCCGGGGGAAATCGCATTCCTCCATAAAAAGGGGGATGGTTTTGCTTAAAAAATCAAGTTGTTTCGTTGGGTTCATTTCCATGCCGACAAGCTCTGATTTTTTATCCCAAATCTCATCTCTGAGCGTTCTAGTATCGGGGATTGGCTGGTGAAAATGGGTGGGGGTGACGTGGAACCCCAAGCTCTGCCAGTGGTCAAAATAGCGGTTTCCCTTAGCTATCTTTGGCAGAGCAAATGTAACCATCTTGCGAAACAGGGAATCTTTCTGACTTTGTATTCGGCGAAGTGAAGCTCTGACTAATTGCTTTCCGGATCCGAGCCTCTTAAAAATGGAGCGCTTCTGACGCCGCTTGATCTCTTCCCATGACAACGCATATTCAAAGCGTTCGGTCTGCGACTGGACAAACGGGCGGATTGGAAATCCCAGGGCGAATGCATCCATCCATTCGACCCTATGCACTTCCAAAGAATTTGGAATCGATGGATGCGGTACAAAAAAATGTCCAGAAATGGCCAAAAACTCACATTCTTTCATATATTTCTGCAATGACTGCTTCGTGTATCGATTACAATGCATGCCCGTCGTTTCTTCAAATTCATCACTGGTATCTCTGGACTTCGGGTCCAATCCATCTCGAATCACATCATTGTCAATCGGATAGATCGGGGTATTGATGGCGACAATGGCCCGAGGCGATAAGACCTTATGCAGCAGCTTCAATATTTCGGTCAATTCCGAGCGCGGAACATGCTCAACGAAATCCAGCATCAATACGATATCGAAATCCTCGATATTTTCTTGCAACGCGTAGGATTTGAGAAAATTAAGCGCATCATCGCAATACAGATCGGCGGTCACATGATAGCGGTTCAATAACTCTTGGGCAATCGCATGGGCGTCAGGCGAAAAATCAACGCCCACGACTCTGGCGGCTCCTTCATCTTTAGCATATTTAATCATCGCCCCTCTCCCGTACCCAAGATCAAGGACCGCCTTTCCCTTGAAATCCAAGCGCTGGAGGATGTCGAGGTCGTGCTTACGGACAGCACCTTTTTTAAACTCTTCAACGCCCTCGGCCCCATAAACAGTCGGATTGCCCATGGCGTCCTTTTTTAGGAAATAGGCTCTGGTGTACTTGTGCCTCACATAACCCACGTGCTCACGTCTCCTTATCCGTCCTCGTTCAGAAGATTCGTTGACCAAGCCAATTTGGGCCGGATCACCCCCGCCCATCCCTTTGCATATTCCTTTTTCATTTCCCCGGTTTCATGAACCACAAAAGAAATCACCCCATTGCCATTGATGTCCTGCCATTCATCCCTGGCATTGGTGATGCCAACGTCGATCGAAAAGCTTTCATTGTTGAAAAAATTGGCAGGAATCCTGCAGGTTGACCGAAATAAGCCTTTGGGGAGCGGTTTTCCGGCCCACTCGTCCCTTGATAGATTCGCCGACGGCCAGTTGACTGAAACAAAGACGATGGAGTTCAATTTGTCACGCACCTGAACGCCTGTATAAAGCGACTGGCCCGGCTTCAGATTCCAATAGTCGATCTCGATCTCGATTTCCCGGTCAATGAGGACATCGGCCGTCACCCCACCGGCGCTTTTTATTCGTACGGCTTTCAAGCGCACATTTTCATTACCCGGAGCCGTTTCAACATCCGTCCAAATGGCTTCCCCTTGCGCTTCGGCTCCCCTAGCAATATATTTCGTAATGGCTTCATGGCTGCTGCCGGCAAATGCGATCTCCCCTTTTTCCAGCCAGATGGTGCGGGGACATAGATTGGCGATGGCGCCCATGTTGTGACTCACAAAGAGAATGGTCCTCCCTTGCCCGGCCACTTCACCCATTTTCCCCAAGCATTTTTTTTGAAATTCGGCATCGCCCACGGCCAGCACTTCATCGATGAGAAGGATTTCGGGTTCCAAGTGGGCGGCGACGGCAAAGGCCAGCCGGACATACATGCCGGAGGAATAGCGCTTGACCGGGGTGTCGAGGAATTGCTCCACTTCGGCGAATGCCACGATCTCGTCGAACTTGCGCACGATCTCCCGGTGGCGCATGCCCAGGATCGCCCCGTTGAGGAAAATGTTCTCCCGGCCGGTCAGCTCGGGATGAAACCCGGTTCCAACCTCGAGCAGGCTGGCCACGCGGCCGCAAATCTCCGCCCGGCCCTCGCTGGGTTCGGTGATGCGGCTGAGGATCTTCAGCAGCGTGGTCTTGCCGGCGCCGTTGCGGCCGATGATGCCCAGCTTGTCGCCGGGACGGACTTCGAAGGAAATATCGCGCAGGGCCCAAAACTCCTCTCTCTTGGGAGCGTCAGCCATCGCCAGTAGCCGTTTCGCCCTGCTGGCCAAGGTGTCGCGCAGGGTTTCGTAGCGCGATCGCCTGGAATGGCGGATGATGTATTTTTTACCCAGGTCGGTAACGCGGATGATCGGTTCCATATCAGATGATGTCGGCGAAATAACGCTCGGTGCGGCGGAAATAGATAAGGCCGGAGACGAAGATCAGCAGCACCAGCAACAGCGACAGCCAGAAGCCCGGCCAGTAGACCTCTGCCCTGCCGCGCAGCAGTGACCAGCGGAATCCGTCGATGATCCCCGCCAGCGGATTCAGGGAATAAAGCAGCCGCCAGCGTCCGGGGATGATGCCGCTGCTGAACCCGACCGGTGAGATGTACAGGCCAAACTGGACGATGAAAGGAACGATGTAGCGGAAGTCACGATACTTTACGTTCAGGGCCGAAAACCAGAACCCGCACCCCAAGGCCAGCAACAAGGCAAGGAGCAGAAAGATCGGAACGAAAAGGATGCGACCGTCGGGCAGGCAGTGATACCAGGCCGTCAGGCCCAGAAGCAGCGCCAGAGAGATGAGGAAATCCAGCAGGCTGGCCATGATCGACGAAACGGGAATGATCAGGCGCGGAAAATATATCTTGGAGATCAGGTTGGCATTTCCCAGCAGACTGTTGCTGCTCTCGCTCAAGGAGCTGGCAAAGAGCTGCCAGGGCAGCATGGCCGCGAAAACCAGGATGGCATAGGGAACGCCCTGCGAAGGCAGCTTGGCCAGCCGGCCGAAGACCAGGGTGAAAATGACGATGGTCAGCAGGGGGCGCAGAACGCTCCACAGCACGCCCAGGACCGCCTGCTTGTAGCGGACCAATATGTCGCGCCAGGAAAGGAACAGGAAAAGTTCGCGGTACTCCCACAGGTCCTTGAGGAATTGCCGCCGGCCGCTTCCGGCTTCAATGACCAGAAGCGATTCTTTTGGGGAGCTCATGATTCTGTGGATTGATTTGCTCTACTGTTTTGTTCAGAACCGACTGATGATTTGGCAGATTTTTTCCTGGGCTTGTTCCGGCAAATAGGGATGCATGGGCAGGCTGAATATCTCCCCGGCGGTTTTTTCGGCCAGCGGGAAGTCATTCTTTCGGTAGCCCAGGTCGGCGAAAGCCGCTTGCAGGTGCAGGGGGATGGGATAATAAATGGCGGTGGGTATGCCGTTCTCGCGAAGTTTTTTGATGACTTTGTCGCGGTGCGGATGCCGAACCGAATACTGGGCCCAGGCTGAAATGTTCTCTGCAAGGATCCTGGGCACTTTCACGCTGCCGGCAAGCATCTGCTGGTAGCGGGCGGCGACTTTCTGGCGCAGTTCGATTTCTTCGGGGAAGATCGTCATTTTGGCCAGCAAAACAGCCGCCTGCAGGGAATCCATCCGGCCATTGATGCCCACGCGCACGTTGGTGTATTTGTCGGCGCCCTGGCCATGGACGCGGATGGAGAGCAGCTCTTCAAAGACGCTTTTTTGGTCCGTGAAGATCATGCCGCCGTCGCCGTAGCAGCCAAGGGGCTTGGCCGGGAAAAAGCTGGTGGCGGCGACTTTGGCCAGAGCGCCCGCTTTTTTGCCTTTTTGCGCGGCGCCGAAACTCTGGGCGGCGTCTTCCAGAACGAACAGGTTGAATTTGTCGGCGATGGCTTGAATGGCTTGGTAATCAGCGGGCTGACCGAACAGATCCACCGGGATGATCCCCCGCGGTTTCAGTTTTTTTTCGGAAGCGACGCGCCGTATCGCTTCCTCAAGTTTGTTTGGATCGATATTGAACGTTTCCGGGTCGATATCCACGAAAACCGGCGTCGCCCCCAGCAGCCGGATGACCTCGGCCGTGGCGATGAAAGTGAAGGTGGTGGTGAAAACGGCGTCCCCG
>Ga0209262_10000679_pt1 | contig 14651 bp, 21 predicted proteins | sample Lowcelwee11metaG_FD_187171 | JGI IMG/M metagenome (GOLD analysis project Ga0209262, IMG submission 187171) | Freshwater pond sediment microbial communities from the University of Edinburgh, under environmental carbon perturbations - Low... | ecosystem: Environmental > Aquatic > Freshwater >...
TTGGCAATTCGTGCATTTTATTTCATCTTATCTACGATAATTTTTTTAAAACAATGTTGGCAGATATCTACATCAATTATTGAACCTATATCTCCAGCAAGAGTATCGCCAAAAATTGAACCAAATCCACCTTCGTGATGAATGTGAATAAACTCTTGCGCCTCGATAAAATCTTTATTATATCCTCCATTTAATGAATATTCTTTACCGCAAATATCACAAACAATAGATTCTTTTTCGGTAACTTCTTTTTTTATTATTTTGTGTTTAATCATCTTATCTCTTGTCTGATTTTCATAATCATCTTGCCTAACTTATTTTGACCTTTGCCGGTTTTCAAATTTACGCCCCAATACTCATCACCCCACCAATTACCTTCCTGTATTTGCTCGTTTTTCGTGTCGAGCAATAATTGTTTGTACGGCTCTTGGGAATATTTCTGTTTTAAACATTCCAGCATGATGAAATCTTTAACAGTACTCCAATCTTTTCTTAAAACAATATTTCTGGATTGTTTTCTGACTGTAGCTGGATTAGGTTCCAATATACAGAACTCTTTCCAATTCCAATCGTCTTCAGATTTTGCAGATTGGTAAGCATGTTCTACTGATTTGTATATTTGTCCGTCCAACTCTATATTACACGGGACAAAGTTGCTCAACCAGCGGTACTCATCTTTGAATTCTTTAATCATTCCTGCCTCTATGTCTTTACCTCTGGTTTCAAATATAAATGGATACCATTATTATCCATTTCAAAAAATAACTTAGTTCCTTTACGGAATCCTGATTTACGATTTTGAACCCAATTATTAAATGCTCTGTTAAGCACATTCATCAAAGAAACTGAATATTCCAAAATTTCATTATAATTAAAAAATATTTGGAGATCAGTCATATCTATTTTTGTTAATGTGTTAATGAAATCATAAATGTCGGAATAAGAAAACAATTCTTTTTTTGATACATCCATTTTTTTGATAGCGAATAAATTGCGATAAACATCTTCAAATTCTTCTGCAACAATAGCCTTAATATTCTCTATTCCAAATAAATCTTCCAGAATAAATTCACTTTCGCCTAAACTAACTTGTCTTTTGGTTTTAGCATAAAACCTACGCAATTGGGTAGATAATTGTTCTTTACTCATTCGAAATCTTCCCTGTCCATAAATGGAATTGGGCAGAGTTTATAAATTGTGGTTGTTTTTGTAATCTTGTATCTATCTTGAAATATTTTTATCATATCTTGACAAAGATCGAAATCTACCTCATAAAACGGACAGGTTTCACATATGTTATCATCATTAGGATGAAGTTCTTTCCATAATTTAATTTTATTTGTCAATGTAAAAATATTCATTCTTCTGTGCCCCTATCCAATCCTAGATTGTATCCAGCATCATATTCATCATCAAGTAATAAATTAGCGTCATCTTTTAATTGGTCGAGCAAAGCAATAGATTCCACGATAGAGTCGTTCTGTTTATTAATCCCAATTAACAAACTACGGATGTTATCAATCTTATCAAAGAATTCTTTTTTATCCATTTTTTTCTCCTAACATGAATAATTTATATCTTCAGAAAAATTGTTTTTTTTATTATCAACCTCTTCTACTTTTACCAAAAATATACGTTTGGAAAAACCGCCGCGCTCTGCCAATTTCTTTTGTCGGAGTGCTTCGATTTCGGAAAAAGATGCCCCTCTTATTTTCACCAACTCCATTAAAACTTCTAAAATATCAGCAAGTTCTTCCGGGTTTTTACTTTCCAAATATTCACCTGTCTCCTCTTGTAATTTTAAAATCAATTCATTTTCAAAATCTTCAATAGGATATTGGTAATACTCTCCCTCTTGGTTATTGGCTGCTATCATTTCGGGGATTTTATCTCGTACTAATTTATTAAAAATTCTTTTCTGTCTCATACCTATATTATACCATACTCTGTTATAAAAAGAATAAATAAAAATAGAGGAAATAGATTATGCCAATATATAGTAATTTAGGAAAAGCGGGCGGAATAGGGGTAAGTGGTTATTCAGGGGAAAATCCTATAATTATTAGCGATGAAATATTATCTCAAAATAATTTAACCCCAGATGTTACTAATTGGACTTTAACTGGCGATGTTGAATTTGTAGATGATGTATTAACCGTAAATACAGAGGATAATTATACATTTATTGAACAATCATATGATTTATTCAATAAAACAATGGAGGCTGGAGAGTATAGGGCCACTATAGTTTTACAAAATATAAATATTGAAAATTTAGGTGATGTTTTTTTTGCAACCAACTATACTTATAATGTATTTATTCCAGAAAATGGAATAAATATTATAGATTTTATACAACCTAAAGTAGAAACTTATGCTATTACTATGGGTGTTGATGCGGGTATTGGTGGATTTGAGATAATAAGTATAAGTTTAAAACCAATAAGATCGGGGTCTAAGGGGGAAAGTGGATATTCTGGTTATTCAGGAATGAACATACCTAAAATAACAGAAATAACAGATGCTACAGAAGAAACATTTATCACAAAATTTAATTTATTATTAGATGAATTGATAGCAGGGGGATATATGGAGCAACCAACACCATGATAATTGTTAAAAATAATAGTAAAGATGGTCAGTCTGGTTATTCAGGTAGAGGCGAAATAGGTTTTTCTGGATGGTCAGGGGAATCAGGATATATAGGACAAGGAAATTATATAGCCCCTGCTACCATTGAAACATTAGTAGTTGATTTCAATCAGTTACTCAATGAATTAAAATACGCAGGAATTATGGAAGGAACATACAGTCCTCCATCATAAAATAAAAACATGGCAATATATACAACAAACAATAACACAGGTGAAAACGGATATTCTGGTTTACCAAATACTCTTACTTTTAAAGATGAACTTTTTGCACAAAATACTTTTAATCCTGAATATTATAGATGGTGGGCAGATATGGATGGGAGTGATTGTTATAATATTATTGATGGTGTTCTCACCTATACATATAATATAGAATATGGTGGGATTGGGCAAACAGGGCAAAATTTTGAAAATCTTTTAACCTCATTTGATGCTGGATATTATCGTTTTGAAATAATAATATCCAATTCTTCTTCATTATCTAATAATAATTGTTATCTTGGGTGGGTTGATCGAATATTATCTGTAATTCCTATCACTGCTGATGGGATATTTTATAAAGATTTTTATTTTGATGGTGATTACACAGGAGGATTTAGTATAGATATAACATGTTCTGGTAGTGATGGTATTTTTGAAATATTAAGTGTTAGTTTAAAAAAATATGATTATAATAGTGGGCCTAGTGGTTATTCTGGAGTTTCGGGATATTCTTGTAATCCAAATATTACCAAGGCCCCTTATGTGGAAGATGCCACGGAAATAAATAAAGTTACCCAATTTAATGCGTTATTAAGCAGTTTAATTAGTGTTAATTTTTTAAATAGTGGTTCTTAATCACTAAATAAATATAGGAGAACATAAAATGGTAGAAAAATTCAGATATTTCGAAAGACAGTATCTTCAAAATATAACTGTCAATAGTTTGGCATGGAGCACATTAAATTTCGGGTCAATGGCTTGTAGAGCTACTGGGATTTATGATGAAACTAATATTGCAAATCCAGGATGGGAACAAATCATGCCCTGGCGTGAATCTGTCTATTTGAAAAATCAAGGAATGGCCAACGACAACACTACTGATTGTCAAATCGAAATTTATTTAAATGCCTACGTTATTAATAAGTTTAAATCAGTAGGAACAACCACTGCACTCGTGGGGACAACCACTCATGGTTTAAGTTATAATACGACAACTGAATTATTCACCCTTAATACGGGTGGAACTTTTGTGCCGACCACAGGGGCGACCCCGAATCATATGTATTTGGAAATGATGCCTTTTGGCCCCCAAGATGCAAATATTTCTGACCATTCTTATTTAACAGCTGTATGTACAAATGTCACATTGGTCGGTGGTAATATTTATACTTTCAATATTGCAACATTAGCTCTTCCATATACAGGTGCGGAACAAGTTAAACAAATGTTAATCAATAATTTAACTCTCCCATATCAAAACAATGCAAGTTTTCATCCACCAACATTTTATCAATATTCAACGACTGATCCTGGCGCCCATAGGGGTATTGTTCTTGATACAGGTGAAAGTTATAGTGGAGATTTAACCTATGATGTTTGTATTTGGTATCGAGCGATATCGACATCAGATATTGGGGCCTCGCTCGTAATTCAGCAATTAGCATAAGGAGAATCATATGATCTTGAGTGAAGGCGTCATCATTGCTACTTTGGCGACCATGTGTTTTACATCTCTTATGCGATGGTTAAAAGATACGATTATTAAAAACCCTAAGGCGAAAATATGGATTCCTAACGGATTTCTACTTTCACTTATTTTTGGATTAGCTTCCCTACCTGTTCTGATTCATTTTAATCTTTTGGGGGAACTGAAAGAACCTCTATGGGAGTTTTTGGGTGCGTGGATCGTGATAGTCGGATTGAGCGGCGGCGGAAAGATTGCTGGGCAACGATTAATTGTTTTTGTTAAAGCTTTACTTTCCGACAAACAGACACAAATTGCCCAGGCGGAAGAAGAATTAAAAATTCTGAAAAATCAAATCGAAAGTAAACAAGAGAAAATTAAAACTCTTTCTGGTAATTAATCACTAACAGGTTTTAAAATTTTATCGAAAATTATTTTTAATTTTTCATCGGAATAGACCTTATGTTTAAAATCTCTTATGATGGGTTTATCTATTTTGGCTATCTGGTCTTTATAAACATTAAAATTTAAATCTCCCGTAATGCCAATATAATAAAATATCGATATTTGTTCATTTTTTTTGAAAAATATAAACTGCCCCCATTCATCATAGTCTAATCTTCTATTGAATTTTGGGAATTTATGTTTGGCATAAGAAAAAAGTTTTTCTATATTACTCTGATTTTCTTTAAATTTAAATTCTTTTTTCATTTTTCCTCTCTACGATACACACTTTGATTATATATATTCAAATGTTTACTGATCGATTTTTTAAATGCCCCCATCGATTTATGTCCCATATATTTAATGATATTTTTCTGCGCTGATTTCGGAATATTATTAAATATTTCCATATACTTACTTATGGGTTTATCGGTTTGTTGTAATATCCAACGGTATGTCTCAAAATCAGCTTGTTCAGGTGTATATAAATTGTTTGATTTTAATACATTTTTAATTTTATAATAAAATTCAGTCATGGTTAATAAATCTTCATAATGTTGCATCAATATGTCAAGTTCTTTAGTTGACAAAACTTTCTGTAAATCCTTTTTGATATCTTTTAAAATTTCTTTACCCATTTTTATTTATTTTTCTCCTTTTTAACTCTGTAATCTGCCTCATAATACCGGCCTAACTAGGCTGGCGTTGCGCCTAACGAACGTTCTTATCTGATAGGAGTTTCTTTCCATCATATTTTATTTTATTGCTGCTATCCTGTCAAGAATACTTGATATAGTTTTAAAATCATTGTTAAAAATCTGGTCGAATGCTACTAAAAATTCATCCGCTGTATAGAATACTAATTGTCTTATACCAAAAAATTTCAAATTAATACTGATATTTTCTAAGGAATCCGTAGTAGTGTATAATCTAATAAATTCTAATTCTCTCCATCTAGAAATATCAGATAAAGAAACAATAAAAGGATTTTTCATAATATCAATATTAGTAATTTTGATATTTTTAGGATTAATAAAAGGAATAATATTTTTTGAAAGATAGTCATTTATTTTATCGAACTCAATGATATTTTCTGCTATACGACTTTTAAGTGTTTTGAAACTATCCATTTTCGAAAAATATAATTCATTATTATTTTTATAAATAGTATTTATAAGTTCTGTAAATGTTGCTTCTTTCATCGTCTGAAATGATTTTACTGACCCTCTTTTTGCCCGGCGGCCTGACGTATCAACCACTCCAATTTTTTTGATATTCAAAATAGTGGTTCTATTATATCTATCTCCTTTTCTAGATGCGAACCAAGTCAATGATAACTTTGCAAACCCCTGTTTGTTCATTGTGGTTTCCTGGATATTTTCTGTATTATCCACGAGAGTGTATTCTAAATACATAGGATCGTTATAATCGATAGATTTGATGGGTAAGTTTTTATCAGAAACGAAAAATTTAATTCCCCGAGCGTTTAAATTTTCTTCCAAGAAATCCTTGTATGAATTAAAAATCATATAGGTAACTTTTATTTGTTGTTCATCTTTCGAGTAAATAGAAGAGCAATCTACCCAATTGTGCATTTTTTGAATGTATTTAATTTTGGTTTTCGTTTTTGATTTTAATTGCTGATATGTTTGTTTCGTCTCATCGATGATTTTCGGAGTACGAGGGGATTTAATGGTTTTTTTGGAAGAAATCTTTTTTGTTTTTTTCCCACTATCACTACTATTGATAAAGGAAATGAAAAAATTAGAGGCGTTCTTTTGCCATGATCTCTGGAATTTCTTTTGTTCAGAGTATGATGTCAGCGAATTGGAGATACATTTATACAAAGGAATATCATTCAATAAATCACTCAAAATATGACGTGAATTATTGACTGAAATTACTGCTTTTTGTTTATCTTCCCAAACATGCACCCTAGCCGTAGTGTTTAATACACTATCAGGGTATTTTTCGATGAATTCATCAGGAATCTGATAGGTAAAATGTAATGAACCAGTTGTAAAATAACGATGAAAGTTTAATTCATACTTAATCATACTAATATTATATCACTTTTTTAACAGTCTGTCAAGCCATTTCTTCTTTGAAAGTATATAGATATTTTCATCCATAATATCATTATATCATCTTCCATTATACCTGTCAAGCCGTTCCAATCGTTTTAAAATCGACAACTCTATAAAAATTCCAATATCTGCTAAAATGAATGCCCCGCCTATTATAATAAACCCTGCTCTTAAAAAAGCATACCCCCAAATAATAAAAAATATACTTAATATCATAAGTAATATTTTTAACAATTTATAACTAATTCTTTTCATTTTAACTCCTATTTATATTATAACATATAATGACCAGTCGAGCGAAGCGAGACCCCGCAGGGAATGAATTAATCACATGCTTAAACTATGTTTAAGCAGAATAATAACTTCACTTTCTTTTTGTTTTTGCTTTTAAGATTTATTAAATATTTCAAAATATTAATACATATGATATTTTTTAAAACTTAAAAATTTACAATTTTTTAAAAAAGCAAAATACAACAATTAGGGTAAAGTGATGGTCAGACGTATTTATGGATGAAATCCATAGGTTCTCAAAGCCACCAACCTGACAGCTATGTTGAACCTTTAGATGTTTTGTTAAATCGTGGAATACGGTTGCTTATGCCGTTCCTGTCGCTCCGTAAACTTAACCGTTAATCATTTCCTCATGAATTTGTTTTAATTGATTTAATTGTTTATTATTTAATTTAATTTGTCCTTTATTATTGAATAATTTTTCCTTATTTAATTTTTCCTTATTTCTTTTTTGTATTTTTCCTAAAAATTCTTTTCTTTTTTCTTTATCTACTGTTTTAAAAATTGCGCCTATTGTATATGGATTTGTCAAATATGAATTACTTAATTGTATTTTCTCTTTATTACGAAAATCCTTTCTTATCCCTAATCGTTTTTCAATTAAAATTTGCGTAGGTTGGGATATATTGAATTTTTTTTGTATTTCTTCCCGTGAGGGCGTTTTTTCTTGAAAAAGATAATACGAATATAAAACATCTGTAAAATTAAGATGTTGTTGTTTCACCCACTCCTGCCAAAATGTAAAATCAATTTCTATTAATTGTTCTGCTGCTTCGGATAATTCCTCTTTATTTTTTTGTATAAGATTTCTAATTTTTTTATAATCAAAAGACATATATTCGTTTATTTTTTTAAAAAATTCTTCCTCATTGGGCTCATTGATGAATATATCCAATATCCCTTTCAACATAAAAATTTTATGTTTTTTCTGATAAGCAATGGATTTGTATATTTTTTCATATATTGAATAATACCAATTGTCTAATTTTTTCCAGCTGCCGTCAGTTTTTATAGGTGGCAATTCTTTTATCTTGCTAGGTGAAACAAATGTCTTATATAGATAACTGTCTACTCTATATCCCTTGTCTGTTTTTGTGGAATATTTTTTATCGAAATAAACGGTATCATTATCATATCTGTCAATGGTCGTAATGCATAATTTACGTTCAAAATCGTTTTGATAAAATTGACACCAATCACTCATTTTACAAGAACTTTCACAAGGTAAATCTTGTTGCAATTCTTTTTTTTCTTTATTCCATTTTCGATGTTCGTCAGTTCCCAACCATTTTGGCTCTATAGTTTCATGTTGTAAAAGAGGCCAAGCGCCTTTCAATATTTTTTCCAATGTTGTTCTGCCGAAACATAATCGTTCGGCGGCGGGGTGAAATTGTTTTGGTTTATGGATCGAATCGTTTTTCATTATTTCCCCAAGAATTTCTTGGAAGCAAAACAAATGAGTAGATTCAAAAAATTCACAACGAGAATAATCCCCTCTTTCTGCGCATTCCTCACATTTATATCGAATGAGTTGCAGATCGCTACAATATGGACGAAAGCATGCACGTTTCACTTTTCGCAATTGTGGGAGTAATGGCTTCTTTTCATCCAAAAGATACGAAAAATTTTCTTTAATTTTCACCTATGTATATTATAACATATGTTGTTGTAAAAATCGTTTATTTATCTAATTGTAGTTCATCTTTTATATATTGGTTAAAATTCAATGGGAAATTATGTCTTTTTTTATTTTTTTCCAACCATTTTTTGTAATCGGCATCGATCTCGTCTTTTTCTTTTTGGGATAATTTCGAAATACCATGTTTTTTTAATTTATCTATTATGCTTCCAAAATCCTCAAATATTATCGTCATTTTCATATTATCCCCCTTTATTGAACCTGCCAAATAAAAAATTAGTCCTGCTGAATATACTGCGATCTACTAATTTTACTATTCCGCCGTCATCCGTTGCCAAGATAAATCCCTCTGGGCCAGTGCTTTCGAATTCTTTATCTTTTTGGAAAAATGTCGCTCCTATTTTGGAGTGCACATTTTTGAATATTCCGACAAATATAATTTTAATTTTCAATGCCATAATATATACTTGTGCAAAATTGTCAAATATATTAGACCCTACTTCTTCTTGCATATTATTAAATTCATTTTCGACAGACTGTTTCCCTTTATCAGTTTTTCGTTTATTCATTTCCATGATCTTTTTTTCTTCCAAAAAACTAATAAATTCTTTTACCATATTTTTGGCATCTAAGGGAACTGTTCCTGATTTTTTTATTTCATTATTTATGTATTGGTTGAAATAATTTTTTGTTTTGACGGATGGCATCTTATATTTTATCTTATCCAAATTCATCAATAGTTTTTCTATTTCCATTATTTTTTTTTCATCTATATCTAATCGTATTTGTGGATGATATGGATGCGTAATGAATAATCCTTTTATGTTATTCCCTTTTTCAACCAAATCATAAATGGATTGATCATTTTTGGTATAGTTCAACTGTATAGCATCGCCGACAGTTTCGACATCATATACAGTATGCACGACTATTCCAAATTCACTATTGGATATTTTTTGATAAAGTTCGCTTTGGTTATCTACTGCTACTGCATACATAAGTACATTAGGTGTGAAAGTAAGATAATCTTTACCCTTGATGCGTTGCTTATGTACCATTTCTTTCGTGAATAACACATCACCTTGGAATGATTTTCCGCCTAACGGCAAGTTTTTCAAATTTTGTAATGCAATTTCCAGTTTACTTTTTAAATCGGGTTCGATATCTTTCATTTCCCGTGAAGAGTGATATATTTTTTGCGCCTTTGCACCAATGCTTTTGGTGGATACCCCCAATGTTCCTGTCCGGGGGTCAAGTAAGAAAAATAATGCCAACATTCCATCTATTTTTTCTACTACCAATGTATCATTTCCGCCTTCGTGCTGTCTGGTTATTTTTAATATTCCCTTGACTGTGTTTATGAACTTATCCTTATTTGACATAACCAAATCTTCCAGATGTTCCAAATGTTTTACAATACTACTATCTTCAACTAAGAGTTCATGTTTTTTTTCGAATAAAACATCTACCATTCCTCTGAGGGCTTCCTGTTTTACATTTCTGAAAATTTGGTACATTTTTATCCTATTCTTATTTTGAATGCTTCAGTACCATAATGATTATTGGAATCTCTTGCTGCTATGTTTGCAGTATATAGACCCGATATACCCACAGAATATCCTGATGTTCCAGACCAACCTGAAACGATGTAAGGAAATGTGATTCCACTTGGATTAGTGTAATAGGAATAAGATGACCAACCTGAAAACGCAGAATATCCTATCCTCGTATCCCAAAAATATCTATATCGCTGATTCCCCAGTTCTTCCATTACCGTCCCTGAAACTGCATATGAACCTGTAATACTGTTACTAATACTAATATTGACATCTGATATCGAAGTATCAACTCCCTCGATTTCTGTCTCGACAACGACAGTCTCTCCCATTTTGAACGTAGTTCCAGTCATTTTATTTCTCCTTAAAAATTTCCGCCCAGACTTCGCACACGAATAGCAAACCGAATGGCTTTGCGAAGTGTGACTTGCACGACATAAAGAGACCTTACTCTGTAAGATATTCGAACTGCTGGTCTGATAGTTATTTTCATTCTACCTCTATTTATTTATTTTACTCATATACAATAGTTACCCTTACTGCACCAGTTGTTGTTATTGTCAACCCATCATAAAAATCTAAGTCAAATTCCACACTACCAAATACTTGTCCCAAATCCAACGAATTGATGATATTTGTTGCAGTTACTGCGTCATACAATATCAATGTCCCGACATTATCCCCATTGATGATCCTATGTAATGTCCCTGGCCCATATTTCAAAACTAATCCAGCCACAGCTCCCGCTTGATATTTCCAGGCAGGTGTTGCTGTTAATTTTCCGATTCTGTTGATGGTTGATGATCTCACATACATCAGGTTAGCAACGGTATTTCCACCTGAGTTCACATTTTGCAGACCTACATTCAAAACAAGGGAATTGGTCAATGTCGATGAGCTTCCCGAAAAAGTATGTAATGTTTTGCCGTCAATGGAGAATATTGCTTTACTATTTGTATAGATTATTTCATAAGTGTGGTTATTGGTATCCACGACATATTCTGCACCAAGCACGCCGTTGAAACTTCCTGTGTAAATAATATTTGCGTCACTTGCTCCTTTACGACAGACAAGGGCAAGATTGGTTCCATCCCATTCAAAAAAGAACCCATTGGTCGTATCATAAGCACCCCAACGCCTTAGGTTCGCCCCTGTAATAGCAGGACATTGGATTTGCCCACGATAATAGTTCGGATAACTTGGAATGTATCTAGCTTTGCGTGTAGATTGCACCAAGATATTTCCATTTGCGGTGGGCGTTCCTGTTGTCAACGTAAGTATGCTATTTGTTGTTGTAGCGTCAGAATTTCCCGTTTGTACGGCTTTTGTCCAAAAATTTGCATCGAAAGTAGTTCCAAAAGATACACCTACTAATCGCACATGTTCAGAGACTCTCATCTCCCCCATAGGGGATATGCCGACTAAATTGCCATTCGCATCTTCGATTTCATAAACGCCGACTTTCAGATTTCCCTCTTCGGATAACGATCTGGGTATTGCTTCAACTATCGGGCAAAGCGCAGTTTGTAATCTCAGATAACTCGTATCTGTTGTCGCATTATTCGTTACCCTGACCCTGTAATAAGAAGCAACTGCTTGGGTTGTCCAGCTCTGACCACCTTTACTGTAATAATATTTGTATTCGTCTGCAATATCCCAGTTTGTTCCATCAGGAGATTGATCAACATAGACCGTACAATTTTTGTCTGTTTTCAGACTTACCTGAATCGCAGCAACCCCAAGAGTGCTTTCGCTCGCTCCTGTAAAAGTTCCTGCCGCCAGAATATTAGCAGTAGATGAGTTTACTACCGACCCTGCAACTTTTTGTTGAATATTGACATCGCCTGTGATATCACCGTGAATATCAACAATGTTTATGTTGTTGATTTGAATACTGTCTATTGCCACGGTAGTTGAAGATGCAGGTGTTGTTCCGTTATGGATTCTTACACCTTGATACATTACTGAATATGGATCAGGAGTTTGTGTAAAGTTTGTCGCGACACGAACCATATTATCAATACCCAACCCAATATAAAATCTTACTTCTTTTGCGTCAAACTCTATTTTATATTGTAAGTTTTGAACAGTAGTCAACCCTAATGGTAATGTCAGTTGTGTATTTTTGCCCTCCGAACCGTTCGTATCTGTGGATGATTGGGTCTCGCAAGAAACAAGTGTGTTATCCGTTCCGTAAAAATGGAATCTTGCGAACATCGTATCAGAACCAACAGGATCGGAGTTATCGCCGAATCCGACATAGATATCCTGGTTCGCAATTCGTTGGGAAATTGTCAGAGTATATGTTATCTCCAAGGGGGCAAAATCAGTTTCCAAATCTATAGATACTTTTTCCCCTGCAGTCATTCCTGATATGATGGAACACACACTATTAGCAACGGTTATAGATGTTCCTGCGTCAATATGTGTTACCCAATCCGCATCTAATGTACTTCCAGCAAAAGGCTCATATCGTGACCCTTCGTCAGTAAGAATAGCACTTCGTGCGACTAAGTTTCCCGCTTCGTCTACTCTTATATTTTGTTTTTCATCCAACACCAAGCTATCGGTATATAATGGATACCATGATCCTGTTGATTTTCCCTTGATATCACTTTCATGAATAAGACTCATTTTACATCTCCTTTATATAACAGTCCATACGCCTGCGCCGCTGTCTACGATAACAATACCATCCCATTGATAAAGTAGTTGGCTAGTTTCACCATCTATTACTTCTGCTCCATTGGGATCGATTGTTATTTCCCCTGTTCCTATATTTTTTATTCGTATGACTCTTCCTGAACCTGTCGCCGCTGGTAGATCGACATCGAATGTTCCTGCCGTTGCGATAATATATTCTTCACCTGCTGCAACAGAATGTGTTGCTGAAACATTCGTAATCGTAAAATATATCGGCGCTGAACCTGAAAATCCCGATACGCCACTCCAACCACTTCGGCCGCTTTGTCCGCTTGTCCCTGAATATCCAGACCAGCCGCTAATTCCAGAATACCCTGATACGCCACTCCATGCGCTTATTCCGCTCCAGCCGCTGACCCCACTTGTTCCAGAATATCCACTAATACCTAATCCGCTAAAACCACTTCGGCCACTATACCCTGATACACCGCTCCATGCGCTTATTCCGCTCCAACCGCTGATACCACTCCATGCACTTATCCCACTCCAACCGCTAAGGCCACTCGTTCCAGAATAACCGCTATGGCTCGAAAACCCCGACACCCCACTCCATGCGCTTATGCCGCTCCAGCCGCTTAGTCCACTTTCGCCTGAATATCCAGATACTCCTGACCACGCACTTATTCCGCTCCAGCCGCTCCAGCCACTTATTCCAGAATATCCTGATATTCCTGACCATGCACTTATCCCACTCCAACCACTTCGACCACTTTCACCTGAATATCCAGATACGCCGCTCCATGCGCTGGCCCCACTCCAACCACTTCGGCCACTTTCACCTGAATATCCAGATAACCCCCAACCGCTGAACCCACTCCATCCGCTAAATCCGCTAACCCCTGAAAAACCGCTCTCACTTGAATACCCGCTTATTCCAGACCAACCGCTAAAACCACTCCAACCGCTGGGCCCCGAATATCCGGCCTGCGCATCATATCCACTAACACCGCTTATACCTGAATACCCACTAATTCCAGAAAAAGCAACATTTCCTGGCAATCCTGACCAGCCGCTAAAACCTGATAACCCAGACCATGATGACCAACCACTCTCTCCAGAATATCCGCTGATTCCGCTATCCCCAGAATACCCGCTAATCCCACTTGTTCCAGAAAATCCAGAAACTCCGTCAGGGCCGATAAACCCCCTGAATCCGCTAAATCCACTCCAAGCAGAAAAACCGCTAAAACCGCTAACTCCTGAAAATCCAGACCAACCGCTGAGGCCGCTGTATCCTGAAAATCCCGACACTCCTGACCACGCCGATAGTCCGCTGAATCCTGACACCCCTGACCACGCCGATAGTCCGCTGAATCCCGATATTCCACTATTTCCAAAAAATCCTGATCTGCCAGAATATCCCGATAATCCCTGTTCCGTGAAACTCGTAATAAAAGTAACAGGGTGTTCCTCTATTTGCACATTGATGGGTTGCCCCTCTACAAAATTGGTTCTGATTACGGTTTCTGCCATTAGTGAGTCCTTGTTATGTCTGCCAATACATTCAGTTGCCCGAAACAAATCGTATTGATTTTTCCACTTATATTTACTTGAATATCATGCCAATAAATTTGAACCTTCAAATCTTGAGTATCAGCATTTTCCAAT
>Ga0209262_10000680_pt1 | contig 14649 bp, 16 predicted proteins | sample Lowcelwee11metaG_FD_187171 | JGI IMG/M metagenome (GOLD analysis project Ga0209262, IMG submission 187171) | Freshwater pond sediment microbial communities from the University of Edinburgh, under environmental carbon perturbations - Low... | ecosystem: Environmental > Aquatic > Freshwater >...
GTCCGGACTCGGCCGACACGGTGCCGCTGGTGTGAGAAACGCAGCCTAGCTCGAGTAGTGCGCTCGGCACTCGGCCTCGCGTCCGCGTACGACGCGGCGGCCTGCGAGCGGGCCGTGGGTTTCGGTGACGACGGTGTGCTGCCCCTCGGCGTGCTCGTCGTCGTAGAAATAAAGAACCACCCAGTCGCGCGTGCGGCCGAGTTGGTGCGCCTGCGCGGTGTTTGAATACAAAGCGGTGAAGTGCCAACCGTCGCGCTCGGCGTGCAGCACCGGCAGCCAGGATTCACCCTCGGGATTGAAGCGGCGCGGTGCGATCGTCGGCAGGCTGCCGGCTTCCGCTTTGCGTCGATACTCATCGTCGACGGCGAGCAGGATCGCGACGCCGGGCCCATCGGCTGCGCCCTGAGTTCGTGGTGCGTGATGAGGCCGGCTGCGCGACAACATGGTTTGCAGACTCGCGCGAATCGCCGCGGCCCGCCGCGGGCCGACGCCGGGGACGGATTCCAGCCGACCGTCGTGCGCAACCAGTTCGAGACCCTCGAGCGTGTCCACCTGCAGTTCGTCGTGGATGCGCTCGGCGAGGCGATGACCGAGGCCGGGCACGGCCGTCAGCAACTGCACCGGATCGGCGCTGCCGCGCAGGCGCTCGAGTTGCGTCCAGCGCCCGGTTCGCACCATCTCGAGCAGCGCCGCGGCGATGCCGCGACCGATGTTGGGCAGTGCTTCGAGGCCGGGCAAGCCGTCGCGATCGACCCGAGCGGCGAGATCCTCGGGCAATTCGAGCACGGTGGTCGCCGCCTTGCGGTAGGCGGAGACCCGGAACGGGTTCGCGCCCTGGGCCTCGAGCAGATCGGCCGCCTCGCGCAAGCGGTCGGCGCAGCGGGCGTTGATCGACCCGGCCATGTCGTTCATCGGCGTCTCAGGCGACCTGGTCCGGCCCGGGGTCCGGGTGCCGTTCGCGCAAGATGCGGCACAGGGCGCGACAAGCATCGGTCGTCGTGAAGATGCCGACCAGCTTGCCGCCGCGGGTCACCAAAGCCGAGCCGACGTGCCGCTCGGCCATCGTGCTGGCGACGTCCTCGAGACGCTCACCGGCGTCGACGACGTACGATTCGGGCTGGTAGACGTCGCGCACCGCAAGCTCGCGCTCGGGCGGGGAGCCAAGGTCGGGACCGAGCGCGAGCTTGATGTCGCGGTCCGTGAGGATGCCGGCGAGGACCCCCGCGCGGGTCACGGGCAGGTGACGGATCCCGCGCTCGCGCAGGAACGCGTGCGCCTCCGCCAACGGCGCCTCGATGTCGATCGAGTACGGAAACGGCGTCATGTACGCGAGGATCTGCGGGTGGCGGGGTCGGGACATGACGGCCAGCGGCGAAGGCGACAGTGTCGCGATGCTGCCCCCGGGAGGGCGCAGCGGCCATTCGGGTTTTACGAGAGGGGGGTCTTTCGGACTATGATCCGCCGCCGCCTTCCGCGGCTCCGTCCAGGACTGCCTATGGTTCGCTCGCTCGCGCGCTGGGTCATGTTCGCCGCAGGTTCCGTCCTGCTCGGCCTGGTGCTGATCGCGCTGGCCCTGTACTGGCATTTCGTGCGGAGCGGCCCCGAGCCCCGGCCGTGGCACCAGGTGGCGCTCGCGGACTTTACGGCCGCCGATGCGGGCGAAGTGACCGACCTCGCGGGCTATGTGCAGCTCGAGGATCGGCTCTTCGCCGATTTACTGGACAAGGTCTATGCCGAGTCCGAGCCGGCGGATCGCATCCCGTTCAACCGCTTCAGCGCGGGCAGCCGCAGCGACCCGGGCATCTGGCCCGTCAACTGGAACCGGACCTACCATCTGAAGCCGGGGCCCGACGCCGGCGAGCGACGCGGCGCCGCCCTGTTGCTGCACGGCCTGACGGACTCGCCCTACAGCCTGCGCTCCGTGGGAGAGCACCTCGCCTCGAGCGGCTTCGAGGTGGTCGGACTGCGGTTGCCGGGCCATGGCACGGCGCCCTCCGGCCTGCTCAAGTTCCGCATCGAGGACATGCAGGCCGCGGTGCGGCTCGCGATGCTCGACCTGCGACGCCAGGTCGGCCCGGACGAACCGATCTACATTGCGGGGTACTCGAACGGCGCCGCGCTGGCCGTCGACTACACGCTGTCGGTGCTCGATGGCGAGGCGCTGCCGATGCCGGCCGGCCTCGTGCTCGTGTCGCCGGCCATTGCGATCTCGCGGTTCGCCGCGCTGGCCCGGACGCGGACTGGGCTCTCCTCGGTGCCCGGCTTCGAGCGGGCGGCGTGGCAGGTCATCGAGACCGAGTTCGATCCGTACAAGTACAACTCGTTCAGCTTCAATGCCGCCGGCGAGACGTACCGCCTGACGACGCGGGTGACGCGGCAGGTCGAGCGGCAGGCCCAGGGCCAGCCGATTCGCGGCTTCCCGCCCGTGCTGGCGTTCCTGTCCACGGTTGACTCGACCGTGCTGGCCGATGCCGTCGTCGATGCGCTCCTCGAGCACCTCGCGCCGGAGGGCCACGAGCTCGTGCTGTTCGACGTGAACCGGTATGCCACGGTCCAGCCGCTGCTGGTGCGCGACCCGGGACCACTGACACAGCGACTGCTGTCCATGCCGACGCGGCCGTTCGGCCTCACGGTGATCACCAATGCGACGCCCGAGACGCTGCAGGTCAAGGAACTGCGCGCTGCAGCCGGTTCGGGCGAGCAGGTGACGCGACTTCTCGACCTGGCCTGGCCGCGGACGGTGTTCTCGCTGTCGCACGTCGCGCTGCCGTTCCCTCCGGACGATCCGCTCTACGGCTACGAGACGCTCGCCGACGCCGCGCACGTGCAGCTTGGGCGCATCGAGGTGCGTGGCGAGAACGGCGTGCTGGCGCTGCCGACCTGGGCGCTGACCCGCCAGCGCAGCAACCCGTTTCACTCCTACCTGATCGAGCGCCTCGACGAGTTCGTCGGCAATGACGACGCGCAGCCCTAGCTTGCCGCTGCCGCGACCGGCGGGACGCGCCGCGCGCCTGGCGCTGCTGGCGCTGCTGCCGTGGCTGACGCACTGCGCGACGGCGCCGCGGCTGGAAGGCATCGAGCCGAGTTACGCGATTCCACCCGGCGACGCGGGCCAGCTCGACGCGAAAGTGCGCCGGGACCTCGGTGAAGAACCGATCGTTTCTGCCGTCAAGCTCGTCGAGCAGAATGCGATGGCTTTTGCCTACCGCGCCGTGACGGCAGCAGCGGCCGTGCGCACGCTCGACGTGCAGTACTACATCTGGCACGACGACTTCACCGGCCGGCTGCTCGCTGCCGAACTGATGCGAGCCGCGGAGCGCGGCGTGCGCGTGCGGGTGCTGATCGACGACATCGACGCGCGCGCGAAGCACGAACTCTTCCTCGTCGCAGACCTGCACCCGAATCTCGAGGTGCGCGTCTTCAACCCGTTCTACAGCCGTTCCGGCCTGCTCGGCAAAGTCAGCGAGATGATCCTGCGCGGCAGCCGGCTCAATCACCGCATGCACAACAAGGCCTGGATCGCCGACAACCGGGTCGCGATCGTCGGCGGTCGCAACATCGGCGACGAATACTTCGGCGCCTCCGAGCACTCCAACTTCAGCGATCTGGACCTGCTGCTGGCCGGACCGATCGTCGCCGACGTCAGCGCGTCGTTCGACGAATACTGGAATAGCCCGAACGCCGTGCCTGTCGCGCGCTTCGACGGCAAGGCACCGCCGCCGGCCGCCCTCGATGAGATGATCAAGAGTGCGCGCGAGTACCGCGAGGAAGCGGGGGATACGCCCTATATTCAGGCGCTGCGCGACGAGCGCAAGCGCGCCGAGATGCTGCTGCAGCAGGCGCCGACCCTGAAGGTCGGGGCCGTACGCTTGCTGGTGGACGATCCCTCGAAGGTCGGCACCGAGGAGCAGGGCGTGCGGGCCTCCAACGTGCTCGCTGGCCTCGCCGGCGCAACCGCCGCGGCCGACGAGGAACTGTTCATCGTTTCGCCGTATTTCGTGCCCGGTAAACGGGGCGCGGCCAGCCTGATCGACCAAGTGGCTCGCGGCCTGCGGGTCGTCGTGCTGACCAACTCGCTCGCCGCGACCGACGTGGCCGCCGTGCACACCGGCTACGCCCGCTACCGGCGCGACCTGTTGCGCGGGGGCGTCGAGCTGTACGAAATGAAGCGCAAGGTCGGCAACGAGACCGGCCGCAGCCAGCTCAGCGTCACCGGCTCCTCCGGCGCCAGCCTGCACACCAAGGCGATGATCATCGACAGCCGCTGGGTGTTCGTGGGCTCGATGAATATCGATCCCCGCTCGGCCAACCTCAATACCGAGATGGGCATCCTGGTCGAAAGCACGGAGCTCGCCGAACAACTGCGCGCCCAGTTCGAGCGCACGACCGGCCCCGAGATCAGCTACCGCGTGGTGCTCGAGGAGCACGAAGGTCTCGTCTGGTACGACCGGGTGAACGGCAAGGATCGGCGGCTCGAGCGGGAGCCGGACGCCAGCGCCGGGCGACGGCTCACCGTGACGCTGCTCCGGCTCGTGCCGATCGAATCGCAGCTCTGACCGCCGCATTCTCGCGGCGCGCGGGTATGATCCGCGCACCGCAACCCTGGAAGAATCCCGCATGTCCGCACCCGGATTTCCGACCTCGAGCAGCCCGTCGAGCCCCCCGGCGCCGCCTGTCGCGCGCCCCCCGCGCCGCAGTTTCAAGTCGTACTTCGGGTGGAGCGTGTTCGGCGCGCTGGTGCTGATCGCCCTGTACACGCTGTTCCTGCTCTGGTGGAGCTACTCCGAGGGCGAGCGCGCCGGCGTGCTGCAGAAATTCTCGAAGCGCGGCTGGATCTGCAAGACCCACGAAGGCGAGCTCGCGATGTACGTCGTGGGCGGCGTGGCGCCGCAGATCTGGGAATTCAGCGCGCGCGACGCCGCGGTCATCGAGCAGCTGCAGGCGGCGGTGGGCCAGCAGGTGCGGCTGCATTACTCCGAACACCGCGGCCTGCCGACGAACTGCTTCGGCGAGACCGACTATTTCATCGATCGCGTCGTGGTCGTGGGTCCGCCGCCGTTCCTCGACTCCGGGCCCGTGCTGCCTGCGACGCCGGCGCCGCCGACACAGTAGAGCACGCTGCCGGGCGGCGCGGCATCTCGGCCGACGAACCACGCCGATTCGTTGCTCGCCGGGTCGACGACCCAGCCGACGCTGTACGCGTGCGGAAAGAACGCACGCTGGGTGCGCCGGTCCGTGGTGCTGAAGAACGCGCCGAGCCCGGGGTGGCTGTGATACCAGCCCACGACGAGTTCGAGCGGGCCGAGCCGTACGCGCGCGCGTTCCCAGACGCCGCTCGACATCCGCAGCGAAATCCCCGTGCTCGCAAACTCCTCGGCGGCGACCGCCTGCGTCACGAGCACCGCTTTGCTGCGCGCGGGGTCGTCGCCATCGGCAAACACCTCACCGAGAAGCAGGCCGCCGCATTCTTCCGGATGCCCGGCGAGATGCAGCAGAGCGGCCGCATGCGCATGTGCCGTGATCGCGATCCGCAGTCCGGGCGCGACGGCGGTTTGCCCGGCGATCTCCGCAAGCGCGGGTTCGCGACGCGCAAGCGCGTCGAGCGGCTGCAGTGGTAGCCGCGGTGTTTCTTCGACCCACCGCATCAGGTGCGCGCCTCGAAGTGCGCGCCGCAGCCTGGACAGCGCACGCGACCCGCGCGGCCGGATGGCAGCCGCAGCGTGCGGGCGCAGCCCGGGCAGCGATAAGGAACGCGGCCATCGTCCGCCGGAGTCTCCTGCCAACGGACGCGTCCGCCGGCTCGTCGCGCCGCCGCGGATTCGAACGAAGGACGATCGGACGGGAACGCCTGCGGGTGTTGCCGACGTGCGCGTTCATACCAGGCCGCCGCCTCTCGATTGGCGGCCGAGGCGATATTCACCAGCAGCGGATCGAAGGTGAGCAGGCGCGCAAGCCGCTGCACGAACAGATCCAGCCCTTCCGTCGGTGACCATCTCGTGCCGAGGCAGATCGTGCCGGACGCGAAGACGTTCGGGTGCCAGATGGGTGTCTGCACGGTGGCCAGCGGCGGCTGGAACGGGTAACGGGTCGGCAGCGCGATGCTGATGCGCGTCTGCTCGCGGCGTTCGAGCGGATAGCGCTGCGAGCCCGCGGTCGCGTAGCGCAGTTCGACGATCGCGAACGGGGAGGCCGCCGTCGGACCGGAATGCAACGCGATGCGTCCGGCGGAGGTCGCCGCCAGGGCCTGCAGCCGCTCGAGGTCCGACTGCAGCCGGATGGGACTCGTCATTGCGCCGGACGGCGCCTCAGCCGGCGACCAGCACCGGCTGGACCTCGAGGACGTCGCCCGGGCGCGCCGCCTTCGCGAGATCCTCGCCCGGCGCGAGCGCCCGGCCCGTCGTCGTGTTGACGAGCGTGTAATCCGTGTCGGCGGGCAGCGTCCAGTTGTCCACCGCCGCCTGGATGATGTCGGCGCCGGTGCTGCCGGGATCGAGGTTCAGTTCGGCGCGCCGGGTCTGGTCGGCCGTGCGCACGTAGAGCTTGATCGGCTGGGTCATGGGGTCGGGTACTCCTCGAGGTCGATGCAGACCGGGCCGCCTTCGAACTTGGCCAGCACGAACTTGACTGGGACCGTGCCGTAGCCGAAACGCTGCATCAGTTCGCCGAGCGAGAAGGCGTCGCGGATCTCGACACGGACCGAGGGCGCGGCACAGTTCGGGCAGGTGGCGATCGAGTCGTCGAACGCAGCGGCCCGCTGGTTGATGTAGCGACTCGCCGCGGCGAGCGGTCCGCACGCGGCGCATTCATAGGCCGTGATCAGCGCGTCGCTGAGCCGGAGCGGCAGTTCGCCCAGCGACGCGTCGGCTGCGGATTCGCTGCGGGGCGCCCAGCGATTGCGCGTGCGCACCACCCGCGGCGGGACGGCGAAGGCGCCGCAGCCCGGGCAGCCGTCGCGCCGGTCGATCTCGACGACGTTGCTCGTGCCGTTGATCGTGTCGACCAGGGTGCGGCGCGAATGCGCAGGGGTCGTGCCACCGCCGAAGCGCAGCGCCGTCGAGGCCGCGAGCGCGCCCGCGATGCTCGCCGTGACGACCGTCGTCGGTATCCGGCGCTCGAGTTGCGCTCGCCGGCGCAGCCCGCCACAGGAATAGCGCTCCGCGAGCCGGGCGTACGCCGTGTCCGGCAGCGTGCATTCGTAGCAGGCTGAGCCCGCTGCGGAGCCAAAAGGGAAGGACTCGACCGTCACCCAGCGGCTGTCCAGGCCTGCGTTGACCAGGTCGACGCCCGCGATCAGGCACATCTGGTTCAGCTTGAGCCGTGCCTCAAGGTTGTCGACGGCGGCGATCGCGCAGTCGTACCGCGCCAGCCGGCTGAGGCTCAGCGTGTCCCAGAAGTCGCCGGCGATGCTGCGCACGGTGACGTACGGGTCGAGCTCGCGCGCCCGCTCGGCGACCGCCTCGGCTTTGTTGCGTCCGGCGTCGGCTTCGCGCAGCAGAACGCTGCGCGTCAGGTTGTGCAGCTCGACGACGTCGAAGTCGAACACGTCGACCTCGCCCACGCCGAGCAGTACCAGGTTCTTGACCACCTCGTTGCCGACCGCGCCCGCGCCGATCACCGCGATGCGCGCCGCCGCGACCTGTTCCTGCGAGAACCAGTCGATCAGGTCGTGTCGTCGGTAGCGCTGCGTGCGCGTCTCGTCCAAAGAGGCCTTCTCCTGTTGGTCAATCACCGAGCAAGGTGACGGCCTGGTAGCTCGAGCCGCCGCAGGCCGCGCAACGTCCACGGTTCTCGCGCGCCAGCACCCGGGCGCTCTCGGCGTGATAGAGGACGCGGCAGGTGGCACAGCGTACCAAAGGTCGCGCGGGATCGATGGGTTCGCCGGAGTAGGCATCGCGGATTCCCTCCAGCTCCGCTCGGCGCAGCAGCGCCGGCCCGTCGCGCCGAGCGTTGCCGCCCAGCCAGTCGCGGAACCGGCGGCGCGGTCGATAGGCGCGCGGGTCGCGCGGCCCGGATGGCGAGCCTGGCCGCTGCAGGGCCAGGAAGATCGCCAGCACCAGGAAGATCAGCAGCGGCAACAGGCGCGCCATCGATTACGGAACCTCGTCGACCTTGACCCAGGCCGAGTATTGCGACGCGCTCGTCTGGCGGCCCCACACGAGCAGGCCGCTGGTCCCGGAAGCTCCGGATTCCTGCACCGCGCCGAGCGGGAACCACTCGCCGAGCCGGCCGCTGACGGTCGTCGACGCGCCGGCGGTCTGCACCACCGGGCCGCTCGACGAGGACCGGAGGCGCTGCTGCTGCGGCGAGATCTCGAGCGTGACCATCTCGCCAGTGATCCGCGCCGTGGCGTAGAACCCGGTGCTCGCCGAGCGGAATTCGGTCGTCTGTTGCGTCGTGGTCCCGCCCCAGCCACGCGTCACCTGGGTCGTCGTCATGGGGACCGACTGCCCGATGGCAATGAACGTCTCCATGCCCTCCAGCGCACGTACCGTGCTGACATTCGTGAGGTCGGCGCGCTGCGCGCGGCTGCCGACGCGGACGCTCGCGCCGGACTCGGCGCCGGGCGGCCGGTTGACGCCCACCTGGACGTCCCCGTCGCCAATCGTGGCCGAGCCGCGCACGCTCGATGAATCCAGGTTCGTCACGGTGCCCTGGCCCACGCTCAGCAGCAACTGGCGCGGCTGGCGATCGAGGGACTCCACGACCTGCAGGATCTGCGCCAGGTTGGCCGGGCTCGTGCGGACGAACAGCGTGCCATCCATGCCGGTGATCACGCCGCCTGGCTCGAGCAACGGTTGCACGACGGGAATGACTTCGCTCGCGAGGCGGTGCCGCAACTCGACGACCTGCAGCTCCTGTGCCTGCGCGACGATCGCCGACAGCAGCGCCGCGACCACCAGGATGAGACGCCAGACGGCCGGCGTGGTCCGGGTGCCGAAGCTCGTCCCGGGATCACTGTTTCGCATGCGGGCTCCTGCGTGGGGCCATCATCGTACCCGAGCTCAGTGCCGGGTCATGACCGCGTCGCGGACGCAGCGGACCAGAGCCTCGAGGCCGGCGGGCTCCTGGTCGGGCCGGCACACGAGACGCACGTCGCGGCCGAGCTTGTAATAGTGGAACGGGCCGCGATCGAGCGCGGCCACGGCCGCGTCTGGCATGCGCAGGAAGATCATGTTCACCTCCACGGGTGCCACGAGTGAAACGCCGGGCAGCGTCGCGAGCCGCTGCGCCAGCGTTGCCGCATGAGCATTGGCGCGCCGGGCGCGCTCGAGCCAGCGGTCGTCGGCGACGTAGCGAGCGAGTTGCGCCGAGACGAAGCGCGCCTTCGACAACACCTGCCCGCCGCGCTTCATCCGGAACGGGATTTCCCGCGCGAGCTCGGCATCGAACACGACGACCGCCTCGGCGTTGATCGCGCCGTTCTTGGTCGCGCCGAGCGACAGCACGTCCACGCCGCAGCGCCAGGTCAGGTCCGCGGGCGAGCATTCGAGGGCCGCCACGGCGTTTGCGAACCGGGCACCGTCCATGTGCACGCGCAGGCCGTGGCGCCGCGCGACGGCGCCCAGTGCGGCCAACTCGTCGAGCGCATACAACGTGCCGAAGTCCGTGGGCTGCGTGACGTTCAGCGCGAAGGGCTGGACGCGATGCTGGCTGCCACGGCCGGCGAGCGCCAGCGCCTCGTCGAGCGTCCCGGGATCGAGCTTGTAGTCCCGGCCGGGCAGGCCCACGAGCTTCGCGCCGGTGAAGAACTCCGGTGCGCCGCATTCATAAACGTTGATGTGCGCGGTCTCGTGGCAGTAGATCGACCCGTACGGATTGGCCATCGCCGCGAGCGCGATCGAGTTCGAGCCGGTGCCACTCGAGAGCGGAAACACGCTTACTGGCCGCTCGAACAGCGCCGCGAAGCGCTCGTTCATGCGTCGGGTATATTCGTCGTCACCGTAGGGGGCGGCGGTGCCCGAGTTCGCATCGACGAGCGCCTCGAGGATCTCCGGGGCCGCACCGTCCACGTTGTCGCTGCGGAAGTCGTAGAGGGGTTCGGTCATGGCCGAGTCGATGCAACCAGGGGCAGGGCCGGTCATCGTACTAGAGACCGAGCGCCTGAGGCTGCGGCGCTTCGTACCGGGTGACGTCGATCGGCTGGTCGAGCTCGATTCCGACCCCGAAGTGATGCGTTACATCAGCTTCGGCCTCCCGACGCCGCGCGAGCGGTACGAACAGCAGATCCTGCCGCGCTGGTTTGCGCTCTATGCGGAGGCCCCGTTGCTGGGCTACTGGGCAGCCGAGACGCGCGCCGACGGCGAATTCGTCGGCTGGTTTCACCTGCGCCCGGATCGCATCGACGCCGGTGAGCAGGAGCTCGGTTACCGGCTGCGCCGCGTGGCCTGGGGCCGGGGCCTCGCGACCGAAGGCAGTCTCGGTGTGCTCGCCCATGGCTTCGAACGGGTTGGCGCCGAGATCATCTCGGCGCGCACGCTCGCCGCCAATGCGGCCTCGCAGCGGGTCATGCAGAAGTGCGGGCTGCTGTTCGAACGCACCTTCGCTTACCCGGAGGACGTGCTCGCCGGTCGCACGGAGGCGGAGCGCGCGGCGGTCAAGTTCTCCGTCACGCGCTCGGCGTGGCTGGCGCGGCGGGCTTGAGGAAACTTTCGCAGTTGCCGCGACCTTCGTCCCCGGACGGCAGGCCCTCGCAGATCTCTGCGGTCCGGCTGCGCAGCCGCTCGATGACCTGGGCACGCTCCGTGCCCGTGCCCCATTCGAGCAGCTTCGCGCTCAACTGCTCAAGCCGCATCCGGGTGCGCTGGTAGAACGCATCCGGAGCGCCGTCGAGCTCGCCGAGCACGTCGAGGCCGGCTTGCTGGATGCGCGCCGCGTCGTCCGGCGTCATCTCGAGCAGGCCGAGCATGTAGTTGTAGCCCCACTGGAAGCGCGTTGCCGGGCCCTGCGCCCCGGCGTAGGCGCGGGCGAGCCAGTCGACGGCTTCCTCCTCGCGACCGGCTTTCTGCGCCAGCTCGGCAAGGTCGAGCATGAAGTAATAGGGCGACTTGGATTTCTCGAGCTCCGCCACCAGCAGGCGGTTGGCGTCGTCGTCGAGCCCCGCCTCCCAGTAGAGGCCCGCGGCGGAATTGATCGCAGCCTGCCGCGCATAGGCATCGGTCGTTGCGGCGTCGATGCGTGCCACGGTCGCGCGTGCTTCATCGAGCAGTGCCGGCGGCAGCGCCGCTTCGGGGGCGTCGAGCCGGGCCAGCAGCATCCGGGCACGGACGACGTTCAGCTGTTCAGGACCGGACAGCGGTGCCGCCGCGTCGGTGCCAAGTCGGTCGAGCGCGGCGCGCCACGCGCCCGTCAGTTGCGCCCGCTCCGGAGTGCCGGCGTCCGACAGAGCCTCGACGACGACCTTGGCGCCGTACAGCAGGTTGTCGACGTTCGCGTGGCCGACGGACGGGGACTGCAGCAGGCCCAGCAACTGGCTGCGCGCCGCCGCGCGATCGAGGCCGCTGATCGGCTTACCTTCGCCGCTCGCGACCGCCCCGAGGTACTCGAAATACAGGCGTGCGCATTCGGGCTGCAGTTCAGGCGGGCAACGGTCGCTGAGGCGTCGGAACGTCGCAGCCCGTTCAGCGACGGGCAGGATGCGGCCGTTGTCGCTGCCCCACGAGTAGTAGGCCAGCAGGCGCCAGTCGTTCGACGTCACGTCGCCGCCGCTCGCGGCCGCGGCCAGGATCTCGCTGACCGGCCGGGCATCAGCGAGCGCGACGTCCAGGATTTTTGCGTAACGGGCGACGTCCACGCCGCCCGGCAGCCGCGTGATCTCGGTGCCGTCGGGCCGGAACAGGATCATCGTCGGATAGCCGACGACGCCGAACCGCTCGCCGTGCCGCTGCGCGCTCGGCGTGTCCCCGTCGAGATAGACGGAGACGAACAGCCGGCTGCGTTCCTGGAACTCGCGCTTGTTGAAGATCGTGGACTTGATCTGCGCGCAGGGCGGGCACCACTCGGCGCCCCAATACAGGAAGATCGGCTTGTCCGCTGCCTTCGCCGCCGCGAAGGCGGCCTCGACGTCGCCGGCGAACCAGTCGATCCCCGGCGGCAGGTGCTTGCGGCCCTCCGCTTCCGTCTCGGTCGCCGCAGCGACTGGCGCTTCCGCTACCACGGGCTCAGGCGACTTTCGCCCACAGCCCGTCACGAGCAGCCCGGCCAGTGAAATGGCGAGGATCAGCAGCGGATTGGTCACTTGAGCCATGAATTGAAGTCCTTCGGCAGGTCCGGCCGCGCCGGCGCGGTGCGCAGTATGCCAGCCACGTGGATCGGCAACGCGACCGGCGCCGTCACCGGCCGAACGCGGCGAGTTCGTAGACCAGGCGTGCCGCCGTGCGTGCCGTGCGACCATCCGGATCGAAGCGGGGATTGAATTCGGCGACGTCGGCGAGCAGCAGCTTGCTGGCGGGGCTCCGATGCCCGCAGTGAGCGAGCGCTTCTCGCAGCAGGGCCACGGCGCGATGCAGCGCCACGCCGAGTCCAGAGGGTGCGCTGACGCCGGGCGCCACGGCCGGCGGCAGCACGTCGAGGCAGAACGTCAGGTAAACCGCCGACGATTCCGCGATGAATTGCTGCAGCCGGCCCTGCGCTGCGGGCGCACCCGCATCGACGTCGAGGACGATCTCGACGCCAAGGTCCCGCGCGCGATCGAACAGCGCCGGTGTGTTGGCCGCCTCGCTGGCGCCGAGGCACAGGTAGCGAAAATCGCGACCCGCCGCCGCGCGGGACTCCGCGATCTGCAGGAACGGCGTGCCCGACGTGCCGCGACCGGGAATCTCCGATCGGCGCAGGTCGAGATGTGCGTCGAAATTGACGATGCCGAGCCGCTCGAGCCGCGGATCTCCGGCCAGCGCCCGCTCGAGACCCGGATAGGCGGCCCAGGCGATCTCATGCCCGCCACCGAGGCCAATGGGAAAGTGACCGGCGCGCAGCAGGTCCGCGAGCCGCCCGGCATACGCGGCTTGCGCGTCCTCGAGCTGGTCGCCCTCGCAGGTCACGTTGCCAGCGTCGTACAGCCGCGCGTCGTCGCCGCCGTGCCACGCGAGATTGGCGAGCGCGCGGCGCAGCGTCCGCGGCCCGTCGGCCGCGCCGGGACGGCCGTGATTGCGAATGACGCCCGCGTCGCTCGCGAGGCCAAGCAGCACGACGCCCGGGCGATCTGCCGTCGCCACGGGCCGCACGACCTGGTGCCAGCGTCGGCCTCGCGTGCCGTCGGCCGCGTCGATCCGTCCGCTCCAGTCGCTCGATTCGTTCATCGTCGAGGCCTCACACGTCGCGCTCGAGAACGATCTCGCCGTTCTTCGCGACCAGGCTGCAGGGATTGAAGCCGGTCCAGTAGCCGAGCTCGTCGAGCGTGTCGATGGACCAAGCGGCGAAGTCTGCCGCGCGGCCCGGAGCCAGCGAGCCGCGTCGTTCGTGCAGGGCGAGCGCGCGCGCGGCGTGACGTGTGACGCCGAGCAGCACTTCCGTGCTCGTGAGCCCGAACAGGCGCCGCGCCATGTTCATCGCTAGCAGCAGAGAGGCGCCGGGCGCCGACCCCGGATTGCAGTCCGAGGCGACCGCGAGCGGTACGCCGTGGTTACGGAAGGCTTGAATTGGCGGCAGCCGGCGTTCCGCGAGCGCGTAGAACGCGATGGGCAACATCACCGCGACTGTGCCGGCGCGCGCGAGCGCCCGTGCGTCCGCGCCGGTGGCGTACTCGAGGTGATCGCAGGACAGCGCGCCGTGCCGTGCCGCGACCTGGCTGCCGCCGACGTTCGAGAGTTGCTCCGCGTGCAGGCGCACGTTCAGTCTCATTGCCTTGGCCGCAGTGAACAGCCGATCGCACTGCTGGGCGGAGAAGGCGATGTCCTCGCAGTAAGCATCCACCGCGTCGATCCGCAGCCCGACCAGCCGCGGCAGCCAGTCGTCGCAAATGATCGAAATGTAGTCATCGGCGCGCCCTGCAAACTCCGGCGGCAAGGTGTGCGCCGCGAGCAGGCTGGCGGACACGGTGACGGGATGCTCCGCCTCGAGCCGCCGCGCCGTGCGCAGCATCCGCGCCTCGGTTTCGAACTCGAGCCCGTATCCGGTCTTGATCTCGACCGTCGTCACGCCTTCGGCGAGCAGCGACTGCAGGCGCGGCCGGCTCTGCTCGAACAACGCGTCCTCGCTGGCGGCCCGTGTCGCGCGCACCGTGCTCAGGATGCCACCGCCTTCGCGCGCGATCTCTGCGTAGCTCGTGCCCGCCGTGCGTCGCGCGAACTCCGCCGCGCGCTGGCCGGCAAACACGAGGTGCGTGTGGCAGTCGATCAACCCCGGCGTCAGCCAGCGCCCGGCGAGTTCGATCGTTCGGTCGGGCCGCACGCCCGCCGGCAGATCGCTCTCGGCGCCGACCCACTCTATCGTCGCGTCGCGCGTGAGCAGTGCACCACGATCGAACACCCTCGACTGTTCGTCGCAAGTCGCGACGCGCGCGTGTTTCCAGAGCGTCAGCATGCTTCGCTGTGTCCGAGGTCGATCGGTTCCGGGTCAGTCCGGAAGACCGTCGCGCGACATGGACGTCGCGCGCGAGCCCCCAGGGATGGGTTCACGGCGCGTCTTCCGGGCTGATCCGGAACCGATCGACCG
>Ga0209262_10000681_pt1 | contig 14636 bp, 15 predicted proteins | sample Lowcelwee11metaG_FD_187171 | JGI IMG/M metagenome (GOLD analysis project Ga0209262, IMG submission 187171) | Freshwater pond sediment microbial communities from the University of Edinburgh, under environmental carbon perturbations - Low... | ecosystem: Environmental > Aquatic > Freshwater >...
TGAACAGAACGAAAGCCGCATCCAGCCGGGCATCGATTTCGGTCGGGTTCGCATGGCGACCACGGAACGCGGTGGTGCTCAGGCGGGAGATGACACGCAGGTCCTGGCTGCGCGAGAGCTGGGCGATCACGCCGTCGGCAATCAGTTCACCGATGACAAAGTGCTCGGGCGATGGGTTGCGGGCCTCGAAGGGTATGACCGCGATCGATTGCCGGAAGTCGGCTGGTGCGGGGTCGCGCGGATCGGGCCGCCAGACAGCTGCGTGGGTGTGCGGCGGGTACACACGCCAGGTGCGCACCGGTTCGGGCCAATGCTTGAGGTAGCTCTCGCCCATGTCCTCGACTTCACCGTCCACCCCGTCCACGATGGCATCGCGCACGGCCGCTGTGACCACCGTGTCCCCCGGATCGGCCAGGCTGGTCACGCGCGCGGCCAGGTTCACGCCATGGCCATACACGTCTTCGGTGTCGACATACAGGTGGCTGGCGTTGATGCCCGCCCGCAGATGCAGTTGTTCGGCCGGCGGCAGGGTCTGGTTGAGGGGGGCAAAGAAGCGGTGGAGTTCGTGGGCCGCCTGCACGGCGTCAACGGGCTGGTCGAACTCGGCCAGGATGCCATCGCCCAGGCTCTTGACCAGCCGGCCGCGCCGCTTGGGCAGCACCTCTGTTCGTGCATGGCTGAGAAAGCCGCGCCAGTGGTTCACCACCGCCGACTCGTTTGCCGCCATCAGACGCACCGATTCCACCAAGTCCATCACGAGGACCACCCTGTTGTATTGCAGCGGCAACGGCGAAGTCAGGTCTTCAGGGCCTGAACCGCTGACCGGCATGTTGGGCTGTGGGGGTGGAACTGTCATACCTCATTTGGGGTAGGTTTTTTTTCAGTTTCTCACATTTGGGGGATGCTCTGCAGGGGTATCCCATTGGCGTTGCCCTTCGGCGCCGCCGGTCGCGTCCAGACGAAAAAAAGCCGGCTTGCGCCGGCTCTTTCGATCGAGGGCTCTGCGCATTGCGCGGAGCCCTGGGGCCTGATCACTTCAGGTGTTCGTTGATCATCTTGGTCATTTCGAACATCGACGCCTGGGCCTTCTTGAAGATTTCCTTCAGCTTGGCGTCGGCGTTGATCATGCGACGGTTCATTTCGTCTTGAAGCTTGTGCTTCTTGATGTAGGCCCAGACCTGCTTGGTCACTTCGGTGCGCGGCAGCGGATTGGCGCCAACGATGGCGGCCAGTGCGGCGCTGGGCGTCATGGCCTTCATGAACGCGGCGTTCGGCGTGCGCTTTTTCGCAGGAGCGGCCTTCTTGGCTGGGGCGGCTTTTTTGGCCGGAGCGGCCTTCTTTGCTGGAGCAGCAGCCTTCTTGGCCGGAGCGGCTTTCTTTGCCGGTGCAGCGACCTTCTTCGCAGGAGCGGCCTTCTTAGCCGGTGCAGCGGCCTTCTTGGCCGGGGCGGCTTTTTTAGCCGGAGCTTTTTTCGCAGTTGCCATGGTTGTATATCCTTCTAGAAGTTGACTATTCACCAGTGGAAAACGCGCTTTCTCACTGGTGTCTCGGATGCTAATGGACTTGCATCGCCATTCCAAGCGGCGTGATCAGGTTTTTTGCAGGTTTTCAGAGGAAGTGAGGCCGGTATTGGCGCTGAAAACAACACTTCGCCGCGTGCTGTGCGCAAGCTGCTTGTCAGAGCACGTGGTCATGCTCCAGTCGGCTCGATTTCAAAGCCCTTTTTTCATTCGTATTTCAACCCGTTTTTCACCATGTCCAACACCCCCATGATGGCCACCTGCGATTTGTGCGATGCGCACAAAAACGATGACTCCGGCGCCTTTCGCGTGCTGCCGCCCGTGTTTCGCGATTTCGGGGCGGTGCGCCGCTTCGCGGGACCGGTGGTCACCGTCAAATGCTTCGAAGACAACACGCCTGTGAAGCAGGCGGTCGAAAGTGCGGGTGAGGGCAGGGTGCTGGTGGTGGATGGCGGTGGCTCGTTGCGCCGCGCGCTGCTGGGCGGCAACCTGGGGGCGGCCGCGGCCCGCAATGGCTGGGCTGGTGTGGTGATCGATGGTTGCGTTCGCGATGTGGCCGAACTGGCCGTTTGCAACGTGGGCATCCGCGCGCTGGCCTGCATGCCGCTGCCCACGGAGCGCCGCACCGACGGGCTGCGCGATCTGGCGGTGCAGATCCAGGGTGAGTGGGTGCGGCCGGGCGATTGGCTCTACGCCGACGAGGACGGCATCGTGGTGTCGAACGTTCAGCTCACGGTCTGAGCTGGAACGCCACTGGTCGCAGCGCAGGGCCGCCCCAAGCAAGACCGCACCCCCTCGCGACCCGCGCAGCGGTGAAGCGTGGGGCTCACAGCCCTTCAGGCGGCCAGACCCTTGTAGAGCATGTAAGCGGCCAGCACATAGAGGATGCTGGCGAATACGCGCTTGAGCGATTTGACCGGCAGTGCGTGCGCCGCCTTCACGCCCAGCGGCGCCATGAGCACGCTGGCGATGGCGATGACCAGCAGCGCGGGCAGAAAAACATAGCCCAGCGAGCCGGTGGGCAAGCCATTCACTCCCTGACCGGCAACGATGTAGCCCAGGGCATTGGCCAGCGCAATCGGAAAGCCGAGCGCGGCGCTGGTGGCCACAGCGTTGTGGATGGCGACGTTGCACCAGGTCATGAAGGGCACGCTCACGAAGCCGCCCCCCGCACCCACCAGCCCGGAGAGGAAACCGATGGTCGTACCCGCGCCGATCTGGCCCGCGGTTCCAGGCAAGGTGCGCGTGGGTTTGGGTTTTTTGTCCATCAGCATCTGCGTCGCCGAGAAACTGACGAAGGCGGCGAACACCAGCGCCAGCCATGAGCCTTTGAGCATGGCGAACACGCCCAGGCTGGCCAGCGCAGCACCCAGCACGATGCCTGGCGCCAGGCGCTTGACGATGTCCCAGCGCACGGCACCGCGTTGGTGGTGCGCGCGCACGCTGGAGATGGAGGTGAAGATGATGGTGGCCATGGAGGTGGCGATGGCCATCTTGATCGACAGATCGGGCGCGACGCCGCGGCCCGAAAGGATCACGGTGATGAAGGGCACCATGATCATGCCCCCGCCGATGCCGAGCAGACCAGCCAGAAAGCCGGTGCACAGGCCCAAGGCAACCAGTTCGGCGATGAGCAGAGGTTCAAGAATCATGGGGGGAGAGAAGAAGTGCGACCGGAGCGGGTGGGCTGGTCGAGGGTGACCGTGGAACCGGCTCAGCCGGGCCACAGGACACGTTCCCCCTCCCGCAGGAGAGGGGGGAAGACGCGAAGCGGCGCAGGGGGGTGGTTCGAATAAGGTGTCTGCCGTGCCGCCGGACCGTCATCCTGAACCGGGGTTCAGGTGGGCCAGGGCAGCGTGACTTCGGGTTCATCTGACGCGAGATGCTCACACCCATCAGGCAATGTACCTAGCCCGTGCTCATGGAGCATTGGTTCAAGGAAATATAAAGCCCGGCGCGCACTGCAGACGGTTTGAATTGTAGGCCCGCTGCGCCGTGTTTTCAGGACCGTCGGTCCATAAAAACTTGCGCGCCGCCGAATGGTCGTCAGAGCAGTTGGCCGTCGCTGCCCAGGGTCTGGTCGAGGCGGCGAATGAGCTCGTCCATGCGCGCTTGCGCGGCTGGATCGTTCTCCGCTCTGCCGAGGCTTGGGGTGGGCTCGGTCAACGGGCCGGGCTCGGTGTGACCGAACACGGTCTGTTCAAAATGTTGTGATTCTTTTTGCGACAACTCGAAGGCGAGATTCAGCGAGGCGAGCACGGCGATGCGGTCACGGGCCTTCATCTTGCCTGCATCGCGGATGCGGCACATGGCGGTGTCGACCCGCTCCACGGCGTCGAGCAGCGCCGACTCGCCACCCACGGGGCAGGCCAGCAGGTAACTCTGCCCCATGATCTGGACTTCGATCTGTTTGCTGGCCGGCTTGTTCATTCTCGATCCTTGGACGGTGGCGCCAGGCCTTCGGCGGCAGAGGCCGGCAATCGGTCGAGCAGGGCGTCGATGCGGGCCCGGGCCGCGTTCAGGCGCGACTTGAGCGAGTCGCGTTCGGTTTGCAGGGCCTGCACCTGCTCCAGCAGCAGGCTGTTGGTGCGCTGAAGTTCTTCGTGTCGCAGCAGCAGCCGCTCTACGCGTTCGGTGATCTGGTCAAGGTGCTTGGGATCGGCCATGGTTACGACATGTTGCTGCCACATTGTAGGGTTGCGGCAAGGACCACGCGCTTACAATGCGCGCTGTTGGTGCTCGCGGTGTGGTTCACATGCCGCAGTTCAACGGGAAGCAGGAGGGAAAGTTCACAACGAACCGACCTAACCTGCGCTGCCCCCGCAACGGTAAGCAGACGAGATGCCCGAAGTCTTCGGGCCACTCCGCTTTCATCTCACAACCACTGGACGGCTTGCGCTGTCTGGGAAGGTGATGAAGGTTGTTCTGCCAGCCCGGATACCGGCCAACGAGGTGGTGGTGCGTCCGTTTGTGGCGCGCTGCCGTGACGCTCAGGCACCGTCGGGGAAGACGGTGAGAGCACTTCATCGTTCGTTCTGCTTTCATGAAAAACCGCAACCTGCGCGCGCCCCTGGCCGTGCTGCCCCTGGCCATTCTGGCCCTGTCTTCCCACGCCCAGTCTTCCGCGACCACCCGGTCCACGGACCTGCCCGAAACCGTGGTCACCGCCACCCGCAACCCCCAACTGCTCAGCGCAGCGATGCACCACACCACCGTCATCAGCCGCGCCGATATCGAGCGCTCGCAGGCGAGCGATCTGGTCACGCTGCTGCAGCGCGAAGCCGGTTTGCAGCGCACGCAGAATGGCGGTGTGGGCACAGTCTCCAGCGTGTTCATGCGCGGTGCTCCATCGCTGCAGACGCTGGTGCTGATCGACGGCGTGCCGATGAACAAGCAGGACGCCTCCGGCGCCGTGAGCCTGGAACACCTGATGCTTGACAACGTCGAGCGCGTCGAGATCGTGCGTGGCAACGTCTCGGCGGTCTACGGTTCGGGCGCCATCGGCGGCGTGATCCAGGTGTTCACGCGCAGCGGTTCAAAAGAGCCTTCGGCCAGTGTCGGACTGGAAGTCGGCCCCCGCGCTACGCGCAAGCTGTCGGCCCAGGCCGGTGCGCAGGTGGGCAACACCGCCATCAGTGCGGGCGCGTCGCGCTACCTGACCGACGGCTTTTCGTCGGTCAACACTGTGCAGCACACCACCGCCAACCCGGATGCGGATGGCTACAGCAACACCTCGGCCAACCTGTCGCTGTCGCACAAGCTGGCCACGCAACACCAGGTGGGGGTGCGCATGAGCCAGTCCACCGGCGAAACCGCCTACGACAACGCCTACGGTGCGCCGACCGACTTGCAGATGTCGCGCACGCGCCTGAACCAGGTGAGCCTGTTCACCGACAACACCTGGGGCGACTGGCGCAGCCGCGTCACGCTCAGCGAGCAGTCCGACCGCAGCCTCCACAACGACAACGGTTTCTTCGGCTCGATCGACAGCTATCGCACCAGCGCCACGATGCTCAACTGGGTCAACACACTGGCACTGGGCGAGTCGTGGGTGGCCACGGCCGGTCTGGACCAGCAGCGCCAGAAGATCGTGACCACCACGACGTCGGCCTTCGGTACCCCTTACAACGTGAACCGCGATGCCACGGCCGTTTTCGGCGGTGTCGAGGGCCGCGTGGGCACGGGCAACGTGCAGCTCAATGCGCGCCACGACAAGGTGGGCGAGCTGTCCGAAACCACGGGCTATCTCGGCTACAGCCATCCGGTCAGCGAGCAGTGGAAGCTGATCGCCAGCACGTCCACCGCATTCAACGCGCCGCCGCTGGGCTACTTGTTCGCGCCCGGTTTCGGCAATCCGGACCTGCGGCCCGAGCGCGCGCGCAGCCACGAACTCGGTGCCCAGTTCCAGCAAGGCAGCCACCTGCTGCGCGCCACCTACTTCAACACGCGTGTGAAAGACCAACTGGACTACGACACCGCCACGTTCAGTTTTGCCAACCTCGGCCGCACCCGCAACAAGGGACTGGAAGTTTCGTACAAGGGCAAGCTGGGCAGCACAGCCCTGCGCGGCAGCCTCACGCTGCAGGACCCGGTGAACGAGATCACCGGCCAGGCGCTGACCCGGCGGGCCAAGACGCTGTGGTCGATGGGCGTGTCGCAAACGATCGCCGATGTGGCGCTGGACGCTGACCTGCGTTACAGCGGTGCCCGCAGCGACCGCTACAGCGACCCCGCGACCTTCAGCACGGTGGACACCACGCTCAAGTCCTACGCCCTGCTGGACCTGGCAGCGTCGTACCCGCTGCGCTCCGATCTGGAGCTGCGCGCCCGGCTCGACAACGTGACCGACGAGAAGTACCAGACCGTGTACAGCTACAACCAGCAGCCGCGCAGCCTGTACGTCGGCCTGACCTGGCGGCCGAAGTTCTGAGCCACCGCGAGGATCGCACCATGTTGCCCGGCCCACAGCGCATCGTCTGCCTGACCGAAGAAACCACCGAGTGGCTCTACCGGCTGGGGCAGGAAGCGCGCATCGTCGGCATCTCGGGCTACACGGTGCGCCCGCGCCGGGCGCGCGACGAGAAGCCGAAAGTCAGCGCCTTCCTGAGCGCCAAGATCGACAAGATCCTGGCGCTGCAACCCGACTGCGTGTTCGGCTTCTCCGATCTGCAGGCCGACATCGCGGCGGCGCTGATCCGCGCCGGCGTGCAGGTCACGGTGTTCAACCAGCGCAGCGTGGAAGAGATTTTTTCCATGCTGTACCAGGTGGCAGCCATGGTCGGCTGTGCCGACGAAGGCCTGGCACAGATTGGCCAGATGCGCGAGCGCCTGGTACAGATCGACGCCGCGGCGCGCGCGCTGCAAGCCAGCGGCAAGCGCCGGCCGCGTGTGTTTTTTGAAGAGTGGGACGAGCCGCACATCAGCGCGATCCGCTGGGTGTCCGAGCTGATTGGCATCGCGGGTGGCGACGACGTGTTCCCCGAGCTGGCGCGCGAGCCCATGGGCAAGCAGCGCATCATTGCCGACGGCGCCACCATCGTGGCGCGCCAGCCCGACATCGTGATCGGCTCCTGGTGCGGCAAACATTTTCGCGCCGAGAAAGTGGCGGCGCGACCCGGCTGGCAGGACGTGCCGGCGGTGAAGCACGGGCAGCTGTTCGAGGTCAAGTCGGCCGACATCCTGCAGCCCGGCCCGGCCGCGCTCACCGACGGTGTGGAGCAGCTGCACCGCATCGTGATGCAGTGGATGGTGGACCATGGCTGAGATCGCCCGCAGCGAATTCATCCTGGGCGGCCAGAAAAGCGGCAAGTCGCGCCGTGCCGAAATGCTCGCGGCCCAATGGCTGGCGGTGTCCACCGATCACCAGGCGCTGCTGATCGCCACCGCGTTGCCGGGCGACGCCGAAATGGGCGAACGCATCGCCCGGCACCAGCGCGACCGCGCCGAGCGCGTGCCGGGTCTGCGCTCCATCGAAGAACCCGAGCAGCTCGCCGAGGCGCTGCTGCGCCACAGCACGCCACAGACCTTGCTGGTGGTGGACTGCCTCACGCTGTGGCTGACGAACCTGCTGATGCCGGCCGCGGGGGCTGCGCGCAGCGATGCGGAAGTGCAGCACGCGGTGGACGCCGTGGTTCAGGTGGTGAACCGGTTGCCGGGCCCGGTGGTGCTGGTGAGCAACGAGATCGGTCTGGGCGTGATCCCGCTGGGTCGCGAGGTGCGCACGTTCGTGGACACGCTGGGGCGCCTGAACCAGGCGGTGGCCGCCGCCTGCGACCGCGCGACCTTCATGGCCGCGGGGCTGCCCCTGACGTTGAAGGACACCACATGAGTCGAGTGTTTCCCATGAGCTGGTGCCGAGGCGTCGTTGCCCTGCTGCTGGCGCTGGCGGCCCAGGCCGCGTGGGCCGCGGGCGTGCAGGTGACCGACGAGCGCGGCGTCACGTCCACCTGGAGCGCGCCGCCGCAACGCATCGTCTCGCTGCTGCCTTCGCTGACCGAAACCGTGTGCGAGCTCGGTGCCTGCGCGCGCCTGATCGGGGTGGACCGTTATTCGAACTGGCCCGCTGCGGTGAAGCAGCTGCCGCAGCTGGGCGGCGGCATCGACCCGAATGTCGAAGCGGTGGTGGCCCTGCGGCCCGACGCGGTGCTGATTGCCGACTCGTCGCGCGCGGTGGACCAGTTGCGGGCCCTCGGGCTTCAGGTGGTGGTGCTGGAGCCGAAGAACTCGGCCGACGTGCGGCGCGTGCTGGCCGCCGTAGGGCAGTTGCTGGGCGTGGATGCGCAGGAACCCCAGCGGGTCTGGCGCCAGATCGACGCCGCCGTGTCCGCGGCCGCGCAGTCGTTGCCGGCCCGCATCCGCAACGCGCGTGTGTACTTCGAAGTCAACAGCGCGCCCTATGGCGCGGGCGAGGCTTCGTTCGTGGGCGAGATGCTGGCGCGACTGGGTGCGCGCAACATCCTGCCGGCGTCGATGGGGCCGTTTCCCCGGCTCAATCCGGAATTTGTGGTGCGCGCCAACCCGGACCTGATCATGGTCGGCGACCAGAACTTCGCCGGCATGGCACAGCGCCCCGGCTGGGCCGGCATCCGCGCACTGCGCGAAGACCGCCTGTGTGTGTTCACCCCCGCGCAGTCCGACGTGCTGGTGCGCCCCGGCCCGCGCCTGGCCGACGCCGCGCGCCTCATGGCAGACTGCCTGCGCAACAAAGCCCCATGAGCTTTGCTCCCCCCTCCACCATGAACGCGCCCGATCTCGCCGCCAGCGCCGCCCGCCGTCCGCGGCGGCGTGCGCTGTGGCTGGGCGCGGGCCTGTTGGTGCTCTCGCTGCTGCTCGGCGTGCTGGGTCTGGGCGTGGGCAGCACCGGGCTGGAAGCGGTCTGGCAGATGCTGGCCGATCCGGTGGCGGCGCAGATCGTCTGGGACATCCGCGCGCCGCGCACCCTGGGTGCTTTTGCCGCCGGTGCGCTGCTGGGCCTGGCCGGTGCGGTGGCGCAGGGCCTGTTCCGCAACCCGCTGGCCGATCCGTTCCTGCTCGGCAGCGCTTCGGGCGCCTCGCTTGGCGTGGCCGTGGCGCTGGTGTCGCTCGGCATCTCGCCGTTTGCCGCCAGTTGGGCCGTCCGGCTCGGGCTCACCGGCGCGGCCTTCGTGGGCGCGGTGGCCGCGGTGCTGCTGACCCTGGCGCTGGCGCGCGGTGTGCAGCACACGCTGCGCCTGCTGCTCGCGGGCGTGGTGGTGGGTGTGGTGCTGGGTGCGCTGGCGTCGCTGGTCACCATTTCCTTTCCCGACACCTTGCAATCCATGCAGGTGTTCATGCTCGGATCCACCGCCTTCGTGGGCTGGACCGCCTGTGCCCTGATGGCCGGCGTCTGGCTGCTGTGCCTCACGCTGGCCTGGATGCTGGCCCGTGTGCTCGACGGCCTGGTGCTGGGCGAGGCCACGGCGCTGAGCCTGGGCCTGCCGCTCGCGCCGCTGCGCCTGGCGCTGGTGGGCGTGCTCGCGCTGGCCACCGGCAGCGCCGTGGCGCAGACCGGGCTGATCGCTTTTGTCGGTCTGGCCTCGCCGCACCTGGTGCGCGCCGTCGTCAAGACGCCGCATGCGCCGCTGGTGGTGCTGGCCAGCCTGATGGGTGGCACGCTGCTGATGCTGGCCGACACGCTGGCGCGCGGCCTGCTTGCGCCGCAGGAGCTGCCGGTGGGCGTGCTCACCGCGGTGCTCGGCGGCGGCTACCTGCTGTGGCTGATGGGGCGGAGCCGCCGATGAGCACCACCGTGCCCGCACTGCAGGCCCGAGCGCTGGGCGCCGACCTGGGCCAGGGCGACCTGCGCCACACCGTGTTCAGCGGGCTCGATCTGGCGCTGGCCGCTGGCCGTTGGACCTGCATCGTCGGTCCCAACGGCGCGGGCAAGTCCACGCTGCTCAAGGCGCTGGCCGGCCTGCTGCCGCACCGCGGCGGCGTGCACCTGCATGGGCGCGACCTGGCCGCGCTGTCGCCGCGCGAACGCGCCCGTTCGCTGGCCTGGCTGGGCCAGGCGACGGCCGACGCCGCGGCCGACGACCTTGCCGTGTACGACGTGGCGCTGCTCGGCCGCCTGCCCCACATGGCCTGGCTGGCGCCCCCTGCTGCGGCCGACCACGCCGCCACCGAACGCGCACTGCGCCAGACGCAGGCGTGGGACTGGCGCGAGCGGCCGCTCGGCGCGCTCTCGGGTGGCGAGCGCCAGCGCGTGTTGCTGGCGCGTGCGCTCGCGGTCGAGGCCAGCGTGATGCTGATGGACGAACCGCTGGCCAACCTGGACCCGCCGCACCAGGCCGACTGGCTGCAACTGGTGCGTGAGCTCGTTACCAGCGGCAAGACGGTGGTCAGCGTCCTGCACGAAATCACCCTGGCGCTGCTGGCCGACGACCTGGTCGTGATGCAGCGGGGCCATCTGCGCTACGCCGGCCCCTGCGCCACGCACGAGGCGCACCGCGCGCTGGAAGCGGTGTTTGAACAACGCATCGCCATCCACGCGGTCGGCGGGCGCTGGGTGGCCCTGCCCCAATGACGCGGGTCAGGTCAGCCACGACCCACCCCACAACGAGGAGACTTTCAAGATGACCACCACCCTGTCGGCCGCCGGCCAACCGCTCGTCTTCCACCCGCGCGGGGCCACTGCCGACGCGCAGCCGTCCACCGAACGCTGGTCGGTGCCGGACGTGTTGGCCCTGCTGGAACTGCCGTTCACCGAGCTGCTGTTTCGGGCGCAGACCGTGCATCGCGAACACTTCGATCCGACCCTGGTCGAGCTCGCCACCTTGCTGTCGATCAAGACCGGTGGCTGCCCGGAAGACTGTGGCTACTGTCCGCAGTCGGTGCATTACGACACCGGCGTGGCGGCCAGCAAACTCATGGCTGTGGACGAGGTGCGCAGTGCTGCCGAGCGTGCCAAGGCGGCCGGCGCCACGCGCTTCTGCATGGGTGCCGCCTGGCGCGCAGCCAAAGACCGCGATGTCGAAGCGGTGGCCGAACTCGTGCGCGCGGTCAAGGCGGTGGGCCTGGAGGCCTGCGCCACGCTGGGCATGCTCAACGAAGGCCATGCCGAAACCCTGCGCGACGCCGGGCTGGACTACTACAACCACAACCTCGACAGCGCGCCCGACTTCTACGGCGACATCATCACCACGCGCGACTACCAGGACCGGCTCGACACGCTGCAGCGGGTGCGCGGCGCGGGCGTGCGGGTCTGCAGTGGTGGCATCGTCGGCATGGGCGAATCGCGCATGCAACGCGCCGCCCTGATCGCCCAGCTGGCCAACCTGTCGCCCGACTACCCCGAGTCGGTGCCGATCAACAACCTGGTCCGCGTCGAAGGCACGCCGCTGGCCGATCAGCCCGAGCTGGACCCGCTGGAGTTCGTGCGTATGATCGCCGTCGCCCGCATCACCATGCCGCGCGCGCGGGTGCGCCTGTCGGCCGGGCGGCAGCAGATGAGCGATGCGGTGCAGGCCCTGTGTTTTGCGGCCGGGGCCAACTCCATCTTTTATGGCGAGAAGCTGCTGACCACCGGCAACCCCGATATCGAGCGCGACCGCGCGCTGCTGCAGCGCCTGGGCATGCGGCCGCGCCACACCATGACACCCTGAGGAAGACAACATGTTCCGGACCCTGCTGAAATCCAAGATTCACCGTGCCACTGTCACCCACTGCGAGCTGCACTACGAAGGTTCCTGCGGCATCGACGAAGACCTGCTGGAGGCGAGCAACATCCGCCCCAACGAACAGGTGCACATCTGGAACGTCAACAATGGCGAACGTTTCATCACCTACGCCATCAAGTCGCCGCGCGGCAGCGGCATCATTTCGCTCAACGGTTCGGCCGCCCGGCGCGCCAGCGTGGGCGACCTTGTGATCATTGCGGCCTTCGGCATGGTGCACGAAGACAAGCTCGAGGGTTGCGAACCGAGGCTGGTGTTCCCTGACGAACACAACCGCATCCGCGAGGTGCGCAGCGAGCTGGCCGGGCCGCAGGCCGGTGACCCGCTGATCGCGCCCATCGCCGTGTTGCCGTGATGGCACTGGCTTGAGGCCGCCGCTGTGACCGCCCGGTGTGTCATGGTGCTCGGCACCACCAGCGGTGCTGGCAAGAGCTGGCTGACCACGGCGCTGTGCCGCCACTACGCGCGCCTTGGTTTGAAGGTTGCGCCGTTCAAGGCGCAGAACATGAGCAACAACGCCCGGGTGGTGGCAGGCCCCGGTGGTGCTCTCGGCGAAATCGGCAGCGCCCAATACTTTCAGGCGTTGGCCGCGCGAGCCGAACCCGAGGTGCGCATGAACCCGCTGCTGCTCAAGCCCGAGGCCGACACACGCAGCCAGGTGGTGCTGATGGGCGAAGTCAGTCAGGCGCTGAGCGAGATGCCTTGGCGCGAACGCAGCGAACACGTCTGGCCGGCTATCACGGCCGCGCTGGACGCGCTGCGCGCCGAGAACGACGTGGTGGTGATCGAGGGCGCGGGCTCGCCGGCCGAGATCAACCTGCACGCCAGCGACATCGTCAACATGCGCATCGCGCGCCACGCGCAGGCGCGCTGCCTGCTGGTGACCGACATCGACCGCGGCGGCGCCTTCGCCCACCTCTACGGCACCTGGGCGCTGCTGCCTGAAGACGAACGCGCCTTGATCAAGGGCTTCGTGCTCAACAAGTTCCGCGGCGACGCCGCGCTGCTGGCGCCCGGCCCGCAGATGCTGCAGGACCTGACCGGCGTGCCCACCGTGGCGACGCTGCCGATGTGGTGGCAACACGGCCTGCCCGAGGAGGATGGGGTTTTTGATGACCGCACCCTCGCTTCCGGTGCGGTGCAGAAAACGATTGCCGTCATCGCGTACCCGCGCATCAGCAACCTCGACGAATTCCAGCCGCTGAAGAACGTGCCCGGTGTGCGCCTGGTCTGGGCGCGAACCCCGGCCGACTGCGCGGGCGCCGACTGGATCGTGCTGCCCGGCTCCAAGGCGACCGTGGCCGATCTCGAATGGCTGCGCGCGCAGGGGCTGGACCGCGCCGTGGCCGAACACGCCGCGTTGGGCGGGGTGGTGCTGGGCATCTGTGGCGGCCTGCAGATGCTGGGCGAGGCGCTGATCGACACGCACGGCATCGACGGCAACGCGCCCGGCCTGGGCCTGTTGCCGCTGGTGACCGCGTTCGAACCGCAGAAAACAGTGCGCCATACGCAGGCCCGTTTCACCGCGCTCGCCGGCCCCTGGAGCACGCTCTCGGGGGTGGACGCCGCCGGCTACGAAATCCACCACGGCCAGACCGCCCAGCACCCGGCCATGGCCGCCAAGGGCGACATCGCGCGCGCCGTGTTGCCTGGCGGCCTGGGCTGGCAGAACGCGGCGGGCAACGTGCTCGGCGTCTACCTGCACGGCCTGTTTGAAGACCCGCGCGTGCTGCACGCGCTGTTTGGCGCCAGCGCGCCCACGCTGGACAGCGTCTTCGACGGTCTGGCCGATTTCATTGAACAACACGTCGAGCCCGGTGTGCTCGATGCCCTCATTTGCAAGGACTGAACCATGACCACCACCGTTCCCGCCATCGCCGACATCACCCAACCCGCGCTTGCTGCGCGCCTGCAGCACCTGCTGGACAACAAGACCAAGCCGCAGGGATCGCTCGGCCGCATCGAGGCGCTGGCGCAGCGCATCGGCCTGGTCCTCGGCAGCGAAACGCCCGAGCTCCAGGAACCCCAGCTGGTGGTGTTCGCCGGCGACCACGGCCTGGCGGCGCGCGGCGTGTCGGCCTACCCGAGTGACGTGACCTGGCAGATGGTGGAGAACTTTCTCGCCGGTGGCGCGGCGGTGAGCGTGCTCGCGCGGCAGCACGGCATCGGCCTCACGGTGGTGGACTGCGGCGTGCGCCACGACTTCGCACCGCGCCCCGGCCTCGTGATCCACAAGGTCGCGCCCGGCACGGCGGATTCGCTGGAAGGCCCGGCCATGAGCGCCGCGCAGTGCGACCAGGCACTCGCCAACGGCTCCGCGCTGGTGAAGGCCCTGCCTGGCAATGCGCTGCTGCTCGGTGAAATGGGCATCGGCAACACCTCGGCCGCCTCGCTGCTGCTCGCGCGCCTGGCCGGGCTGTCGGTGGCCGACTGCACCGGCGCCGGCACCGGGCTCGACGCCGAGGCCGTGCAACGCAAGATCGGCATCCTGCGCGAGGTGCTGGCGCGCCACCCCGGCGCCAAAGACCCGCTGGCCGCGCTGGCTGCCTTCGGCGGTTTCGAAATCGCCACCATGGTGGGCGCGGTGCTGCAGGCCGCGGCCGAGCGCCGCGTGATTGTGGTGGACGGCTTCATCGCCAGTGCGGCCGTGCTGGTGGCCAGCGCGCTGCAACCCGCGGTGCTGCAGCGCTGCGTGTTCGCGCACCGCTCGGGCGAACGCGGCCACGCGCTCATGCTCGCCCACCTGCGCGCCGAGCCGCTGCTCGATCTGGGCCTGCGCCTGGGAGAAGGCTCGGGTGCGGCCATGGCCTGGCCGTTGCTGGTGAGCGCCTGCGCCATCCTGCGCGAAATGGCGAGCTTTGAGTCGGCCGGGGTGTCGCGGCAGGACGAAGCAACCGCCACAGCCCAAGCCCAGCCCTGAAGC
>Ga0209262_10000682_pt1 | contig 14630 bp, 12 predicted proteins | sample Lowcelwee11metaG_FD_187171 | JGI IMG/M metagenome (GOLD analysis project Ga0209262, IMG submission 187171) | Freshwater pond sediment microbial communities from the University of Edinburgh, under environmental carbon perturbations - Low... | ecosystem: Environmental > Aquatic > Freshwater >...
GCTGTCCACGCTGGCCTGGATGAACAACACCGTGCATCCCACGTTCACCCACGTGTTCATGCCGCAGAAGTTCACCGACGACGACGGTGCGCAAAAAGCCATCCGCGCGTTCGCAGCGAACAGCTACCGGGGCCTGCTGGGCGAGATCGAAGCGCTGGCGGCCCAGGCCTCGCCCTGGCTCACCGGCGAGAAGCCAGGCGCATTGGATGCGTATGCGCTGACCCTGCTGCGCTGGGGTGGCTACGCGGGCATCGACCCCACCACCTTCCCCGCCACCTGGGCGCTGGCGCAGCGTTTTGCGGCGCTGCCGGCCGTGGCGCGAGCGATAGAACGCGAGAAGCTGCAGCTCAACGTGTACCAGCCGGCGGCGGCCTGATGTTCTGCGCCCGCATCGCTGCGCCTGAGGGCGCGGCTGCGGGCGAACCGCAGCACTTCTGACTCAGTCCTTGTCCGGGGACTTGCGGGGCGCAAAGCGCACCGACACGCGAAGGCCCCTGCTCGGCCCGTCCGGGTGTGCGTCTTCCATCTGCACCACCGCGCTGTGCTGCTGGGCGATCTCGTGCACGATGGCCAGGCCCAGGCCCGAGCCATCGACGTTGGTGCCGAGGGCACGGTAGAACGGCTGCAACACGAGCTCACGCTCGTTTTCGGGAATGCCCGGGCCGTTGTCTTCCACCTGCAGGATCATCACGCCGCTGAAGCGGTCCAGCAGCACGCGGGCCGTGACCACACCCTCCCGGCCGGAGTAGTTGATGGCGTTGTCCACCAGGTTGCGCGTCATCTCCTGCAGCAGGGTCGGATTGCCCTCCATCAGGCAATCCGCGGGCATCTCGTCGGGTCCTTCGTAACCCAGGTCGATCCCGTGCTCCAGCGCTCGCGGCACGGAGTCCTGCACGACGCCCTTCACGAGCCTGGCGAGGTCAATGTGCGCGGTCGGCAGCGTGCGGCCGGTGGTCTCGGCGCGGGCGAGCGACAGCAGCTGGTTGACCGTGTGGGTGGCGCGGGTGCTGGAGCGCGCGATCTGCTGCAGCGAGCCGCGGATTTCCTTCGGATCGCTCTCGCGTTGCGCCAGCTCGGCCTGCATGCGCAGCCCCGCCAACGGTGTTTTGAGCTGGTGGGCCGCGTCCGCCAGGAAGCGTTTTTGCGTGCTCAACGAGGTCTTCAGCCGCGTGAGCAGGTCGTTGATCGACGAGACCAACGGCGCCACTTCCTGCGGAATGAACGACTCTTCGATCGGGCTCAGGTCGTCGGGTTTGCGCGCACGGATGCGCTGCTCCAGCTCGTTGAGCGGGCGGATGCCGCGCACCAATGCCATCCACACCAGCAGCACCGCCAGCGGCAAGATCACGAACTGCGGCACCATCACGCCCTTGATGATTTCGGTGGCCAGCGTGGAGCGTTTGCCCTTGGTTTCGGCCACCTGCATCAGCACCAGGCGTTTGGGGTCCTGGTTGCGCGAGAGCCAGGCGTAGGCCACACGCACCTCGTCGCCGCGCACGGTGTCATCGCGCAGCATCACCCGCCCGGGTTCGGGGGTTTCGTTGTCTTGCGGCAGGGGAAAGTCGCCCTCGCCACTGATGAGCTCGCCGCGCGGATCCAGCACCTGGTAGTAGACGAGATCGCTGTCGTCGGCGCGCAGCAGGTCGCGCGCCTGCGGCGTCAGGTTGAAGCTCACCTTTTCGTTCTGGTTCACCACGAACTGGGTGAGCGCCTGCAGGTTGAACTCCAGCGCGCGGTCAAACGGCTTGCTGGCAATGCCCTGCGCGACGAACCAGGTCAGCGCCAGCGACAGCGGCCACAGCAGCAGCAGCGGCGTGAGCATCCAGTCCAGGATCTCGCCAAACAGGCTGCGCTGCTCGCGCTGGAACAGCCCGAACGACACCTGGCCGTTGTCGTGCTTCTTGGGATCGGACATGTCGGTCGCAGCGGGTCAACAGGAGCAAGGCATGCGCGATGCCTTGCGGGCGAAGGGCCTTCGCCCAGAGCACCGTGGAACCGGCTTTGCCGGGCCGCAGGTGCTGCCCCCTGGGGGGTGACGGGCGACAAGCCCGGCGCAGGGGGGGCTCATCTACCCAGGGATTTTTTCAAGGCAATAACCCAGGCCACGCACGGTCGCGATGCGGATCGGGCCCTTCTCGATCTTCTTGCGCAGGCGGTGGATGTAGACCTCGATGGCGTTGTTGCTCACCTCTTCGCCCCATTCGCACAGGCGTTCCACCAACTGATCCTTGCTCACCAGCCGCCCGGCGCGCTGCAGCAGCACTTCGAGCAGGCCGAGTTCGCGCGCAGAGAGTTCGACCATCTTGCCGTCGATGGTGGCCACGCGACCGGCCTGGTCGTACACCAGCGGTCCGTGCTTGATGGTGGAGCTGGCGCCGCCCATGCCACGGCGCGTGAGCGCACGCACGCGGGCTTCGAGTTCCTGCAGCGAAAACGGTTTGGCCATGTAGTCATCAGCGCCATAGTCGAGCCCCTTGACGCGTTCCTCAATGCTGTCGGCGGCGGTCAGGATCAGCACCGGCAGTGCCGAACCGCGCGAGCGCAGGCGTTTGAGCACCTCCAGGCCGTGCATTCTGGGCAGGCCCAGATCCAGGATCAGCAGGTCGAACTCGTTGTTGGTCATCAGCGCGGCGTCGGCTTCGCTGCCGCTGGCCACGTGGTCCACGGCCGCGCCGGCCGCTCGAAGACTGCGCAGCAGACCATCGGCCAGAACCTGGTCGTCTTCGGCAATCAGGATGCGCATGCGAGTTTCCTTTGCGGCCGGTCAGGCGGCCTGTTGTGGGGGCTCTGTCAGCCGCACAACCCGGCAGGTGGCGGCATGGTCTCCGAAGCCATTTTAGGCCTCGCCGGCGTGGTCAGTTCCGGGATAAACCCCCGGCGCGCGGGAAGTCTGGGCGCGTGCCGCGCGGCTGTTCAGGTGCCGTAGGCTTCCAGCCCCAGGGCCACCACGGTGGCCACCTCGGCGCCGACCTGGGCGCGAAACTCCGCCTCGGCCTGCGCCACCGCCTGGCGAAACGCTTCCAGCCAGAGCAAGCCGGTTTCGGTGAACACGATGCGCCGCGCGCGCGCATCCAGTGAATCGGGTTCGCGTCGCACCAATCCCCAGGCTTCGCACTGCGTCACGAGATCGCCCATGGCCTGCTTGCTCATGCCCGCCTGCTGGGCGAGCTCGGTCAGGCGCGAGCCTTTGAGCGCCAGGTGGCGTGTGATGTGGATGTGGGCCGCACCCACCTGCGCCCGCGCGGCGAGGTTGGACAAGCCCAGCGGCACGTTGGCATCGTGCGCCATCAGGTGTAGCACGCGCTCGTCGAAGCGCCGCAGCGCCAAGCCCATCAGACGACCCAGGTGTCCGGAGCGCCAGCGGTCGTCGGGCGCGGAAGGAGACAGTACTTCGTTCATCAAGTCGGCCGGTCGGAGGAGGTGGATTTCCGTCCCAGGGCGCCGCGGAACCGGCTTCGCCGGGCCGCCAGCGCCGTCCCCTTGGGGGAAGCTGCGCAGCGGTGCAGGGGGGTTAAATGGTAAGTCAAACTGACCAAAAATTGACTTGTTCGAAATGTATATCGCTGTAAACTGCTGTTCAAGCATCCAGCCTGTACACAAAAACACCTGCTGGAAGCGAACACCCACTCACCCGCTCAGGAGCATCAAATGGACGCAGCCGTCAAGAACAACCCCGTCAACAGCGAAAAGGCCAAGGCCCTGCAGGTCGCGCTGGCCCAGATCGAAAAGCAGTTCGGCAAGGGCACGATCATGCGGCTGGGCGAGGGCGAGGTGATCGAAGACATCCAGGTCGTGTCCACCGGCTCGCTGGGGCTGGACATCGCCCTGGGCGTCGGCGGTCTGCCGCGGGGCCGCGTGATCGAGATCTATGGTCCGGAATCCTCGGGCAAGACCACGCTCACCCTGCAGGCCATCGCCGAAATGCAGAAGGTGGGCGGCCAGTGCGCCTTTGTTGACGCTGAACACGCGCTGGACATCCAGTACGCGCAGAAGCTCGGCGTCAACCTGCAGGACCTGCTGATTTCCCAGCCCGATACCGGCGAACAGGCGCTCGAAATCGTGGACTCGCTGGTGCGTTCCGGCGCGGTGGACCTGATCGTGGTCGACTCGGTGGCCGCGCTCACGCCCAAGGCCGAACTCGAAGGCGAGATGGGCGACAGCCTGCCCGGCCTGCAGGCCCGCCTGATGAGCCAGGCGCTGCGCAAGCTCACCGCGCACATCAAGAAGACCAACTGCATGGTCATCTTCATCAACCAGATCCGCATGAAGATCGGCGTCATGTTCGGCAGCCCCGAAACCACCACCGGCGGCAACGCGCTCAAGTTCTACGCTTCGGTGCGCCTGGACATCCGCCGCACCGGCACGATCAAGAAGGGCGAGGACTCGATCGGCAACGAGACCAAGGTCAAGGTGGTGAAGAACAAGGTGGCGTCCCCGTTCAAGACGGCCGAGTTCGACATCCTGTTCGGCGAGGGCATCAGCCGCGAAGGCGAAATCCTGGACCTGGGCGTGCTGCACAAGGTGATCGAAAAATCCGGCGCCTGGTACGCCTACAACGGCGAGAAGATTGGCCAGGGTCGCGACAACTCGCGCGAATTCCTGCGCGAGAACCCCGACCTGCGCGTCGAGATCGAGAACAAGGTGCGTACCGAACTCGGCGTGCCGCTCCTGCCCACCGACGAAGCCGCCGCTCCGGCCAAAGGCGGCAAGGCCGCCAAGGCGGAGAAAGCCGTCGCCGCCGAATAAGCGGCCCGGTGGATCACACGGCCCATTCGACAGACCGTGGCGAGCGACATGGGTTTTGATCAGCCGTCACTCAAGGGCCGCGCGTTGCGCTTGCTGGCCGGCCGCGAGCATTCGCGTGCCGAGCTGGAGCGCAAGCTCAAGGTCCACGAAACCGAGCCCGGTGAACTGGCCCGTGCGCTCGATGAATTGCAGGCGAAGGGTTTCATCGACGAGCAGCGCGTGGTGGCGTCGGTGCTGCACCGGCGTGCCAGCCGGCTGGGGGCGTCGCGCGTGAAGCACGAGCTGCAGGCCAAGGGCGTGAGTGCTGAAGCAGTCGCCATGGCGATGGTTGACTTGAAAGGCTCCGAGTTGGAGCGGGCCCGCGAGATCTGGCGCCGCAAGTTCGGTGAGCCGGCCGCCGATGCCGCCGGACAGGCCAAGCAGATGCGCTTTCTGGCCGCGCGCGGCTTCGGTGGGGATGTCATCCGAAAAGTGGTGGGCGGGCGCGACGAGGACTGAGTGGCTGGGAGCCTGGCGTTCGCATTACCATCCGGGGTATTCAAAAACACGCCTCGATGCGTGTCCCTGGAGACAAACCTTGGCTTTATTCAGGCGATTTTTTGGTGCTGAAGGGGCGGTGCAGGACAACCAGCTCCGGGTCGAGGCCGCGGGTGCCGCGCAGGGTCTGGACATTGAAGCTGCCGTGATGGCCCACCAGCAGTGGAAGCTGCACTTGCAGGCGCATCTGGTCGGCCACGCCGAGGCCGGACTGGACGTCGAAAAAATCTGCAGCGACGACCGCTGCGATCTGGGCCGCTGGATTCACCGTCAGGGCCGCGCCCGCCTGGGGACCTTTCCGGGATTCACCGCCTTGCTTTCGCACCACCGCATGTTCCACCACGTGGCGTGCAATGTGCTGGCGCTGGAGCGGGCGGGCAAACGGGGCGACGCCCGCCGCATGATGGCGGATCAGTTCGAGGCCTATTCGGACCGGGTGACGGAAGACCTGCGGTTGTTGCAGCAGGTGGTGAGCCAGTCCTGCGCTGAGCCACGCCGACCCAACTGACCGGACGGTCCACTCAAGTCTTCAGGCTTTCAGAGGCCGAGCATGAGCTGGAGGTTTTGCACCGCGGCGCCGCTGGCGCCTTTGCCCAGGTTGTCCAGGCGCGCGATGAGCACGGCCTGGCGGTGGGCTTCATTGGCAAATACCCGCAGTTCCAGCCGGTTGGTGTCGTTGAGGGCGGTGGCGTCGAGCTTGCCGATCTCAGGGGCTGGCTCCACGCTGACCCAGCCGCCGGCCGAGACGCTGTTCGCGTAATGGGCCACCAGCGCATCGTGCAGGTCGCTGGCTTTCGGAGCGCCGGGCAGGTCGTCGAGGTGCAGCGGCAGTTGCACCAGCATGCCTTGGCGGAAATTGCCCACCGCGGGGATGAAGATCGGCCGCCGGCTCATACCGGTGTAGCGAAGGATCTCAGGAATGTGCTTGTGCGCGAGACCCAGCGCATAGGCTTCGTGCAGCGGCGCCTCGCCGTTCTCATAGGCTTCGATCATGCTGCGCCCGCCACCCGAATAACCGCTCACTGAGGGCAGTGAAACGGGAAAGTTTTTGGGTAGCAGCCCTGCATCGACCAGAGGACGCAGCAAAGCGATGGCGCCGGTGGCGTAGCAGCCGGGGTTGGCCACGCGATCGGCTTTCATCACAGCCTCGCGCTGATCGACACAGAGTTCGGGGAAGCCATAGACCCAGCCGGGCGCACAGCGGTGCGCGGTGGAGGCGTCGATGATCCGGGGTTTCTGGCCCGCCAGGCCGTCAACCATGGCCACCGACTCGATGGCCGCGTCGTCGTGCAGGCACAGGATCACCAGATCGGCCTGCGACATCAGTTCGCGTTTGGCCTCGGGATCCTTGCGGCGTTCGGGGGCGATGCTCAGCAATTCGATAGCAGGCATCTGTTGCAGCCGCTCACGGATCTGTAGGCCGGTGGTGCCGGCTTCGCCGTCGATGAAGATCTTGGCCATGACGCTGGTTGCCTTGTCAGTTCTGGTTCAGAGATGCGTCAATATAATTATGCATTATGTGAACGCGATCGCACCCCCTTTGGTGCGTCGCAGCATGATACATTCCCCGGTTGCTGTGTCCAGTGCCTGCGTGCCGGCTGCATCCTTTTCGGCCGGATAAAGAAACCCCCCCTCCAGTCTGAGAGAGACCTCATGAAGATTCACGAGTACCAAGGCAAGGAAATCTTGCGTCAATTTGGTGTGCCGGTGCCCCGCGGCATTGCGGCGTTCACGGTGCAGGAGGCGGTGGAAGCCGCGCAGAAACTTGGCGGCCCGGTCTGGGTTGTCAAGGCACAGATCCATGCCGGTGGCCGCGGCAAGGGCGGTGGCGTCAAGGTCGCCAAGACCATTGAAGACGTTAAGCGCATCGCCGGCGAGATCTTGGGCATGCAGCTCAAGACCCACCAGACCGGCCCCGAAGGCCAGAAGGTCCGCCGCCTGTACATCGAAGACGGTGCCGACATCAAGAACGAGCTGTACGTGTCGCTGGTGACCGACCGCGCGACCCAGAAGGTGGCGCTGATCGCTTCGAGCGAAGGCGGCATGGACATCGAAGAAGTGGCCCACTCCACGCCCGAGAAGATCATCACCGAGATGATCGACCCGCTGACCGGCATCACCGCCGACCAGTCGCGCAAGGTCGCGGCCGCCATCGGCCTGACCGGCGCCTCCGTGGATCAGGCTGTGGACATCTTCGCCAAGATCTACAAGTGCTACATGGACACCGACGCGTCCCTGGTGGAAATCAACCCGCTGAACTGCGACTCCAAGGGCAACCTGATGGCGCTGGACGCGAAGTTCAACTTCGACGCCAACGCGCTGTTCCGCCACCCCGAGATCGTGGCCTACCGCGATCTGGACGAAGAAGATCCGGCCGAAATCGAAGCCTCGAAATTTGACCTGGCCTACATCAGCCTCGACGGCAACATCGGCTGCCTGGTGAACGGCGCCGGCTTGGCCATGGCCACCATGGACACCATCAAGCTGTTCGGTGGTGAGCCGGCCAACTTCCTGGACGTGGGCGGCGGCGCCACCGCCGAGAAGGTCACCGAAGCCTTCAAGATCATGCTCAAGAACACCAAGGTCAAGGGCATCCTGGTCAACATCTTCGGCGGCATCATGAAGTGCGACACCATCGCCACCGGCGTGATCACCGCTTGCAAGGCGACCAACCTCAGCGTGCCGCTGGTGGTGCGCATGAAGGGCACCAACGAAGAGCTGGGCAAGAAGCTGCTGGCCGAGTCTGGCCTGCCGATCATCGCGGCCGACACCATGGCCGAAGCGGCGACCAAGATCGTCGCTGCCGTCAAATAAGCCCGGAGAAGAAACACCATGTCGATCTACATCAACAAAGACACCAAGGTCATCACCCAGGGCATCACGGGCAAGACCGGTCAGTTCCACACCGAGAAGTGCCAGGAATACGCGAACGGCAAGAACTGCTTCGTGGCCGGCGTGAACCCGAAGAAGGCCGGCGAGTCGATCTTCAACATCCCGATCTACGCTTCCGTCAAGGAAGCCGCTGCACAGACCGGCGCCACCGTGTCGGTGATCTACGTGCCGCCGGCCGGCGCTGCGGCCGCGATCTGGGAAGCGGTCGAAGCCGACCTGGACCTGGCCGTCTGCATCACCGAAGGCATCCCGGTCAAGGACATGCTGGAAGTGCGCAACCGCATGAAGGCCAAGGAAGCCGCCGGCGGCAAGAAGACCCTGCTGCTGGGCCCCAACTGCCCCGGCTTGATCACGCCGGAAGAAATCAAGATCGGCATCATGCCCGGTCACATCCATCGCAAGGGCCGCATCGGTGTGGTCTCGCGTTCGGGCACGCTGACCTATGAAGCCGTGGCCATGCTGACCGAAGTCGGCCTGGGCCAGTCCAGTGCCGTGGGCATCGGTGGCGACCCGATCAACGGCCTGAAGCACATCGACGTGATGCGCGCCTTCAACGACGATCCAGACACCGACGCCGTGATCATGATCGGCGAGATCGGTGGTCCGGATGAAGCCGAAGCCGCCATGTGGTGCAAGGCGAACATGAAGAAGCCCATCGTCGGCTTCATCGCTGGCGTGACCGCGCCTCCCGGCAAGCGCATGGGCCACGCCGGTGCGCTGATCTCCGGTGGTGCCGACACGGCCGATGCCAAGCTCGCCATCATGGAAGAGTCGGGCTTCATCATCACGCGCAATCCGTCCGAACTGGGCAAGCTGCTCAAGGCACAGCTCTGAAGCGGCCCCAGGGCTGACGTGACAAAGGCAACGCTTGCGTTGCCTTTTTTCTTGGTGGCCCCTCAAATGCCCCTTGGGGTCACCCCCTGATGCTTGATGCGGCACAGCAGTTGCAACAGAATGCAACATCCGTGCGCCCGGCGATCCTGCCGGCATCGTGAGAGACCTCCAGCCGTTGCCTCAGCCTTGTCGACCGCAACGGTCTCCTCAGACCAACAAGGTCGGAAATTGCCCAGCTCCCCGAAACGCCGCCAAGCCATGCCACCGAACGCCCGCCGCCGGGGCTGGCGCTCGGACGCGCTGCTGGGCCTGGCGGTGGTGGTGGGCGTGCTGGCCCTGCACGCGGCCACCGATGTGTTCAGCGGGCTGGAGCGTCGCTTCTACGACTTCGCCAGCAGCCACAACGCGCGCGCGCCCAGCGACCGCATCGCCATCATCGCCATCGACGACCAGAGCATCGCCAACATCGGCCGCTGGCCCTGGCCGCGCGAGGTGCATGCGCAGCTGATCGACCAGCTCAAGGCCGCGGGCGCCAAGACGGTGGCGCACACCGCGCTGTTTTTTGAACCCCAGACCGCCCCCGGCCTGGACAGCCTGCGTGCCTTGCGTGGGCAGATCGAGGGCGGTACGCTGCCCGATCTCGGACCGCTGTCGCGTGACAGCCTGGTCCGCACCATCAACGACGCGGAACAAAAGCTCGATTCCGATGGCCGACTGGTGGCCAGCATGGCGCGCGCGGGCAACGTCATCGTGCCCTCGTTGTTTGACGGTGAACCCCTGGGCAGGCCGGACCAACCGCTGCCGGCTTTCGCGCAGAAGAGCGCGCTGGTCGATGCCACCGGTTTTGGCTATCCTGCTGCACAGTCGCAGCAGCCCATCGCTGCCATCGGCGAAGCGGCGGCGGCCGTGGCCCACCTCAATCAGATGCAGGACCACGACGGTTCGATCCGGCAGGAGCTGCTGCTGGTGAATTTCGACGGTCAAGCCGTTCCCAGCATGGGGCTGGCGGTGGCGGCGCACAGCCTCAACCTGGGTCCGCAGGATCTGCGCCTGTTGCCCGGTGAAGGGTTGCAGCTCGGCCGCCAGCGCATAGCGACCGATGAACTGGCGCGCGTGCTGCCGCAGTTCTATCCGGACCGCGATAGCCGCCCCGCGTTTGCGGTGGACAGCTTTTACGACGTGGTCTCGGGCAAGATCCCGGCCACCAAGTACGCTGGCAAGATCGTGATCGTGGGCGCCACCGCGGCAGGGATCGGCAACGTGTTCAACACCCCGGTAGCGGTGGCCATGTCGCCCGCTGTGATCGTGGCCCACATCAGTTCCAGCATTCTGCAGGGCCACTTCATTGCCCAGCCGGTGTGGGGCGGCATCGCCGTGGCCGCCCTGGTGCTGGCGGCGGTGGTCTATCTGCTGTTTGTGCTGCCGCGGCTGACGGCCGCCCGGGGGGCGTGGGTGTCGGGTGCGCTGTTCGTGGCCCTGCTGGGCGCCGAATATGGGCTGTTGGCATCGTCGGCCCTGTGGCTGCAACTGGTGTTCCCCGCGGCGCTGTTGCTGATCGGTCACCTGGCCCTGGTCACGCGCCGCTTCGGCGTGACCGAAGCGCGCAAGCTGAAAACCGATGCCGAATCCGCCGAAACCAACCGCATGATGGGTCTGGCCCTGCAAGGGCAGGGCCAGCTCGACATGGCCTTTGACCGTCTGAAGCGCGTGCCTCACAGCGAGGCGCTGATGGACAACCTCAAGCAGCTGGCGCTGGACTTCGAGCGCAAGCGCCAGTTCAACAAGGCGCAGTCGGTGTACGAACACATGACCCAGCTGGACCGCTCCGACGTCGATGTTCAGACGCGTCTGACGCGGGCGAAGAACCTTTCGGAGACGGTGATGCTGGGTGCCTCGGCGTCGCATCCAGGAGGCACCCTGCTGCTCAGCGGCAACGGGGTGGAGAAACCGATGCTCGGGCGCTACAGCGTCGAAAAGGAGCTGGGCAAGGGCGCGATGGGCGTGGTGTACCAGGGGCGTGATCCCAAGATCGGTCGTGTGGTCGCGATCAAGACCCTGGCCCTGAGCAGTGAGTTCGAAGGCGAGGAACTCAAGGACGCCCGTGCGCGTTTCTTTCGCGAGGCTGAAACCGCCGGGCGTTTGCAGCACCCGAACATCGTCACCATCTTTGATGCCGGTGAAGAGCACGATCTGGCCTACATCGCCATGGAATTCCTGCCAGGGCGGGATCTGGTGGAGCACTCCCGGCCGGGCCACCTGCTGCCCGTGGCCACGGTGCTGGGCATCGGCGAGCGGGTGGCCCTGGCGCTGGACTATGCGCACCGGCAAAACGTGGTGCACCGCGACATCAAGCCCGCCAACATCATGTATGCGCCAGATGCCGACGCCGTGAAAGTCACCGACTTCGGCATCGCGCGCATCACCGATTCGAGCCGCACCAAAACCGGCATGGTGCTGGGCACCCCCAGTTTCATGTCGCCTGAACAACTGGCCGGGCAGCACATCGACGGCCGCTCCGACCTCTATTCGCTGGGCGTGATGCTGTTCCAGTTGCTCACCGGCGTGCTGCCGTTCCGGGCCGACTCCATGGCCGCGCTGATGTTCCAGATCGCCAACCAGAGCCCGCCGGACGTGCGGACCTTGCGACCCGAACTGCCGGCAGGCATTGCAGACGTGCTCACCCGAAGTCTGTCCAAGTTGCCCGCGCAGCGCTACCAGACCGGGGCCGAACTGGCGGCCGAGCTGAAGCGGTTGCAGGCGCTGGCAGGTACCCTGGCCGGTACCGAACTTTCCATGCGCGACAATGGCAGCAGCCAGCCCGCCCACTTTGAAACCACACAAATCGATCCCCGCCGTCCTTGAACCCACGGACGCCGCCCCCGATGTCGCGGAATATGTGACAAAAGTGGACATCCAGAACGATCACGGGTCATATATACAGTTATAAATCCGCTCAACATGAACTTTGAGTACGCCGCCCTCACGGACCCTGGCCTGGTCCGTGACAACAACGAAGACACGGTCGCCCTGGATGTTGAAAACCATCTGGTGGTGCTGGCCGATGGCATGGGCGGCTACAACGCGGGCGAAGTGGCCAGCGCCATGGCCACCACCTTCATCAAGGAAGAGCTGGGCCGCTGGCTGGTCGAGGGCGGGCACGAGGCCAACGCCCGCGAACTCAAGCGGGCGATGGAGATCTGCATCGACAACGCCAACCGCTCAATCTTCAACGCCGCCAACTCCAACCCGATGTACGCGGGCATGGGCACCACCATGGTCATGGGGGTGTTCATGGGAACGCGAACCATGATCGGCCATGTGGGCGACTCGCGTTGCTACCGACTGCGGGGCACCACCCTGCAACAGATCACGCGCGACCATTCGCTGCTGCAGGAGCAGATCGACGCCGGCCTGATCTCCCAGGAACAGGCCCAGTACGCCACCCACAAGAACCTCGTCACCCGGGCCCTGGGGGTCGAAGACACGGTGTTGCTGGAAGTCAACGAATACCGCGTTGAAGACGGTGACCTGTACCTCTTTTGCTCCGACGGTCTGAGCGACATGGTGCCCGATCAACAGCTTGCCGCGATACTGATGGCGACAGGCGATCTGCAAGAAAAATGTCGCGCCCTGGTAGATGCTGCCAATGGGAGCGGGGGCCGGGATAATATTTCGGTGATACTGACGCTTGCTCGCGCCAAGCAGGCCCGCAGGGGGTTGTTGTCGCGTATGCTTGGCAACAGTAGTTCTTAAGAATTATTTCATCAGGTTCCACAGGAGTCGGCCATGCCGAAAATGATCGTTTCCATCGATGGTGTCGTCATCAAGGAAGTGCAGCTCACCAAAGACCGCACCACGCTCGGTCGTCGCCCTTACAACGACATCGTGATCGACAACCTGGCGGTGAGCGGAGAACATGCGGTCATGCAGATGTCCGGCGCCGAGGTGTTTCTGGAAGACCTCAACAGCACCAACGGCACCTATGTGAATGGCAAGGCCATCAAGAAGCAGCAGTTGCAAAACGGTGACACGGTCGAAATCGGCAAGTACAAGATCAAGTTTGTGCACGACGGCGCACCCGACAGCTTTGAAAAAACCATGGTCATCAACTCCGGTGCCGTGGTGGGTGCCGCCACCGAGGCTTCCGGCTCGGTGGGCAATGCCGCGATCCGCGTGATGTCGGGTGCCGCAGCGGGCCGAGAGGTGCCGCTGGTCAAGGTGGTCACCACCATCGGCAAACCGGGTGTGGCGGTGGCCGCGATCACGCGCCGTCCGCATGGCTATGTGGTGGCGCTCGTCGAAGGCGCCATCAAGCCCACCGTGAATGGTAGCGCCATCGGCACCGACGCGGTCAACCTGCGCAACGGTGACCTGATCGAGCTCGCGGGCACACAAATGCAGTTCGTCCAGGCCTGAGCCCCAACGGCCAGCAGCCCGATGCGCAGGCCATGAACGGCCTGCGCCCCCCACTTTTGGCGTCCACCATGCAGGCCCTGAGCAAACACGGCCCGCGCATCGCCGTCACCTTGCTGCCCTTGCTGCTGGCCGTGCTGCACGCGGTGGGTGTGCTGCCCATGGGTGTACTGCAGCGGCTGGACGACATCATCTACGACACCCGTCTGCGGGCCACCATGCCCGCTACGCGCGACGAACGCGTGGTGATCGTCGACATCGATGAAAAGAGCCTGGCCGAGGTCGGGCGTTGGCCCTGGGCACGACACGATGTGGCCCGGCTGGTGGACACCCTGTTCGAAGACCAGCGCATCGCCCTGCTCGGTTTTGACACCGTGTTTGCCGAAGCCGACAACAGTTCGGGCCTGCGCCAGCTGAAGCAACTGGCCAGCGGTGCGCTCGCCGACCAGCCTGGTTTTGCCGAGCGAATCCGGCAACTCGAACCCGAACTCGACCGCGATGCCTTGCTGGCCCAGGCCCTCAGGGACCGTCCGGTGGTGCTGGGCTACTACTTCACCAGCGACCGTGACGGTCGCACCAGTGGCGTTCTCCCTGCGCCAGTGATGGACGCCGAAGCGCTGGGCGGCCGCCCCATTCTGGCCACACACTGGGACGGCTTCGGCGCCAACATCGCACCCCTCGCCGCGGCGGCGCCCAGGGCCGGCTTCTTCAACGCCGTCACCAGTCCGGACGGCGTGGTGCGTTCGCTCCCCTTGCTGGCCGAGCACGGTGGCCGCTATTACGAGTCGCTGTCGCTGGCCATGTTTCGCATGATCGTCGGCTCGCCGGGTGTCGAGCCGGGTTTCCCCCCCGAGCGGGTCGTTGGCCGTCAATACCAGGCGCTTGAAAGCGTGCGGCTGCGCCAGGGTGCGTCCACGCTGGCCATCCCGGTGGACGACCGGGTGGCCACGCTGGTGCCGTTCCGTGGTCCGGGCGGCCCCCAGGGCGGGTCGTTCACCTACCTCAGCGCCGCCGACGTGCTCGCCGGGCGCTTGGCGCCCGGCCTGCTGGCCAACAAGATCGTGCTCATCGGCACCACCGCACCCGGGCTGCTGGACCTGCGGGTCACGCCGGTGGGCCAGACCTACCCCGGCGTCGAAACCCATGCCAACCTCATCGCCGGCCTGCTGGACGGTCAGCTGCTCGTCAAGCCGGACTACGCGCTCGGC
>Ga0209262_10000683_pt1 | contig 14618 bp, 11 predicted proteins | sample Lowcelwee11metaG_FD_187171 | JGI IMG/M metagenome (GOLD analysis project Ga0209262, IMG submission 187171) | Freshwater pond sediment microbial communities from the University of Edinburgh, under environmental carbon perturbations - Low... | ecosystem: Environmental > Aquatic > Freshwater >...
CGGGCATGTGCTCCTCGACTGAATCCATCAACCGATCGCACTCGTTGCGGCGGCAGGTTCGCAGCGTCCCGCCCTCGTTCACGAACGAAAAGCCGTGGCTTCCGCCGCTGTTGTCCCGGCTCGGGCCGCCACTGAAGGGCGCCCGGACGACGCCTGCCCGGGTCGCGCGCAGGCGCCAGAGCATCGTCCGGTCCTCGTCGACCGCGAGCGCGATCGGCCACTCGGCGGGGCCCTCGACCAGCACGAAGCCGTCCGGCTCGACCCATCCGAACGCCCGGGCCGGCAGGTCGCCGTCGTTGCTGTACTCGATGCGCAGGATGAAGTCCGCGCCCTCGAGCTTGTAAAACAATCGCTGACTCCACACGGTCGCCCCCTCGCTGAACCCCGTGCCGGCGGGGAACCAACCCTCCGCGTCCGCCACCGGCCCGCCGCGCGCCCCCGTCGACGCGGGCACGAGCCGCGCCGGATCGACCTCCCGACCGGCGATGCCCAGGCCCGGGCTCGGCGTGCTCGTCGGCGTGCTCGTCGGCGCCTTCGCCCGCTGCACGACCTCCGGCGCGGCCTCGGCCGGCGGCCCGGCGCAGGCCCGCGTGCCGAGGCTCAGGCCCAGACCGGCCGTGGCCAGGGCGCACAGCGCCAGCGGGGTCGTGAAGGCCGCGCTGCCGCTGCGCCGAAACAGCGACGTCGGCCCGGCCAGCAGCGCCCCCAGCCACGAGCGCCCCGGCCCGTGCTGCTTCGCCGCGGCCGCCTCGAACGCCTGTTTGGCGGTGCGCAATCGGGCGTACACGGTGCTCAGGTTGACGTCGAGCTCGGCCGCGATCTCGGTGCCGCGCAGCCCCTCGATCTCCGACAATACGAACACCGCCCAGCGATCGGCGTCGAGGCCCGCGAGGAAGCGCCGCAGCACCACGAGCCCCTCCTGCCGGGCCGCCGCGTGCTCCGGGTCGACCGTCGAGGACGACAGGCGCTCCTCGTCCATGACCAGCGGCGCGCGCCGCTCGTGCTCGCGGTGGCGCCTGGCGACCTTGCGGGCCACCCCGGCCATCCACTGGCGCAGCGAGAACCGGCTGTCATAGTCGCCGATGCGGCGCACCAGCACCTCGTAGACGTCCTGCACCGCATCATCGAGCTGCGCCTCGGCGACGCCGAGCCCGCGCAAGCGGACGCGCAGGTAGGTGTGGTGAAACGCGAGGTCCTCGGCGGGCGCGGCGGGGAGCGGGCTGGGCTGGTTCATGACGTGTCCTCGACCCCTCTTGCGCGCTGGCCCTCGAGATCGTAACCCGACCGACGGCTCCAAAGTCACATCGTTACGGGCTGCGGTAGCATGGGCAGGCCCGCACGCGCAAGTCGCGCGAACCATGGCGATCTCTGCTGGCAGCGCGCGCGGTGCCGCGTTTTTCGGATTGCGCGAATCACGGACTGCTTACATAGAGGAGCGTCCGCGAGGACGCGCGCTGCCGCCCGACATGGCGCCTCGCCCGCGTGCCCGCAGATCGGAGCTCCCATGACCAGGCGAAGCGTCTCAATCCTCGGTGTGGCACCGATACTCGTGATTTGTGCCGCATGCGCATCTTTTCCGCCGCCCACCAATGACGTGGCCAATGCGCTCGCGTCGATACGTGGCGCGGAGGAGCTCGGTGCCGTCCAGGTGCCCCAGGCCGCGCTGCAGCTGCAGCTCGCCGACGAGGCGCTCAAACAGGCCAGGCGCTTGATGACCGACGGCCAGAACGAGCGCGCCCACTACAAGGCCGTGCGCGCCGCCAACGACGCCGAGCTGGCGATCGCCCTGACCCGCGAGGCGCACGCGACGAAGCTGGCCGAGGAGGCCAAGCAGCAGCTCGAGGCCAGCAAGACCCCGGAGGTGAAGCCGTGACCCGCAGCAAGCCCATCCTCGTCGGTGCCTTCCTCAGCCTGCTCGTCGCCTGCTCCCACGCGGCCCCGCGCGAACTGGTCGCCGCCCGCAGCGCCTACGAGCAGGCCGCCAATGGCCCGGCGCGGGACTTCACCCCGGCCGAGCTTCACGTCGCCAAGGAGGAGTTGCTGCGCGCCGACAAGATGTTCAAGGACAAGGGCGACGTCGAGATCGTGCGCGACCAGGCCTACATCGCCCAGCGCAAGGCGGAGCTCGCCGAGACGCTCGCCCGCCTCGCCATGTTGAAGAAAGCCATCACCGCCGCCAAGCAGCAGGAGGAGCAGCAGGAGGAGCAAGCGGCCGCCGGCACCCGGGCCGAGCTCGAGACGACCCAGGCCGCGCTGTCCGCCGAGCGTCAGCGCCGCGAGCAGGCCGAGCAGCGCGCCGCGAAGCTCGCCGCCGACCTGACCCAGCTGGCCGCCGTCAAGCAGGACCCGCGCGGCACGATCATCACCCTGAGCGGCAGCGTCCTGTTCGCCAGCAACAAGTACGCGCTGCTGCCGGCGGCGCGGGAGCGGCTGAACCAGGTGGCCACGGCCCTGCTCGGGGGCGACCCGAGTTCGACCTTCGTGGTCGAGGGCCACACCGATTCGCGGGGCACGCCGGGCGTCAATCAGGAGCTGTCGCGCAATCGTGCCAACGCCGTCCGCGACTACCTGATCGAGCGTGGCGTGCCCGCCGAGCGCATCACCGCCGAGGGCCACGGCCCGGACGTTCCGGTCGCCGACAACAATACCGCCGAGGGCCGCGCCAACAATCGCCGCGTCGAGATCGTCGTCAAGCCCGCCCCCGCCTGAGCCCCGCTCCGCGGGTCGCAGCCTCAGCGCGGGGAGGCGGTCGTGCCGAGACGGGCACGCAGGCGCAGGCCCACGGCGAACCACGGGCCCGCCGCCCCGTGTGGTCATAAATTCGCCGCGCCAGGGGCACCGCACGAACCATCATCACGGTCGCCGCGCCGCCGCCGGGGCCCAGGCGACCCACCCGGGCAGGCGGCCCGCAATGAGAGACCTTTCGCTCGCGGCCCGGCCCGCATCGAGGGACCCTTCGATCGTGACCCCGCCTGCATCCTGCGCGGACTTCATCGCCGAGATGCGCGAGTCCGTCGTCTCGCGTCCCGCGATGTTCAACATCGCAATCGCGTCGGCGCGCAATGACCCCTCGCCTGCGGCGGGTCGAGTGCGCGCGCCTCGGCGAGGCGAACAGGATGCGGACTCACGAAGTGGAGCCATCGGGATACACTCGCGGCATGGATGTCTTCCGGTCGCTGGGCATGGTCGTCGTCTTCGGCGCTGCTGTCGGCTGCTCGCAGGGTGACGCACCGGCCTCGCAGACAGCGCCGGCCGCGGCGGCGAAGAAGGAGGTGAAGCCGGCCCCGGACGCGCCGAAGCAGGAGGCGACGCCGGTCGCCGCGACGCCGGCGGAGGCTTGCACCGAGCCGGTCGCCGCCGAGGCGATCTCGTCGGTCGTGCGGACCTGGGAGCTGGTCGGGACCTCGAGCGAGCGGGTGTCCCTCGGCGGCGTCGGTGAGGTCGTGTTCGTGGCCGCGGGTCCGCACCTGTTCGACGCGGCCGCGGGCGAGGCGCTGGTCGCCTCGTCGCGCCTTGCGCTCGGGCTGCCGCGCAACAAGCCGGTGGTCTCGGTGTTCGGCAAGTGGCCGGACGACGCGTGGCTGGTCACCACGAAGGGCGGGAAAGAGTTCGACCTGTGGCGCTGGCAGTCCGAGCGGTGGACCAGGCAGAACAAGAAGCCCGTGCTCGGCGAGGGCGCGCCGGAGCTGTACAAGTGGACCGAGGGGCGAGTGATCGGGCTCAACTGCAGCGCCCGTCCGTGGCTGTCCTTCGAGTCATTCGGCGCGGAGGGCCCGCTGCCGCCGAGGGTGGCGCGAGTGAGCAACTCGAGCCTGTGTCCGGAGCGGTTCTTCGCGCTGCCGGAGGGCGACGTGTACGCGCTCGACGATCTGTCCCGCGCGAATCACCTGATGATCCACTGGTGTCCGTCCTGCGGAGATCCTGCGGTCGAGGAGATCCTGCCGCTGCGGCTGTGCGGCGCGCCGCCGACCGTCTCGATGGGCGACATTCAAGTCCCGGTCGCGCCGCGGGAGCCGATCCTCTCCCTGCACGCGCGCAGCCGCGGCCCGTCCGGCGAGCTGGCGTTCAGCGGGGCGTTCCTGGCGCGTCGGGTCGACGGGGCCTGGGTGGGCGAGGCGGTGCCCGGCGGCACCAGCGTCGACACGATGGCGGTCGGCACCGACGGGGCGATCTGGCTGGCGACCGATATCTTGCTGCGCCGCGATCCCAAAGGAAAATGGGAGCGGCACGGCTTGCCGCCGGAGGTCACCGGCCACATCGCGCAGCTCGCGGTGGTGAGCGAGGACGAGGTCTGGCTCGTCGTCGAGGGGCCGGCGGATCCCAAGTCCCCGACGTGGTCCGTGTACCGGACCGGGAGCGCGCAGAAGGGCGTGACCTTCTGGCTCGATCGCTAGACGCCGCCCGACCCGATGGGCTGCGCCACAGGGGCGCTCGCAGGACGGCTCTCGTCTCCGCGTTCATGCGCTCGACCGGCACGGTGCCACAGCAGGCGCGCGCGCTCGGCCAGCCAGCGCGCCTCCTCGTCGATCTCCAGGTCGGCGAACACCTGCAGCAGCGCCGCGTCGCGGGCCCGCGGGTCGAGCCCGGTGACGAGGTGCAGCTTGCGCAGACACAGCGGGCACAGCCGCAGCGGGGTCGCGTCGAGCTCCTCGAGGTCGGCGATCCCGTTCATCGCGCAGCGAAACGCCTGACAGTGGCCGAGCCCGAACATATGCCCGACCTCGTGGACCGCGACCCGCAGCCCGCGCCGCAGCAGCGCGCCCGCGGCGTCCTCCGGCGCGAGCGCCGGGGTGCCGGGCTGGATGCCGGCGGGGGTGCCGGGATCGAGGCGAGAGAAGCCGGCGACGCCGAGGCGATTGTGCAGGGTCGACCATCCATATGCATAGTCCTGCTCGCTCCACACGAACAGGTCGACGTTCACCAGCGCGAGCATACTGTGCGCGCTGTCCGGCAGCCGGGCGACCGCGCGGTCCAGCAGCGCCCGGGCGTCGTACTGCGAGCGCCCGTCCTTGACCCGCCGCGGCAGCCGGCCCGCCGGGAACGGCTCGACCGGCAGGAGCTCCACCGGCGTGGCGAAGAACGCGGCCAGCACCGCCGCGATCGCCGACAGCTCCGGTGTCCGCACCATGCTCACGAACATGCCGTCGGCGACCACCTCGAACGGGAAGCGCCCCAGCGGCAGCAGGGCGATGCGGTCGCGCGGGGCGACGCGTAGGTTCGGGCCGTCGGCACGAAACTGGGCGACCGACTGCGGCGCCTCCGGTCGCAGGTTTCGCCACGCGTGCGGCTTCGGGGGCGGCAACAGCACATATCCGCGCGCGTCGCTGAACGCGACCCGCACCGCGGGATCGACGTCCTCGAGCCCCCCGAGCCCGGCTTTCCACGGGGGCGGCGATCGGACCAGCACAGGGGCCATCGCCACGGCCGCCGGCGACGGCGCCCCGACCGACGCACACCCGCCCAGCGGCAGGCATGACAACCCGGCGAGCATCCGACGGCGAGAGAGCGGCATCGCGGAAGTGACAACGACGCCAGGCCGCCTGCGATCTGCGTCCGCCCCCGAGACCGAGGACCCACCGGAGAACGCGGCCCGTATCGACGCACCGCCCCGCAGCTTCGAGGGCGCGGGCGTCAGCCTCGCGCTCACCCACCGCTTCTGCGCGCTGCTCGGCGGCCGCGTCGAGGTCGAGAGCGAAGCCGGCGCGGGCAGCCGCTTCACCCTGCACCTGCCCGCGACGCCGCCCTGAGCCCCGTCACTCCTTGCGCACGACGCCCTTGTCGTCGACCACGAAGGTCAGCTCCTCGCGCAGCAGCGGCAGGCTGTCGTGCGAGCGCGACAGCATCACCGTCGCCGAGGCGGTGTCGACCCCATCGTGGAAGGACAGCAACATGCGCAGGGTCTGCGGCTGGCGCGGCGGCACGAAGCCCTCCCAGCGGAGGTCGCCCGCCTCGAGGTTGAAGAAGCGGACGTAGGCCTCGGCGACCAGCTTGCTGGTCTCCACGAGGCCGATCACGTTCATCCTGAGGACCAGCTCGACCTGGCGCGGCCCCTTCGGCTCGTAGGTCAGCGCATAAGCGAGCTGGGACCTGTCCTCCTGGACCGTGTCGCTGCGCAGCGTGATCGGTGCGCTCTGCGGCTGGTGAGCGCAGGCCATCAGGGTGACGAGCAGGACGGGCGCGAGGCGACGCATCCTTCGCACCTACCACAGGTCGGCGGCCCTGCCGAGGCAGGCCCGGGCCGTCACCTGCTTCCTGGACCACGGGGAGCCGCGGCATGTGGACCCCCGGGGCGAAAATGCGCTACAGTGCGGACGTGAGCACCCGCAACACCCTGGCGCTCGTGCTGGTCACCGCCTGCCAGGCCCCGCCCGTGGGCCACACTGGCTTCGGTTCGGCGCCGGACATCACGACCGCGCCCGCGGTGTCGACCGGCGGGAGCTCGGGGAGCTCGGGGACGAGCACGGGCGAGGACAGCGGCTCGGGCGGGGGGAGTGCGGACTCGACATCCGGTCCTATCGGGGACCTCGGGGATATGCCCGACTTCGGCAACGACTCGCCGGCCGGGTGTAAGGGGAAGATCGACTTCCTCTTTGTCATCTCGCGCGCGGCTAACATGCAGTATCGTCAGGAACAGCTCGCGGCCGCGTTTCCTCAGTTCATTGATACCATTCAGTCGAAGTTCGCCGACTTCGACTACCACATCATGGTCGTGGACGGCGACGGCGAGGATAACAACGACGGCACGGGGTGGGGCAACATGGCGTGCAACGACGTCTGCCCAAACCTCGCCTGCAAGGTCGGCGAGCCCTGTTGCGGGTGGTACCACCAGGACGCGAAAGGCACGCCGTGCTGTCCCGCGCCCGACTACCCGTGCCAGGACTTCGACCTCGTGACCGCGTGCGACTGGGCCTGGGGGGCGGGCACCGTGTTCCCCGCTGGGGTCAGCGGCGAGGCCAACAAGCCGTGCCCGATCGACAGCGGCCGCCGTTATCTCGTGAAGGGACAGAGCAACCTCGAGGAGACCTTTGAGTGCATCGCTACGGTCGGAGCCAGCGGCTACGACTTCCTGGGCCAGGCGCTCACGGCGGCCATGCAGTCCAACATCAACGACCCGGGTGGCTGCAACAACGGGTTTCTGCGCAAGGACGCGCTGTTGATGGTGACGTTCATCTCCATCAACCCGGACGAGGTGTCGAACTCCAAGGGCACGCCGGCCGAGTGGGCCCAAGCCGTGATCGACGCCAAGCGTGGCGACGACAAATCGGTCGTGATGCTCAATATCGGTGGTATCGCCGATTGCAAACCTTACGACCGTATTTGCCAGTTGGTTCAGATGTTCCCATACCATCACCTCACCAACAGCCTAGCCGCCGATTACGGGCCGGCGTTCGTCGAGGCCGCGAGCCTCGTCGACACCGCGTGCGCCGGCTTCACCCCGCCGCCCGGGTGAAGGCCGGACGCTCAGCTGCCGATACGGGCGAACGCGGCCTGGTCGGCGCCGCCGGTGCCCCCCGCGTAGACCTCGCCGTAGGGCCCGACCGCCACCGCGAGCGCCATCTGCGGCCCTTTCTTGTCGTTCGGGATGAAGGTCCAAGGCGGCAAGGCGACGCCAGGGATCACCGCCTGGACCTTGAACACGACCGTTTGGTTGTCCTGCCCGCCCATGGCGACGACGGCGTAGCCGGCGGGGCTCCACGCGATGCCGTGTGGGCCGAACGAGGCCGAGCCGAGTGGGCCGAGCGAGTTGTGCGTGACGAGCTTGCCGCCGGGCGCATGGACCCGGACCTCGCCGACCGGTTCGCAGGCATCGAAGCAGTTGGAGCCGGCGAGGACGTAGCGGCCCTGATCGTCGAGGTCGAGCGCGAGCGCCCGGGTCTGGACGCCCTGGTCGAGCCCGGCCACGGTCCACGTCGCATCGTCCGCGACGGCAGCGAGGTCGGACTCGATAATCGTGAGGCGGTCGCGCATGGGTAAGTTCTCGCCGTCGTGCTTGCCGTTGGCCGCGCCGACAAGCACGAGCGTGTCGCCCGCGAAAGCGCAGTCGCGCGCGTTTTCCGCGAACGTGTGCGGAAGCGCGCCCGGGGGCACGTAGTCGAACACCCGCGGCTCCGGCAGCTCGCCCGGGCGCAGCAGCACCGCGAGCGCGTCGAGTTTGTCCTTCACCACCGCCCGTGCGCCGCAGACCGCGACGACGTCGGGCCGGGCCGCCAGCGCGAGCGCTGTGTCGCCCACCGCACCGATGCCGATGTTTTTCAGGCCCTTGCCCCACGTGGAGATCTCCCCGGCCCACCACACCGTGTCGTCCCCGTTCTTGCGCTCTACGAGGACATCCAGGCGGCCGGTGTTGCGATCGATCTTCAGGTCGATCGCGCGGCAGTACGCCGACCCCAGCAGGGGGACGAAATCCATCGCCTTCTCCTGAATCCCCTGCTTGTTGCGCAGGCGCAGGTAGCAGCGCGGCGCGCCCATGTCTTGGAAGGTGCCGAGCTCGACGGGCCGCCCGTCCGGGAGCACGGCGATGGCCGCCACGTGGCCCTCGGGTCCGTCGGGCTTCCAGTTGGTCTGGCTGCCGGGCTTCGGCAGGGCGATCACGTAGTCGGCGTTCACGGACTCGCCCACCAGCATCTCGCGCCAGGGCGTCAGAATGGCCGTGTGCTTGTCATTGTCGAGGCCTGTGAATGCCTGTATATAACCGCGGAATTGACCCGGGCGGATCGGGGTCAGCTCGATGAGCGCGCCGTCGTCGAGGAGCATCGATACGCCCTCGGTGTTCACGGCCGTGACCTCGACGCTCAGCAGGCCGTTGTCGTCGATGTAGTCAGGGATGACGACGCCGTCGACGATCTGCGGCGGCAGCACGGGCTCGTCGGTGGTGCCGCCGGGCTCGTCGCCGGTCTCCTCCGCGGGGGCCGTGGAGCCGGCGTCAGGGTCGTCGCCCGTGACCGTCTGCACGCCGTCGCTCGTCGTGGGCGTCCAGTCGCCGCTGGTGGCGGCGGAGCCGGTGGTGTCACATGCGTTCGCCTCCTCGCAGGTCACGAGCTCCGGCGGCAGCGGCGGGCAGCCGAGGACGAGGGCGAGGGGCAAGGAGGCTAAGCTCAAACAGGTGCGGGGGGCCATGGGGACTCCAGGAGATTCAGTCAGAGACGCGCATGGAACACAACCCCCCGGGGGGCCGGAACGAGCGCGGTCCGCGGACCCCGACACCCAAGTCGTCGAGCTCGAATCACGGCAAATGCCGGACCCGCGTCGCGGGCCCGGCATCGCCGAATCATCGCAGGGGCCGCTCAGGCCGTCTTCTCGAACACGACGACGCGGTAGGTGTCGGTCTCTTTGACCATGTTGCGGTACAGGTTCGTGCCGGGGTTGCGGTAGAAGTTCTCCATCGCCATCCGGGCCTCGCGGGCGCGGGCCCGGCCGATCACCGGCAGCTGGAAGGCGTAGAACTTCTTGATGGCCTGCTCGCAGTAGGCGTCGACGCGGCCCTTGTCCTCGTCGCGCGCCTGCACGGCCAGCCCCGTGACATCGCGCTCCTCGATCTTCTTCATGCCGATCGACTCGAGGTAATCGAAGCAGGGCTTCCAGGTCGAGTCGGGGATCGCGTTGCCCCACACGAACAGCCCGCCCGGCTTGAGCAGGCGGTACATGGTCTGGAAGAAGCGCTGGTCCTCGTCCCCGCACTCGCCGGCGTGCTCGGTCACGTGCGTCTCGCACACCGCGACGATGTCCGCCGAGCCGTCCTTGATGTCCAGCTTGGTCGCGTTCGCGTGCGTGGCCACCAGGCGGCCGCCGAGCTCCGGCACGAACTTGCGCCGGCACGTCTCGATCGCGGCCCGCTGCATGTCGACCGACTCGTACGTGCACTTCGGCAGCACCTTCGAGCACACGTGGTGCGCCCCCGCCCCGGTGCCGCAGCCCATCTCGACCACGTGCACCTTGCCGTCGCGCTTCGCCACGTAATCCTTCACGTACGACGACTCGAACAGCCCGGTGTAGGCGTTCTTGCCGAAGCGCTGCGGGTCGCTCGGGCTCGTCGTCGGGTTGGTGCCCCACTCCGGCGGCCACGCGTAGCCCCAGGTGTTGAAGGTCAGCTCGTACTCCGCACCCGTGTCGCTCTTGACCGTGCCGACCGAGCGATAGAGCGAGTAGAGCAGCGAATAGATGGACCCCTTGTTGTAGTCCGCCTCGGAGACGTCGCCGTCGTCGATCTTGATCTTCGAGGACTTGCCCTCGCCGAGCTTGCTCATCACCCAGGCGCCCAGGATGAATTGCAGCTGGGTGGTCGTGTATCCTGTCTTCTCATTTAGGCGCGTCAGAATGTCCATGAGTCCTCGGTCGGTCGAAAGGGGTCACAAGATAGGACAATCACCGCCACCCGTGCAAACCCCCATCCGTGAGGCAAGGCACCTCATGCTCCCTCATACCCCTCATCGGCTGACACCCCCCTGAGCAACCGCGCCGAAATCGCGCGCCGATATGCTCGTTACCCCACGAGCACTGCGGACATTTCCGTCCGTGACGCCGGGCGGGCCCGCCCTCAGGCCCGGGGGTCGGCGAAGCACATCGACATCTCCTCGAGCCGCGCGAGGCGCCGCGTCACCGGCGCTCGCGGCGAGGCCGGGCCGGTCGGCAGCCGGAGGAACCGCGGCGGCGTCGTCGGGTCGGGGGCGGTGGCCGGGACGACCCGGAATTGCAGCACTTGCCCCGTCGAGGACCGGTCCGCCGCCAGAAAGTCCACATCCGGGGTCCCGCCGGAGAAGGGTTCGTCGGGGCCGACGTTGCGGAGCAGGTGGTGGCCGACCGGCACCCTGGTGAAGTCGACGATGCAGTCGGCTCGCTCCGCCGGGGCGAGCAGGACCCGGTTGTTGTGATGCCCGCTGATGTCCACGGGCGCGGCCAGGAATCCGCCCTCGTTGCCGATCTGCCACACCCTGGCGCCGGCGATCTCGCCGAATTCGAGGAACAGGAAGCGGGCCTGGCAGGCGTTGAGGAGGCGCAGCCGGTAGCGCCGCTGCTCGACGACCTGAAACGGCCAGGTGTTACCATTCACCAGCAGCGTATTGCCGAACATCTCCGAGCTCCAGATCGGCGACACCTCGGCGTCGGGGAGCCAGGGGCCGTCGAACAGGGACCGAGCATAAAGATCGAAGAGCGAGCCGTCCGCGTTGAAGGATCGATCCTGGACCGCGATCGGGAGATCGAAGTAGGCGGCGCCAGGCGGGCCTCCGGGCAACCGGGCCGGCCCTGGCAGCACGGCCCTCGCGCCGGTGCGCGCGTCCTTCACGTCATCCCCGGGGCCGCCGCGTCGCGCCGCGATCTCGTCGTGATCACGGTCGGTGCCGCCCGGCGGCGTCGCCGGCGGGACCAGCATCGGGGTCAAATACTTGGGCATGACCCCGGGATCGAGGATGCAGATCGGGAGCGGCTCCGCCAGGGCGCGACGGATCCCCCCTGGATCGAAGGTGAAGCAAACAAACCCCGTACCACTGACATACTTGATGAATGATCGTCGGTGGATCATCGATAATCTCCCACACCAGACTCACAATGAACTCAGCCTGGTCGTCGCCGGCAATTCGACAGGCGCCGATTTGCCTCCCCAAAAAGTGCCCCCGCCCGCCGCGAGCGCCGCTCTTGCCCGGATAAAGCTTCACCAGCGCGGGGAGGCGCCGCCAGGCGCCAGCGCCACGACCTCCGCCGCAGTCACCGCCTTCACCAGGGCTCGCGGGCGTCGACGCATACGCGCGCGAGGTCAGGGTTTCGCCCGGGCCGCAGCTGCAGCGCCGGCCGGTCAGCCGCGGTAGGCCTCGTCCTGCTCGATCTTCGACAGCACCCAGTCGAATTCGCCGAGGGTGAGGTGGCTGCGGCAATGCTCGCAGTGGCCGGCCATCGTCAGGTGCAAGGGGGCGGCGCAGCTCGGGCACTGGCCGGCGCCGCCGCGGCGCTCACCGGGATGCCGGCCGCGGATCAGCGTCCAGTACTCCGAATAGCGGCGTGGTTCCCGGCGCGAGCCGCTGATGAGGTCGCCGTCGCCGTCGAGGGTGTAATCGAGGCAGCGGGCGTGGACCCGCAGGGTGATCGCGTCGAAGTAGGCGTCGCGGCGGACCCGGGCCGGCTCGATGGCGGTGACGCTCGCCTGCTCGACCCGGTTGTGGAGGCCACGAGCGGCGTAGGCGGCCAGCCAGTAGCGCATGGCGTCGAAGAGCGCGTCGCTGAGGCAGGGGCGCAAGGTCGCAAGGTCGCGGGCGTCCCAGCCGGCGTTGAGCACCCGAAAGATCTCGGAGGTCCGGCCGCGGATCGCCGCGAGCACGGCATCCACGCCGCCCGGGGCGTCCCCCGCGAGCGCCTGCAGCTGCCCGGGCAGCCCCGAATGCACGATCGTGGGCGCGTCGGTGCCGACCTCGACGATCGAGCGCGTCAGCGTCGGCGGCAAATCCTCGCGCTCGCGGACCTCGCGGCGGACGACCTGCCACTCGAAGCGGCCGTCGGCGACCACGGTGTCACAATGCGCGCAGCGGCGGTCGTCGCTCGACTTGAACGGTGCGCCGCACGCGGGGCAGCCGAGCTGCATCACCGCCTCGGGGGGCCGCGTGACGGTCCCGGGGCTGCGCGCGAAGGTCCAGCGCTCGACCAGATACCAGGTCGCGGGCGAATTGCGGGCGACGAAGGACACGTTGGCCTCGATGTCGACGGTGATCGTCTGCCGCGCGTCGTCGATGTCCACCTTGCCGGCGGAGAGGCTGCCGATCGCCACGCCACTGGCGTGACCATGCTCAGCCAGGTCGTGGCCGAGCTGGAGGCGGACCTCCGGCGCGAGGTAGGGCGCGAGACCGTCGAGGTCGCCGCCCAGCCCGGCGCGCTGATAGGCCGCGGCATATAAGCGAAACACGAGGTCCTCGAAGACGATCAGGGAGAAGTTGGGGTCGCACTCGAGCAGCCTGGGCCGGCGGCTCCGCGGACGGCGCGGGCGCACGCTCCACCCCGTGGGCGCGGGCTTCACCACGAGGGGCGTGCGCGTCGCCTCCAACTGCCGCGTGAGCCGCCGCGACTCGCGCTCGTCGCGGATGATATCGCGGATGCCCGTGAATGCGCCGATGAGCATCGAGCCGCCGGCCACCGCGGCCATGGCGACCCCAAAGAAGATATCCACCCAGGTCATCTCGCCCGAGCCGGCCGAGGAGCCCGACGAGGAGTACGAGGAGCGCGACGAGGAGTACGAGGAGTACGAGGAGCTCGACGGGGAGTACGAGGAGCGCGAGGGGGACGAGTAGGTCTGGCCTCCGCCCGGGCGGGCCTCGGCGGCCCTGGCCCAAACGACGAGGTGGACCGAGAGCTGGACGGTGATGCCGAGCGCCAGCCACAGGCTGCAGGTCCGGGCGAGCGCTCGCCGTCGATAGGATGCGCCGCGGGTCGTCATTCGTCGATCACCTGGTCGTCGAGCTCGGCGGCGTCGTCGTCGGCGCGCGGCAGGCAGCGGGCGAGCACGTCGCCGAGGCCGTGCAGGGCGGCGACCACCGCGTCGACCTGGCCGCCGCGGGCCATGGCGAGGTCGAGGCCAGCGACCGCCGCGTCCCAGGCCTCGAGCGGGCGCGCGCGCAGCAGGCCGGTGTCGGCGACGACCTCGCACTGGCGCTCGGTGATCGAGAGGAATACGAGCACGCCGGTATGATCGCGGGTGTGGCCGACCTGGCGACGATAGAAGGTCGCCTGACCGGCGAGCAGCACGCCGTGGCGACGCATTCGCGCGGGGGTCAGGCGGCGCTGGATCGGCGCGAGGCGGCCGAACAGGGCCGCCAGCGCGCCCGCGCTGAGCGGGGCGACGATGAACCAGTCGAGCGGAAACTCCGGCTCGGAGAACAGCAGGAAGGCCTGCACCGCGATGGCCGCGAGGACCCCGAGGATCGCCGACGGGAGGGCGTGCAGCTGCGAGCGCCGCTGCACGGCGACGACGAGCTCCGCCGCGGTCCGGCCCTCGATCGCCCCGACCGCCGCGCGGACCACCTCGCGCGCCGGGTCCATGAGCAGGGGGTGCACCGCGCCACGATCACCCGGTTTGCGGCGGACGGCAAGACCGATCGGCGGCGCGTCGAGTCAGTTCTGCGCGAGATGAGCGAGGACATCCTCCAGCACGCGGTCCTCGCCGGCGGCGACGTCCTCCCGCTGGAGCTCGAGCACAAGGTCGGGCGTCAGCGTCGCGGCGTCGCGGGTCTCCTCGGCGATCCGGAGGTTCGTCGCGGTGGCGACCTGCATCGTCCATCCGGTGTCGGGGATCTCGATCGCGTAGTTCTGCCCCCAGAAGCTCGCTGCGTTGCCGCTCGGCTCGCCGAACAGCGAGCCGAGCCCGTTGTCGCGGAGCATCATGGCGAACAGGTGGGCGCTGCTGAAGGTCCGCGGGCCGATCAGCGCGTGCACCGATCCGGCGAAGGATTCGTCGGGCGGCGGCGCGAGCTGACTGGTGAGCAGGGCCGCGATCGCTTCGCCGGGGATCGCCCACACCGGGGCGGCGACGTCGACGCCGAAGGCCATGAGCGCAGCCTGTACGTCCGGCGAGGCGAACACGGGGAACGCGGCGAGGAAGCCCTCGGAGGCGCGCTGTTCGACAGAGAAGGCGCTCCAGGGGC
>Ga0209262_10000685_pt1 | contig 14593 bp, 8 predicted proteins | sample Lowcelwee11metaG_FD_187171 | JGI IMG/M metagenome (GOLD analysis project Ga0209262, IMG submission 187171) | Freshwater pond sediment microbial communities from the University of Edinburgh, under environmental carbon perturbations - Low... | ecosystem: Environmental > Aquatic > Freshwater > Pond...
TTTCTCCCTGGCATTATTCAGAAAAAACGGCTGCCAGGCATACTGGAACATGGAAACCACCAGCATCATGAAAATGCCGAGCTTGTGGCCGGTCTGGTAGAGGCCGAGCGTCTCGAGGTTGGTCTTGGCCAGTACAATGGGCCGGTCGATGACCTGGATCATGATCGAGGCCAGGCTGGCCGGCAGGTAGGGGAGCCCGAAGCGCAGCATGCGCCGGAAAAGCGGCCCCTGGATACTGAAGCAAAGCCGAGCCCGGATCTCCGGCACCAGGGCCAGAAAGGTCGCGGCCGAAGCGATGAGGTTGGCGGCGAAAATGGCCTCGATGCCCATGTGAAACTTGATGAAGAAAAGGAGGTTGAGCGCCAGGTTGAGCAGGATGTTGCCCAGCTTGATCAAGGCGAATTTTTTCGCTTTGCGCTCCAGGCGCAGGTTGGCGAAGGGGATCAGCGCCAGGGTATCGAAGAGCAGGATGAAGAGGGTGTAGTAGACCAGCTTGGTATATTGGACGGGGACCTCCATCAAGCGGATGAAGGGATGGCGCAGCAGGAAAAGCACCGCCGTCAGCAGCAGCGTAGTCAAGACGACAGTGAGATAAGCGGTGGAAAAAGTATTCTTTTTTTCTTCCGCTTCGGCCAATGAACTGTATTTCATGAAGGCGGCGTCCATGCCGTAGATAAAGACGATGTTCAGGAAGGCCAGGTAGGCGTAGATGTTGGTGTAGATCCCCATGGCGCCGGGAGAGATGAAGTGGGTGTAGAAGGGGACGAGCAGGAAGCCGAGAAAGCGGCCGACGATGGTCGAGATGCCGTAGATGGCCGTGTCCTTGCCCAGTTCCCTGATCTTTTCACGCATGCTTTTTGCCGTGGATTGTTTTTCCCATGCCCGCATTTTACCGCAAATCAGTCCATTGCAACAGCGCCAGGAAATTTTATTCCCCGCAACCGACCGGTCCGGGCCTTTTGACAAAATCGGCGCAATCGGCTATAAGAAATTTTCCCGGGAAACTGGATCCGGAATCGGCCCAGGCAAAATCACGGGCATGCTTCAATGGGGAGGGGAGAATGGAAAAAAATTTTGCCAGTCATGTTTTCGATCTGGAGCACATGAGGGAATCGCTCCCCCCCCAGGCCCTGCAAAAATTCCTGCGCACCCGGGACCAGAAAAAGTCGCTTGACCCCGAGATCGCCGACCTGATCGCCCGTGAGATCAGGAAGTGGGCCGAAACCATGGGCGTCACCCATTTCACTCACTGGTTTATGCCGCTGACCGGACTGACCGCCGGCAAGCAGAACACGTTTCTGGAGTGGGAGGACCACCGGAAGATCATTTCACGCTTTTCCGGGCGCGATCTGATCAAGGGTGAACCCGACGCGTCGTCTTTTCCCCACGGCGGCATGCGCTCGACCTTTGAGGCCCGCGGTTATACGGCCTGGGACCCCTGCTCGCCGGTTTTTATCATCAAGAGCCAGAAAAGTTGTGTTTTGTTCATCCCCTCGGTGTTCTACGGTTACAATGGCTGCGTCCTGGACAAGAAAACGCCGCTGCTGCGCTCGCTGAAGCGCATCAATGATATTTCCCTGAAGATCCTGTCCCGTTTCAATCAGCGGGCCGCCTGGGTCAAGAACATGGTCGGGGTGGAGCAGGAATTTTTCCTGGTCCGCGAAAGCGACTACCAGCAGCGGCCGGACCTGAAAACGACCGGACGGCTGATCTTCGGCGCCCGCCCCCCCCGCGGCCAGCAGATGGGCGACCATTATTTCGGCGCCATACCCGCTCCGGTGCTGCAGTTCCTGGAAGTGCTGGAGGAGGCGGCGTTGAAGCTGGGCATCCCGATCAAAACCCGGCACAACGAAGTGGCACCCAACCAGTTCGAGCTGGCGCCGCTCTACGAGGAGGCCAACATCGCCGCCGATCACAATCAGCTGCTGATGGACCTGCTGCAGAGCCTGGCCCGGCAGCACGGCATGGTTTGCCTGCTGCATGAAAAGCCCTTCGCCTTTTTTAACGGCAGCGGCAAGCACGTGAACTGGTCGCTGATGGACAGCCGGGGCCGCAATTGCTTCACGCCCGGCGACAGCCGCAACTCGCGGCTGGCATTTTTGAGCTTCCTGACCGGGTTTCTCTGCGGCATGAACCGCCACCACGATCTGCTGCAGACCGTCCTGGCCTCGCCCGGCAACGAGCTGCGCCTGGGCGGGCACGAAGCGCCGCCGGCGGTCCTTTCGGTTTTCCTGGGCGAGGAATTGCAAGGCATTATCGATGCGCCCGAGGCCTTCGTTGCCGGGAAATTGGGCAAAGCAGAAATGAAGCGCTTCGAGGAATTCGTGCCGCCCATCCTGCACGACATGTCCGACCGCAATCGCACGTCGCCCATCGCATTCACCGGCAACAAGTTCGAGTTCCGCATGCCCGGGGCCTCGGCCTCCCTGGCTTTTCCCATCGCGGCGATCAACCTGATGGCGGCCGCCGGCCTGGACGAGGTTCACGGCGCCATGGCCTCCGCCGCGGATGAAAAAACGACGGTCCGAACCCTGCAGGCCCTCCTGGCCGACAATGCCGCGATCGTTTTCAACGGCGACAACTACAGCGCGGAGTGGCTGGCTGCCGCCCGGCGCCGCGGGCTGTTCATCCCTGACTCCGTGCCGGAGACCATCCTGCGCCTGCAGGATGAGCGCAATATGCAGTTATTCGAAAAATACGCCATCCTGTCGCGGCAGGAGATCGCGGCGCGAACGAACATCAAAATCGAAATCTACGTCAAGACCGTCGAGATGGAGCTGCGCGTCGCCCGCTACATGCTGCGCGCCTATATCATTCCGGCGGCTTTGAAGAACCAGGCCATGCTCCTGCAGGCGGTGCGCCAATTCCCGCCGGAGATACTGACCGCGCAACCAAGCGTTCTCGACAACCAGCACGCCTTCATCGCCAAGTTCACCACGAAGATCAACCGGGCCATGGAGTCATTGGCGCTGCTTGACGATGATAATGAAAAGCTGAAGGAGGGAGACGATCGGACCCGGGCCCGTTTCTGCTCGGAGGTCATCCGGCCGCATCTGGCCGAAACGGCTGTCCTGGTGGAAAAGATTGAGGAGCGGGTGGATCGCGATTTCTGGAAACTGCCCCGGGTGACCGACATACTTTTCCGCTGAAAAAGGTTCTTTGGCCGGTCATCCGCAACCGCTGCCCGAACTCTTGCGTCGCGGTCGCAGTTCGCTTAAAATGCGGCTATGAAAAAAGCCATCCTTGTTTTTGCGATTGTCTGGACCTTGGTGTTCATCATGCCGGCCGCTACGAATGACGAAGGCTGCACCGTCATCGCTGTGGGCAAAAAGGCCTCGGCCGACGGATCGGTGATTCTTTCCCATACCGATGCCGGACCCGATTCGCGCATTTATGTTGTGCCGGCCGCCAGGCACAAGCCGGGTGAAAAAGCACCGGTTTACTGGGGTATTCAGGACCTCGGCCGGCCGCTGCGCGACGACGGCGAGATTCTGGGTTATATTCCGCAAGCTGCCGAGACCTACGCTTACATCCACTCGGCCTACCCGCACATGAACGAATATCAGTTGGGCATCGCCGAAAGTTCGATCAACCAGCGCCCCGAGCTGAATGTGACCCGGGAAACCGGCAAGCAGATCATGACCATCGAACAGGCCGAGATCTTCGCCCTGCAGCGCTGCCGGAAGGCGCAGGATGCTGTGCGCCTCATCGGCTCGCTGATGGAAACCTACGGCTTCCTGCCCTCCAGCGGCGACAGTGCCGAGACCTTGGTGATCGGTGATCCCGCCGAAGCCTGGGTCCTGGAGGTTTTCGGGGTCGGCCCCGGCTGGACCCCGGGAAGCGGCAAGCCCGGCGCCGTCTGGGTCGCGCAGCGCCTGGGCGACGACCAGGCCCTGGTCGTTCCCAACTGGAGCATCATCAAGGAGATCCACCCAGCAGACAAGGAAAATTTCCTGGTCTCTCCCAACTATATGAAGGAAGCGATCGACCGCGGCTGGTACGACCCGGCCGTTGGCAAGCCCTTCATCGTGCAGGACATCTATGCCCCGCTGCCGGTCGAGTTCGCCACCAGCCGCTTTTGGCTGTTCTACAGCACTTTCATGCCCAACCTGGCCCAGTGGCCCGACCGCAAGCTCGGGACGAATCCCATGGCCACCATCAACCCCTACTATCAGTTCGTGGAGCCTCTCTCTTTGTACCCGTTCTCGGCCGCTCCGGAGAAAAAGATCTCGCTGCAGGATGTGATCGCCTTTCAACGTTCGGTCTTTGCCGGGACGATCTATGACTTCACCGCCCAGCCGCAATGGCTGGTCACTGACGGCAAGGGCGGCTTCAAGGTCAGTCCATTGGCCACGCCGTTCCCGGGCAGCGAGCTGCGCGCCCTGCTCAAGTTGAGCAACCGCCGGCCGGTGGCCCGCCACCGCGGCCATTACGGCATGGTCTGCCAGCTGCGCAGCTGGCTGCCGGATGCCATCGGCGGCGTGTATTGGGTTTACCAGGACAATCCCTACATCAGTCCCTACGTCCCGGTCTATGCCGGCTGCAGCGACACGGCGTCGAGTTACCAGACCTATGACCCGGAAAATTTCAGCGACCAGTCGGCGCGCTGGACCATCGATTTCGTCGACAACCTCTGCGGCCTGCGCTTCCAGGACGCGGCCAGGGAAGTGCTGGCCTGGCGCCAGCCTTTTGAAGAAAAAATATTTGCCGACCAGGCAAGGATCGAAAAAGAGGCACTGCGCCTGCATGCCGCCAGTCCGCGTCGGGCCAAGGCCTTCCTGACCGGCTATTGCCAGAAGCTGATGGAAAAAGTCCCGCCGCTTTACATTGGAATCCGCAACCGCCTGATCACGCTGTTCACCAACAACCGCGAGTGAAAAAATCGGCGCAGGGAGGGGCATTGCATCTTTTTCCGGCGTGGGAGCGTCCTAGTTAATCTGGAGGCATTGGATGAAATTATTGAAAAAAAATATTTTTGTTTTTGCAATCATTGCTTGCGCAGGGTTGGCGGCCGGAGAAAAAGGGGCGTTCGAATTCCCGGCGACAACGCAGGGCCAGCGCGCCGCCGCGTATTTCGCTGCCTTCAACAGTGCCGGCGAGAGCGCCATGGCCGCGTTCCTGAAAGAGAATTTCAGCGCCCAAGCCCTGCAGCGCGTTTCCCTGGAAGAGCGCCTGGCCCGTTTCCGCGGCTTCAAGCAGCAGGCAAGGGCGCTGAATCTCGAAAAACTGCTCCGCGACACCGGAGATACCGCCAGCTTCCTGGTTCGGGACCAGCAGGGGGAAATGCTGGAATTCACTTTCCAGTTCGAAGCAGGCGCCGGCGCCAAGATCTTATCGATCCTGGGCGCCCCGGTAAACCCGGAGGATGTGGCCGATCTTGCCGGGCCGCCGCTGAGCCGCGAGGAAGTTTTGGCGCGGATCCGGACCGAGCTGGATGAGCGGTCGCGTGCCGACCGGTTTTCGGGTGTGGTGCTGCTGGCTGAAGGCGGCCAGGTGCTCCTGCATGAAGCCCGCGGCCTGGCCAGCGTGGAATACGGGGCCGCCCACCGCCCGGACACGCGCTTCAATCTGGGTTCGATCAACAAGATATTCACCCGGGTGGCCATCGGGCAGCTGGCCGAGAAAGGCAAACTCTCGCTGGATGACAAAATCGAAAAATTCCTCCCTGATTATCCAAACCGCGAGGCGGCCGGAAAAGTTTCCATCCGCCAGTTATTGGACATGTCCTCCGGGATAGGCGATTTTTTCGGCGTCAAATACCGGCAAACGCCGAAAGACGGCATCCGGAATTTGACGGACTACCTGCCGCTGTTTGCCGCCGAACCGCTGCTGTTTCAACCGGGCAGCCAGCGGCGCTACTCCAATGGCGGCTACATCGTCCTGGGACTGATCGTGGAAAAGGCCTCAGGACAGAGTTATTGGGATTATGTTCGCGATCATATATATATTCCGGCCGGCATGATCGATACGGAACACCTGGAGGCCGATATGACCACGGCCAATGTGGCCTGCGGCTATACCCGTAATTGGGACGAAGCCGACCACGAAAAGGAACCCCGGCGCAGCAATTTTTATACCCGACCGGCCCGGGGCAGTTCGGCAGGCGGCGGCTACTCGACCGCCATGGATCTGCTGAGGTTCGCCTTGGCGCTGCGGTCGGGAAGACTGCTCGGCCAATTGAACAAAGAGTGGTTCGGCGGATCGCAGGCCTATGCCGGAGGCGCGCCCGGCATCAACGCCGAGCTGGACATGGATCCGGTTCCCGGCTGGACCGTGGTGGTCATGGGCAACTACGACCCGCCCGCGGCCAGTTCACTGGCCCAAAAAATCGGTGTCATGCTGAGGCGTTTGCACTGAGAAAAATTATTCGGCCGCAGGACGGCGAAGCGGCCGTCAATACTTGTCGAGGTGGTTGAACTCGGCGTTTTCCAGCCAGGTCTGCGGCCGGGACACCATCTGCAGGATATGGTCAAGTAAGAATTCGTGGCGCTTTTCTTCTTCGGCGATCAGAAAAAACATTTTCTGGGCTGCGGGGTCGGGAAGGGACCGGGCCTTTTCCATATAAAAATTAAAACTCCTGATTTCAATATCACGGGCTTTCCTGTAAAGGTCGATCTGGCTGGCGGGCAGATCGGTCCAGTTCTTTTCGTCGCGCAATTGCCTGAATATGTTTTTGCTCGCGCTCAGGATCGGCGTGGAAAGCAAATCCGCCTTGGCCGATTCCTTGAGCTTCTGCAGGATCTGAAAGTGCTTGGCTTCATCGCCGGCCAGCATGCCCAGAATATTCTTCATGCCGCTGTTGGTCGTTTTTTCTGCCAGGTGCTGGTAGTATTTTTCTCCGTCCTTTTCAATCTCCATGGCCAGGTCGATTGCATTCATGGCTGCCCCCTGTAATTTGATTGTATGCGCTTGTTTCCATTAAATCAATCGTAAGAAATAAAATTCCAAACATCAAATTCCAAATTCCAAATAAATTCCAAGCTCCAAATTCCAATGTTCCAAACGAAAGCCCTTATTGGAAATTGTGCTTCGTTTTGGTCATTTGGTCATTGGTAATTGGTGCTTATTTGGAATTTGGTGCTTGGAGCTTGGTGGTTAAGTCCTACAAAGCTAAGTTAAACTTACTTTGCCACTGGTCACTATAAATCGGTTCTGCGTTGTTGCCGTGTACCGTTTACCGTGTGCTGTATACCGAATTCTGTTATTCCTGCAACAGTCCGCGGCTCCGGAGCAGGGGCTCAATCCTGGGCTCGGCTCCGCGGAAGCGCTTGTAGAGCGTCAGCGCGTCCTCGGTGCCCAGCTTGGCCAATATATTCCGGCGGAACGAGGTGGCCGTGGCCCTGTCGAAAATTCCTTTTTCCTTGAAGGCCTCGTAGGCGTCCTTGTCCAGCACCCCGGACCAGATGTAGCTGTAGTAGCCGGCCGCGTAGCCGGAGATCATGTGGTTGAAGTAGGGGGTGCGGTAGCGCGGCACGATGGCCGGGATCAGCCCCAGGGCGGACATGGCCCCGGTTTCGAAACTGCGCACGTCGATGGCTTCGCCGCCCTTCAAGGTGTGCCAGGCCATGTCCAGGAACGAGGCGGCCAGGTACTCGACCGTCTCGAATCCCTGGTTGAACAGGCTGCTGTTCTTCAATTTTTCCACCAGCGCCGCAGGGATTATTTCACCGGTCTGGTAGTGACGGGAGTAGAGCTTGAGCAGCTCGGGCTCGAGAGCCCAGTTCTCCATGATCTGCGAAGGCAGTTCCACCGCGTCGCGGGGCACGCTGCGGTCGCGGTAGACGCAATCGTCGAACAGGGTGTCCAGGGAATGGCCGAACTCGTGAAAAAATGTGCTGACCTCGTCGATGCTCAGCAGCGAGGGGGCGTCGCCGGCGGGGCGGGTAAAGTTGCAGACCAAAGTGGAAATGGGGGGCACGCGCTTGCCTTTCTCCTGGTATTCGCGGCGCAAAGCGCCCGACCAGGCGCCGCCGCGCTTGCCGGGGCGCGGGTGGAAGTCCATGTAGAGCAAGCCGACATGGGAGCCGTCCGCTTCCTTCACCTCGTATACCTGGACTTCCGGGTTGTAGACCGGCAGGCTCTCCAGCTTAGCGAACTGCAGGCCGTATAATTTATCGCACAGGGTGAAGATCCCTTTCTTGACGTTCTCCAAGGCGAAATAGGGGCGCAGGACCGAGTCGTCGAAGGCATACTTGTCCTGGCGCAGCTTTTCGGCGTAGTGCCACCAGTCCCATGAGGCCAGTTGGAAGCCGCCCTGCTCACGGTCGATGATGGCCTGCATCTCGGCCGCCTCGTTTCCGGCGCGCTGCAGCGCCGGCGTCCACAACTTCTGCAGAAAAGTCATGACCGTCGCCGGGTCCTTGGCCATGCGCTCCTCCAGGACGAAGTGGGCGAAAGTGGGGTAGCCAAGCAATTTGGCCCTTTCGGCGCGCAGGGTGACTATTTTTTTTACGATCTCCTTGTTGTCATTGGCGTTGTCGCGGTCGCCGCGCATGAAATAAGCGCGGTGCAGCTGTTCGCGCAGGTCGCGGCGGGTCGAATACTGCAGGAAGGGGGTCATCGACGGGACCTGCGTGGTATATGCCCATTTGCCGTCCAGCTTGAGCAGCTTGGCCGTGTCGGCGCCCATGGCGCGCACGGATTCCGGCAGGCCGGCCAGTCCTTCCGGGGAGTCGATGACGATGCGCGAGGAGTTGGTCTCGGCAAGCATATTCTCGCCGAATTTCAAGCCCAGCAGGGAAAGCTGCTGGTTCAGATCGCGCAGGCGGTTTTTTTGCGCCGCGTCCAGCAGGGCGCCGCTGCGGATGAAGCCCTTGTAGGTATTTTCCAGCAGGAAGCTCTCTTCGGGTGTGAGGACCAGCTTCTGCCGTTGGTCGTACACGGCCTTGACCCGGGCGAAGAGCTTCTCGTTAAGGCTGATGTTGTCGCCGTGGGCCGACAGCAGCGGCGACACGTCGCGGGCGATGGCCTGCAGGTCGGGGTTGGTCTCGGCGCCCAGCAGCGAATAGAACATGGAGCTGACGCCGTCGAGAAAGATGCCGCTGTGGTCCAGGGCGGCGACGGTGTTGGCGAAGCTTGGCGCCTGTTTGCGGGCAACGATGGCGTCAATCTCGGCCTGCTCCTTGCGCATCCCTTCCTTGAAGGCGGGAAGGTAGTGCTCCTTGGTTATCTTATTGAACGGCGGCACCTGGAACGGCGTGGTGCGCGCCCGGAAAAACGGGTTGTCCTTCGACGCGTCTTTGGCGACAGCCGGCTGCAGCGACAGCAGGACAATGGCCAGGAGCGTGAAAAATCTGAAAAGAGATCCTTGCTTCATGTGCATGTTCCTCCTATGGCGAATGGGAAATATCCTTATATCCGTATTGAGTCTCGTTGTCAAATTTTTGATGCGGCATGGGCTTTTTTCTGTTAGTATTGGTTTGCGCATGAACGAGGAGAAAGGCACGGATGCCTGTTTTTAGCTTGGGTAATGGCCGCGATTTCCCGCCGGCGGAGTTGGCCGGGAGCCAAGGGCTGCTGGCCGTGGGCGGAGATTTGTCGCCGCGGCGGCTGCTGCATGCCTATGGCCGCGGCATTTTCCCCTGGTACGGCGAAGGCGAGCCGATACTGTGGTGGTCGCCTGATCCGCGTTTCGTCCTGTTTCCGGAAGGGTTCCATGCCGGGAGCAGTCTGAAAAAAGTTCTAAGGCGCGGAATTTTTACCATGACTTTTGACCGGGCTTTCGCCGAGGTGATTGAAGGTTGTGCGCTGCCGCGACCTGACCAGGAAGGCACCTGGATCACCGCGGCCATGCGCGATGCCTACATCCGCTTGCACCGGCTGGGATACGCCCATTCGCTGGAGGCCTGGCTGGGCGGCGAACTCGCGGGCGGTATTTACGGTGTCTCTCTGGGACGCTGCTTTTTTGCCGAATCCATGTTCCACCGGGCCGGCAATGCCTCCAAAGTCGCCCTGGCCGTCCTGGCCGCCGCGCTGCAAAGAATGGACTTCGCTTTCATTGACTGCCAAATCCCATCCCCGCACCTGGCCGGCTGGGGCGCCCGGTCGATCACTCGCCGCCGCTATTTGAAGCTGCTGCGCTCAGGCCTGCGCCCGGCGACTCTGCGCGGCGACTGGGGAGAGATCCTGCCGCCGGCCGCGACAAAACCTTTTGCCTGACATGCACGTAGCAATTTTTCCAGGCATTATTGGCACGGGCTTGCTGATTCTCCGGCGGCCAACCGCTTTTTCCTGCGCGGGCCAGCCCGTTGCCGTTGATTGAAAAAATTCGTGAGGCGATAATGAAAACTGCGGTCATGGTCTTCCTGATTTTTTGTGCCGGAAACGGCCTGCGGGTCGACGCTGCCCCCGCTGCCAAAGAGATGCTGGCGGCGCCCCTGACGGAAAAAATACGCATCGACGGCATGCTGAGCGAAAATGCCTGGCAGGGGCCGGGCCGCGGCGATTTCGTCCAGTCGGATCCCATCGACGGCGGCCGCCCCAGCGAAGGCACCACGGTCTGGGTGGCTTTTGATCACAAGTCCCTGTACGTGGCGGCCCGGATGGACGATTCTCAAGCCCGGCAGATCTTCGCCCAGCTGGCCCGACGTGACGCCCTTGTCGATTATCACGGAAACTTGCAGGACTCGGATTGGTTTGAATTTTCCGTCGATCCCTATTTGGACCGTTTGACCGGCTTTCATTTTGCCGTCAACCCGGCCGGTTCCATCGCCGACGCCGCGATGCAAAACGATACCTGGATGGATTATACCTGGGACGGGGTTTGGGAGTACGCCGCCCGCGTCGACGGGCGGGGCTGGACGGTGGAACTGCGCATTCCCTTCGACCAGCTGCGTTTCGCCGACAGGGAGGAAAACATCTGGGGGATCAATTTCCGCCGTACCATCAAGCGCAAAAACGAAAAGGACAGCTTTGTCTGGATCGCCAAGGAGGACAAGGGCTACGTGTCACGCTTCGCCCTGCTGCGGGGGCTGCGGGGCATACGTCCGCGCCTGAGCGGCGAATTCATGCCCTTTGTGGTCGGCCAGGCGGAATTTACCCCGGCCGAGGCCGGGAATCCTTTCGCCAGCGGAGAAAAATACAGGCTCAACGCCGGGATCGACGCCAAGCTGAAGCTGAAGAGCAACCTGATCTTCGATGCCACCATCAATCCCGATTTCGGCCAGGTGGAGGTCGACCCGGCCGTGGTCAACCTGACCGCCTACGAGACGTTTTACGAGGAGAAGCGGCCCTTTTTCATCGAGGGCGCCAATATTTTCAGCTTCGGCCAGGGCGGGGCCACCGACTATTATGACCTGGACTTCTCCAACCCCAGCTTCTTTTACAGCCGGCGCATCGGCCGGGCGCCGCAGGGTGAGGTCAGCCATGCCGGCTACGAAAACTACCCTGACTGGACGGCGATCGTTGGAGCGGCCAAGCTTTCCGGAAAAATAGGCAACGGCTGGAACATCGGCATCCTGAACGCCCTGACGGTGCGGGAGTACGCCACCGTGGCCGCCGGCAAACAGCGTTTCCGCGATGAGGTGGAGCCGCAGAGCGATTACGGCGTGCTGCGCCTGCGCAAGGAATTCGCCCAGGGGCGGCAGGGCTTCGGTCTGCTGGCCACCTCGGTGCTGCGCGACTTGTCCCAGGACAGCCTGGCGCGGATGCTCAACCGCAATGCTTTGACCCTGGCCTTTGACGGCTGGAGCTTTCTGGACCGGAACAAGACGTGGGTCATGACCGGCTGGGTGGGCGGCAGCCGAGTCGAAGGCAGCCGCGAAGCCATCCGTGATTTGCAGGAATCGCCCCAGCACTATTTTCAGCGGCCCGACGCCACCCACCTGGATTACGACGAGACGGCCACTTCCCTGAGCGGCTGGGCCGGCAAGTTCACCTTGAACAAGGAAAAGGGCAACCTGGTTTTCAATGCCGCCCTGGCCGCGATTTCCCCGGGCTTCGAAACCAACGACCTGGGCTTCATGGCCGCCGGCGACAAGCTTTACGGCCAAGTGCTGGCCGGGTACCGTCAGTTCCAGCCGGGAAAACTGTTCCGCAGCTGGTCGCTGCTGGCGGCCAAGTCGCTGGGCTACGATTTCGGCGGCAACCGTCTGACCGACAATTATTTCCTGTTCGCCGAATCCGAGCTGCTCAACTACTGGACCCTGGAATCCATGGCCGCCTTTTCCCAGAAAACCTGGCTGAACGACCTGACGCGCGGCGGGCCGCTGATGCTACACCCGGCCGTGCGCAGCTTCAACCTGGAGGTCGGCAGCGACGGCCGCAAGCCTCTGGTGCTATTTGCCTTCGTCCAGAACAACCGCAGCGCCTCCGGCGGCTTCAACTGGACGACCGAGCTCTCGCTGCAGTGGAAGCCAGTCGCCAACATCAGCCTCTCCGTCGGACCCACCTATTTTTTCCGCCATTCGCTGGGAGAATGGGTCGACACCGTCAGCGATCCGCTGCAGGCGTCGACCTTCGGCAAGCGCTACCTCTTTGCCACCATCGACTTCCGCACCCTGGCCATCAGCCTGCGCCTGAACTGGACGTTTAACCCGCGCCTGAGCCTGCAGGCTTATCTTCAGCCCTATCTTGCCGTGGGGATGTACTCGGGCTTCAAGGAACTGGCCCGGCCGCGGACATTCGATTTCAATTTGTACGGAGAAAACGGCACCACCATTGCCGCGAGCGCAGCAGGCTTCACGGTCGACCCCGACGGTCCCGGCCCGGCCGCCGCCTTTGCCTTTGCCAATCCCGATTTCAATTTCAAATCCCTGCGCGGCACGGCAGTGCTGCGCTGGGAATACCGGCCCGGATCCACCATCTTCCTGGTCTGGACCCAGAACCGCAGCGACGAATCGCATCCGGGCGATTTCCAATTGGGCCGCGATTTGCGGAACCTTTTCGGCGCGGCCGGGGAAAATATCTTCCTGCTCAAGATCACCTACCGCTTCAACCTGTGAACGCCGTTGCCCCCGGCGATTTTTTGTGCTATCTTTAGCGCCGGGAAGTGTCGTTCATGAGGAAGTTAAAAGAGCGGTTGCAGGAACTCGATAAAAAAAAAATCCAGGAAACGTGGCGCAGTCTGGAAGCGGAGGATGGCCTCTCCACCCGGGAAAAACTCGAAAAACTGGTGCGGCACAACCTGAAAAGAAGAGAAACTGCCGAGGAACCGGTCACAGTGCAGCCGGCGGCGGCAGCGGCCGAACCCTTTCGCGTCAAGGATTTTTATTATGCCCTGGAGGGCCGCTACGGAAAAATATGCCTGGGCGACTGGCTGGCCTTGCCGACCGGGGCGCTTGAGGTCATCGCCGGCAGCGAAGCGTTTGCCGGGGTCGATCCCCGCCAGGTCGTTTTTTTTGACAGCGAAACCACCGGTCTGGCCGGCGGCACCGGCACCATCCCCTTCATGTTGGGGTTCGGGTTTTTCAGTGAGCAAACCTTTCAAGTAAAGATCTTCATATTGCAGGATCTGGACCGGGAGGGGGACTTTCTGCGGGCTGTCGCGGAATTTCTGCGCCAAGGGGAATTTTCCGCCGCCGTGACCTTCAACGGCAAGGCCTTCGACTTTCCCCTTCTGGAAACCCGTTACGTTCTGCAGCGCCAGAGTTTCCCGCTGCGGGACCTGCCGCACCTGGACTTCCTGTTCCCGGCCCGCACCATCTGGAAAAACACCTACGACTCGCGCAAACTGGGCTTCCTGGGCGAAATGCTGCTGGGGCTTTCCCGCAGCGACGACATCGATGCCAGCTCCATCCCGGCCCTGTATTTCAGTTTCCTGCGCAGCCAGGCCTTTTCCCTCATCGAGCCGGTCGTCGAGCACAACGCCATGGACCTGGTCGGGCTGGCGGCCGTGGTGCTGCTCGGGCTCCGTTATCTGGAAGATTATTCCCTGACCGCCGACGGCGGGGAGATCTTCGGACTGGGAATGCTCTGTGAGCGGGCCGGGCTGCTGGAAAAAGCCGAGGAGTTCTACCGGGCCGCCCGGGAAGCCAGCGCCCGCACCGACGTCCGCACCCTGGCACTGCGGCGCCTGTCCGTTCTGCTGAAAAAGAAAAAACTGTTCGCTGAAGCCCTGGAGTTATGGCAGATGCTCAGCGCCGGAAACGACCTCCACGCCTTCCGGGAGATCTCGGTCCATTATGAACACCGCGAGCGCAATTACGTCCAGGCGGTCAGTTTCGTGGAAAAGGCCCTGGCCAGCGTGCAGCTGAGCCCCGGCCAGCAGCAGGAACTGGAAAAAAGGCTTGCGCGGCTGCGCGGCAAGATCGCCAAACTCGAAGAAAAGAACGAGATCAGCGAATAAACTGTGTTAGTGATAATAATAGCGTTGGTATAATGCAGAGGAATGATCTTTTATTCTTTGTTCTACGAAGACGCCCTGAATAAAATGCATCAAGCCTGAAAAGGAAAACTTCAATCGGAAAGCAAGGTGACGCGGACGGGCGTGTAACCCCGGATGATGCCGACCTGCAGCGGCGGGGAATCGGAGAGCAGGAAGATGTATTCCTCCCGCTCGCGGCGGACGGTCAGAGGGCGGACCTGCTTTCCGGTTGCCGAATGGGAAACGAATTGCAGCGGAAAAACGAACGGGTCGTTGACCTGCTCGATCGCG
>Ga0209262_10000687_pt1 | contig 14573 bp, 14 predicted proteins | sample Lowcelwee11metaG_FD_187171 | JGI IMG/M metagenome (GOLD analysis project Ga0209262, IMG submission 187171) | Freshwater pond sediment microbial communities from the University of Edinburgh, under environmental carbon perturbations - Low... | ecosystem: Environmental > Aquatic > Freshwater >...
AATAACCTGCCATTCTGACCCGGCTTTCCGGGAAAGTATCCTGGACACGATTGCCAAACTAAAAACAGGAGACGTTAAATGGCATACCTATGAGGAAATCTTCTCATGAAGATTTTGATGAATCCGAACCACTAACTATAATTAATTAACATTCACCTGACAAATGTGTACCTGAACGAGTATATAGCGCTTCCACTTCAATGGCACCCAAAGCAAACCGATTTCAAGCATCAAATTTCCAAAGGGCCACACCTTCATCTTCTATGTAGCTTATGCTTATGTGGTTGTTTTCCTCCAATTTAAGCGCCTGAGACGCACTTTCAACTAAACGCCAGCACAGTTATTATTTTAAAATTTACTTAAAATAAAATTAACTTGTATAATTAATCCTTTATAAAAGGACAATTATGAATCCATTACGAATCCCTGGTATAAATCAAGGCCCCGCGACTGCTAATATTGATTCCCCTGAAAGGTCGCATAGAGAAAAGCAAATCATCAAAGGAAAAATAACGTCAGAATACAGAAATTATCGTAGAAGTGTTGAGATAAGTCAAAGAAAGCCTGACGATCCAATTACACCACGCATCGATAGAGAATGTTCAATCAGGGATTGGAGGAGAGAGAGGAGTGAATGGCGAAGCAATTTACATCGTTTTAAAAATCCTCCAAGGGACTACAGTTTTGATAATTCTCTTGAAGAAGAACTCAATGGATATCAAACAAGATTTCTCGAGTTTTCTTCAAAAGCCTGTTCCAATCCATTAGCAGAAGTGTTTCCATTGCAAAGAGGAGCTAAAATAGCCAAAAACTTTTGGCAGAGCTAATAATACCAATCGCAATAAATAAATTCATAATTGGTCAGCGTGAAAGCTGCCGAATTTTAACGATCGTAAGTGACCTAGTATTAGTCAATACAAGGCCACTTACGATCGTAGAAATTCGACGCTTTCACGCTGACCAATTATGAATTTATTTGTTGCGATTGGTATAACCTCAGTTTTGAACTTCGCTATCCTCGAAGTCCATAGACTTTTTTGCGAGGCTTTCAATCAATCCCAATGGGTGCCATTGAAGTGGAAGTGCTATATTAGACCTCTTTCGATATTCAGGGTTCGTTGATTTGCGGGATTATTTTGGCCAATTTTCGATTCAAATAGCGGGGGTAATATCGACATCAGTATATTGCCCCCGCTATTTGAATCGAAAATTGGCTCAAAAGAACCTGCAAATCAACAGAACCTGAATATCGAAAGAGGTCTATTCCTTATGTCTTGTATCTAAGAAAGAATTTTGGTATCCCACATATCAGGGTATCGCTGGATAAAATCTTGCTCCGTTTCACATGCAATCGCCTCTAAATCAAGTAAACATCCAGGCTCCTTAAGGGATAAAGATACACCTTTTGCTAGTGCAATACCATGTATCAGGAGCTCTGAAATCGAGGCGGAACCTCGTTCAAAGAGCATAATGTGAGCGAGCCACCAGTGAATATGGGCTAATTTTGGAAGGAGGGCCTCCAGATCTAGATCTCTATGCAGAATCTCTTGAATGACTTCTTCTAGATCACCTAAAACAATGGAAAGATTTTCCCAACTGTTTTCATCAGCTAAAGGAGTATGCTCTAATGCTATGACCCCACCACTTTGGAAGCTCAGACAAGAGAGGTCCCATTCAATTGCTGTACCTGGAACAACGCCTTTTCTTGTTAATCCTAACCACGATAGAGGGCCTAGTTGCTGTAATTGCTCTACAAAAATCGATTGGTATTTTTTATACCGACCTGCAGCACGCAACGGTGTATTCCTAACACAACCTATTTCTGTCCCCTGATTTCTGAATACTCCATATTGATCAACCTTATAGGATTTTAATTTTTTTGCTATTGCTCGTCGTTTAGCGCCTATTAGAGATAGCAAGGTACGTAGGCAAATCTTCCCCGGGGGCATTTCTTTTAGCATGCCGGCAATTCTATATGCGGTTTTATTATACCAATCATCGAACTGTGTCTGGACAGTCTGACTATCTTTTTCAGTACTATAGACACCCTCTGCATGCCATTCCGAAGCCGTATTACTAGCAGAGGAAAACACGATTACGCTATTTTGTTGACTTGATTGATTCTGCGCTTTCCAGGCATTTCTAGTTATAGTAAATTTTCGAAGACTATTTTCCCAGCACTCAACGCCACAAACTCTAATGTTAGTATTTTGCTTATGCCTCCAGGATTCATAAAATTCAAGAGGTATACACGGGGATTTTATACGCACGTCTTGAAGAGTTAGTGTCTGCATTTTTTTGTTGAGATGGAATAAACTAGGAACGTAGTCCCAGATGAATTGTAGTGGATTTTGACTGAGAATTAGAGTTTCCAGGGCGTCATGATTCCTTAGAAAAAGAGGAAGGTGTGTATATCGATTCCCCTCTAGATTGAGATAACGTAAATGAGGGGGTAGCGGAGAGGGAGAGTGCCGAAAAGGCTTTGATAAAGGATCTTCCAAGAAACCACCACTTACACAATCAACTTCATAAGCGGCATATTCAGGGCTATTTTCAAATGCAATGGAATCGCATAGAGGGATTGTGAGCTGATTATTTCTTAAACTGAGGTGTTCTAGAGACCGGCTGAGAGCTAAAGAAGAAGGTATTTCTTTAAAATGATTTTCATCAAGGTTGAGTACTAAAAGACTCGAGAGATGCTCAATTCTCTTCAATACGCAAAAAAAGGAGAAAGAGCCTTCACCTAGATGACTCTGACTAAGCGTCATACAAACGAGATTTACGCTATTACATGGGAAACTTGGATTTTTGATGAGTAAAGCATGTTTTTTAGTAGTAGGTGTGTGGGGAGAGGGGAGCTCACCCTCTGTCAGTACGACTGGATTACAAGAGGGGGCTCCTTGGATATTTGAAATATTCACAATAACACCTATTAATATCTTTTATTATTATAAAACAAATCTTTTTTTACACAAAACATTAAATAATTTATTATTATACTTTACCAAACATTACCGAATTAAAAAAATATATACCGGTTCCACTTGATTCAAATCTTGACAAGAGATTTTCCGACCTGTTATCGCCATATGATATGAGAGAATATTTCTTTTTTTTGAGTTTGTTGGTGATTTGCATGACGAGACTTGATGCCTGCACAGGGATCAAACTCGTTACAAAAGACGAATCAATTGTGCATGGAAGGACTTTGGAATTTGGCATTCCTCTTGAATCTTCTATCGCTATAATTCCTCGAGGAATTCGTTTTACCGGATCAACACCAAACGGCAAGGGACTCCCCTATGATACAAAATATGCAGCCGTTGGAGCGATTCTTTTTGATGCTATAAATATCATGGACGGGATGAATGAAAAGGGTTTGTCTGTAGGCACTTTCTTTTTTTCAGGCTATGCTGAATATGCATTGATTACAGAAAACAACCAATCACAAGCACTTTCTTCTGCTGATTTTCCCAACTGGATTGTGACACAGTTTGCTAGTATCGATGAAGTAATCAATGCTCTGAAAGATGTAGTCATCGCGCCAACGCTTATCAAAGGATGGGGAGCTACACCACCACCCTTTCATTATATTGTCTACGACCAAACAGGAAGATGCTTAGTAATTGAACCATTAAAAGGACAATTAATCACCTATGAAAACCCCATAGGAGTACTTACAAATTCTCCCACCTTTGATTGGCATTTAACAAACTTACGAAATTTCATTAATTTACGCGCAGTCAATGCCTCTACTCTAAAAATAGACACTCTAACGCTTGCACCCTTTGGCCAAGGATCTGGCATGGTAGGGCTTCCCGGCGATTTTACACCCCCATCAAGATTTGTTCGTGCTGCGATTTTCTCATACACAGCTCTTCCTTCCGAAACAGCAGAACAAGCTGTCTTCCAAACGTTTCATATTCTCAATCAATTTGACATCCCTGTCGGAGCTGTACGTTCTATGAATAAAGGAACGATTCATTCAGATTATACAATGATTACTTGTGTTAGGGATCCTCAAGCTTTGCGCTATTATTTTAAAACCTATCAGGATCAAACGATTCGATTTATCGATTTATCTTCTTTTGATCTAAACGCAAAGACAATCAAAAAAATCTCCACAAGTGGTTTTGAAAAAGCAGTAAATATTTCCAAACAAATCAAATAATCCGAAGAACTTATATTGGTTCCTCTCCAGTCGCACTTATTGGAATGAAACCGGTATGATCCTCTTGTTGGCTAGATAGGCTCCATGTGCTCCATGATAGCGATCTCGATCTCTTGTCTCTTTCACTCTCAGGTTGATCAGCCCCAATATATCTCAAATAAAATGGATGAACACTCTCCCAATATTCCTCAAAAGATAATTTTCTTTCAGGGCCCGAACATTCTGCAAAAAAAGCACGAGGCACTGTCCATTCTGTAAAAGGGTCATCAACAAATAATTTAAAAGGAACTCTCTTGTAAAGCTTTCGAAACTCCTCAGGACCAACAACAATGATATCTTCGTCAATTTTAAAATCAATATTTGGATAACACCTCAAAAACATACTTGGATCGTCTGGGACTATTTCATTCTGAACTACTTTAAATGAGGCTGCTGAAAAACTTCTGTAAATCTCTTCAATACTCCTTGCCCCTCTATAGATATTATCCTCTCTATCGTAAATCTTCCATTCGGATACCCCTTTAATTACAAAAGGTTGCCAACCTGTGTTTCCTTGCCGATCTTGAGGAAGAGGAATGAAATATCTCGAAGACGAAGGTATTGCACTCATAAAAAATCAATCCTACTTTTTCAAGGAAGATAGCAATTTTATAAAAAAAGAGATATATTTCTGAAAATATGCAAAAAAATATCGGGACAAAGGATCGAATCTTCCGTCTCATCATAGCTATTCTCCTCTTTACATATGCCGCTTGGCAAGGAAGTTGGTTTGCTCTGATTTGCGGCCTATTTACCTTTTATGAATCAATCGCCAGTTGGTGTATTCTTTATCAAATTCTCGGGAAAAATAGCTGCTCCCTCAAAAAAAAATAATCCTCAACGATCTTTGCAGATAAAAAAAACTCTGCTATTAAGCAAATCTATGCATACAAATTTAATTTTTGCTTTTCTTCTTTTAATTGTTGGTTCCCCCTTCTCAAATGTATGGAATGGAGATAAATTTATACAAACAGATGCAAAGTGGCGAGAACTTTTAGGAAGAGATCGATACACCGTTATGAGAAAAAAAGGAACCGAACGGGCTTTTTTAGGGCAATATGTCTTTACCGAAGACTCTGGCGTTTATGTATGCGCAGCATGTGAACTTCCCTTATTTTTTTCAAAAGATAAGTATAACTCAGGAAGCGGCTGGCCTAGTTTTTCACAATCGGTATCACAAAAAAATGTATACTATCTAGAGGACTGGAGCGTTGGATTTAGACGCTACGAAGTTTTGTGTAGTCGCTGCGATTCACATCTTGGTCATATTTTTAACGATGGCCCCCAACCAACAGGATTTCGCTATTGCGTAAATTCAATCGCTTTAAAATTAATATTTTCACCTGCATTGAATCCGAATTAGACCACCAAAAAACCTAAACGATTAACGATCGTAAATCACTTAATATCAGCATAATACAATTCAATTCCCGAAAAAACGGAATTTCCTTTATCAGCGCAGATCAACCCTATATTTGAGCATTGACAGAGCACAAGAGCTGTAGATATAATGTGGGCATGCAAAAAAAAATTTCATGGCCAGTTTTTCTCTTTATCGCCGGATATCATCTCTTTCTTTTAATTGCGCTCCCCGTCTACTTTTTTTCATACACCCCTTCCGGAGCTCTAATTGGAATCACAGGCGGACTCATTTTCCTCTCCGGACTTGCAATCACAGCCGGTTATCACCGAATGTATTCGCATTCCTCTTACAAAGTACATCCCATTATTGAAGCTATTTTTCTTTTTTTCGCAAGTATGGCAACGCAAGGAAGTGCCTTGCGCTGGTGTTACGACCATAGACTTCACCATGCCTTTATAGACAAAGAAAGAGATCCATATTCTGTCTCAAAGGGATTTTGGCATGCTCACGTCCTTTGGATGTTCTTTAGAACAGAAAAAATCGATCCAAAAGTGATCTCTGATCTTTGGCGCAAAAAACTCCTCAAATTTCAGCATGATTACTACCCTTACTGCATGGTCGCATCGAATGTGATCGTCTTTTTATTCTTTGGCTGGTTACTAAACGACTATTGGGGGGCTTTTCTCTTCACTTGGTGGGTGCGTCTATTTTTTCTCCACCATACGACTTGGTGCATTAATTCTTTAGCCCATTACTGGGGCACCCAGTCGTATAGTCAAGAACATTCAGCGGTCGATAACTATATCATTTCTTTGCTCACTTATGGCGAAGGGTATCACAATTACCACCACACATTTGCTCAGGATTATCGAAACGGAATTCGCTGGTATCATTTTGATCCAACAAAATGGTTGATCTGGATTTTATACAAATGTGGCCTTGTCTATGATTTGAAAAAAGTCAATAACTACCGAATCGCCAAGGAGTTAGTTCAAGAGCACAAACATCGTCTAATCGATCGACTTAAAAATTCTTTTACAGAACAAAAAGAACAGCTCGAAGTAGTTATATCTGATCTTTCCGACACACTATTAACTAAGCTAACTCTTATGCAAAAACTTCTTGAAAAATACAAAGAAGTTCCAAAAAAAGAAGCAAAAAAACTCCTCTCAGACATCAGGTCTGTAAAAAAAGAACTAAAGATTCGCTGGAAAGCCTGGGATCGACTCCTTCGATTCATTGATCAAATTGTAATTTTACCACCGTCTATACCGGATCAACCTCAAGGGCACCCACTCGGATTGATTCAAAGCTCTCGCGATTGAAGTGGAACCGGTATATTAAAGATTTTTGACTGCAAAAGAGAATTGAAAAACGGTCTCTCAACAACGAATTTTTCTTGTTTTAAGCAAGAAAGGTTAAGATTTTGATAAACAGTGACAGCTATATACCTAATCGTGTATAAATTCTGAAGATTTAGACGGTGGTTTTTTAAATGGCACTTCCCGGAGAAGCCTCTCCAATTTCTAGATGGCGCAACCGCCTCTGGCCTATTCAAGCATACGAATTAAAAAAAATCCTTCCTTTGCTCTTCATGAAATTTTTTATCTCGTTTACATACGGGGTACTTACTACAATGAAAGATGCCTTTGTCGTTACGGCAAAAGGATCTGGGGCAGAAGTCATCCCCGTCCTTAAAGGGTGGGTTGTCCTTCCCATTGCGTTAGGGGCGACAATTCTTTATTCTAAACTCTCCAATGTTTTCCGTAGATCTGTCTTATTCTATGGGATCATCTCCTGTTTTATGGCCTTTGTTTTTCTTTATGGATTTGTTCTTTACCCTAATATTGAGGCCCTATCTCCCCATGAATCAGCTGATTGGCTGCTCGATAAATTAGGTCATCAAAATGCCCATTGGGTCGCTATTTACCGCAATTGGATCCAATCGATCTTCTTTGTTGTAGCAGAGCTCTGGGGAAGCATTGTTATCTTTCTTCTATTTTGGGGCTTTGTAAATCATATTTGTAACTTCAGCGAAGCCAAAAGATGCTATAATATGTTTATTGCCGGCGGAGATATGGCCCAGATGTTCACAGGTCCCCTTGTCTGCTACTTCACAGGTAAATTCATCGGAGAACATTTCCATCTCGCTTTACAAAGTCTCGTTGGATTCGTCCTGTTTTTTGGCTGTATGATTATGGCTCTTCATTTCGTTCTGACAAGAAAAATCTTAAAAAATGATGAGCGCCTCTATCAACCAGAAAATAAAGCACAGCCCTTGGATCAAAAAACCAAGCTCTCGCTTCTAGAAAGTCTTAAATTTATTGTACGATCCCCTTATTTACGCTGTATTGCTGTCATGGTTGTTGCCTATGGCCTTACAGTCAATTTGACAGAAGTGACATGGAAAGCAAATCTTAAGCTTGCCTATCCAGAAACAGGTGCCTACCAATCTTTTATGGCGTCTGTAAGTTCTTCCGTCGGAGTCTGCTCATTCATTATTACCGTTTTTTTCAGTGGGATGTTTATCAGACGTTCCGGATGGAATTTTTGCGCTCAATTACCTCCCATTGTCATAGGAATCACGAGTCTTATTTTCCTAACTCTCTTTTTGAATCCCGATTGGATAGCTCCTATAGGTGGTGCATTTGCCCTCACTCCGCTCATGCTGATTGTCCTCTTTGGTGCTTTTCAAAATATCGCTACAAAAGTGATGAAGTATGGCTTTTTTGATGCCACAAAAGAAATGGCCTACATTCCTCTTGATATGGAGTCAAAAGTCAAAGGAAAAGCTGCAATTGATGTAGTCGGCTCCCGACTTGGGAAATCCGGTGCTGCCTGGATTCAAATTGTCCTCATTCAAATCGCAGGAACAGGATCTGTCTTATCAATCACACATTTCCTTCTGCCTTTAATTGGATTTACAGTAATCTTCTGGATTCTCTCGGTTCGCTCTCTAAATAAGCAATTTGTTCTTGCTTCATCTAGTGTCTAGTAACCGAGTTGTGCAATCCCCCCTAAGGATAGGACTTTTTAGGAGATTTGCTTAACAATCGAATCCTGGACCGGCTTATAAAAACAAGGACACTCTAAAAATCATGACACCCCCAATAAACCACACAGACGCCCCCCTCTTACAAATAAAAACAAATGGATCGAAGGATCCAAGTCCTGTTAAAAAAATCGCCCAAAAAACCGAATACGTATGGCAACAAGTCGATGTTAATGGAAAACCGACAACAAAGCCTGAGGAGATCGACGGTTGGACAACTTATAGATTATGACTTTATTTATTGCGATTGGTATAAGGTGGGTTTTTAATCGAGAATGCGATGAGGATGATGAAATGAAAATCCTTGTGCCTTAATTTTATGATTAGAAATACGTTTAGTTCCATTGTGCAAACTGGGTAATAATGGATCCCATTTGGTCTTTGGTAGTCCAAATTTTTGAGCTACCTGGTCATAAAGCCCTCTCCGTGTCGGGTGGTCATCATCTGCAAGATTAAAAACCCCAGTTAAATGATGCCGCAGCGAATAAAAGATCGCCTGTGCACAATCATCTCGATGAACCATGTTGGTATAAGAGTCCCCTGTTCCTGGCAAAATTTTCCCCGAAAAAGAACGCACCCTCTTGGAAATTTCACGACCGGGACCATAAATTTCAGCCAGCCGAAAAATACAAACATTCCATCCAAGCTCTTCCAAGCTCAGGTATGTTTTTTCTGCCTCAATAAGAATCTTCTCCTGATCTCCTTTCCCAAAAAGTTCGCCTGATTCGTCTACCCAACGACCCTGATGATCCCCATAAACAGAGGTACTACTCGTATAGATTAAATCACGAGGAAGATCCATTTCTAATGCAAGATGGCGAAAAATTTGTGCAGTATGAAGATAAGCACTCTCATAGTGTTCTGGACTATCTGCTGCTGTTGTGACCAAAATTGCTTCATTATTGGTAATCAAGGGAACAAATTCTTCTTCATCATTTCCTTTTAAAATCACACTTTTCTGAGCAACCTTACTCAATTCTTTTAGTCTTTCCGGTGTGCGCGTCGTAGCTGTAACATGAAATCCTTTTTTCCCCCATAAAGAAGCCGTTTCAATCCCCAAATAGCCACAGCCTACAATTGCAATATTCACGATACACCTGCTAAGTAACCTAATTTCTCAAATGTTTCTTTCAAGGACGCATTTTCTTTTTTATCAAACGCGCCAATTTGAGCAAGCCACTTGACATATTCTTTCGGCACTTCTGCTAGCATTTTCCCTGCATGCTTGCCAAATGGCATCCGAACTACTTGTGAGCTCTGACTCAAAAGCTCCAATACAGTTTCGCAAGACAAATCATCGATCATTCGACTAAAAATTTGATAGAGAACAATCACATCATCTAATGCACGGTGCGCTTGATTTGCCGCAATGCCATATGCCTCGCGCAAATGCTGCAAACTATGACGCGGCAAATCCGTTCTGTATTTGCGCGCCCATTTGAGTGAATCGACAAAAACCCACTCAGGCATAACAACTCCGCCTCTTTGAAATTCAGCCTCTAAAAAAGGTCTGTCAAACGCGTCATTATTATGCGCGACAAGAACCACATCACCTGCGCAGAATGCAGCAAATAATTGAAGCACTTCTCCAATTGGAGGGGCATCTTTCACCATGTCATCTGTTATATGAGAAATCGCCGATGCCTCCGGAGGAATTGGACAGCCTGGATTACTGAACATACAAAATTGCCGATCTTCTAAAGGATCGAAAGCTGCAATTTCAATCACACGGTCTTTACCTGGCCGTACCCCAGTTGTCTCTGTATCGTAATAAATGAATCTTTTTGCCATAAAATTTCAGGAACCATAAGACCTGATTACCCATTTTTCTTCAACTCTTGATTCTCATCTGTCCATATAAAACAGCTCTTGAAAATTAGTCCCCTGTCCCAGATACTCTCATACGTTAATACTTGGGTGCTTTTATGCGTAGACTGATCTATATTGCTCTTATCTCATTAACAGGCTGCTTTCAGGCATATAATCAAGATGATGATCTAAGAACCGTTCCAGTAACTAACAATCCTCATATCATTCCAAGCCATGGATCCGGCCTCCCCATGATGGGCGCTCAATAACATGCCAAAACCAACTCCTTACCATTTTTTCCCCTTTGAGACAGAAAAAGTCATTGCCGCACTTGGGGCAGAAGGTCTCCTTAATGTCTTAAAGCAAATGCTTTCGATTCGCAACCTAGAACTACGAGGAGAGTCTGCCTATCAACAGGGTCAAGTGGGAGGGTTTTATCACTCTTACATGGGTCAAGAGGCTATCCAAACAGGATGTATTGCAGCTTGTGGAACGAAACACTGGTTCACAACAACCTATCGCTGCCATGCTCTTGCCTATTTGCTAGGCGTATCTCCCAATGAAATCATGGCTGAATTCTATGGACGAACCACAGGGAATGCTATGGGCCGAGGAGGATCTATGCATCTATATGCAGATCGTCTCCTCGGAGGTCTTGCAATCGTTGGGGGGCATATTCCAATCGCTACGGGAGCTGCTTTTTCCATTCAGTATAAAAAAGAAAAAGACCTCGTTTCCTTTTGTTTTTTAGGAGAAGGAGCTTCTGTTCAAGGAGCCTTTCATGAATCTCTTAATATCGCCTCGCTCTGGAACCTCCCCTGTATTTACGTAATTGAAAATAATCAATGGGGCATGGGAACTGCCGCAAATCGAGCCGTCTGCGTACAACCAATTGCTGAACACTTTGCTAAAGCCTATGACATCAAATCCTACACCTTCGATGGGATGGACTTTTTTAGCTGTTACGCAGGATTTAAAGAGGCCTGCAGAGAAGTCCTCGATACAAAGCGTCCTGTCCTCATAGAAGCGATTTCTGAGCGTTTCCGCGGTCATTCCATTTCCGATCCAGGTCTTTATCGCAGTAAGGAAGAATTACAAAAAAACATGCAAAAAGATCCGATCCTTCATCTCAAACAAGTGATGATTGATCATAAATTCCTCACTGAAGAAGAGTTCAAAGGCCTGGATAAAGAAACCCGCGAGATTGCAATTAATGCCATGAAGTTTGCAGAAGAGAGTCCATGGCCTGATCCGATTATCTTAGAAGAAGGCGTTTTTGCGCCGCCCGAGAGGTTATCATGACCCTACAAACTGTGGAAATCAGAGAAGCCCTACGCCAGGCCATCGATGAAGAAATGACCCGAGATAGCCGCGTTTTTATTCTGGGGGAAGAAGTTGCCGAATATAATGGCGCTTATAAAGTCACGAAAGGACTTCTCGATAAATGGGGCCCTGCCCGTGTCATCGATACTCCCATTTCAGAAAATGGATTTACCGGCATTGCTATCGGTGCTGCGCAAACAGGATTACGCCCCATTGTTGAGTTCATGAGCTGGAATTTTTCTTTTGTCGCTTTTGATCAACTCGTTTCAAATGCCGCAAAAGCCCACTACATGTCCGGAGGTAGATTCCATGTCCCTATTGTCTTTCGCGGCCCCAATGGTGCTGCCGCTCAAGTGTCTTGCCAACACTCTCATAACGTCGAAGCCATCTATGGGAATCTCCCAGGATTCATTATTATTTCGCCCAGCAATGCTTATGATGCTAAAGGTCTTCTAAAATCAGCTCTTCGCGCAAACAATCCCGTAATTTTTTTGGAAAACGAACTCATTTACGGTGATAAAATGGAGATCCCTCTCACTGAATACCTCGTCCCTATTGGACAAGCCAAAATCATCCGCGAAGGGAAACACCTCACCCTCATTTCCTATTCACGCATGCTCAAATTCTGTATTGAAGCCGCAAATGATCTCGCCAAACAAGGAATCTCTATTGAAGTGATCGATCTTCGTACAATTAAGCCTCTCGATATTGCAACCGTGGCAGCGTCCGTACGTAAAACCCACAGAGCAGTTCTTGTCGAAGAAGGCCATATTTTTGCTGGTATTTCCTCGGAACTTGGGTTTCAAATCCAAGAACATTGCTTTGATGATCTGGATGCCCCCCTTGCCCGCGTTTGCTCGAGAGAAACGCCACTCCCATACTCCAAAGTCCTCGAAAAAGAGACGCTTCCCAGTAAAGAACGGATTCTCGCTACAATCAAGAAATTATACCAATCGCAATAAATAAATTCATAATTGGTCAGCGTGAAAGCTGCCGAATTTCAACGATCGTAAGTGACCTAGTATTATAGTCAATACAAGGTCACTTACGATCGTAGAAATTCGACGCTTTGACGCGGCCAATTATGAATTTATTTGTTGCGATTGGTATTACTTTAGAGGGAAAGTCAAGGTCTCGGATGAAAGGCCTTGAAGGCCGCCTGTAGACGATCCCCCGCTACGTGTGTGTAGCGATCCGTTGTCCCTATATCCTCATGGCCGAGCATATCTTGGATAAGACGCAAATCAGCTCCGCCCTCTAAAAGATGTGTCGCAAAAGAATGTCTCAACGTATGAGGAGAGATCGATTTCACAATCCCTGCCGCTTGGGCATAGATTTTTACCCGATTCCAAACAGTAATCCGATCGATTGATTTACCCCGAGGAGAAATAAAAAGCGGCGCATTTTCTTCTTTCGCCTCCCCTCGAAAATGAACTAAATAATGGTCGACCGCTTGTATTGCCTTCCTTCCGACTGGAATCAGGCGTTCTTTTTTCCCCTTTCCTTTGACTTTCACAAACGTATCACTCAAGTCCTGAATCCGAAGCGAACAAAGCTCAGAAACTCGCATCCCCGTTGCATATAATAACTCTAAAATCGCTTTGTCTCGCGCACCGATCGGATCTTCTATTTTGGGTTGAGAAAGCAAAGTATCCACCTCATCGATCTGCAATACATCCGGAATTAACTGCCAGATTTTCGGCGTTTCGAAATAACGTCCAAGATCAACAGAAATAATTCCTTCTTTTTTTAAAAAACGGAAAAACACCTTGATTGCAATAAGCCGCCTACAAATTGAAGAGGAAGCATATTTTTTTTGCTGCAGCTCTTGAAGAAAAGTCAAAATTTCTATGGAACTCACCTCTTGCCAGAGCTTCCCCTTCAAAAACTCTGCAAAAGCGAAAAGATCGCCTTGATAAGCTGCCACCGTATGCACAGAAAGCCCCTTTTCGGAGCGAATGAAATCTAAAAAATCATAAATCCCAGTTAAACAAACAGAGGAGATCCCTCTGTCTCGATCATTGGAAGAATCATCTCTCTTAGACCCGGACATCGCATTCATTTTTCCGAGTTATAGCATTTCGGATAAATAAATATGATTTAAAATTTTTAAATAAACAGAGGAGATCCCGGAGCCTCGATCATTGGAGGCGTCATCACTTCTCGGCCTCGAAGAGCTTGCGTTCCTTTTTCTGACTCATACCATTTTAGACCAACAAAACGCTCATAAATACTATACATTCCGTTGTTTAAACGACGCTGTGTGTACTGTAGATCAAGAGGAAGAGAAATAAGAGCTGTAACAGCAAAGAGAATCGGTGCAATAGGACCTGTACAAATCACAGCACAAACAAGACCTATGATTCCTATAACAAGAATCGTAATACTTAAAGCGCGCATCGCGAGTCTTTGAAAGCTTGCCTTGTCTACAGCGCCTATAATTTCTTTCGCCTTCTCTATGGCTTCGCCATCACCATTTTTAACTTTACCAAGCAAGTCTTCTGTCACCTGCTCTCCAATTAATTTACGCACATCAGAACTTGTCCGCAGCTCGAATTGATCCCATTTTTTTTGTAAAACGTTCTGCATTTCTTTTCGAGGGTCTTTCCCTTCATCTAGCGCCTTATTTTGAATTTCTATTTCTTCAAATTCGCTTAATGTAATTTGTTGCTGCAGCCACGCTAAAGATTCACGTAAAACTTCCCCTGACTTATTTTCTTTACCAGGTTGATTCAAAATATTTTGCATGAAACTTCGAAAGTTTACAATCACACCTGTTTTATAAATATTTGCCAAAAGACCAAATAAATAAACAG
>Ga0209262_10000688_pt1 | contig 14563 bp, 13 predicted proteins | sample Lowcelwee11metaG_FD_187171 | JGI IMG/M metagenome (GOLD analysis project Ga0209262, IMG submission 187171) | Freshwater pond sediment microbial communities from the University of Edinburgh, under environmental carbon perturbations - Low... | ecosystem: Environmental > Aquatic > Freshwater >...
CATGAAGTTCGCCGACCTGATCTATTTCATCGCCCGGGCGCGCCTGGTGGTTTCGGCCGACACCCTGGCCCTGCATCTGGCCGATATGACCCGCACGCCCGCCGTGGGCATATTCGGGCCCAGTTCGCCTGAACGCAACGGCCCGTTGTTTTCAGGCAGTCAGGCGGTATTCCGCAAGTTGGATTGCAGTTTTTGTTACCGGCGCAAGTGTGATACAATGGATTGTCTGCATGACATTGTGATCGAAGATATCATCAAGGCGGCAAGAAAGATCGATGAGCAACCTGACCGAAGCCCTGATTAAATACCGTTCTTTTATAGGGATCCTTTGCCTGGTCTTTGTGTTGTGGCTGGCCACGCCCAATGTCTGGTCGATATCCGTCGGCTTTTTTTTCATGATGATCGGCATGTTTTTCCGAGCCTGGTCTTCCGGCTATATCAACAAGGACAAGGAACTGGCCACAGAAGGCCCTTATTCCCTGACCCGCAACCCCCTTTATTTCGGCAACCTGCTGCTTGGCGCCGGTATCGCCATCGCCAGCAACAATTGGCTCACGGTCGCCATCTGCGCCGTCTATTATTTTTCCTTTTTCACGTTTCTGATCGCCATTGAAAGAAAGAGGCTGAAATCGCGGTTCGGCACGCGTTACGAGGATTGGGCCAAGCAGGCCAACCTGTTCTTCCCCAAGTTGAAAAAGATCGAGAAATTCAATTTCAACATCGCTTTTTACATGAAAAACAGGGAATACCGGGTATTGTTCTACTCGCTTTTCATCATCGCGGTGCTGGTCATCAAGTTCCTCAAGAAAATCGGCTTTATTGGCGGCATCGGCAAGTGAAATTCTATTATAATATACCTATAAAATTGATTTTAATAGCTGTTTTTGCTACCATATGACCATGGGCAAGCTCAGGGTGATCTTTATCTCCGGCGTGGTTTTTATCACGCTCATCGCTTTCTTTTTGCTGAGAAACCCTGATTTTTCGCTTTCGGTCTCAGGCAAGCGGTCCGGCCCTGGCGCGGTCGGTTTCCAGATCACCGGCATTTCCGATAAGGGCAATGTCTGGCTGGACAATGACGAGACCAGGCCGGTAGATCTCAAGACCATGAATTTCGTTTCCGAGACCCGGCTCAAATCCGATGTCCAAACCGCCTGGGAGTTTTTTTTTGACGGTTTTTTATTCACGGCCCTGCCCGCCAGCGCCATCCGTTACACGCCGCAGACCCGGGAACTGATCCTGGAAAAAGGGGAGTTTTACTGGGAAAAAAAACTGTCCGCCCAGGAGCTCGAGATTTCGCTGTTCAAGGCCGGCAATATTTTCAAGCTCTCCGCCGCCGGCCGCATCCGTTTGGGCGCGAATACGCTCGAGATCTGGAATTACTCGGGACAGTTGGATCTTGATCTCAACGGCAAACTTTACCACCTGGATGAATTGCAGTACCTGAACAGCCGGGATGGCGGCAAGCTGCCGCCGGCGGTCATTTTTCCCGCGCCGCCGTTCGTTTCGCCCGAAGCCGAGACCATCGCCTTGACCGACCCCAACGACACCATCATCCAGTTCAAGTGGAAGAATGTCCAGGGGGCGAGGGACTATGTTCTCAAGATCTACCCCTCGGCGCTGCGCGACAATCTGCTGCTGAGCAAAGTGGTGGCCGACAACGCCGTCACCCTGGACATCATGCCTTTCATTGAATACAGCGAGCTGTACTGGGAAGTGGCCGCATTCGATACCGTGCGGCGCATCGATTCGGCACCGGCCAGGATGGGCGTGATCACCATCAGCAGTTCGCTGCTGAAAAAAGGCCTGCTGCCCCAGCCGCCCCGCATCGAGGTCGATTCCCTGTCGGTCAGCGGCGAGATGGTGCTGATCAAGGGCGGCACCGATCCCCATGTCCAGCTTTTCATCGACGGTGACGTGGTCAAACTTGACGGCGATGGGAAATTCATCCACACCATCTCCTACAAGAGCATCGGGATCAAGGAAATCGTTTTCCGGGCGCTAGCGCCCTCGGGACTGGAAGCCGTCCTGAAAAAGCAGGTGACCGTTTTTGAGGAATAAGAGCAAGGCGTGGCCGGAATTTTTTAAAGGAGCATGAACATGGGGCTTTTCACGAATATGTACAATTATTTTTCTTCCGATCTGGCGATCGACCTGGGCACGGCCAATACGCTGGTTTACATCAAAGGCAAGGGCATCGTCCTGCGCGAACCTTCCATGGTGGTGGTGGATGACCGTAACGGCAGGATCCAGGCGGTCGGGATGGAAGCCAAGGATATGCTGGGCAAGACGCCGGCGAATATCCGCGCCATCCGGCCGATGAAGGACGGCGTGATCGCCGATTTCGAAACCACAGAAAAAATGCTGCAGTATTTCATCAAGAAGACGCGTACCGGCAACCAGTTCCTCAAGCCGCGCATCGTGATCGGCATCCCTTCCGAGATCACCCAGGTGGAGCGGCGGGCCGTGCGCGATGCCGCCCTGCGCGCCCGGGCCAACGAGGTCTTCTTGATCGAGCAGGCCATGGCCGCCGCTATCGGGGCCGACCTGCCGATCACCGAGCCCGGCGGCAACATGATCGTCGATATCGGCGGCGGCACGACCGATGTCGCGGTCATTTCCCTTTCCGGGATCGTCATCGCCAAGTCGGTGCGCATCGCCAGCAACGAGATGGACGAGGCCATCATCCAGTATATCAAGAAGAAATACAACCTGCTGATCGGGGAACGGACGGCCGAGCAGGTCAAGATCAGGATCGGATCGGCTTATCCCCTGGATGAGCCCCTGGAAATGGAGATCAAGGGCCGGGACCTGACCTATGGCATCCCCAAGACGCTGAACATCAATGACAGCGAGATCCGGGAAGCCCTGGAAGGGGTGGTGCAGACGATCATCGAGGTCGTCAAGAACACCCTGGAAAAAACCCCTCCCGAACTGGCCGCCGATATCGTCGACCGCGGCATCATCCTCTGCGGGGGCGGGGCGCTGCTCAAGAACCTTGACAAGCGCTTGCGGGAGGAAACGTCGCTGCCGATCTTCATTGCCGACGACCCTTTGTCATCCGTGGTCCTGGGGGCGGGAAAAATTCTGGAAAATCTGCCACTTCTGGAAAAAATCGGCAATGCGATTTAACCCCGGGAGAAGCGAACTCAGCACTGAAAAAAAATCGGCCGTCCTGGTTTTGATACTGTTCATCAACCTGATCATGATCTCTTCGCAGATCATCCTGAAGAACCGGCAAACGCTGCTGCAAACAGCTGTCGCCAACATGCTCACCCCCCTGCAGCTCACGTTCCAGAAGGCCTCCGATTTTCTCGGCGGCGAACTGGATCGCTATTTCTTCGTGCGCGGGGTTTTCAAGAAATACCAGCTGCTCAAAAAAAAGCAATTGGAACTGCGCATTGAGAATTACGCATTGCGGCGGGATCTGCGCGACTTGAACGCGCTGGACGGGGCGCGAAAAAAATTCGTTAATTTCAAGCTGGCCACCGTGATCTCCGTGGACGTCAACTTCCCCTTCGCCTCCATGATGATCGATCAGGGAACGCGTGCCGGCCTGATGGAGAACAACGTCGTTTTGAACACCGACGCGGAGTTGGTGGGCAAGATCGTCAAGCCGCTGACCGCCTTCTCGGCGCAAGTTCGCCTGATCACCAGTTCCATCGGCGGCACCGGCGCCTATATAGAGAGCAATATGTTGGAAGGCCTGCTCAAGGGTGACAACCGGGCGGAATGCAGTTTCCAATACCTCCTGGCCAACAAACTGGTACGGCTGGGAGACCAGGTGATCACCTCCGGGAGCGACTTGATCTATCCCAACTATCTGCCGATCGGAAAAGTGACGAAGATCAGCAAGGATTATTTGACCCAAAAGATCTCGGTGCGGCCATTCTTCGTGGACAAGCCGCTTAAAAAACTGGTGGTACTGCTCCATGAGTAAACACTATCGCAACATCCTTTTCGCCGTCCTGGCCGTCGGCCAGTTCGCCATCGCCCGCCATTATCAATCATTGCGCTTCAATGTCGACCTGCTCTACCTGATCATCTTCTATGTCGCCATCAAATCGGGCTTCATGCCGTCCATCCTCGGCGCCGCTTTCATCGGCTTGTGCACCGACTACCTCTCCGGGGGCGTCATGGGGGTTTTTTCGTTTTCGCGAACCCTGGCCGCATATTTTTTGAACGCCATGGCCCGGTTCCTGGATCTTAAAAAAAACATTTTTGTTTTTCTTTTGCTCTTCATTTCCTTGTTTTTTTCCAATTTAGTGGCTTTCGTTTTTCATGTCTTGATCTTTAAATTGAAGATCACGGCCAGCCTGCTGCTTTTCCAGCCCCTGTATACGGCCGTTATCGGCACGATCATCCTGGGGTCAAAAAAAGCCAAATCCCTGCTGGATGTATCTTAGCAAAAGGAAGCTGAGCCCGGAATACGTCAAAAAGACGGCATTCATTTCCACCGTTTTTCTGATCGTTATTTTCACCGGCTTTTTATTGGCTTTCTGGAGCATCCAGATCGTCAATCATGAGAAATACAAGCAGTTGGCCATCCGCAACATCACCCGCGTGGTCGAACTGCCGGCGCCGCGCGGGATGGTCCTCGACCGTTCCGGGGCGGTGCTAGCCGAGAACAAGATCAATTTCACCCTCTACCTTGTCCTGGAAAACGTGGACAACCTGGAAAAAACCATAGCCCGGGCCGGTTTTTTTTCAGGGAAAAGCCTTGCCGATATCCGCCAGATCGTCGAAACCTACAAAAAATACGCCAAGTTTTACCGGATCCCGATTAAAAGCAACCTGCCCCGGGGCACGGTCATTTTCATCCAGAGCCGGCAGGACGAATTTCCCGAATTCGAGATCGGCATGGAGCCCAGCCGGACCTATCCCCTGGCCGACCATGCCGCCCATGTCCTGGGCTATATTTCCGAGATCACCGAAGCAGAGCTGAACGTCGGCTCCCCCGGCACTTATGGCCTGGGGGATAACGTGGGCCGCAGCGGCGTGGAAAAGCAGTACGAGAAGTTCCTGCAGGGGCTGAAGGGCAGCCAGACCGTGATCAAGAACAGTGTGGAGAAGATCCAGCAGGTCGATTCCGAGATCACTCCCGAGATCGGCGATACCGTCGTGCTCACCCTCGACCTCAAGCTGCAGGAGTTCGTTGAAAACCTTCTGGGGAACGAGAATGGCGTGGTCGCCGTCCTCGACATTGCCACCGGCGGGGTCCTGGCCCTGGTCAGCAAGCCCGCGTTCGACCCCGAGATCTTTTCACAGGAGATGGGCCGGGAAGAGTGGCAGGCGATCATAAACGACCCGCAAAAACCACTGCAGAATAAATTTTTGCAGGGGATCTATTCTCCGGGTTCCGTTTTCAAGATCATCATGGCCCTGGCCGGGCTGCAGGAAAAATTGATCACTCCGGCCACGAGCGTCCATTGCACGGGCAGCCAGGTTTTTTATGACCGGGTGTTCCATTGCTGGAAACCGGCCGGACACGGGACGGTGAGCCTGTATACGGCTCTGCAGAACTCCTGCAATATTTATTTTTACAACCTTGGGAAAAAAATGGACATCGATACCATCGCCCGCTACGCCCGCCTTATGGGCCTGGGGGCTCCGAGCGGTATCGACCTGCCCAATGAAAACAGCGGTCTCATACCCGGCAGCGCCTGGAAGATGAACACGTTCCACCAACGCTGGTTCCCGGGCGAGACCATCTCCGTGGCCATCGGCCACGGCAGCTTGAACGTCACGCCGGCGCAGTTGCTGAAATTGATCGCCACCGTGGCCCTGCGCGGGAGGATGCCGAAACTGCACCTGCTGCAGAGGATCGAACGGCGGGGGAAAATAATCAAGGAATTCGTCCCGGAGTTTTACCGGGTACCCATCGTCGAGGAGAATTTCGAACGGGTCATCGAGGGCCTGTTCCGCGTGGTGAACGGCGAAGGGACCGGCCGGGCGGCCAGGATGCCCGGGTTGGACATCTGCGGCAAGACGGGAACATCCCAGATACTGGCCAAGGATAACCCGCGCTACAAAACCCTGACCCGTGAAAAAAGATTCATGCCCAATTCCTGGTTCGTTTCATTCGCTCCCAGGAACAACCCGCAGCTGGCCGTGGTGGTCCTGGTGGAGAACGGCGGCGACGCCGGGGCGATCGCCGCGCCCCTGGCCGCCCAGATCTATAAAAAGTATTTTGAAAATGAGAGACTACTTTAAATATTTCGACAAACTCACCTTCATCCTGCTGCTGCTGCTGCCGATCATCGGCATTTTCCTGATCTACAGCGCCGGCCATTCCACCCAGGAGACCCATTATTTGAAGCAGGCGGCATGGTTGCTTTTTTCCATCCTGGTCTTCTTTATCGTTTTTTCGCTGAAGATCGATTTTATTTTCCGCAAGGCTTTCGCGCTCTACCTTGTGCTGATCGTTCTTCTGGCCTTGCAGATCGTCATGGGCGTCACGGTGGCCCGGACCAAGAGCTGGTTCCGTCTCTGGGGCGTCGGCCTCCAGTTCTCGGAGTTCGTCAAGGTTCCCCTGGCCCTCTACCTGGCCAGGGTGCTGACCCAGTTCGAATTGATCGACGGCAGGATTTTTTTCAAATTGATCGCCATCATTGTCCTGCCCGTGGCCTTGATCGTTCTCCAGCCCGACATGGGGGTCTCTTTCATTATCTGTTCCTTCATCCCGCTGGTCATCCTGTTGAAAAAGATCAAGCCGATGGTGCTGCTCGTTTCCGTCCTGCTGGTGGCTTCGAGCGGGATCGTCGGCTGGAATTCCGTGTTGAAGCCGTACCAGAAGGACCGCATCATCTCCTTCATGAATCCGGCCGCGTACAAGACCTCGACCGGCTACCACATCATCCAGTCCAAGATCGCCATCGGGTCGGGCGGCCTGAACGGCAAAGGTTACCTGCAGGGATCGCAGTCCAAGTACCAGTTCCTGCCGGCCCGGCACACCGATTTCATCGTCTCGGTCATCGGGGAGGAATTCGGCTTCATCAATACCAGCATCCTGTTTTTCATATTCTTTTTGTTCTTTTACCGCCAGTTCAGGTTCAATTTCATGAATGACGAGGAATTCTATTTCGTCTGCCTGTTCAACGGCCTGGTCATTTTCCAGTTCGTGGTCAACGTGGCCATGGCCATCGGTTTTTTCCCGGTGCTGGGGATCTCCCTGCCCTTCGTTTCCTACGGCGGCTCATCGCTCCTGTCGTTCTTCATCGGTGAAGCCATCATCTTCCGCATCAAGATCAACAATTACCTGGCATGAACGCCAACGAGTTCCTCGGTCTGCTGAAGAATCCCCAGGCGTACATCGGCCGGGAGATCAACTCCTGCCGCCGCGAGTTCGACAGCCGGGATGTCAATGTCTGCCTGGTTTTCCCCGAGCCGTACGCCATCGGCATGAGCCATGCCGGGGTGAAGATCCTTTATCACCTGCTCAACGGCCTTGAGGGCGTGCACGCGCAACGGGCTTTCCTGCCCGAGGCGGAAAACATCCCGATCTTCAAGGAGCACGGCATGGAGTTGTTTTCGCTGGAAAACAAGGTGCCGTTGAAGGAATTCGACCTGATCGGGTTTTCGCTGCCGAGCGAACTCAATTACACCAACGTGCTGCAAGTCCTGGAAATGAGCGGCTTGCCCCTGCTTTCAGCCGAGCGCCGGGAGCCAGGCCCCATCGTGGCGGCCGGCGGCATCGCGGTGGCCAACCCGGAGCCGCTGCGCGCATTCATCGATATTTTCGCCTTCGGCGACGGCGAAGCCGTTTTCCCGGAATTGATCGAAGTCCTGAAAAAGGCGCGCCGGGAAAAAATGGACCGCGACGGCGTAATGAAGCAGTTCGATCGCCTGGCCGGGGTCTACGTGCCCGGCCTTTACCCCCTGAAAATGAAGGGTGCTTTCCTGGTGCCCGACCTTGGCGCTAAAAAGATCCGCAAGCGGGTTTGCCCGGACCTTGACCAGGTCCGGGCCGAGCCGGCCGAGATCGTCCCTATCTGCGATGTGGTCTTCAACCGCCTGAATGTCGAGATCGCCCGCGGCTGTCCGCAGAATTGCCGCTTCTGCCAGGCCAAGTCCTATTACGCCCCCTTCCGCTGCCGCGCCCCCCGGCCCACGCTCGATTTTATCAAGGGCGCCCTGGCCGCCACCGGGTACGAAACATTTTCCCTGGCATCGCTGAGCTCGGGCGATTACCCGGGCCTGCCCGAACTGCTGCGCCGCATCCCGGCCGCCATCCAGCCCGACATATCCTTTTCCGTCCCGTCGCTGCGGCCATCGACCCTGAGCGACGAACTGCTTTCCACCCTGGCCATGTTCCGCAAGACCGGCATCACCATTGTCCCCGAAGCCGGGAGCGAGCGCCTGCGCCGCGTGATCAACAAGAACGTGACCGATGCCGAGATCTTCCAGGCCCTGGATGCCGCCTGGAAGCACGGCTGGCAGAAGGTCAAAATGTATTTCATGATCGGCCTGCCCGACGAGGGAATGGCTGACATCGAAGCCATCGCCCTGCTGCTGGAAAAGATATTGACCCAGGCCCGGGCGCGACAAGCGCGGATCACGATCCACGCTTCCTTCTCATCCTTCGTCCCCAAGCCGCATACGCCGCTGCAGTGGGCGGCGCGGGAAACGGTCGCTTCCCTGGAAGACAAGATGGCCTTTTTAAAGAGCCGGCTGAAGCGCTACAAAAACCTCGACCTGGATTTTCACTCGCCGGGGCGCAGCATGATCGAAACCATCCTGGCCCGCGGCGACGCCCGCGTCGGCGATCTGTTGCTCGAGGTATTCCGCCGCGGTGAGATCTTCACCGCCTGGGATGCCCATTTTCACCTGCAGGTCTGGGAGCAGGCGCTGGCGGTGCTGGGCGGAGCCGATTTTCTTTCCGAGCTGCCGCTGGACGCGGAGCTTCCCTGGGATTTCCTTGAGCTGAATTTCCACAAGAGCTACCTGGCCGAAGAATACCGGCGCAGCCGCTCAGGCGAGCCGACCAAGTCCTGCGCCGAGCGGGACTGCGCGGACTGCCGCGGCTGCGCGTTCGGCCAAAAGGCATCCATGCCCGCGGCTTGGGCGAGCGCTGCGGGGCCGGCGGCCCTGCCTCCGGCCGGCTACCGGCGCCTGCGCCTTTTTTACGAAAAAAAGGGCGACCTGCGTTTCCTGTCGCACCTGGCGATGATGCAGTACCTGGAACGGCTGTTGCGCAAGTCGGGCCTGTTGTTCAAATACAGCGAGGGATTCCATCCGCGCATCAAGATGGCCGCCCTGCCCCCGCTGCCCGTCGGCGCTGAAGGGCTGGCCGAAGTGATCGAAGTAGCGGTGGCCGGAGAACTGCAGGCCGCGGACATTCTGGAGACCCTGAACCGCTCGGCGGAGGATTTCCGGTTCAGCAAAGCCGTTTTCGTTCCCGGCGCGGTGTCGTTCCACAAGGAACTGCAGTTCCTCGAGTTTCACTTTTCCTGGCCCCCCGGGCGGGAACCTTCAGGGCCGGGGGCGTTGCCCGGACAGGAGGAGATCGCGGCCCTGCTCTTCGCCGGAGACAGCTTTCGTTTTTCCGCTGCGGGGCTTGAGCTGAAAATGGATTTCGCCCATCAGGGCCAGGAGCGCTTCGCCCGCATTTCCAGGCTGCTGGACCCGGAGAGAAAATGGACCAGGCTTTTGCGCCGCACCGCGGTCATTTTCAAAAATGAAGATTGACATATCGTCCCGCGCCAACCCGCGGCTGAAAGAGCTGCTGGCCGCCAGGGACGGGCTCTTCTTTTTCGAAGGCGAAAAACTGGCCCGCGACATCCTGGTCCGCAAACTGGCGGTGAAACATCTGCTGGTGAGCGCGGTTGCGGAAAAAGACCTCCCCGAGATCGCCGCCCTGGTCGGGGAGTACTGGTCGGTGACCCCCCAGGTGCTGGAAAAGGTTTCCGGGCTGAAAAGCCCGCCGCCGCTGATCGCCGTCATGGAACTGCCGGCCGTGGAGATCGATTTCCGCGGCCAGCCGGTCACCATAGGGCTGGTCGATGTCCAGGACCCCGGCAACCTGGGGACGGTTTTCCGCTGCGCTTCGGCATTCGGCGTTTCGGCGCTGGCCCTGGCCGGAAGCTGCGCGCGTCCCAACCACCCCAAGGTCGTGCGCAGCGCCCAGACGGCCCTCCTCGACGTCTCTTTCCAGGTGTTTCCCGGCGCGGAAGCGCTGATCGCCAAAGCCCAGGCCCAGGGCGCCCGTGTTTACGTTACCGGGTCGCGCTCCGGCAAGGCATGCCTGCCCCTGGCCGCGCTGGAACGCCCCTGCCTGCTGCTTTTCGGCAACGAAGGCCGGGGCCTGGCCCCGGGGCTGCTCGAACGCTTCCCGCGGGTGCGCCTGGAGCAGGAGGAACGCATCGATTCGCTCAATGTCGCGGTCAGCGCCTGCATCGTGATGCATGAGCTGCTCCGGCTGGGCGGCCAGTGAAAAGGAAATTACTGCTCCATGTCTGCTGCGGCCCCTGCTCGCTGCATGTGCTGGAGAAATTGCGGGCGGATTTCGAGGTCTGCGGCTTTTTTTACAACCCCAACATCCAGCCCTTCCGCGAATTCGAGTTCCGCCGCCAGGAGGTGGCGAAGCTAGCCGAAAAACTCTCCTGGCCCGTGGCCTACGGCGCCCACGAGATGAAGGAATGGTTCGCCGCCGTGCGCGGCATGGAGCGCGAGCCCGAACGGGGACGGCGCTGCCGACTCTGCTTCCGCTTGCGGCTGGAAAAGACTTTCCTTTACGCCCGCGAGCACTCTTTCGACATCGTGGCTTCCACCCTGTCGATCAGCCCGTACAAGGTCACCGCCCAGATCAATGAACAGGGGCTGGCCCTGGCCCGCGAGTTCGGCATCGAATTCCTGCCTGAGAATTTCAAAAAGCATGACGGTTTTCTCATCGCCCGCAGGCAGGCGGAGCGGTTCGGGGTCAAGCACCAGGATTATTGCGGCTGCGTTTTTTCCAAGGCGGAAAAGCTGCTGCGCCTGCGTAAATGACCGTGGAGCAAGGGCTTCAAGGCATGGGTGGTTTGCAATTGCCGCGGCGATATGGTAAATTAGGGCCCTGATGAACAAGAAAGTGGTACTGGCCGGAAAGATCGCCGGGATCGCCTGCGGTTATTTCCTGGTTTTTTTCCTGGCCGTGTTTTTCACCGTCAGCCTGCTGGTCAAGGGTGACGAGATCGTCGCCCCCGACCTGATCGGCAAGCCGCTCCAGGAAGCGTATGCCATCGCCGCCAGGGAAGGGGTCTACCTAAAGAAGGTCATCGGCGATTTCGGCGGCACCTACGCCCCGAACACCGTGGTCAGCCAGTTCCCCGCGGCGCAGACCGGCGTCAAGGAAAAGTCGGTCGTCAAGATCTTCGTTGCCTCGGAACTGGGCCAAACGGTGGTGCCGCAACTGGTTTCCCGGAGCCAGAAGGAATGCGAAGCATTGCTGAAAAAAAGCAAGTTGAAAAAGGGCCATACGGCTTTCATCGGCGCCGCCGACATCATGCCCGACAGCGTCATCAGCCAGTCGGCCCCGGCCGGCAGCCGCGTAGCCGAAGGTTCGGCCATCGACCTGCTGCTTTCCAAGGGCAGCGAAAGCCGTTCCTTCATCATGCCCGACCTGATCGGGCAGGAGGCCGCCAAGGTCCTTGTATTCTTCGAAAGCCAGGGGCTGAAAATATCCAAGATCGAGGAGGTCCCCTATTTCGGATTGAAACCGGGCATCATTCTCAAGCAGTTCCCCTCCCCGGGTTTCGAGATCAGCGTCAAGAACCTGATCGGCATCCAGGTCAGCAAATGAACCCGGTCTTCCCTTCCATCCTGGCCACGAATTTTTTCGACCTGGAAGCCAAGCTGCGCCAGTTCGAGAAAGGCGGCGTCGATTTCATCCACCTGGACGTCATGGACGGCCATTTCGTCGACACGATCTCTTTCGGGCCCTCGCTGGCCCGTGCCATCAAGGGAAAATTCCCCTTCGGCCTCGACGCCCACCTGATGGTCAGCAATCCGGAGCAAGCGATCCCGCATTTCATCGCCGCCGGTGCGGATTGGCTTTCGTTCCATGCCGAGGCCGCCGGCGACACGGCCGGGCTGCTGCGGATGATCCGCGCCAGCGGCCGACGCGCCGGCCTGGTGCTGAATCCCGACACGCCCCTGGAACGGGTGCGGCCTTTCCTGGACGCGGCGGATTATATCCTGTTGATGAGCGTCTTTCCCGGCTATGGCGGGCAGGCGTTCATCCCCGGCACCCTGGAGCGGACGGCGCAACTTAAGCGCGAGATCACCAGCCGCAAGAGCCGTTGCCTGCTGCAGGTGGACGGCGGCATCAACAGCACGAACGCCGCACTCCTGAGGGAGGCCGGGGCCGACCTGTTCGTCGTGGGCACGTCCCTGTTCCAGTCCGAGAACATCGAAGGTACGATAGTAGAGTTTTTAAATCAACTGCATTGGAGCCGATCATGAAAAAAATCGTTTTCACCCTCACCCTTTCGTTGCTGGTCCTTCTGACCGGCTGCCGTTCCAAAAAACCCGTCAGTCTCGACCCCAGCGAAAAGGGCTCGGACAAGAAAATGTACGAGAGCGCGCTCAAATACATGACCAAGGATCCCGAGAAAGCCCGCCTGCTCTTTAAAGAGGTCGGCCAGCTTTACCCGGATTCCATCTACGCCAACAAGGCCAAGCTGGGCATCGGCGATTCGTATTTCAAGGAGCGCGATTCGGCATCGCTGATCATGGCCGCCTCCGAGTACCAGGAGTATGTCAACCTGTATCCTTACTCTCCCGACGCGGTGTACGCCAAGTATCAGGCCGGGATGTGCTATTACAAGCAGATCAAGAAGCCGGAGCGCGACCAGACCAATACCTTCACGGCCATCAAGGCTTTCGAAGGAGTGATCCAGCAGTATCCCGGGACGCCCGAGGCCGATGCCGCCAAGAAAAAGATCGATGAATGCCGCCAGAACCTGGGCCGCCATTACTTCCTGATCGGCTATTACAATTATCTCATGAAGTCCTACCCCGGAGCCATCGCCCGTTTCAAGCAGATCATGGACGAATATCCCGATTTCGCCGCCAACGACAAGCTCCTTTATTTTACCGGCAAGACCTACACGGCCATGGAAGATTTCGATTCCGCGCTCTCTTTCTTCCAGCGGGTGGTCGGCAGCCACGCCAAGTCCAAATATGCCAAGAAGGCTCAGCGTCAGATCGACAAGCTCACCCGCTTGGCGGCAAAGAGCAAGAAGCCTTCCGCAGGTGCTGAAAAATAGCGGCGACCTTCCGGAGCGGCCCGGCATCTACATTTTCAGGACCGCGGCCGGGAAAGCGCTGTATATCGGCAAGGCGATCAATCTAAAAAGACGCGTTGCCCAATATTTCCAGAAAACAGACAATCCGCTGGTCCACAGCCTGCTGGAACGCTCGGCCGCCCTGGAGACCATCGTCACCGACGCCGAGGCCGACGCCCTGCTGTTGGAGAGCAACTTGGTGCACGCTTACCAGCCGCCCTTCAATATCCGGCTCAAGGATGACAAGAGCTTCCCGTTCATAGAGATCACCCGCGCCGAGGACTGCCCCGGCATTTTTTATTCCCGGCGCGTCGCGGCCGGCAGTTTCGCCCTCGGCCCGCTGGTCAATGCCCGGAAAGCCAGGAGCCTGATCGATGCCGTCACCCGGCTTTTCCGATTGCGCACTTGCTCCCAGGCGCTTTTCAAGAAAGGGACGCCCTGCCTCTTCCACCATATCGAGCGCTGTTCGGCTCCCTGCGCGGGCGCCATTGACCGCACCCTTTACCAGCGCCAGGTCGCTGACGCCGTCGATCTCCTCAAAGGGCGGAAAGGGAGGGTCGCGGCCAAGCTGCGCGTGCGCATGCGTTCCCTGGCGGCACGCCAGGATTTCGAGCAGGCGCAGAAGATAAAGGAGGACCTGGAACTTCTGAATAGTTTTTCATTGCGTTCTTACGTCAGCAGCCGCGGCCGCGGCGATTGCGACGTGCTGGCCGCCTGCCTGCTGGGGCGGGAGGCTTTTTTCGTCTTTTTCGCGGTCAGCGCCGGGCGGGTGAAGCAAAGCGAGTTTTTCCACCTGCCGACCCTTCATGACTCCGAAGAAGAGGTTTTGCGGGAATTCCTGCTCGATTTTTACCGGTTCCGGCCCCTGCCCGGGGAGGTCATCGTTTCAGTTCTGCCGGCCCAGGCCGCGGGGCTGGCCGAGTTTTTTTCGGCGCAGTCGGGGCGCCGCGTCGGCATCAGAGTCGCCCGCCGCGGGGAAAAAAAAGGCATCCTCGACCTGGCCCGGCAGAACCTGGCCCTGTTCGTGCAGAAAAGCGATTTCCGCGCCCTGGGCGAGGAGGTGCAAAGGCTGTTGCGCCTGCGGCATTTCCCCGCCCATATCGAAGGGTTCGATATCTCCCACCTGGGCGAAAAGAATCGCGTTGGAGCCCAGGTGGTTTTCAAGAACGGCCGGCCGGAAAAGCGGCTGTACCGCAGCTACATCATCCGCGCCGCCGCGGCCGGCGATACCGAGGCCCTGAAAGAGGTGCTGACCCGGCGCTTTCGCCGCGAGCCTTCCCCTCCCGACCTGCTGCTCA
>Ga0209262_10000689_pt1 | contig 14551 bp, 14 predicted proteins | sample Lowcelwee11metaG_FD_187171 | JGI IMG/M metagenome (GOLD analysis project Ga0209262, IMG submission 187171) | Freshwater pond sediment microbial communities from the University of Edinburgh, under environmental carbon perturbations - Low... | ecosystem: Environmental > Aquatic > Freshwater >...
CGTCTAGTGCGTCATCTTTGAACGATCCTTTCTTGTTGATATTCAAGAATATCAGCTTCGAAATGATCGTTCAAACCTGACGTACTATCCGACACGATAACTAAACTTTATTTTCCACAAATGGTATAATTTCGCGCCGAAGCGGCGCAAAATTAGTTCAAAATTGAGTCTTGTCACCTAACAGCTGTCTAAATTTTCTGCCCAATGGGTGCCATTGAAGTGGAAGTGCTATATAATCTAATCAGGAGTACTTTGCGCAACAAGGCCTTCATTATAGAGCTTTAGAGAGTCTGTTAAACCTTGCACAGTACGCAAAAGTGAGCCAAATTGTTTTTTAAAGGTTTCGTTTTCCACGATTTTTTGGCGCTCAGTTCCTGCATAGTCAAGAAGTTCAGTCAGGCGGCCAAGGGATGTTGTGATAGAATCGACTTCTCCTTCAAAATAATCTCGAAATTCACGAGGTGTATCGAGAGCTTTTAAGAGATTTGCTTTTTTAGTTCTGCTTCTTTGCCAGTGTTTGTCATATTGAAAGAGAAGCCCGTAATGATTCACATCGTTCATGAGAGCTTCTGCCTTGCTGAAAATGGAATTTAGGCGAAGATAAAAGTCATCGCCTGTGATCAGACGTCCGATAGTTCCTGTTCCATCGGTAATATCTCTGGTAATTTGGTTGATTCCGCGGAGGGCTTGCGCACCATCCGTATTGAAAGCATCGGCTGCTTGGTTAAGGTTATCGGCGAGATTGGCTATTTTATAGAGAAGACCGTCATCAGCAAGGCTTGCTTGAATGAGGCGCAAATTGTCATTGGCAAGGTCTGTTGTTTCCCTAAGAGATGGAATGAGTTGTGTTTCATTGATAGAGGAGAGAAGAGTATCTCCTTTTTGTAACACAAGATCTAATGACGCTGCAGATTGGGTAAGGTGTTGTGAACTTTCTAAGAACCAGCGATCAAAATGATCAATAGCACTTTCCATTCGGTTAGAGACTTTTGCAACTTGATTGAAGGTGTTTTCTAGAGGATCAATAGAATTTGCTGTGAGGATTTGGTCAGTGATGAGAAATGCGGTTTTCCCTTTAGGTGCAATTTTCGGGATAATCGCAATGGATTTTTCTCCCATAAGCCCTGTTGTGCGGATAGCAATTTCATCAAAGTTGTAAATATGAACGCTGGAATCAATTTTTAAGAGGAGTTGATAGAAATAAACGCGACCGGTTTCATCTGAGGGTTCATTTCGAGCGTCGTGAATTTCTTTGATTGCGACAATTTCTCCAACAGGTTTACCGGCAAAAGTAACTCGAGTGCCAATGACAATTCCTGAAATATTGGCAAAACGTACTTCGAGTGTTTTTTTCCCATCGCCAATGCGAGGTTCAAGGAAAAGAACCATGGCTACCATAATAGTGACAGAGGCTATCACAAAGAGGCCAATGAGAATATTTTTCATTTTATCAGTCATTGAGGTTCCTTTCTTGATGTATGGGAGAGATTTTCTCGCAAAAAATTAATGGTTGGGTCGTCGATTTTCATAAACGTATCCAAATCCGCTAGATAGGCGATTTTTCCATCTTGGTGAAGGGCCAGGCGATCTGCAATAAAAAAAGCAGAGTGGATATCATGGGTCACGACGATGCTTGTTCCTTTGAGTTCTCTTTGCGTTTGGACGATGAGCTCATTGATTTGTTGGGCTGTAATTGGATCAAGTCCTGTAGTTGGTTCATCGTAAAGTAAAATGGAGGGCCGATAGACGATCAAGCGGGCAAGCCCGGCTCTTTTTCTCATACCTCCAGATAGATCAGAGGGCATTTTTTTTTCAGTTCCTTCTAGTCCTACCATAGAAAGTGCTTGCTTGACTTTTTGTTGGATCACATGAGAGGGAAATGGTTTGCCTGTGAGAGGATCCCCGTGTTGATCAAGATAAAATGAGGTGTTTTTTTCAATGGTCATTGAGTCAAAGAGGGCAGATCCTTGAAAGAGCATGCCCATGTTTTTAACAGCTTGGTAAATGGCATTTTTCTTGCATGCAGTGATTTCTACTCCGTTAATTTCAATTGTTCCTTGATCGGGTTTTTCAATTCCGATGATATGGCGGAGCAAAACGCTTTTACCAACACCGGATCTTCCTAAAATAACAAGAATTTCTCCTTTGAGAACATCAAGATCAAGTCCTTTTAAAATATTGATGGACCCATAACGTTTCCAGAGATTGCGCACTTTGATCATAGCTTAATTTCTCATCCATTCATAACGCATCTCTTGATGGATCATATTTAATGCCATCGTAAGGAAAAAATCTGAAAGCAAAATGAGGATATAGCTTGTAACAACACTTTGCGTTGTAGATTTTCCAACGCCTGCTGCGCCACCAGATGTTTTCATCCCTTTATAACAACATACAGTGACAAGAAGCAGTCCGAAAATAAAGGATTTGATGCCTCCTGTCGCAACATCAAAAAGAGTAATATGGATTTGCATGGGATCAAAATAAGAGGCTGAGGTCATGTGAAACAAAGAAATTGCAATGAGAAAGCCGCCGAAAATGCCCATGATTGAACTAAAGAGAGTAAGTAAGGGGATCATAAAAATCCCTGCAAGAAATCGGGGAGCTACGAGGTAGGCATTGGGATTGATTGCCATGGATTTCATTGCATCGATTTGTTCGGTTACTTTCATACTTCCGAGTTCTGCGCACATAGAAGATCCGACGCGACCTGTTACCATGAAGGCTGTTAAAATAGGACCTAATTCGGTAATCATGGCTTTGGCTACCAAGACACCAGTCACTCCGGAGAGACCCTTTTCCCCGAGTTGATAGAAAGATTGTGCGGCCAATACAAAACCTGTCGTAAAACCGGTAATGGCAACGACAGAAAGAGACATGACTCCGATATGATAAAGCTGTTCCTGAATGAGTTTCCAAGGAGGCGCTTTGCGAATAGATGCGATAAATACGTCGATGATAAGCGATACGCACTCGCCAGTCATTTCAAGAAGTCGCAGGCTTTGTGTTTTTACAAGAGTAAGCATAGACCTATATATAGGAGAGAATCTCTTTTGCGCCTATCAAAATTTCTATATGTTTAAAAAACCTCTTTTTAACTACTTGCTTTTTTCAGAACTTCAAGAAGACTATTTAAGAGTCCCAAAATAGCAGATTTCACTTCTGCTTCGGATTGTCCCTTTTGACTTTGGTTTGCAATTTCAGTTTGACGCAGCGAACTGATTGATTGAACACCCGTTTGATCAGCTTGTAAATGGCTGGTGTATACTGTGCCGATATTCGGAACTTGTCCGGCTAAAAGTTGGATTACAGAACTCATGTCTTGTGGAGCAAGAAATTGTGAAGCTGCTGTAGCAAGAGCAATCCCGGAAATCCAGGGAGCAGAGTTGCCGATTCGAATTTGGAGATTTGACATTTCTACAGAGGCTTCTCTAAATTCTTTTTTCAAAGTATCTACATGAGTGCGATCTTTTTCAGAGAATTTTCCGAGTTGTTCTAGAATGCGGAGAACTAAATCTTGGACACGCAAGATAAAATTGCGATCATCCAACACTTCGTATTTAGGATCTGTGTTTAAAATCGGACTTATTGGAGAGGTTTGGATTGGAGATAGTGTTGTCATAAATTTCCTTTTTTTATCGAGGTTTTAATCTTGATGAATCACCGATGCTGAAATGGCTTGTTTGAGTTCTTGACCGATGTTGGCAGCTGTATCTATAAAAGCTTGTGTTTCTTTGTAGCTTTCATGGATTTCTTGGAAGAGTCGAGAGATTTCTGTATTCATTGTGTGTAAAGAGGCCTCTTCTTGCGAATTTTTCCTTTTTACAAAGGAGGTTTTTAGATCAATAGATCCTTTCCCAAGACTCGTTGCTATGCTGATTCCTGCTGCGGTTTTTTGAATTGCTGAAATCCCTTGTGTGACAGATAAAACTCCTAAATGATAGGCCGAAAAGCCACTTGCAAGACCTAGTCCAAGAGATAGAAAAAACATTCCCATTTCCATTCGATTTGCAATCTTTTTTTGGAGTTCGACAGATTTTGTAAACCAGGCAGCAATGGATTCAAAAGCACCTGTGTCGTGCATGACCCGCCCTGTAACTCCAACAACTCCAGAAGCAATAAGCATGACGCCGACGGGCGTGGCAACTCCTGTAGATATGCAAGCAATTCCTAAAACTGTGGATGTGCCGGCTGCGATGTATTGTGCTGCAGAAGATAAGAGATCCCATGTTTTTTGTGATTTGAGAGTCTCTGCATGTTGGCTGATTTTCTCAGCTTTTTCAGCTTCTAAGCGATCAATTTCTTCCATATCGCGATTGACTTGCATATGGAAAATTCGTGTTTGCTTGTCTACAGTTTTTTCTAGTTCATGGTGCGTTCGGATTAATCCGTACATGAAGTGTTCTGGAGGTTTTAATTGGGGACGAAGGTGAGGAGAGTGTGATGTTTGATGTCCTGGCGGTTCTATTGAGGCGATTGATGAATGAGAGGGAGAAGGCGTGATTGGCTGTAGAGGCAGGGCGGGTAACGCCGCCCCCATTGTTTCGACCTGACGTCTTAATTGGTCTATGCTCTCTCGGTCGGTTGATGAACAAATTGAATTCATAAGACTAGACCCATCTCTCTTTCAAAAGAGCAACTTTCTCATGCAAAGGGTGGTCTCCATTGATACGTAGTTCAACTTCCTGCAAAGCTTTTTTTGCTTCATTAGGTGTATTTGTAGAAAGATAGCATTCCGCTGCATGAAAATGGGGAAAGGGATTTTTAACCTCTAATAGAGCTGCAATTGCCCAAGCATGGAGTGCTTTTGTGTATTCCTTGTTTTCTTGCAGGCTGGCTCCAAGACCAAACCAAAACCGAGATTCAAGAGGTCTCTCGGTGCAAAGAACTCGAAAAACATCCGAAGACTCTTTACAGGAACCATGTTCATAGAGCATAAATCCATATGCGTAAAATTTTTCGAGTGCCTCAGCGTTCACAAACTTTAAGATCTCATGTTTTTAATGATCGTGCGAATCATTTGTGTAAATTCGGAAATGATTCGTTTACCAGAATCATTGACTGACATCATGTTTTGAATGAGTGTTTGCATCTTTGTAAAAATCTGCTGTATTTGTGTACGCGATTTGTCAATGCGTGATCCGATGGCAGATTTCAATTCAATCAGTTGTTCTTTTGTAATTTTTGCAGGATCTCCTGCCAAGAGATCAATGCCTTTGCCTTTTAACTCATTGAGAATGCCTTTCATTGCGACGGAGATTTCTACATTTGCTGAAGAAGGAAGCGCAGCGATTTCCGCAGATAGATTTAAGAGAAGATCTGTTGTCATTAGGAGATCGTTTGTTTTTATTTCTTGGTTTCGTAATTTTTCAGCACATGCAGCTTCGAAATTCAGGACCGCATTTAAACTCGCAGATGTAGGGTTAGATTCAAGAATTTTTTGTGCAGCATCCTTGATTTTTGTTGAAGAAGGAGTGAGGGGTTGTGTCATTCTGTCTGCATTGAGAGAAGAGGAAGTTGGAGAATCAATTGATGCGGACAATTCACTAAGAGACTCAACTCCAACGCGATCAATTGTTTCTTCGAGGCAGGTGTTAGGAGAGTTTACAGCATGTTCTGCGAAGGTGGTTTCATGTGTTTTGATGAAATCAATTGTTAAATCAGACATGTTTACTTCCTTGTTAATTTATTTTTTAAATAATCGCATTGGAAAGGATTATTCTATGGCTTTTGAAGAAGGTAGTTTAGAAGGAAAGAGAATTGAGGTCAATCTGAAAACAGAAATTTTTATTGGGTAGTAAAAGGAGGACGATATACATACCAGAACGAGTCTCTTTCTTCGAGCTCTATTCCTTTTTGTTCACAAAAAAGGAGAAGGCATTTTTTGACTTGAGCGTTTGGTATGGCATTTCCGCAAAATAGAGAACCTGAATATCGAAAGAGGTCTATTATTGAGGGAATTGCAAAACTCGCTCCAAAGCGAGTTTTGCAATTCCCTCTATTTAAATCGTTTTGGGGAAAAGCTGTGGCTTCTAGCGATGAAAAAACAGATCTTTGGTTTTTACTTTTCTTTGGGTTTCGTGTAACAGATTGTCCCAGTAAGCAAAATAAGCTTTCTCTTTTTTCTTGCTTTGAAGTTCGTGATATTTTGTTTCCAATTTTTGCAGAATTAGAGCAAATCAGTAAACACCCAATTAAAACACATACAATACTTATTGATGACATGCATTGTTCTGAAACTGTTTTGTTTGATTGTCTGACAAAAGAAGATCTTAAGACAGAGATTTTTAAAATTAATCCACATTATGAAATCTATTATGTTCCTGGTGGCAATGATGGCGAATATCCACAAAACGTAATGGTCGCTACAATTCGCAATTGGCGCGCGTTCTCACCTTTTGTTGAGTAGGCCTCCTACAAAAGAGATGTCATACTATAGTCGTTTAAATTATCTTTTAAACGATTATAATTCAGAGTTAGGGCTCCTCTGACAGACTGTTTAGTACAGGCCCGGCATCTCCTGGAGAAGCGAGAAGTTGCTTTGGCTGGGAAGGCTGGGAAGGCTGGGAAGGCTGGAGGATTGGTTGGTTTTTCCATGAGGATTGTTCCTTGATCAATGCGTGGACCTGCTGCACTAGCTCTTTTAGGCCTGGATTGGAGTGGGGTTTGGCGTTACATTGCATGATCTTGTTGATACATTTGAGCTGTGAGTTAGTTAGGGTATAAAAGGAATTTAAACCTAGTTCTTGATTTAGCAACTCTTTTACCTTGCAGAGAACGTTCTTCATCGTGTCATCCGATAGGTTTTGCGGAGGGGTGGTCAGGATTGGTGAGATCTTGTCTCTCAACTCGGCTGTGAGTTGAGCATGGATTGGCAGTGGACGACGTGAAAGTAGGGTTTCATTCAAAGATGGACTTGCATTCATATTTACCTATTAAATACTTATAAAACACAATAATACAATTGTTGGTTAATAATTTTCAACGTTTTATGTAAAAAACTGTAAAAATTTAAAGTAAAAATTTTGTATATTCGTTTAAAATATATTTTTCACTTTCGACCGCGAGAAAGCATCGAATTTCCACGATTGTAAGTGGCCTTGTATTGACTAATACTAGGTCACTTACAATCATGGAAATTCGGCAGCTTTATCGCGGGACAAAAATGAAAAAAATAATTTAAATGACTATTGAGGGAGTTTTGCAACTCCCTCAATAAGTTTAGGTTAATAGACATGACATAATTGCGCTAAAAGAAGGGTTGCTCCTTTAAAACGGAGTAGCTATAGCTACTCCGTTTTAAAGGAGCAACCCTTCTTTTAGCGCAATTATGTCATGTCTAATAAGTATGGCTCCATCGGAGTGCAAATTTTCCCTGTTCTTGTGCTTGATCGCTTGCTAATTGGAGAGAAAGCCCCCCCTTGATATCCACATCAATTGTGATATTTCCACTGCTGTCTTCAGCTCCCTGACTAAATGAGACCATTACACCTTCGGCAACGTATTTTCCCACTTGAACGGCAATTGTTTCTCCCCCTTCAGCGCTGGCGCTTGGAACGGTGATGATTTGGATCCGATCAATCCCTAAAGATTTGCGGGTTGTTTCAAGAACTCCGGGACCTTCTCCTGAAAGGGAAGCTATGGAATTGGCCAGTTGCAGGGCTTGGAAACTATTGATTTCTGCAAGGTCTTGTCCAAAAAGAAGATATGACATGATCGTTCCCATGGGAAGAGGAGGAGAAGAGAGGAATGTTACTTGGGGATTATTTAGAGGCCCTTTGAGTTGGGCTGTAATTGAGACCTCTTTTACATCAATTGTGGCGGACAAATTGAGTTGGGGCATTTCATTGGGGGTACCGCTAAAGAAAAGAGACCCTTCTGTGAGGCGGAAAACTTTTCCTGAAAAAATGAAATCGCCTTTAATAAGCTCGATTTTCCCCTTGGTTTCGAGATCTGTTTGTGTTCCTTGGATGTGAAAATTGCCTTTCCATTCAGAATTGAGGCCTCGACCTGAAATAAAAATTCCATCGGGAGCATCGACTTGTAAATCAAGATGAAGCGGATAGGGAGTTGCTTTTGGAAGGTTGAAATCTTCAACTGGATGAGAAAGATTTTTGTAAATCACGTGAAGATTTGGGAGCTCTCGTGGGATGCGATTTGGAATCATTACATCGCTTTCTAAAATGGATAAATCTCCCTTTACAAGGGCTTGATGGAGATTGCCTTCAATAGATAGATTTCCCTCTGCTTCAGATGTAATTAGATCGAAGGTGGCCCAATTAAATCGCGAGAAAGCGAGATTAAAGTGAAAAGGAAAGGATTCTTTGGGAAGGAGTTTAATGATTCCCGTCGCAGTAAAAGCTCCTTTTTTCTGCGCGTCTATAGCAGACATAGATGTGAGAAGAAGTTTGTTCTGGTCGGCTTTGAGGTAAGCTTTAATATTTTGGAGTTCGGTGCCTGTATAATAGTTTTGATAATATCCATCTTCAAAAGTACAAGAACCTGTCAAAAAAGGATTTGCGAATGTGTGAGAAAGAGAAAGATCGCAATTGCATAGCCCTTCTAATCGATGGGTTCCCAAATTGAGAAAATCGAGAAATTCTTCTACATGTCCAGAAAGAAGTAAATGGCCATTGAGAGGTTTGTCATCGATGATTTGGGCTTTAAAAGGCCATATTTCAAATGCGATAGGAAGAGAGAGTGCGATCTCTACAAGAGGGGACTCTTTCACATTCAATCGACCCTTAAAGTTGAGTTCTTGTTTGTTAAAATGCCCATCTAAGATGCCATTTGCATAAATAGGCGTTTGTCCTGGAATTTGGATGCTCATCTGATCAATGGCAGCAGAGAGATTTCCTTGGAGGCGTCCATTTATTTCTTGGATTTTTGCATCTAAATTAAGTAGGCCGACAATTGGCACATCGAGAGGATTTAAAGAAAGAATATCGAGGGGAAGTTCGGTTATTTTGATTGTTGCATCTGTATTTTCTTGATCTCTAATCATTGAACTCGTAATCGATGCATTTCCAATTGCTAAAGATAAATCTTCTAAACGAAATATTGAGGGGGAGTATTGAAATTGGGTCGGATTTGTTAAAAGAATGGGATGATTGAAAAAAGAGCCTGTTGCTGTTTGCAAGGAGATTGAAAATGCATCATCATGGAGATCCCAAAGACCATCGAGTTCGAGAACTAGAGGGTGATTCCATGTTCCTTCTGCAAACAATTTAAAAGGATTTTCTTTTTGTGTCCGGGTTGTTTCAAGACTTGCTGAATCAAGAAATAGAGAACCCCATTTTGCTTTTTCTAGGTCAATGAAAAAGGAATCGATCGCGCCTAGGTCGGAATAAATGGAAATCGTTTTTGCAAAAAATGTATTCCAATAAAAATCAGAAGCCGTAGCATCCACATGGATCATTTGTTCCGGATAGATTTCCCAAACAATTTTCCCTTCAGCTTTCCCATAGAAAGGAGGATAAAGATCATGTAATTGTGAGGAGGTGAACCCTAATTGTCCGATCAATTGTCGGTTGGGTGTGATTTCTAAATCTCCCTGCAGATCCAACGGAGGAGCCATAACTTTCAATTGAGAAAGCATTAGGGAAGATCCTTTTTCCCAAGAAAATAAGGCACTCGATTCCCACTGATGCTGAAGGAAATTGGCATGTAAAGAAGCGTTTCCTTCTGCCATTCCATCTGAATAGAGGGCTTCGATGTTTCCATGAACTTCTTTTGCTTCATAAGAATATCCCTTTAATACAGGGATACGCCAGGTTGCTTTCGCTGTAATTGCACGATCTTTCCCTTCAAGATCAATATGGGCAAAAAGGCGGCCGGAGAGAGCAACAGGAGAAGAAAGGGAAAGTTGATTCGACTGAATATCTGCTTGCGCATGGGTTAACGATCCCTTCGCGTCAAGATTCCCGGAGCTTTTGATCGTAAAAATGTTATTTTGAGCATTTAGTTTATCAACTCTCCATGTTTGATTGGGGTTGCGAAGGATTTGGATCGAAAAATCCCAAGGAGATTGAACTCCGAATGTTATCATTCCATTTGAGCGAATTTTTAAATCTCCCTTCCGGGTTTCTTTTGCGGATAAAGATCCGGAAATCTCAGCTTCTTCTTCAAAAAGAGAGACTCTTTTTAGGGTAAAATTAGGAATAGAAAGTTCAAAAAATGATCTTTTTTGTTTCTCTATTTTTAGTTCTTGTATGGGAACTAAGTGCGAAGTAGGTTCCCAAGAGACCCCCTCTCCTTGTACATTTTTGAAAGCGATCTCTTTTTTCAAAAGGCGAAGGAAAGAAAAATCGGCTTGTAAAGACTCTACGGAAACTATCAACTCTTCTGTTTCTATTTGAAGGCCATTTAGACTCAAATGAGGGAAAAGACTGTTGATTGTTTCTGTCTTTATCTGCCAACCGGATTCTTTTAGAGATTTTGTAAGAAAAGAAAGGATTTTATTTTTACTCCAAGAACTTTGTAATACACCAACTCCAATAGCTATAAGAAAAAGGAGAGAAAGAAGTGCGATGACTATTTTTTTCATTAGAAAGCCTGTCCTACAGAAGCGTAAATTTGGAAATTTGAATCAATGCCGTCTCTTTTATCTAAGGGGAATCCAATATCAAATCGGAGAGGACCAAAAAAAGCGAAATAACGCAATCCAAGACCTACGGACTTAAACCATTTTGCATCAAAGGATGGGATTTCAGACGAGGTCACAGTCCCAAAATCAGCAAAGGGAACAATGCCGATTTTTCCCATGATGCGGATCCTCATTTCTGCTGAAGCAAAAACCGCAGATCTGCCACCGAGAGGTTTGTTGCCAGAAAGAGGACTGACTGTTTGATACTTATAACCGCGTAATTCATTTTCAGATCCTCCTAAAAAGAGTTTTGGAAGAGGCACATTTTCTCTTTTTGTTCCTGCAATAGAGCCTACTTGCATGCGAAGAGCTAAGACCAGGTTTTTGTTGGGAAGTAATGGAATATAGCAAGTTCCTGTAAGTCGTTGTTTAGCAAAGTGGATATTAGTCTTTTTGAGTGATTGGTAAGGAGTTACTGAATAGACTATTGTGTAGCCTGTTTTTGGATCAATTTGGTCATCTGCTCCGTTGTATTTTCCAAAAATAGGAAGTCCCATGAGTAGGTAAATTCCGTTGCTTGCACTATTAGAAACAGTGATATGATCAATTTTAAGGCCCGCTGACACATATTGCTTGGAGGAAAGGGGTCGTTCTATATAGTTGGCGAATCGATATCTGAACGAATGATATGGATAGATCTTTTCTTGAGATATTTGTACAAGAGCTCGATATGTTTGATCAAAGGTTAAGAAATCTGGTTTTTTATAGGTAGCAGTGCCTGCATAGTATTTTTGAGAGGCCTCAATTGTTGCGCTGAAAATTTCCCCCATACCTCGCAGATTGCGATGCGTCCATGTTGCTGATCCTCCGATACCATCCACTGTAGCATAGAAAACGCCTAGAGAGATTTTTTTATGGCGAGCTTCTGTGACGCGCATTTTAAGCGGAAGGGAGCCATTTTCATCGAGAGCATCCCCATGAGAAATCAAAACAGAGCTAAAGAGTTCCGTCTTTAAAAGACGTTCTTGCGTTTTAGCAAGAAGATCAGAATCGTATATGCAACCTTCTTCCCAGGAAATTTTCCTTTCGATAAAGCGAGGGTTAATATCCTTGATTCCGAAGAAGGTTGTTGGTCCAAAAGTTGTTAATGGGCCTTCTTTAACACAGGCAGCAGCATTGACTGTTGCTTTTGCCATGTCTACCTCCACGCGTCGCTTTGCAATCGATGCTAAAGGATAGCCACAGCGAGAAAGCTCCGTTAAAATATTGAGTTCTGCATTCACTAAATTGGCTGCAAGGGCTGGGCTTTTTAAATGCAATCCTAGTTGTTCTGGAGTTAAGAAACAACATCCAGGGATATTGGCCAGTTGAGAACAATTTCCGGCATAGACTTCATAGGAATTTAACTGAAATTGAGGTCCGGGGTAAATGATTAGATCGACGCGAACATCGTCATTTTCATATTCAATTTGCGATTTGATCTGAGCATCGTAATATGAGTACGCATGAAGAACTTTAATGAGAGAGGGAAGATCTGCGGAGATCCGATAGCGAAGACCATTGATTGATGCTGGAGGACGATGTTGTAAAGAGACAAGTTGCGATGTTTCAATCATGGATTGGAGTGCTGCCATATCTTCGAGACCCACAAAGCGGACATCGTAAGAAAGTGCACAAGCAAAAAAGGGAGTGAGAAATACAAGGACAATTTTTCTCATTGCGGTGTATGAGATATTGCCGTAATTCTTTTCTTGCGTCAAAAAAAATTTTTTTAATGGATACAAATAGATTTCTTACATAGAATCTTCCCTATTTTTTAGGGGGAAATAATATGTGGGTGCGCTTCCTTTTGTTAGCAATTTTTTCTGTTTGGAATACGCTCTTACAAGCTGAAGACCAGTATCAGGAAACTTTATATCCAGGTTGGAGTCAAACATTTGCCATCACGCGGATGATTCATCAGGAAAAAACAGATTTTTGGGACATAGCGATTTTTGAAAATCCTATTTTTGGCCGTGTTTTAGCAATTGATGGAACGATTCAAACAACAGAAAAAGATGAAGCGATTTATCATGAGATGCTGGTTCATCCAGCACTTTTGTATCATGATTCCCCTGCATCAATATTGATCATTGGAGGTGGCGATGGGGGCGTTTTGCGAGAAGTTCTCAGGCATGATACTGTAAAAACGGCTGTTTTGGTTGAGATTGATCGTCGTGTTATAGATCTGACCAAAGAACATATGCCAAGCTTGTCTAATGGAGCTTTCGACGATCCAAGAACACAGATTGTGATCCAAAATGCTTCGCAGTATGTGAAAGAAACCTCTCAAAAATTTGATGTTATTTTATGTGATTCTTGTGACCCAATTGGAGCTGGGGAAGCTTTGTTTACAAAAGAATTTTATGGCCATTGCAAAGCGCGCTTAAATGAAAAAGGTATTTTCATAAATCAGGCGGGAGTCCCTTTCATGCAGAAAGACTCGATTGAATCTATTTTCAAAAATCGCAAGGGGCATTTCAAGGTCGCAACATATTATGTCATGCCAGTTCCAACGTATATAGGTGGGTTTATGGCGATTGGATGGGCAAGCGATGTGAAGTATCGTCTCTCTCAAGAGACTTTAAAAAATCGGTTGGCTCGAGTAAAAGGAAAGATGAGGTATTATACGCCAGGGATCAATAGAGCGGCATTTCAATTGCCTCGGTATATGATGCCCGATACCCACTCCAATAAATAATATAGCGCTTCCACCTCTTGCTATTTTAGGAGTCCTTAAAAAGGTCCTTAAAGTCTTTTTTTTGTGGAAGATCATCATCGTTAAAAATCTTACGCTCTAGCTTTGTAAAATTGGGGTTTTGCAAAGCGATCTTTAGTTTGAATTCTTCACATAAATTAGAGGCTTCTCTATCTCGAACAAAATCGGTTCCAGGAACTAGGCAGTCATTCGGTTTTCCTGGATAAAAGTATCTACAGTTTTTGCAAACATGTAAGTCCACATCGCAATGCCTACACACGGCTCGAAAACCAATTTGGATTGGATCCTCGCTAATTGTTTTATTACACTTCCAGCAGTCCATATAGATCAAGTATACAGAACTCTTATAGAAAAATCTGCAGAAAAATGTCCATTCGCGGTATGTAGAACCTTATGGGAAGAAAGTGGTTCTTACTTTGTTTGTGCTCTTCTATTCTATATGCAGTGCCACCCCCTGATTTTTTGTCTTTTGGAACGGGGGTATACAATATCTTAAAAGAAAAATGGCGCACTTGGGAATTTGAGGTAGAGTATAAATTTCATCTTAAATGTCTCAAATCACCTAATAGATATCTTCAATTCCGTCCTCTTGTAGGGGTAATGACCACCTTGCAAAGTTCTATTTATCTTTATGTAGGAATCAATTTTGATCTTCTGTTTTTTGATCATCTTCTTTTTGCTCCGGGGTTTGCTGCCGGGTATTATTCGAAAGGACATGGGAAGGATTTGGGATATCCAATTGAGTTCCGAAGTGGAGTTGAATTGGCTTGGCAGTTTTCTGATTGGAGGCGACTGGGAGTGCATTTCTATCATCTTTCAAACGCGAGCATCGGTCATAAAAATCCAGGGGAAGAGTCCCTCGTACTGTTCTATGATATCCCTTTAGTGAAGGGATTCCCTTTTCCGCGGTCTAAAAATTAGAGTCTTTGTATTCCCATAAGAGATTTATAAATTTCGATTAAAACATCTCTTGCTCTTTCTTGAGAGGCATCTAATACACCTTCGTTCTTTTTCCATATGATCGTAATGCAATTCTTGCCATCAGCATAGGAAGAGATTTTAATCCGTTGTATGGTTCCGCTGGTTACGGAACTCGGAGTCTCTTTCCTAGACTCCCGACTCTCTTCTTCGATAGATCTATCCGGTGTCATTGTTTCTTCTGATCGTGTTTCTTCTGAAATAGCTGATGTAGCATCTATGTTTTCTTG
>Ga0209262_10000692_pt1 | contig 14540 bp, 10 predicted proteins | sample Lowcelwee11metaG_FD_187171 | JGI IMG/M metagenome (GOLD analysis project Ga0209262, IMG submission 187171) | Freshwater pond sediment microbial communities from the University of Edinburgh, under environmental carbon perturbations - Low... | ecosystem: Environmental > Aquatic > Freshwater >...
CTGAACTTCGCCCAGAGCCCCGTCAGCGCGTCGCGGAACGTGGGGATCCCGCTCTCCGCAGAGATCCCCGCGCCCGTCAGCACGCAGACGTGTCGTGCCCTGCGCAGCGCTTCCGCCGCACGCCCGACCACTTCATCCGCAGCGCCCGCAGTCCCGCTCCCCACTATCCGCTATCCGCTTCTTCTCACGCCGCCTTGCCGGCCCCGGCCAACTGCCGCAGCACGTACTGCAAGATGCCGCCGTGCTGGTAGTACTCGCGCTCCTTCGGCGTGTCGATGCGCACGCGGACCTCGAAGCGGATCGGCGCACCGGACGGCGGCGTCGCGACCACGGTGACCATCTTCGCCGCACCGGCGTTCAGGCCGATGATCTCGAAGCTCTCCTTGCCGCTGAGCCCCAGGCTCTGCGCGGTCTCGCCGTCCTTGAACTGCAGCGGCAGCACGCCCATGCCGATCAGGTTCGAGCGGTGGATGCGCTCGAAGCTCTCCGCGATCACGGCGCGCACGCCGAGCAGCATCGTGCCCTTGGCGGCCCAGTCGCGGGACGAGCCGGTGCCGTACTCCTTGCCGGCCAGCACGACGAGCGGCGTGCCCTCGGCCTTGTACTTCATCGCGGCGTCGTAGATCGACATCGGCTCGCCGCTCGGCACGTGGACAGTCACGCCGCCTTCGGTACCCGGTGCCAGCAGGTTGCGCAGCCGGATATTCGCGAACGTGCCGCGCATCATCACCTCGTGGTTCCCGCGGCGCGCGCCGTACGAATTGAAGTCCACCGGTTGCACGCCCTGAGCCATCAGATACTTTGCCGCGGGACTCGCCTTCGAAATGTTGCCGGCAGGTGAGATGTGATCGGTCGTGACCGAGTCGCCGAGCAGCGCCAGCACGCGCGCGCCGCGGATATCCGCAACGGCGCTCGGCGTCATCGTCATGCCGTCGAAATAGGGCGGGTTGCGGACGTAGGTGGACGTCGGGTCCCACTCGTACACTTCGCCCTCGGGCACCGCGATCGCGTTCCAATTCTCGTCGCCCGCGAACACGCTCGCGTAACCGGACTTGAACATGCTCGAGTTGACCGAGCCGGCCAGCGCCTGTTGGATCTCCTGTGCAGACGGCCAGACATCCTTGAGAAAGACGGGCTTGCCGTCGGCGCCAGTGCCGAGCGGCTCGGACGCCATGTCGACGTCCATCGAGCCGGCCAGCGCATAGGCCACGACCAGCGGCGGCGACGCGAGGAAGTTCATCTTCACTTCGGGATGGACGCGGCCCTCGAAATTGCGATTGCCGGACAGCACCGAGGTCGCGATCACGTCGCCGGCCTTCACGGCGTCGGAGATCTCCGGACGCAGCGGGCCGGAGTTGCCGATGCAAGTCGTGCAGCCGTAGCCCACGACGTAGAATCCCACGGCCTCGAGCTCGGTCAGCAGTCCCGCCTTCTGCAGGTAGTCGGTGACGACGCGCGAGCCCGGCGCGAGACTCGTCTTGACCCACGGTTTCGCCGTGAGCCCGCGCTGGCGCGCATTGCGGGCAAGCAGACCCGCGGCGACCAGCACGGCCGGGTTCGACGTGTTCGTGCAGCTGGTGATGGCCGCGATCAGCACCGCGCCGTCCGCGACCTCGAAGCTCTTGCCGCCCGCAGCGGCCGGCGCCTTGCCGGTCGCGCCGGGGTTTTTCTGCGCGCGCTCCTCGGCCATCTTCGCGAGGTGCTTGCGGTAGATCTCCTTCGAGCTCCTGAGCGGCACGCGGTCTTGCGGGCGCTTCGGACCCGCAAGGCTCGGCTCGACGGTGGCGAGATCGAGCTCGAGCACGTCCGTGTAGTCCGCCTCGCGCATCGCGTTCGTGCGCCAGAGACCCTGCGCCTTGGCATACGCCTCGACGAGCGCCCGCTGCTCGGCGCTGCGGCCGGTGAGCTCGAGGTAACGCAGCGTCTCCTCGTCGATCGGGAAAATTGCGCAAGTGCTGCCGAATTCCGGCGACATGTTCGCGATCGTTGCGCGATCGGCGAGCGGTAGTGCGGCCAGGCCGTCGCCGAAGAACTCGACGAACTTGTCCACGACGCCCTTCTTGCGCAGCATCTCGGTGACGGTCAGCACGAGATCGGTGGCCGTGGCGCCCGCGGGCAGCGCGCCCTTGAGGCGGAAGCCGATCACCTGCGGAATCAGCATCGTGACGGGTTGGCCGAGCATCGCGGCCTCGGCCTCGATGCCGCCCACGCCCCAGCCGAGCACGCCGAGGCCGTTGACCATCGTCGTGTGCGAGTCGGTGCCGACCAGCGTGTCCGGGTAGGCGCGCAGCTTGCCGTTCTTGTCGTCAGAAAACACGACGCGGGCGAGGTGCTCGATGTTCACCTGGTGGACGATGCCGGTGTTCGGCGGCACGACCTTGAAGTTGCTGAACGCGGTCTGGCCCCAGCGCAGGAACGAGTAGCGCTCACCGTTGCGCGCGAACTCGATCGCGTTGTTCTTGCGCAGCGAATCGGCGGCACCGTATTCGTCCACCTGGACCGAATGGTCGATGACCAGTTCGGCCGGCGCCAGCGGGTTGATCTCGTCCGGGTCGCCGCCCAGCCGGGTCATCGCCTCGCGCATCGCGGCGAGGTCGACCACGACGGGCACGCCGGTGAAGTCTTGCATGATCACGCGAGCCGGCGTGAAGGCGATCTCGTAGCTCGGGGCCGCCTTGGCGTCCCAGGCGAGCAGCGCCTCGACGTCCTCGCGGGTGACGTTGACCCCGTCCTCGAAGCGCAACAGGTTCTCGAGCAGGATCTTCAGCGAGAACGGCAGGCGGCCGAGGTCGCGGCCCTCGAGCGCGGGCAGGCTGTAGATCTCGTAGGACTGGCTGCCCACCGCCAGCGACTGGCGGGTCTTGAAACTGTCGCGCATGAGAACCTCCCGGAGTCGGACGGGCCCGACTTAGCCGCGGAATTATAGCTTCTCAGCGGGCGGTCGGGGCAGGGGTCTCGTTTGTCGCGGTCCAGGAGATGACGCCCCCGCCCAGGCAGACCTCGCCGTCGTAGAACACGGCGGACTGCCCCGGCGTGACGGCGCGCTGGGCCTGGTCGGTTTGCACGCGGCAGCCGCCGTCCTCGAGGACCGTCACGACGCAGGTCTGGTCGGGTTGCCGATAGCGGGTCTTCACGGTGCAGGCGAACGTCGTCGTGGGCGGCGAGCCGTCGATCCAGTGCGCCGCCTCTGTGGCGAACTCGCGGCACATCAACCGTGGATCGTCGTGCCGCTGCGTGACGACCAGCGCGTTGCGCCCGAGATCCTTTGCGGCGACATACCACGGCGCCTCGGCCGTGCCCTTGACACCTCCGACCGCCAACCCCTGGCGTTGACCCAGCGTGTAGTACATGAGCCCACGATGCTCGCCGATTACCCGCCCCTCGGTGGTTTCGATCTGGCCGGGCTGCGCGGGCAGGTAACGGGCGAGGAACTCCGCGAAGGGCCGCTCGCCGATGAAGCAGATGCCCGTGCTGTCGCGCTTGGCGTGCACCGGCAACGCTCGCTCGAGCGCGATGCGCCGCACGTCGGCCTTGCGCAGTCCGCCGACCGGAAACAGCGTGCGCTCCAGCATCTCGCCGGGCACCGTGTGCAGAAAATAGGTCTGGTCCTTGCCGACGTCGGCCGCGCGCAGCAATCGTGTCCGCCCGTCTAAGCTCGTCGTACGGGCGTAATGGCCGGTCGCGAACCAGTCGGCGCCGAGGCGGCGCGCGTGCTCGAAACAGACGCCGAACTTGATCTCGCGGTTGCAGGCGACGTCGGGGTTCGGCGTACGCCCGGCGCGGAGCTCGGCGAGGAAATGCTCGAACACGCGATCGCGGTAGTCGCGTGCAAAATTCACCGTGTGCAACGGGATTCCGAGGTCGGCGCAGACGCGGCGGGCGTCCTGCAGGTCTGCGGCGGCGGTGCAGTAGCCGTCTTCGTCCTCGTCCCAGTTGCGCATGAAGAGCGCGTGCACGTCGTAGCCCGCGTCCTTGAGCAACGCGGCCGCGACGGCGGAATCCACGCCGCCGGAGAGGCCGATCACGACTCGCTGGGCGTTGCTCATGGGCGCGATTCTACCGCTCTGCTCGTAGCTGCTTCGCCGAGAGCTGCGCGGCCCGCTGACGCGGCAGGCCGCGCTTGCCCGCGCATTGCGCATCGCAGAGGTGGCTTGGATCCGGGATCGGACCGCGGAAACGCCGTCAACCCGTCCTTGGGGGCTCCGGGCGCGGCGTCCATGCCGCGCACGGTTCCGCGGACCGATCCCGGATCCAAGCCACCTCCGCGATGCGTTCGGTTGCGCGAGCGCGATGCGGCTGCGCGTCGGCGCTGCGCGATTCGCGGCGAATGCCGCACGCGCTGGCGCGGTCGGCGCAGCCAATCGCAATCGCGCGTCCGAGCGCATCGGGCTCCGCCTTCCGGACGCCTGCCCGAACCCGTGCGCGGCATGGACGCCGCGCCCGGAGCCCACAGGGAAGTGTTCACGGCGTGTTCGGGCGGGCGTCCGGAAGGCGGAGCCCGATGCGCGAGCCACCGCGAAAGCGAGGACGTCAGCCGCTCGCAGCGAGCGACGAGGGAGCGGCGATCAGGTGATTGATCAGGCCGAGCGGATACCGCGCGCCGGCAAGGTAATCGTCGACGCACTGCGTGACGAGCGGACTGCGCAGACGCAGCCGTGGTGCGACGAGCTCAGCGCGCGACAACCAGCGCGTGCGCAGGATGCCGGTGTCGAGCGGACGGGCCGGATCGTGATCACCGAGCTCGCCGGCGAAGGCAATGCGCAGGAACGTCTTTGATTGGTGCGCTGGGCGCCAGACGTAAACGCCAACGACGGCCGTCGGCTGGAATTGCCAGGCCGTCTCCTCGAGCGTTTCACGGATGACGGCTTCGAGGAACGTTTCGCCGTCCTCGAGATGCCCGGCCGGCTGGTTGACGACGACGCGTCCGCTGGCGCGCTCCTCGACGAACAGGAAACGGCCGTCACGCTCGGCGACGGCCGCGACGGTGACGTCCGGCTTCCATACCATGCCGTCCATTATACGTTTCCGGGAGGGACCGCTGGCGAGCTAGAAATCGACCGCAGTGGCCCGCAGCTCGGGCTGGATCAGGCTGCCGGCCCAGGCTTCGTCGAAGTAGGCGAGGTAGCGGCGCACGACATTGGCGTCATCGAACTCGACGATGCCTTCCCAGCGGCTGGCCTGCTGCCGGTAGGCGATCGCCTTGTCGTCGGCCACGATGAACGCGCAGGGGTTGTTGCGGTATTCGCCCGCGACGTTGCGCAGGTCGATGTAGCTCGTCAGGCGCCGTGCCATCTGCATGAAGCGGTTGCCGTCGCGGGCTGCGCGGGCCGGATCGGAGATCAGCACGCGGAGGCGGGCGTGGCTGCGCGCCAGCACGAGCCGCTTGACGGGCTCGAGGAAGCAATCCTGGTCGTAGATCAGCGGTTCGAGGTCGGGCGTGTAGATGGACAGCGTGCGCTTGGCGCGGGTCGTGATCTCGGCGACCGCCGCCCGGTACTCATCGAGCGTCGAGAGGATGCTCCTCGTGCCCGTGACGTCCTGCCTCGTGTTCATTGCGTTGCTCGATCCCCAAGGTCATCCGCACGTGCGGGATGCCCACTTCGTCGAAGACGGGCCCTTCAGCCCGGAAGCCCAGCCGCTCGTAGAACGCCAGGGCGGCCGTCTGGGCGTGAAGATAGACCTTGGTGAATCCCAGTTCTGTGGCCTGGTTCACGAGGTAGCCCACGACCGCACCGCCGACCCCGGTGCCGCGGTGCTGCGGCAGCACAGCGACGCGACCGATCTTACCGGTCGGTTCGAGGCGTCCCGTGCCGACTGCGTCACGTTTCCCGGCCATGGCCAGCACGTGCCGCGCTTGCGGATCGATCGAGTCCCACTCCTCGTCGGCGGGAATGCCCTGTTCCTCGATGAAGACCTGCCGGCGCACGGATTCGATCCCCGGCCGGTCGTCGGCCCACCGTGCCGCACGCAGCGCGATGCCCGGGGGCGGCGACCGATCCACGTCAGATCTTCCGTGCGAGACGCGCGGCCAGGCCGAGATACGAGGCCGGCGTGAGCTCACGCAAGCGGCGCTTCTCGGCTTCGGGCAACGGCAAGCCGTCGACGAACTCGGCAACTGCCGCCGCATTCACGCGCCGCCCGCGAGTCAGCGCCTTGAGCTGCTCGTACGCCTCCGGCACGGCGTAGCGGCGCATGATCGTCTGGATCGGCTCGGCCAGCAGTTCCCAGTTCGCGTCGAGGTCGGCTGCCAGCCGGTCCCGGTCCACTTCGACGCGGGCAAGGCCGCGCGACACGGACTGGACCGCGAGATCGGCGTGCGCCAGTGCCACGCCGATGTTGCGCTGCACCGTCGAGTCGGTGAGGTCGCGCTGCCAGCGGGAGATCGGCAGCTTGTCGGACATGAATCGCAGCAGCGCGTTCGACACGCCGAAGTTGCCCTCGGCATTCTCGAAGTCGATCGGATTCACCTTGTGCGGCATCGTCGAGGAGCCGACTTCGCCCGCGATCACCTTCTGGCGGAAATAGCCCAGCGAGATGTAACCCCAGAAGTCGCGACTGAGGTCGAGCAGCACGGTATTGCAGCGGGCGAGCGCGTCGAAATATTCGGCCATCCAGTCGTGTGGCTCGATCTGCGTCGTGTACGGGTTCCATTCGAGGCCCAGCGACTCGACGAAGCGCCGGCCGAGCGCGGTCCAGTTCAGGTCGGGATAGGCTGCGACGTGCGCGTTGAAGTTACCCACGGCGCCGTTCATCTTGCCGCGGACCGGCACGCGCCCGAACGTGTCCATGGCCTGGCGCAGGCGATGCACGAACACGGCGACTTCCTTGCCGAGTGTGGTCGGTGTCGCCGGCTGGCCGTGCGTGCGCGACATCATCGCGTCGTCCGCATGGGCGTGCGCCATCGCCCGCAGCGCGCCGACCAGGCCCTCGAGACGCGGCAACAGCACCGTGTCGCGAGCGTCGCGGCACATCAGCCCATAGGCGAGGTTGTTGATGTCCTCCGATGTGCACGCGAAGTGCACGAACTCGAGGCGCGACCTCCAGCCCGGCTGCGCTTCGAGCCGCCGCTTGATGAAGTACTCCACCGCCTTGACGTCGTGGTTGGTCTCGCGTTCGATCGTTTTGACTTCGGTGGCGTCGCGGGCACCAAAATGCGCCGCCACCTGGTCCGCGGCCGCCAGGTCTGCGGCGGTCAAGCCTTGCATCTCCGGCAGGCCGCTGGGCCCGGCGAGCGCATGCAGCCAGGCGATCTCGACCCGGACGCGCGCCCGAATCAGTCCGGATTCGCTGAACAGCTCGCGCAGCTCGGCGCAGCGGGAGGCGTAGCGGCCGTCCACGGGCGACAGCGCCGAGAGGGGGGTGAGGCTCATGCGGCCATCCGGGAGGTGTTACGATTCATGATGATACCGCAGGCTCGCACCGCCGCGCCTGCGCAGCCTTCCGGAGCGCAATTTCATGTCCGCAAACGAGTTTCGTGTGGAGCGGGACAGCATGGGCGAACTGCGCGTGCCGGCCCAGGCGCTGTGGGGTGCCCAGACCCAGCGGGCCGTGCAGAATTTCCCGCTGAGCGGCCTGCCGATGCCGCGCGGGTTCATTCGCGCGCTCGGGCTCGTCAAGTGGGCGGCGGCGGGCGTGAACCTCGAACTCGGCGACATCGACAAGGTACGCGGCTTTGCGATCCAGAAGGCCGCGCTCGAGGTGGCCGAGGGGCGGCACGACGCGCACTTCCCGGTCGACGTGTTCCAGACCGGCTCGGGCACCAGCAGCAACATGAACGCCAACGAGGTGATTGCGCGCCTCGCCACGCAATATTCGGACGGCACGCCGGTGCATCCGAACGATCACGTCAATCGCAGCCAGAGCAGCAACGACGTGATCCCGACCGTGATCCACGTGGGCGCTGCGCTCGCGATCGCGGAGCACCTGCTGCCCGCGCTGAAGGAGTTGTCGCAGACGCTTGCGCGCAAGGCGGCCGACGTCGGCGAAACGGTCAAGACCGGGCGCACGCACCTGATGGACGCGATGCCGCTCACGCTCGCGCAGGAAATGGGCGCCTGGCGCACGCAGGTCGATGACGGCATTGCGCGACTGCAGGGGTCGCGATCGCGACTGCACGCGCTCGCGCTCGGCGGCACCGCAGTGGGCACCGGCATCAACGCGCCGCCCGAGTTCGCCGCCCGGGCGGCGGCCCTGCTGTCGAGGCAGACTGGTCTCGACCTGCGCCCAAGCCGTGATTTCTTCGCTTCGCTCGCGGCGCAGGACACGGCCGTCGAACTCTCGGGGCAGTTGCGCACGCTTGCGGTCAGCCTGATGAAGATCTCGAACGACCTGCGCTGGATGAACAGCGGGCCGCTCGCGGGCCTGGGCGAGATCGCGCTGCCGGCGCTGCAGCCGGGCAGCAGCATCATGCCCGGCAAGGTCAACCCGGTCGTGCCGGAAGCGGTCACGATGGTCGCCGCCCAGGTCATCGGCAACGACGTGACGGTGACCGTGGCCGGCCAGTCGGGCGCGTTCCAGCTCAACGTGATGCTGCCGGTCATCGCCTACAACCTGCTGCAGAGCATCGACCTGCTGGCGAACGCCGCGCACGTGCTCGCGCGCAGCGCGATTGCCGGCTTTGCGGTGAACCCGCGCCAGATCGCCGGGGCCCTGGCCCGTAACCCAATGCTGGTGACCGCGCTGACGCCTGTGATCGGCTATGACCTGGCCGCGGCGATCGCCAAGCGCGCGCTGGCCGAGGGCCGGCCGATCCGCGAGGTGGCCGCAGAGATGACGGACCTCGGCGAGGAACGACTCGCGAAGCTGCTCGATCCGGCGGACCTGACGCGCGGCGGCGTGCGCCACGGGCGCCTGGGGGAATGATTGGCCGCGTCCGGTGATTCCACGCTGCGCGACCGGATCGAGCGACGCCTGCGCGCCACGGCGCCAGGTGGGGATCCGCTGCAGGCGTGGATCTCGGGCCTGACTCCGCAACAGACGACTGAGCTGCGCCGCCACCTGCCGCCGAGCTTCGCGCGCGCCGCGGTGCTGGTGCCGCTCGTCGATCGACCCGAGGGATTGTCCGTGCTGCTGACACGGCGGGCATCGCACCTGAAGAATCATCCGGGCCAGATCAGCTTCCCCGGCGGCCGCATGGAGTCCGTGGACGCCGGGCCCTGGGAAGCCGCCGTGCGCGAGGCCCAGGAGGAGATCGGCCTCGCGCCCGAGCACGTGTCGCTGGCCGGTTACCTGCACGACCACTTGGTGATCACGGGCTACATCATCACGCCCGCCGTCGCGTTCGTGCGGCCGGGCTTCGAGCTCAAGCTCGACCTGACGGAGGTCGAGGACGCGTTCGAGGTGCCGCTCGAGTTCGTGCTCGACCCGATCAATCACGTCGCCAGCACGCGCGTCTTCGCAGGCCAGACGTTCACCACGCACGACATTCCGTACGGCGAGCGGCACATCTGGGGCGCGACGGCCGGCATGCTGCTTTCGCTGTACCAGATGCTGCAGGAGGTCTGAGCCGTGTCGATCGAGAGGCTGCGCAAGATCATGGTCGCGCTGCGCGATCCGGAGCGTGGGTGCCCGTGGGATCGCGAGCAGACCTGGGCCTCGATCGCGCCGCACACACTCGAGGAGGCGTTCGAACTCGCCGACGCGATCGAGCAGGGTGAGGCCGCGAAGGTGCGCGACGAGCTCGGCGACCTGCTGTTCCAGGTCGTGTTCCAGGCGCGGATCGCCGAGGAGCAGGGATTGTTCGGTTTCGACGAGGTCGCCGCGGCCATCAGCGACAAGCTCGAACGCCGCCACCCGCACGTGTTCGGCGCGGCGACCGTCCGCACGGCGGCCGAGCAGACGGCGGCTTGGGAGGTGCACAAGGCCGCGGAGCGCGAGGCGGCGGGCCTCGGGCGCGGCGTGCTCGACGGCGTCGCACTCGGGCTGCCGGCGCTGACCCGGGCCGCCAAGCTCGGCCGACGCGCCGCCGGCGTCGGGTTCGATTGGGTCGCCGCGGCGGACGTCGTCGCCAAGCTCGATGAGGAACTCGATGAGCTGCGCCGGGCCTTGGCAGCCCATGACGACGCGCAGGCTAGTGAGGAGCTGGGCGACCTGTTGTTCACGATCGCGCAGCTCGGGCGGCACCTCGGCGCGGATGCCGAGGCTGCGCTGCGGGCGGCGAACGCAAAATTTGAGCGACGCTTCCGTCACATCGAGGCTGCGCTCACGGCAAGCGGGCGCACGCCGCAACAGACGAGCATGGCCGACCTGGAGACGTTGTGGGCGCAAGCCAAGCAGGAGATCGGCTGACGGCGCGGCTCGCGTCGCTGCGCGAGTCGCTGGACGATGCCCTGATTCGTGACCGCCGGCGGCTGGGATCCTGGCTCGCACGGCTGTCCCGTCGCGCGGGGCCGATCGACCCGCGCGAACTGGCTCGCCTGGAGCAGCAACTCGAGGCCTCGGTCAATCGGGTGCAGGCACGCCGCGCATCGGTCCCGGTGATCCGCTACGACGAAACCCTGCCTGTACACGCAAAGCGCGCGGAGATCGCCGCGGCCATCCGCGACTCGCCGGTGACGATCGTGAGCGGCGCCACGGGCAGCGGCAAGAGCACGCAGCTGCCCAAGATCTGCCTCGAGCTCGGGCGCGGCCAGGCAGGGATGATCGGCCACACGCAACCGCGGCGCATTGCGGCGCAGGCGCTGGCGAACCGGATCAGCGAGGAGCTTGGCACCGCGCCCGGCGACCTCGTCGGCTACCAGGTGCGGTTCGTCGATCGAACCAGCCTGCGTACCCTCGTCAAGCTGATGACCGACGGCCTGCTGCTGCGCGAGCTCGAGGGCGACCCGCTGCTCGAGCGCTACGACACATTGATTCTCGACGAGGCCCACGAGCGCAACCTGAACGTCGATTTCCTGCTCGGCGTGTGCAAGCGCCTGGTCGGCCGCCGGCCGGAGCTGCGCGTGATCGTGACCTCGGCGACGATCGAGACGCGGCGCTTTGCCGAGTTCTTCGGCGGCGCGCCGGTCGTCGACGTCGAAGGCCGCAGCTACCCGGTCGAGATCCGTTACCGACCGCTAGAGGAAGAGTCCGCGGACGCGCCCTCGCTGCCGGAGGCCGTCGGCTCCGCGCTCGACGAACTGCTGGCGAACGCGCAGGGCATCGACGGCGATGCGCTGGTTTTCCTGCCGGGCGAGCGGCAGATCACCGAAACGCGCGACTATCTGCAGCGCGGCGGCGCGCGCGACTGGGACGTCCTGCCGCTCTACGCGCGGCTCTCGGCGCCGGAGCAACAGCGGGTGTTTGCGCCGCACGCCCGGCGGCGCGTCGTGCTGGCGACCAACGTCGCGGAGACTTCGCTGACGATTCCGGGCGTGCGTTTCGTCGTGGACAGCGGCCTCGCGCGGATCAGTCGGTACAGTCCGCGAGCCAAGTTCCAGCGCCTGCCGATCGAGCCGGTGTCGCGAGCCAGCGCCGCGCAGCGTGCGGGCCGCTGCGGCCGGGTGGGCGAGGGCATCTGCATCCGCCTGTATGGCGAGCAAGACTTTGCGACGCGCGCCGAGTACACGGATCCGGAGATCCTGCGCACCAACCTGGCGAGCCTGATCCTGCAGATGGCGGCGCTCGGGCTCGGCGCGCCCGAGGATTTTCCGTTTCTCGATGCGCCGGACACGCGCCTGCTGAACGATGGCTACCGCCTGCTGCAGGAACTGAGCGCCGTGGATGGCGATCGCCGGATCACGCGCCTCGGTCGGCAGATGGCACAACTGCCGGTCGATCCACGGCTCGCGCGAATCCTGCTCGAGGCGGCCCGTCTGCGCTGCCTGACCGAGGCATTGGTCATCGCGGCGTTCCTCAGCATCCAGGATCCGCGCGAGCGGCCATCCGACAGGATCGAGGCGGCGGACGAGCGCCACGCCCTGTTCGCAGACGAGCGTTCCGATTTCGTCGCGATCCTGAACCTCTGGAGGGCCGCGAGCGAGCAGGCAGCCGCGGGTCAGCGCACGCTGCGCCGCTGGTGCAAGCAGAACTTCCTGGCCTACCTGCGCGTGCGCGAGTGGCAGGATCTGCACGAGCAACTGGCCGGGATTGCGGCGGGCCAGGAGTTGCCGGGCAACGACACTCCGCCGTCGTCGAGCGCGCTGCACCAGGCCATCCTGACGGGGTTCCTGGGCGGGATCGGCGTGCTCGACGAGAATCGCAGCTATATCGGCGCGCGCGACGCGCGCTTCGTGATCGCTCCGGGCACGCCGCTCGCGAAACGCCCGCCGCGCTGGATCGTCGCAGCCAGCCTCGTGGAAACCCAGCGCCTGTACGCGAGAACGGTTGCGCAGGTCCAGCCCTCATGGATCGAGTCGGCGGGCGCGCACCTCGTCCGCCGCACCTACGGCGACGCGCACTGGGTGCCGGAACGCGGCATGGTGATGGCGCGCGAAACCGTATCGCTCTACGGCCGGGTTCTGAGCAGCGGACGGCAGGTCAATTTTGCGGCCATCGACCCGGCGCTGGCACGGCGCATGTTCGTCGAGGAGGCGCTGCTGCGCGGTCAGTCGCCACTGGACTGCGCATTCCTCGTCCGCAATGCGCAGGCCCGCCTCGACGTGGAGGCCTTGGAGGCCAAGCTGCGCCGCCGGGATCTGCTCGCTGCGGACGACGTGCTGGTGGACTTCTACCTCGAGCGGATCCCCGCCGACGTCGCCTCGACGCGCGCTTTCGAGCGCTGGTGGCGCGACGAGGCTCGGCGGCATCCACACCGGCTCGACGTGCCGTCCGAGATACTGCTCGCTGGACCGGCGCCAGAGTGCAGTCCCGCCGATTATCCGGACAACTTGCGCGTCGATGGCAACGCGCTGCCGTTGCGCTACGTGTTCGATCCGACCAGTCTCGATGACGGCGTCACGCTGTCGGTGCCGCTGCCGCTGCTGGGGGCCCTGTCGGCACGACGTTGCGAGTGGCTGGTGCCAGGATTCCTGACCGCGAAGATCGTCGCCTTGCTGCGCGGGCTGCCCAAGGACGTGCGGCGCGACCTGGTGCCGATCCCAGCCGCGGCGTCACGCCTGCGCGACAGCCTGAGTCCGTTCGGCGAGGGCTCGCTGCTCGAGAAGCTCGCAGCGCTGGTGACCGAGGCCGCGGGAGCCCGGGTCGCGAGCGGGGTGCTGGCCGGCATTGCGCTGCCGCCCTGGTTGCAGATGAATTTTTCGGTGCTCGATCCGGCGGGCCGCGAGCTGCGTCGGGGTCGGGATCTCGACGCGCTACGTCGCGAGCTGCGCGCGCGGGCTGTGGCGAGCGGGTCGCAGGTCGCTCACGGTCACCCCTGGGAACGAACCGGCCTGCGCAGCTGGGACTTTGGCGACCTGCCGGCGGACGTCCAGCTGCAGTCGGCTGGGGTGTCGCTGCGCATGTATCCCGGGTTGGAGGACGCCGGTGCTGCGGTTCGGCTGCGGCTCTTCCCGACCGCCGAGGCCGCGCACGCCGCGAGTCCTGGCGGGGTCATGCGCCTCGCGGCGCTCGCGATGCCGCAGCAATACGACGTGATTGCGCGGCATTGGGCCGGCGATCGCGAGTTCGCCCTGCTGGTCGCGGCGGCCGGCTTCGATCGCGGGCTGTTTCGCGAGATCGCAGATCGCGCGGTCGCCGAGGTCATGGCACTCGGGGAACGCGGCCTGCCGCGCACGGCCAGCGAGTTCGCCGCGCGCGTCGATGCCGGGCGGGCTCGTGTGGCCGAACGAGGGGAGGCCGTCGGGCGCGTCGTCAAGGCGGTCCTCGTCGCACTCAAGGATGCCCGCGCAGCCCTCGGCGAGCTTGGTGCGCCGGCATTCTCGGCCGGGCGCGCGTCAATCGTGAGTCAGCTCGAATCGCTGCTGGCGCCAGGCTGGGTACGTCAGACGCCCGAGCAGGCCTTCCAGCAATTGCCGAAGTACGTGCGGGCTGCGGCACGGCGCGCCGAGCGTCTGCGCAATGACGTCGAGCGCGACCGCAAGCTCGACGCCCAGGTGGTGCCGTTCGAGGCGGCCTTGCGGGCGCTCGTGGCACGCGCCGATCCCGCGGCCCGGGCCGTCGAGGCGCAGCGGCTGCGCTGGATGATCGAGGAATTCAGGCTGTCGCTGTTCGCCCAGGAACTGCGCACGCTCGGCCCCGTCTCCGCCAAGCGGCTCGAGGAGCAGCTGCGCCTGGCGCGCGGATAGTGAATGGGGACATTCTCCTTTTCCGGTGTCGGAAAAGGAGAATGTCCCCATCCCATCATTTCGGCTTGTCGAAGAACGGCCGCAGCAGGTCGATCGGCAGCGGAAACACGATCGTCGTGGCCTTTTCACTCGACAGATCGGCCAGCGTCTGCAGGTAACGCAACTGCAGCGCCTTCGGGTCGGCACCGAGGATCTGAGCCGCCTCGACCAGCTGCGCGGCGGCCTGCTTCTCGCCCTCGGCGTGGATGATCTTCGCGCGCCGCGTCCGCTCGGCCTCGGCCTGCTTCGCCATCGCGCGGATCATCGTCTCGTCGAGGTCCACGTGCTTGATCTCGACGTTGGCGACCTTGATGCCCCAGGCGTCGGTGGCATTGTCGA
>Ga0209262_10000694_pt1 | contig 14497 bp, 13 predicted proteins | sample Lowcelwee11metaG_FD_187171 | JGI IMG/M metagenome (GOLD analysis project Ga0209262, IMG submission 187171) | Freshwater pond sediment microbial communities from the University of Edinburgh, under environmental carbon perturbations - Low... | ecosystem: Environmental > Aquatic > Freshwater >...
AGCTGATAGTTGCAGGGCTGGTAGGGGCCGCCACAGGCGGAGAGGGCGAGGGTTTTGGTGAGGGTGACTCGAAACCTGGTCAAATAACACCCGACCGGCCCAATATTTTTAGGGTACCCGAGCGCCCGCTCCAGCGGACTCATCCATACTATCGCGCGCAAGTTGCGCCTGTGCGCGATGCGCAGGTCGCGCCGACGAATTCTGAATTCTGGAATCGAGAAAATCTTTCTGAAGCGGTCCAAACGAGCGTTAGAGATGAAATTCTTGATTCCAGAATCAAGAATTTCTATAATCTGCGACTCTTTCAGGAGCTCTCTTCTGCTCAAACCCCAAGATCTCTTAGCCGCCATTCACCGGGCCTTGTACCCAGAAAGACGGAACTACGCGCAGATAGCGCGCGACCTTCACATCAGTGTCGGAACGGCACATCGAGCGATGGCGAGCGCAAAGCAAGCCCAACTGGTCACAGCATCGGGTGATGCCAACCGGCAGAATCTCGTAGAGTTCCTCCGAGGTGGAGTTCGGTACGCATTTTTCCCTATCCGGAGTGGTGGAAACGTCCGCGGTGTACCCACGGCAGCGTCGGCTCCAGCGATCTCCGAACACTTGGCAGGGGGGGCTGTCGTTGTCTGGCCTGATCCTTCGGGTCGAGTCCGAGGTGAGGGTTTGGAGCCCCTCTACCCAACAGTTCCCCGTATCGCTGAGGAGGACCCACTCTTCTACTTGGTGCTCGCGGCCGTAGATCTGCTTCGCATCGGCACGGCCCGTGAAAGGGGAATCGCTTCCGAGATGCTTCGTGATCAGGTATTTTCCGGACATGAGCAGGCACACGCCGGTCGAGATTCTTGAAGTGATCGCTGCTGACCTCGCTACTCTCTGCGAAGAGGTTGTTTTTGTCGGCGGAGCGATTGTTGCCCTGTTGATCACAGACTCGGCGGCTCCTCCGGTCAGCAGTACGAAGGATATCGACATTGTCGTTTCGGTGACGACAAACTTTGAATACAATCAAGAGTTAGGTGGTCGTCTCCGAAAGCTCGGATTCAAGGAAGATAGTAGCGAAGAAGCTCCCCTCTGCCGCTGGCTCCGGACAGATGGTTTAAAGTTGGATGTTATGCCAACCAACCCAGGAATCTTGGGTTTTTCAAACCAGTGGTTCCCGCTCACCTTCGAGACAGCCGTTGTCACCCGTTTGCCGAGCGGGCGAGAAATTCGAGTTGCCACAGCACCCTGCTTTCTCGGAACCAAGCTGGTTGCGTTTGACTCGCGCGGCGGGGGAGATTACCAAGCGTCTAAAGATATAGAGGACTTGCTCGCCGTTATTCACGGAAGAAGCTCCATTGTTCAGGAGGTGTCGTTGGAGCGGGAGGACCTAAAGTCATTTCTTGTCGAACGTATTCGACACCATCTTGATCAGGAGGACTTCACGACATCAATTGATGGTCACCTGCCTGGAGAAAATCAAGGGAGTGTGTTGAGCCGACTTTGCCAGATCTGTGCGATAGAACTCCTTCCGGCGTCCTAAGAGGCCGAAATCGCCCGGGATCCGAACGAAGTAGAAGAGGACTGGCCCATTCCCTCTTGAATGGGCCGGACCCTACTCTTCGTCTCGAGATTTCCACTTCTCCAAGAACAGTCCCGAGGGCACCACGAAATCATCATCCGGCTGTCCCTTGGACATAGCCACAGCGAGGCCTTCCAACACCATGGCAGCCACGGTCTCTCTCACTTCCTCGAGCGTGGTCCCGGTCCCCTCCATGATGGTCTTGAAGGCAATAGGGAACCCCAAGTATCCGGGCTTGGCCAGAGAGGGACCCCCAAGTCGGGGAAGGCGCGGTGGGTTCCGATGACCAACCGCCTGATCCTGTCCGGCCTGGAGAGGATCGGCGGCAACGTCGCCGCGACCAGGAAGGGTAAGGAGGTGTCGCGCGACTCGATCAAGTCGTTCGTCAAAGGGGCGGCAAGGCGAGCCGGTCTGCCCAACCATGGCCCCCATGCGTGCCGACACTCCTACGCCACCGGCCTCCTGGCCGCGGGTGTAGATCTCCGAACGGTCCAGGCGCTCATGGGCCACAGTTCGATCGAAACGACGGCGGCTTACCTCCACCTCCTGCCCGGTGCAGAGGTGAGTGCGGCCGCCAAGCTCGAGGCCTCTCGGAAGGCTTCGACCGACACCAGCGGCGGCACTGTCACGCCGCTGGCACAGGCCCGAGTGAAGCGGGCCAAGGGAACCGAATAGGTAAGTTCTTACGAGGACTTACCCGAGCCTCGCTCACACTTCCATGATCTCGGCTTCCTTCTTCGCCGTGATCTCGTCGACCTGCTTGATGTAGCGGTCGTGGATCTCCTGGATCTTCTCGAGCGACTTCTTGAGCTGGTCCTCGGAGATCTGGCGGTCCTTCTCGGACTCCTTGAGGAACTCGTTGCACTCGCGCCGGGTCCCGCGGATCGCCACCTTGGCCTCCTCGGTGTACTCCTTGACCTGCTTGACGAGGCCCTTGCGGCGCTCCTCGGTCAGCGGCGGGATGGCGAGGCGGATGACAATGCCGTCGCTCTGCGGGTTCAGGCCCAGGTTCTGGGCGTTGATGGCCTTCTCGACCGGGGCCAGCATGTTGCGGTCCCAGGGCTTGACGACCAGCAGGCGCGCGTCGCCGACGCTGACCGTGGCCACCTGGTTGAGCGGCATCATCGAGCCGTAGTTGTCGACGCGGACGTCGTCGAGCATGGCGGGATTGGCCCGGCCAGCGCGTACCTTGGTCAGGCTCTTGCGCAGGCGGTCGATCGCCTTATCCATGCCGTCTTTTGCAAGTTCGAGTGCCTCGTCCATATTCGCTCGCTCCTTCTTGCTCGCTGAGGTTCGTTCAAGCTCGGGGTGGTTCACGCTGCGGGGCTAGGTCGCGCCCGCGAGCACGCTCTGGCCGTCGGGGCACACGAGCGTGCCGATCTGCTCGCCGCACACCACCCTGCGGATGTTGTTGCGCTCGAGCATGTTGAACACCAGGATCGGCAGGTTGTTCTCCTTGCACAAGGAGATCGCGGTGCTGTCCATGACGTTGAGGCCGCGCGCGAGCACGTCGAGGTAGGTCAGGCGGCTGTAGCGGACCGCGTCGTCGAACTTGTGCGGGTCCTTGTCGTAGACCCCGTCGACCTTGGTCGCCTTGAGCAGCACCTCGGCGTGGATCTCCATCGCTCGGAGGGCCGCGGCGGTGTCGGTCGTGAAGTACGGGTTGCCGGTGCCCGCGGCGAAGATGACCACGCGGCCCTTCTCCAGGTGACGCTCGGCCCGGCGGCGGATGTAGGGCTCGGCGATCTCCTTCATCTCGATCGCCGACAGCACGCGGGTGTACACGCCGCGCTGCTCGAGCGCGTCCTGCAGCGCCAGCGAGTTCATCACCGTCGCCAGCATGCCCATGTAGTCGGCGCTGGCGCGGTCCATGCCGGAGGCGGCCGCGCTCAGCCCGCGGAAGATGTTGCCGCCGCCGATGACGACGGCGACCTCGACCTCGAGCGCGATCAGCTCCTCGATCTCCGCGGCGATGGTGCGCAGGACCTCGGCGTCGACGCCGTAGCCCTGCCCCCCCTGAAGGGCCTCGCCAGAGAGCTTAAGGAGGATCCTCTTGTATCGCGGTCGGGCTTGCGTCATGGGCGTCACGGGGCGGGGGGCGAAATGGACGGCCTCATGTGCGAAGAGCGGGTCGCCCCGCTCTTCGTGTCACTTCAGGCCTTGGCAGCCGCGACTTGTGCGGCGACCTCGGCGGCGAAGTCTTCGTTCTTCTTCTCCAGGCCTTCACCGAGCTCGTAGCGGGTGAAGCGGCGGATCTTGATGTTCTCGCCGAGCTTCGCCACGATCTCCTGCTGGACCTGCTCGATGGTCTTCTTGTCGTCCTTGACGAACTTCTGCTCGAGCAACACGTTCTCGGAGTAGAACTTGTTGATCTGCCCGTCGACGATCTTGTCGACCATCTTCTCCGGCTTACCCTCGCCCAGGGCCTTCTCGCGCAGCAGTACGCGCTCGCCCTCGACCTTGCTGGTGTCCATCTCCTCGCGGCGGACAGCGGCCGGGTTCATCGCGGCGATCTGCATCGCCACGTCGCTGCAGAACTGCTTGAAGTCGGGGGTCTGCGCGACGAAGTCGGTCTCGCAGTTGACCTCGAGCAGCACGCCCACGCGGTTGTTGCTGTGGATGTAGGCGGTGACGACGCCCTCGCTGGCGAGGCGGCCGGCCTTCTTGGCGGCGGCGGCGAGGCCCTTCTTGCGCAGGAACTCGATCGCCTTGTCGATGTCGCCGTCGGTCTCGACGAGCGCCTTCTTGCAGTCCATGAGGCCCGCGGCGGTGCGCTCGCGGAGCTCCTTGATCATTGCCGGGGTAATGGTGATGGCCATGGTCCTACTCCTCCGACTCGGTCACGGGCGCGACATCCTCTTCGGGGGACGCGGCGGCCTCGGGCTGGGGCAACTGGGTGCGGCGCGAGACGATCTCGACCTTGGGGCCGTCGCCGCCGGTGGTGACGCGGATCGGCTCGGGGTCGCGGCCCTCGTGCGGATCGTTGATGGCGCGCGACTTGCCGAGCTTGGTGCCCTCCTGGCAAGCGTCCGCCATGCGGGTGCAGAACAGCTTGATCGCCCGGATCGCGTCGTCGTTGCCCGGGATCACGTACTGGATCAGGCGGGGGTCGGCGTTGGTGTCCGCGACCGCGACCACCGGCACGCCGAGGCGGTTGGCCTCGACCACGGCGATGTGCTCCTTGACGGGGTCGATCACGAACACCGCGCCCGGAAGCTTCGGCATGTCCTTGATGCCGCCGAGGTTGCGCTCGAGCTTGCCGCGCTTGCGCTCGAGCATCAGCGCCTCCTTCTTCGTGATCTGCTCGTAGGTGCCGTCCTGGCTCATGCGCTCGATGCCACGCAGCTTGTCGACCGACTGACGAACCGTCGTCCAGTTGGTCAGCGTGCCGCCCAGCCAGCGGCTGCACACGAAGTACTGCCCGGCCCGCTGGGCCTCGGCGGACATCACGTCGGCCGCCTGCTTCTTGGTGCCGACGAACAGCACCGGCTTGCCCTCCGCCGTGGTCTGGCGGATGAACGCGTAGGCCCGGCGAAACAGACCCGCGGTCTGCTGCAGGTCGATGATGTGGATGCCGTTGCGCGCGCCGTAGATGTACGGCTTCATGCGCGGGTTCCAGCGCTCGGTGCGGTGACCGAAGTGGACGCCGGCTTCGAGCAGCTGGCGAACCGTGATGATGCGCTGGCCGTCGCTCATATCGAGGGCGACGTGGAGTTCGGGCGACGAGAGTTCCGTCTGGGTCTGCATGGACATGGAGGACTGACTTTCCTGGCGTTGGTGCCTCTGCCCCGTTCTTCGGGCCCCGAGACACCGGACGACGCGAGGGTCGCTGCGGTGACGCCACGGGGCCCTCCAGGGGCATGTGGATTTACGATTGGGCGGGCCGTGTAGCACAGCGGCGGGCGCGGGGGCAAGACAGCAGGGTGTGCACGACCGACCATGGCCGCCGCGCCCCGCGGGCGGTCCCGCGCGCCCCGCGGGCGCAAGGCGGCTTGGACCCCGCGGAGCGACCGGATGGACGAGCACCGCGGTGTGCGCATCCTCGCGCGTATCCGGCCGCCCGGCGACCCACCCCGGCCGCGCCGCGCGCTGCTATAAGCCCCCCAGGACCATGCGTCGCAGCCTGTTCATCGCCGCCTTCGTCGCCGGATTCGCGGGCGCCTGCTTCCAGCGCCCGATCGCCGCGCCGGGCTTTCGCTTCACCTGCGAGACCGACAACGACTGTCAGGCCCTCGACTGCAAGGGCAACGCCATCAGCCTCGACGAGGCCGCCGAGCTGATCGTCGGCTGCGACGCCCCGGAGGTCCTCACCGACCCGACCAAGGGCGTCGCCTTCCGCCAGAGCTGCATCGCCGGCCGCTGCGAGTACAGCTGCGAGCTCGCCACCCTCCAGACCGACTGCCCGACCTCCGAGGGCTTCCAGTTCTGCCTGAACAGCGTCTGCACGACCATCTGCGGCGCCGGGGACCCGGAGTTCTACGATCTCGACTCCAAGGACGGCTTCTGCAGCGCCCCCCAGACCTGCATCGTCTTCGGCGAGGGCGGCGTCGACTTCAGCCTGCTCGGCCCCCTGGGCAGCGCCTTCTCCTCGGCCTTCTCACGGTACCCCGACGGCGCCGGCCTCTGTGGCACCCGCTGCGACGCCCGCGACGCCAGCCCCTGCGCCCCCGGCGAGTACTGCACCGGCGCCCTCTGCGTCTCCGACTGCAGCAACCCCGAGGCCACCCCCTGCGGCGACGGCAAGGTCTGCCTCGCCTTCGGCGGCTTCTCCGGCTGCCTCACCAGCTGCGACCCCGGCCAGCCCGACGCCTGCGGGACCGGCGAGGTCTGCGTGCCCGGCGTCAACATCTGCCAGCCGACCTGCATCGGCGTCGACGCCATCGAGTGCGCGGACGGCCTGTTCTGCGACCCCGACCTGGGCGTCTGCCTGCCGCCGATCGAGGACGCCACCACCGGCGAGCCCGCCACCACCGGCACCACCTGAGCGAGCGGCCGACGATGACCCGCATCCACTCCTCCATCCTCGCCGCCGTCCTCAGCCTCAGCACGGCCTGCGCCGGCCTCGAGCAGCCGACGAGCCTGCGCCTCGACCCGCGCCTCAACGTCGGCAACATGGGCACGCGCAACAGCTTCGAGCTGCGCAACGGCGTCGGCGTCAGCGCGCAGAGCGACCCGGCCCCGACCACCCGCCGCCCCGTGACCCCGCTGCTATTCTGGCTCGGCATCGGCCTGGCCGCCGCCGGCGGCGGCACCCTGGTCGGCTCCGCCTCCGCGGCCGCCGCGACCCGCAACCAGCTGCGCACCGCCTACGACGACGGCACCACCGTCCAGCGCGTCGACGAGCTCGAGCGCCGCGGCGCCAATCTGAACAAGGTCAGCATCATCAGCGCGGTCCTCATGGCTGCCGGCGCGATCATGGCGCTCACCAGCTACGGCTACGACTACACCCGCTGCGGCCCCCTCGCCCCCAAGCGCCGCCGCGACACCGCCCCCCCGGGCCGCTGCGCCGCCCCGGACAGCAAGTAGCGGCCCATGGCCCCGGCCGGCGATCCGCCCGACCTGTCGGGCCTGTCCCATGAGCCAGCCGACCTGTCCCATGGACCAGCCGCATCGGACCTGTCCCATGGACCAGCCGACCTGTCCCATGGACCAGCCGACCTGTCCCATGGACCAGCCGACCTGTCCCACGGACCAGCCGAGCCAGCCGCGACCCCGACGCTGACGCCCCGCGTCGTGCTCCTGGCCCTGCTGCTGCTGATCGCCCTGGTCTCGCTGCCGCAGCTCGGCTTCGGCCTGGTCTACGACGACGGCTGGACCCTGGTCGCCAACGGCTTCCTGCGGGTGCCCGGCGAGCTCGGCGTGCTGTTCTCCCCGGAGGCGGTCGCCCGCAACATCCCGGACGCCGTGCGCCCCGGCCTGGTGCTGTTCGACATGCTCACCTACCAACTGGTCGGCCTCGACCCGCGAGCCCACCACGCGATCTCGATCGCCCTGCACCTCGGGGTCTGCGCCGCGCTGGCCGCCTGGCTGCGCCGCCTCGGCGCCCCCCTCGCGCTGTGGGGCAGCGCCCTCGCCCTGTTCGGCCTGCTCGCCATCCACGCCGAGGCGATCGCCGTGGTCTCGTTCCGCGAGGACCTGCTCGCCGCCCTGCTCGCCCTGCTCGCCGCCCTCGCCGCCAGCACCGCGGTCCGCAGCGCCCGCGCCTGGCCGCTGGCGCTGCTCGCCGCCCTCCTGTCCCTCGGGGCATGTTCCATGAAGCAGAGCGCCGCCGCGATGCCGCCGCTGTGGCTGCTCGCCGAGGCGCTCGCGCCCTGGCAGCCGCGCCGCCCCTGGCCGCGCCTGCTCGGCCTCGGCCTCGCGCTGCTGCTCGGCGCCGCCGCGCTGCTCGGCTTCTCGCTCTGGCTGCACGGCAGCCTCAGCCCCTACGGCGCCGAGAACCTGCGCCTGTACGCCCACCGCGTCGGCCTCGCCCCGGTGCTGGCGATGTCGACGCAGATCCACCTCGCTTACCTGCAACAGATGGTGCTGCCCTTCGGGCTCTCGCCGGAATACACCGACCGCGGCGCCAACTGGAGCGAGCCCGCGACCCTGCTCGCCTCCGCCGCGCTGCTCGCTCTCCTGGCCTATGGGACAGCCAGCGCCCGCCGCCGGCCGCTGGTGACTCTGGCGATCGTCGGCGCCTTCATCCTCGCCCTGCCGACCAGCAACCTCGCGGCGATGCCCAACATGCGGGCCGACCGCTTCATGTATCTGCCGAGCATCCCGGTCTGCATCGGCCTCGCCGCCCTGGTCCTCGCCCTCGGCCGCCGCCTCGCCGCCCGCCTCGCCCGCCCGGCCCTGCTGCTCGCGCCGGTCGCCGCCCTGGCGATCCTTCAAGGCGCCGTGCTGGTCGGCACCGCCTTCACCTACCGCAGCAACGCCCAGCTGTGGGCCACGGCCCGCCGCAGCGATCCCGGCTCGGCCCGCGCCCAGGCGGCCAGCGGTGAGCTGCTGCTCGCCAACCTCGACCAGACCACCGAGGCCCGGCGGCGAGATCTGCTGCTCGCCCGCGTCGAGACCCACTGCGAGATCGCCGAACACCTCGACCCCGACTACGAGCTGCCGCAGCTGTGTTTTGCCCGCCTCGCCGCCGCCCGCAAGGACTATGAGGCGGCCCATCGCCGCTTCGCCGCGGCCCTGGCCCGCAGCCCCGACCGCAACGCGAGGATCCTCGCAGGCCTGGCGCAGACCAGCCTCGACCTGCCCGGCCGCAGCGAGCCCGAACGCCGCCGACTGGCCCTCGAGGCCCTGAACCCCGGCCTCCTCGGTTACCCCTATTCACCCGAACTCCACGAGGTCGCCGGCCAGCTCCATCACCGCCTCGGCGATCCCCTGCGAGCCCTCGAACACTACCGCCGGGCCAGGATCCTCGCCCCCGAACGCGGTCAGCCGCTGCTCGGCGAGCTCGCCCTGCTCCTCGACCTCGGCCTCCCCATCGCCGCAAAAACCCTCGTCGCCTCCCACCGCCAGACCTGGCTGGCTGCCGACCCCATCGATCGGACCGCGCTCATAGCGCGGCATCGCGACGCCTTGCGGCTCTTCGCCCCAACCATGATACTGTCCGCAGACCTCGTCGGAGTTTTCGCGAATGAACCGTAAATTCTTCACCCTGCTCGCCCTTGCGGCCATGATGATCGCCGCCGGTAGCATGGCCTGCGTCAAGACCGTCGAGAGCCTCGACCGCGAAGACGAGACCGACAGCGCCACCTGAGCGCTCGCCGGGCCCCGTCGCCCATAGCGGCATCGTCGACCCGGTCGGCATCGTCGGCATCGTCGCGTAGTGAGCATCTCCGGCGGCCACCGCCATCGCTGCGTCGAGCGCGATCATCCAGTCCGGGTAGCCTTCCCCTTTCGACATGTCCGCAGGGACCTGTCGCAAGGGACAGCGTCCCCGTGTCACCCGCGTGTGCCGAAGCGGTCGGCGCGGCGACACCACCTCGGCCCGCATCACGGCACCCCCGCGAACAGCCCGGGCCCCTGCACGGCGACGTAGGCCTGGCGCTGGCCGAGGTCCAGGTGGCAGTGCGCGGCGCAGCCGCAGCCGTCGACGACCAGGCCCTGGCCGAGCACGACCGTGCGGACCGCCTCGCGCAGCGAGTTGGCCGCCAGCGCCGAGAGCCGCCACGAGCCGGTGCTCGAGGTCGCGGCGTAGCGCCGCTGGACCTCGAAGCCGCCCTCGACGCCGAGCGCGGCGATCAGCGCCTCGGCCCGCGCCGGCTGGAGGCGACCGACGCTCAGGTGCACGTCGTGGATGTCGGCCGCCGCGATGTGCCGCACCAGCGGGTCGATCTGCCCCGGACGGTCGTGCAGGCCGGCCACCAGCGGCCCGAGCTGCACCGCCACGCCGATCCCCAGGCGCCGCAGGTGCTGGGCCTGCAGCAGCAGCGCCGGGGCCGCGTCGGCCTCCGCCCCGAGCAGCGCCCGCTGGACCTCGAGCTTGTGGTGCGCCATCTCCAGTAGCACCGTCGCCCCGTACTCGCGCGCCGCCAGCACCAGCGCCTTCGGCATCACCCGCGCCGTCCGCAGGATGACCCGCCGACCATGCGACGACAGCCAGCGCAGCGCCGTCTGCGCCCAGAACGCGTCCTCGCTGCGAGCCAGGCGCAGCGTCACCGTCGTCACCGGCTCCCCGTGCGCCTCGTGCTCACCGATCAAGGTGGCCAGCCCAAATTCTGAGCCATCGGACCGTGAAATCATCTCGGCCGAGTCCCCCGCCCGACTCCCGAGCAGCAGGTGGAGGCCGGTGCAGGAGGAGGTCACTTGAAGCGTCTGAAAGCCGGTGCTCATGATCAGGTTGCTCGCCTGTTCAGTAAGCTGCCCCCCCGCCGGTTCTACGTCAACGCCACGCCTTATCTGTGCGAGATCAAGTGGCGCATTGGACCCCTGAACAGACCGCGCGAACCCGCGCCAAGTGCGCGATTCGGCCGATCTCTGCCTTTAGGCTTCGCCGCCGCGCGGGCTAGTGTGTTACAGCAGCGCAGCACAGGCATGGCTGACGGCAAAGCAGGCACGAGAGGCGCAATTTCCCTCCGCGACGTGGACCCAGACGCGCTCAAGGTCGTCCGCAAGCTGGTCGCCGGGGGCTTCGAGGCCTATCTCGTGGGCGGTTGCGTGCGCGACCTGTACCTCAAGCGCCGGCCCAAGGACTTCGACGTGGCGACCAGCGCCACGCCCGAGGCCATCCGGCGGACCTTCCGCAACTGTAGGATCATCGGTCGCCGCTTCAAGCTCGCGCACGTGTTCTTCGGCCCGAAGGTGATCGAGACCAGCACCTTCCGCACCACGCCGATCGCCGCCGAGGACGACCCGCTGATCACCCACGACAACGAGTGGGGCACGGTCGAGGACGACGCTCGCCGCCGCGACTTCACCATCAACGGCCTCTTCTACGACCTCGACGCCGACGCGATCGTCGACTTCGTCGACGGCCTGAGCGACCTCGACCGCGGCGTCATCCGCACGATCGGCGACCCCCTCCTGCGCTTCCAGGAGGACCCGGTCCGCATGATCCGCGCGATCAAGTTCGCCGCCCGCCTCGACTTTACCGTCGAGGCCGAGACCTGGTCGGCCCTGCTCTCGACCGTCCAGGACATCAGCAAGTGCTCGCGCGCCCGCGTGCTCGAGGAGATCTACAAGCTGATGCGTGGCGGCGCCTCCCGCCGCAGCTTCGAGCTGATGCTCGAGGCCCAGCTGCTCCAGCACCTGATGCCCAGCTACCTCGCGCTCTATGCCCGGGTCGGCCACCTCCAGGTGCCCTCGCGCTCGCCCGCCAACCAGCCCGGCCGGCTGCTGTGGGACCTGCTGGAGGCCCTCGACGACTACACCAGCGCGACCCTGCAGATCGCCGACAACGGCGTGCTCCTGGCCGTCCTGTTCGCCCCGCTGATCGACGACCAGTGGAGCAGCTCGCGCCAGGGCCTCGACCAGACCCTCGACGAGCTGATGCTCCCGGTCTGCGCCGCCCTCGGCATCGCCCGCCGCGACCGCGAGCTCGCCCGCCAGATCCTCATGGCGCACCGCCGCATGGTCGAGGCCGTCACCCGTAAGAAGCGACGCCCCTCCCTCGTCCAGCGCCAGTACTTCCACGACGCCCTCGTCTTCCTCGGCATGTCCGTCAAGGCCCGCGGCGGCGACGGCAGCGAGCTGCTCCACTGGCAGCGCCTCGCCGCCCTCACCCGCGGCAACGGCGGCGCGACCTCCTTCGCCGAGGAACCCGACAGCAGCGCCGGCCCGCGTCGCAAGAAGCGCAGCCGCCTGCGCCGCCGCGACGACGAGCGTCCACCCCGCGCCGCGCTCCCCGTGAGCCGTGAGCGCGGAGGCGGCTGAGGTCCGACCGATGGCCAACCGGCGCCCGGGCGGACCCCCGAACCGCGAGGAGTTGCTGCGCAGTGGCACCACCGACCACTACGAGGACGCCGAGCTCTATGACTTCGAGTACCGCGACCACCGGCACGACGTGAGCTGGTACCGCGGCATCGCCCGCGGCTTCGGGGGCAGCGTGAAGGTGCTGGAGCTCGGCGCCGGCACTGGCCGCATCACGATCCCCCTCGCCCTCGACGGCCACCAGGTCACCGCCCTCGACCGCATGCCGACGATGCTGGCTCGCCTGCAGGACAAGCTCACGGACCAGCCGGTCGCCGCTTCGAGGATCGAAGCTGTCCTCGGGGACATCTGCGGTATGCCGCTGGCGACCGACACCTTCGAGCTGGTGATCGCGCCCTTCAACGTGCTGATGCACCTGTACCGCTGGCAGGACCTGCTGGCCTGCTTCCGCGAGGTCCGGCGGGTGCTGAAGCCGGGCGGGACCTTCGCGCTCGACGTGCTGCTGCCGGACCTGCAGTGGTTGACCTGGGACCCCGACGAGCGGCACAGCGTCACCTACTTCACGCACCCGCGCACGGGCGCGCCGATGGTCTACTCGACCAACCACACCTACGACCCGGACACCCAGGTCTGCCACGTGCGGATCTACTACGACGACGCGCCGCGCCGGCCGCGAGCCTTCAAGCCGCCCCCGGAGCCGAAGCAGCTCGTCCACCTCGCGCACCGCCAGATCTTCCCCGAGGAGCTGCGCATGCTGATCGCCACCGCCGGCCTCGAGCTCGAGGCCCTGACCGGCAACTTCCGCAGCGGCCGCCTCGGCCCGGGCGTCGACGCCCAGTGCGTCATCGCCCGCAAGCCGGTCTGAGCGTCACGCTCAGTTGTCGACCAGAACCTCACACAGCAGCGGCTCGCGCGCGACGCAGACGTTGCTGTCGCCGCAGTCCAGCTCCGCGGCGCACTCGCCGTTCGTCGAGCAGGCCGCGCCCTCGCCGGGGGCCTTCGCGCAGACGGCGTTGTCGCAGATCAGGTCCCCCGCGCACGTGCCCGTGCAGGCCTCGCCCTCGGCCGGCGGCGCTCCGCACTTGCCGTCGGCGCCGCACACCAGCGCCTCCTCGCAATCGTCGAAGCCGAAGCAGGCGCCGCCGGAAGCCACGCGCTCCTTGCAGATCTTGCTGACCGTGAAGTCGCAATAGAGGCCCTCCGCGCAGGTGCCGAGCACCTCGAACGCCCCATTTTCGGTGCTCACGCAGGGCGCATCCACGGCCAGCCGGGCGCAGGGGTCGCTGCAAACGCCCCCGATGCAGAAGAGGTTGGCGGCGCAGTCGTCGAAATCGCCAAGGTCGCTGCACGCCGCGCCGGCCGGCTTGTCGCCGTGGACGATGGCGCAGAAGCTGCAGCTCGAGCTCGCGGCCGGGAACTCGGTCGAGCAGCCGATCTTGTCGTGGAACTGCGCGAGCCCGCTGTCGTAGCAGCCCTGATCAAAGACGAGGCCGTTCTCGGCGGCCATGCTCTTCATCGTCGCGGTCTGCATGTTGAGGTCGGCGACGCAGTCCTCGGCCGTGGCGTAGGGCGGCATGCTGCACGAACAGCTGAGCGCGAGATCGCAGAGCTCCTGCACCGGATCCCCGCTCTTACAGGCGGAGGCGCCGAGCAACAGACACACAGAGAGCAACAACCGATGACTTGCGAACATACGGCACTGTAGAAGCACGCTCGAGTCGGGTCAACAACCCGGCCGCCGGCCACGACGGCCAGCATGAACGGGCCATTCGCGGCTGCGAACGACCCGTTCACTATACTGACACCGACGATAACGAGCCGGAGGCGCGCACGGCAGCGCGCCCGCGCTCACCGACTCGGGCTGTCCGCCTCGAGCGCGTCGAGCATGTCGTCCCAGCCGTCGTCCGTGTCCGGCAACACCTGGGCGAGCGCAGGCGGGGGCGCCTCGCCGACCCGCGGGCTCGGCCCCCGCTGCGACACGAGCACCGGCGCCACGAGGTTCGGCGCCTGCACCTGCGGCGGCTTCGGCAGCGAGGGCGGCGGCGGCACGGGCATCCCGAGCGAGGGCGCCGCGGGCACCGGCGCCACGAGGTTCGGTGCCACGAGCGAGGGTGCCACCGGTGCCCGCGCGGCGATCGGCGGCGCGATCGGGACAGCGGGGGCGGGCGACGGCGCCCCACCGAGCGCCGGGGGAACCGCGGCCGACCCGGCGCCGACCAGTGACATGACCTTTGGGACAGCCGGGCTCACCGGCACGGCCGGACGCACCGCGGTGGGCGGGGCGACCGAGCGCGACGGGGCGCCGGCCGGACCCGGACGGGGCGGCAGGCGCAAGCCGGAGGACGGAGCGCCGAAGGCCGGTGCGGGCGCGCCCGACGGCTTCGTGGCGACCGATCCGAACAGCGCGGCACCCGACGGCGGAGCAGGCGAGCGCGGAGCCTCGGGGCGGATCCCCGGAGCGGGGACCGGCGGCGCGAGGGGCTTCGCACCTGTCTCTTGCGCCAGCACCGGCTTCACCGGCTCCGACACCACCGGCTTTACCGGCTCCTGCGCCACCACCGGCTTTACCGGCTC
>Ga0209262_10000695_pt1 | contig 14492 bp, 15 predicted proteins | sample Lowcelwee11metaG_FD_187171 | JGI IMG/M metagenome (GOLD analysis project Ga0209262, IMG submission 187171) | Freshwater pond sediment microbial communities from the University of Edinburgh, under environmental carbon perturbations - Low... | ecosystem: Environmental > Aquatic > Freshwater >...
AATTGGCTATGTCTCTGCAACGCAAGAATGGGCGCAAAAACAAGGAGACCCAAAGCTTTGGGAAAAATATTGGTTTGATCCGGAGACCAAACTGGTACAATTCATCGGTAAAGACAATATTCCCTTTCATGCGGTCTTTTTCCCGGCAATGCTGATGGGACAGGATCTCCCTTATAAACTTCCAGATGAGATTCCTGCCAATGAATTCCTCATGCTTGAAGGTCGTCAATTTTCTAAATCAGACGGTTGGTACATTGATTTAGAAGACTTTTTTACAAAATATACATCTGATCAAGCACGTTATGCTCTGGCTGCCAATGCACCGGAGACAGCTGACGCTGAATTTACTTGGAAGGATTTTCAGATGCGCTGCAATACTGAACTGCTGGGAAAATTTGGTAATTTTGTCCATCGCGTTCTTGTATTCGCAAGGCAACACTGTGGAGGCCGTGTTCCTGAGGAAGGTACTCTTCAAGATGTGGATCGGTCTTTTTTAGAAAAAATCGGTCATTTAGTGGATCTGGCTAAATTGTCCTATTCGACATTTCATTTGCGCAAAGCCTGCCAAATATTAATGGAGCTTAGTACTGCGGGGAATGCCTACTTTGATTTGAAAAAACCTTGGGTTCTAGCCAAACAGCCGGATCAAAAAGAATCTCTTGAGACGACGATTTATTGTTGTATAGAATGTATCAAGAATTTAAGCCTGATTGCTTCTCCAATTATACCCTCTTCTTCGCAAAAAATATGGGAGCAACTTGGCTTTTCAACAGAAATTTCTCGATTGCTCTGGGATCATGTACAGCATACGCGAATCCCAGTAGGACAAGCATTGCCTCAGCCGCACGTTTTATTTCGTAAAATAGAAGATGCGGAAATGCAAGAGGAGATCAATAAATTAAGAATGTCTAAATCTTCTACAGGATCCTCTATGGAAACAGCAACACAACTTCCCGTAAAACAGAGCTTTGATCCCTTAAAAGCTGAGATTGTATTTGATCAATTTGAAAAGTTAGATTTGCGGGTCGTGCAAGTGCTTGAGGCTGTAAGGGTCCCAAAATCTAAAAAACTCCTTAAGTTGCTTGTAGATTTGGGAGTTGAAAAAAGGATCATTGTATCTGGGATTGCTCTTGCTTATGAACCTGAGCAGTTAATTGGAAAAAAATTAATCTTGGTAGCTAATTTAGCACCAGCAACGATTATGGGGATTGAAAGTCATGGGATGATTCTTGCTTCCCATTTTGACCAAAGTCTTGAACTTCCCCAAATTCAGGCATTGCCACCTGGTAGTGTTATTTCCTAGGAAAAGGTAGATAATGGCCGCTATCAATTGCACGGAAATTTCCGATCGCATGAGAGGTTTCTACTTGAATCCAAAGAGGAAGGGAAATCTTTCTGTCATGGTCAAAATAAAGGGTAATGACCTTTCCGCTTAGTTCGGTTCCATCTTTTGGCCATGTAGTTTCTAGGATATCAAACAGTGGTTTCTCAACAGCTTTTCCTTCAAAGAGGAAGGGTGGTCTCCATGTTTTTCTGAGATCGATCTCCCCATCTGAGGGAGGAGGTCCGATTCTGCGTTGTTTTTCAGAAGGCACCTTTTTTAAAGGAAGATCGAGAAGGGTCGCAAATAGACTTTCTTTTTTTGAAAGGTTAATTTGGCATCTTTTGGAAAAAGAGTAGCATTGAACAACCTCTCCGTTTTTTAGATTGATTTCAGTGACCGACCAAGAACTATGTCCTGGCGCCTTATTTTTAACCCATTCAGGCCAAGAGACTGTGCGTTTTTTAAGATTTTTCAGTGGGGCCGAGATTTCTTCTAAAATAAGGGAGGTATCCGTGATCGATCGGATGTGAATAATGGTTACAGTCTTGCCTGATTCTGCGACGATATAGTGTCCTTCATTTTCTTTGGAGAATCTTTGTCTCAGAAAATGGGTAGAAGGCTCTGTCCCAAAAAAAGAAGTAAAGGAAAGTAAAGAAATTAGAAACCACTTCATATCAGATCATTATGTCTATAACTAGGAATATTTATCTATATCTGATATGTGCGGTATATAGCGCTTCCACTTCAATGGCACCCATTCGGATAGATTCAAAGCTCTCGCGATTGAATCTATCCGAATGGGTGCCCTTGAGGTGGAAGTGCTATATAGCACTTCCACCTCAAGGGCACTGATGAACATCAAGATGGTTTTTTTATTAAGCATTTCTTCGTTTTTGATTTTATGGGATTTTTCTGGGTATGCGGCTAAAAATACTGAGATGCGGCCGCAAACCCAAGTCCAGCAAATTGATCAACAAATTAAAGAACTTCAGGACATGAAACGAGGGTTTGAAGCAAGAGCCTTAAGACATGAGGATCAGGCAGATCGATTGCAATTCGACGACCAGACGTATTTAGAGATGCGGCGCCATAATCAGCTTGCTGCTGAAAACCGAGCAAAGGCTGAAGCTGTGCAAGAACAAATTAATCGCCTTCAATTAGAAAGAGAAAAATTAATAAACGATGTTAGGTAGATAATTGTTGATAAATAATGCGTTTGTTATTATTTATTAAGTTAAGAGGGTTTCAGAAAACTAAGGGGTTTGTTATGAAAAATCATCTGATTATCAGTCGTATCGTACTTATTTTGTTAATTATTGGTGGCTTGAATTGGGGTCTAGTGGGTCTCTTCGGATGGGACGTAATTGCTTCAATTTTTGGATATATGTCCGTATTGAGTCGAATTATTTACGTGTTGGTGGGTATTGCTGCTGTATACCGTACAATTGTATGGCTTAGAGCAAAATCCAAATAAAACTTCCTTTTAGGCCGATTTAGGGACTTTGTGCATATAGCCTTGTTGCAGCTCTGCGCTGTAGACAATCCATAGACCCAAAGAGACTACCCCAGTCGAAAAGAGGATGATGATGGATGGTTGTTCTCCAAGGAATAGCCATCCGTTCATTGATGCAAAAATAGGGCTAAGCAGACCCATAAAAGATAAAAATGTTGCGGTAAAGCGTTTCAATAAAAATCCGTAGAGATTATAGCATAAGATATTTGAAATCGCAGTCATGATTACTATGCTTTGCAGGAAAGGGCCAAAGCTAGAAGTTGAGACGGGAAGAGGGTTCCAAGAATCTATAAATAATGAGTGGACAAGAGCAATAAATCCACCAAGGAACATACTGATCCCATTTGCCATCATCGGAGAAACTGGAGTTTGTTTGTTATTATTTTTGTCAGCGGGGGGATTGATAATAAGCCGGAGTAGAATCCATCCGTAAGCTGTACTTATAGAAGCTCCAACCATGGCTAATTCCGGCCAAGAAATAATGGATATTCCTGTCACCAGTTCGTCTGCTCCTTTTTGCATTGCTAAAAGAGGAAGAAATCCAGTAAAACCGATTGCCATTCCCAACCACTTGCGGCGATTCATTCTTTCATTGAAGTGGAGGTAGGAAAAGAAGGCGGCAAAAAATGGGGATAGGCTGTAAATGAAGCAGGTTTTCGCGGCAGTTAGGTGCTGAAGACTCCAAAATTCAAAGGCATTTGTCAAATAAATACTAAAAACACCAAGAAGTCCGAGTAAGCCCCATTGTTTTATATTTAATTTGAATCCAGCTCGATTGCGGAGGAATAAATACCCGAGAAGAAGAGAGGCTGCAAGGAGCATTCGAAATGCAGTTAAGAAGAGAGGGGGGGAAGATTCGAGAGCGATTTTTGCAAGAGAAAATACGCTTGACCAAGAAGCGTACATGAATAAGACAAGCAAAAGATTCATTTACCTCTACCCAATAGCGTTTAAAGGAATCTTAAAGGTACCAGATAGGGGGATTTAAAGGGAGTGAAATGAATCCCAAAAGTGCTGTATACTTCCTCCCGTATATGAATGAAATTATTTTTTTTTCGCACATCTTGCTTGTAGTTGGATTCGTTTTGGGGGCTTTGCGTCTTGGAAAACAAGCTCTGGTTGCTCTGATTGCCCTCCAAGCCGTTTTTGCTAACCTTTTTGTGATCAAGCAGATGGGTCTTTTTGGTTTTTCAGTCACCTGCAGCGATGTTTTTGCAATTGGGGCCATTTTAGGTCTGAATCTATTGCAGGAATACTATGGAAGGCAGGAGGCATCGAATGCGATTCGTATTTCTTTTTTGAGTCTTCTGTTTTTTAGTGCTATGTCTCAGATCCACTTGTGGTACATCCCGATCCCAACAGATTCTGTGCATAGTTCTTTTGTTGCGATTTTGGCTCCCGCCCCACGAATTGCTCTTGCTTCTCTGGGTGTCTATTATATTGTACAAAAAATTGATATTCGCTTGTTTGGGTGGCTTAAACAATTCTTTGGGGGAAAATCTTTAGGCGTGCGGATTGGGCTTTCTTTGATTGTAACGCAGCTCATTGATACAGTTCTTTTTAGTTTTTTTGGTCTTTACGGGCTTGTTGATTCTCTCTTTGATATCATTATCATTAGTTTTATTGTGAAGTGTCTAATTATTTCATGCAGTAGCCCTCTTTCTATGCTTTCTAAAAGGTTTGTAAAACATGTTCCGGTTTGAAGTATTACATCGTTCTAAAAAATCACGCGCTCGTGTTGGGAAGATTTACACACCGCATGGAGTCATTGATACGCCCAATTTTGTGGCTGTAGGGACTAACGGGACTTTAAAAGCGTTGGATAATCGAATGGTGGATTCGATAGGTCTTCAGCTTATGTTTTGCAATACATATCATTTGCTTTTGCAGCCCGGCGTAGATGTTGTGCAAAGAGCAGGAGGACTCCATCGCTTTATTAATCGAAAGATGCCTATTATTACCGATTCAGGGGGTTTTCAAGTCTTTTCTCTAGCGTATGGATCTGTAGCGAGCGAATTAAAAAGTTGTGGGGCAAAAAAACAAGATGGGCACGTTCTTAAAATTAGCGAGGAAGGTGTGTTATTTCGTTCTTATCGCGATGGACGGCCTGTTTTGTTGACCCCGGAATCTTCAATTCAGGCACAAAAAGCGCTTGGAGCTGATATTATTATTCCTTTTGATGAGTTGCCTCCCTATCATATTGGTCCTGAAAAATTAAAAAACGCATTTGAGCGAACGCATCGTTGGGAAAAACGTTCTTTAGAAGAACACTTAAAAAATCAACAAAATCAAGCAATCTATGCGGTGATTCATGGTGGTGTGGATCCCGAGCTTCGGAAAGAAAGTTCTCGTATTTTAGGAGCGCTTCCCTTTGATGGGTATTCGATCGGAGGTTCCCTTGGAAAGACAAAGCCTGAGATGGTGAATATGTTGACCGAGCTTTTGCCTCATCTTCCAGAGGATAAGCCGAATCATTTATTAGGGATTGGGGATCTTGAATCCATAGAGCGTTGTGTTCCTTTAGGTATTGATACATTTGATAGTTCTTATCCAACGCGTGCTGCTCGTCATGGACTTTTACTTACACGCGAGGGGGGGCTTAAGATCACAAAAAACGAGATGGCTAATCATTTTGGACCTATAGAACAAGAGTGTACTTGTTGGACATGTCAAAATTTCACTCGAGCTTATCTGCACCATCTCTTTAAGGCGAATGAATTAACCGTTTATACGCTTGCATCTGTGCATAACCTTCATTTTATGGTTGAGTTAATGCGAAAATATCGAGAATCTATTCTTTCTGAATAGTTCCGCTTTTGGATAAAGAAATGCTTGCCCTGACGAAAAAAATGGAGAGCATAGCTTTGATGCGTTTTATGTATCATTGCAGTAAAAATATTTTGAATCAAGACTAGGAGGTGATATTTACCGCTGTGTTTTATTATATATGTATAATTTATAACTATTTTTAAATAGATGGTTGTTTTATAATTGTATTTGTTAATCAAAAACAAATTTAAAAAGTAGGAAAAAAATGTCAATTAATCCATTACTACCCGTTTTCTCGGATTGTTTGCAGGCGTCTCAAATAGGCCCTTTAGCACAAGGGGAATCCCCTCTTCCCTCTAGGGTATTACCCGCTGCGATCCAAAAGAGCATTCTACAGGAAAATCGAGAGACGCAGACAAGTACTGCAACAGATCCAGAGGATAGATTTTTTGATTGGCTCCCAATTGGCATGGATCGGGCAATAAAAAACATTGGGGAGCGTACGAAGGATATCTTTACAGGGATTGTTCACAGCAGGCCTCCTTCTCCTTTTCCTTCTCCTTTTCCTTCTGACGTAGAAATGATAGCTGTGGAATCTGAGGAATCTGAGGAATCGTAAGGGTTTTCTGGCAATATGCTAACAATCCAAACCAATAATTTTATAATTGACTTGAGTGAAAGCATCAGAAATCGACGATAATAAAGTGGGTGGTATGAGACTTCGTACTACCCTCTTTATTGTCGCCAATGTATTGGTAGGTGAGTAGGCTCAAAACCAATTCTTGCATTGCATTCGGTATATACCGGTTCCACTCCACTCGCACCCATTCGGATTGATTCAAAGCTCTCGGGATTGAATTACTTTTTAAAGGGGCTGTATTAAGTTCAATACTGCCTCTTTAAAAATAATTCAATCGCGAGGCTTTCAATCAATCCCAATGGGTGCCATTGAAGTGGAAGCGGTATATAGCACTTCCACTTCAATGGCACCCAATCCATTAACCAATGCACTTAAATTCGATTGTGTATTATACATTTCTTACCGATAGATGAAAATAGTAGGTAGGTGAGGATTATGAAAGAGGGTATTCTTTTTGAGGTGACAAGAGATCATTTGGAAAATGGATTACGGGGAGTTCCTGTTGGTTTTTGTGTGACATCTCAAGTAGATCCGCAAAAAGGCCTTTCTTATGTGGGAAGGTCTGTTGCAGATCTTAGCTTTAGAGATCCTGTCGAAGTGATTTATTTACTCTATTATGGAGAAGCAGGAAGTTCTGAGCAGATTGCGCAATTTCAAGCGGAATTGGGAAGACGATCTAAGTGTAAGGAAGAGACGATTCGGGCAATTGCTGCGCTTCCTAAAGAGGGGCAAGCAATGGATGTGTTTGCTGCCGCAATTTTAATTGCAGGGATGTTTGAGGGTACTGGAGATTATCGCGAGGATTGTCTCAATGTGATTGCCAAATTGCCAGAGATTGCAGCGGTGGTAATCAATTGCCATGCGGGATGGGGCAATATATTGCCGTCTCAGATGGAGCTAGGCTACGTCGAGAATTTTGCTCATATGTTGTCTTTGCCGGAAGGGAAAAGTGATGCGCTGATTTCAGCTCTTCGATTATTTTTCGTTTTCAATTTTGATCATGGGGGAGGCAATTTATCTGCTTTTGTCGGAAAGACTGTGGCTTCCGGTTTGGAAAATATGTATGGTTCTTTAGCGGCATCCATGACTGCATTGGCAGGACCAAAGCATGGGAGAGCCAATCAAGAGTGTTTACAATTTGTTCGGAGTGTTTTGGAACAAGTGGGAGAAAATCCCACGGCCCAGGGTGTTGCGCAATGTCTCAGATCTAAGTTGGAATATAAAGAGGGCATTTTCGGTTTTGGGTCCTCTATCTTGAAACAAGAAGATCCGAGAGCTTCGATTTGTTATCAATACTGTCAAAAACATTTTCCAGATCATCCACTGATTAAAACAGCCTGTCTTTTGCGGCAAGAAGCTCCCCGTATTTTGAAAGAGAATGCAATTCTTGCAGATCCTCATCCAAATATTGAAGCAATCACAGGGACTCTATTGACGGTGGCAGGATTTCCCTACCTTGAGTATTTCACAGTTCTTTTGGGACTTGCCCGTTGTGTAGGTATTGCAATTCAAATTGCCTATGAAAGACTCGATGCGAGAGAAGGAAAGGGCACGCCAATGATTCGTCCAACGTATCTTTATAGGCACAGAATATGAGAACGAAATACCGAGATATTGAGGCTTATCGCAATGGATATCTTGAGGTAGGATCAAACCACACTCTTTATTGGGAAGAAAGTGGAAATCCGAAGGGGATTCCCGTTGTATTTTTACATGGGGGGCCGGGATCCAGTACAAATGCTGGGCATCGTTCCTATTTTGATCCAAAAAAATATAGAATCGTTTTATTTGATCAGAGAGGATGCGGGAAAAGTCGTCCACATGCAGATCTAACGGATAATACGACATGGGATCTTGTTTCAGATATTGAGAAGCTTCGCTTTTTCTTGAAAATCGATCGATGGGTCGTTTTTGGGGGCTCATGGGGAAGTACTCTTGCTTTAGCATATGCTGAAACGCACCCAGAGCAAGTCAAGGCGCTTATTTTACGTGGGATTTTCTTAGGGCGTAAAAAAGAGCTTCATTGGTTTTATCAAGAGGGAGCTCATCACATTTTTACCGATGAATGGGAGAAATATCTCGAACCAATTCCTAAAGAGGAAAGGGGTGATATGATTGGTGCATATTACAAGCGTCTTACTTCAAGTGATTTGTCTGTTAGAACACAGGCCGCACAGGCATGGACGCGTTGGGAGAGCGTAAATCTAAAGTTGGTTTTTGATCCTGTTTTATTTCAGCAATTTATGCAAAATTTTCACGCGGATGCTCTGGCTCGCGTTGAGTGTCACTATTTTAAGAATCATTGTTTTTTCAAAACAGATAATTGGTTGATTGAAAATGTGAATAAGATTCGTCATATCCCGGCTGTCATTGTTCAAGGGCGCTACGATTTAGTATGTCCTTTTGAAACGGCATGGGAACTTCATAAGGCGTGGCCTGAAGCGCAATTTGAAATTATCCCTGATGCTGGACATTCAGCTAATGAAGTGGGAATCACGGACGCACTCATTCGCGCTACAGATAAAATATAGTTGTTTTAGAGGGAGTTGCAAAACTCCATTTGGGCGAGGTTTCGCGCTTTTGTCGTTGTTTTTTTGTTTTTCAAATCGCCTAAGGCCCAAAAGGTTATGTCGATTTGCAAAAACCCAAAAAACAACGACAAAATCGTCAAAATCTCGCTCCAAAGCGAGTTTTGCAATTCCCTCTTTATTCATGTTCACTTATTATAGCAAACATGATTTGGTTAGAAATTGAAAAATCTTTTCATAGATCCGCCTCTCTTTCTTTGTCTCGTAGAAGGCTTTGGCTAACTTTTCCTGTACTTGTTTTGTGTGGGATTTTGGTTGTTTTTTGTAAGGCTTTAGCCTTTGATGCGAGTGCATGGCTTTCTTTAAGTCTGGGTTTCTTGCCGATTTTTTTATCTTCTGGTTTGTTATTGGCTTTAGGCGTGATTTTGTCTCGGATCTATTATTACGAATCAAAACAGATGACTGTGAATATGAAGAGACTTCTAAGTAGTTCAATGGATTTGGTGATCGGAATTTCATATTTGTCTGTGCCTCCGCTTTTGGTTTATTTGCTGTTTTGGATCGTGTTAGGTATTTTTTTTCTGCTTCGAGAAATTCCTGGGATTGGAGATTTTTTCGGTGTGATTTTTTCTTTTGGCCCATTTCTTTTGATTTTCGGATCGCTTCTGTTGTGTCTTTTTAATTTGGGACTTTTATTTTTTGTTGCCCCTGTGGCAACACTCCATTCAATGCGAAAAGGTTCTTTAGTAAAGAGGGTCTTTTTTTCTTTAAAATATAAGTTTTTTAGCGCTACTATTTTGTTGTTTATTGGAGTTTTCCCTCTTCTATTTGTTTCCGGATTGCTATGCATTGCTGCTTTTTTGACAAACATGAGTTTCTCAATTTCTGAAAGATCCTTAGCAGTAGCAATGGAGTGGTTTTTTATTATGCTTCCCTTTGCTGCAATTTTGACACCAGTTGTCGTGTTTTTCTTTAACTTCGCAGCAGAAAGTTATTCGCTTTTACAAATTTCTCAAGAGCAGAAATAAACATGCGTGTTGCTGTTGTTGGAGCAGGTCTTGCTGGGCTTTCTGTGGTGTGGCATCTCATGGAGAAGGGGATTGAAACGATCCTTTTTGATCCAAAAGGAATTGGGGGTGGCGCTTCGGGTGTGTCAATGGGTCTATTGCATCCATTTCCTGGAAAAAAAGCATCGCTTTCCTGGAGAGCCAAAGAGGGGATGGCCGCGACTCGTCATTTGCTGGACATTGCGGAAGAGGCGATAGGTTTTCCTGTAGCAAACCGCAGTGGTATTTTTCGCCCGAGCATCACGGAGCGGCAAAAGATTGATTTCCAGTCTTGTAGGGATGAAGATGTTGAATGGAAAGAAATCTCTTTGCCGGGAGTGGATATTTTACAGGGGCTTTGGATTTCGAGTGGGATTACGGTCTATTCGCGTCTTTATTTGCAGGGCTTATGGAAGGCGTGTGAAAAGAAGGGAGCTGTATTGGTCAAAGAACCATTTGCTCAAGGGTCTTTTGATCGCGTTGTCCTTGCAACTGGATCTGATATTGCTCAGTTTGCTTCCTGTAAAGATTTTCCCTTGCGTTACGCCATTGGGCAATCACTTGTTTGTAAGTTGAAAAACACCCTTCCATTTAGTCTTGCTTCTCAAGGGTATATTGCTGTAACAGAAAATCCATTGTTTTGCCAAATTGGATCGACATATGAACATACGCCAGTTGCAGATCCTAAAAAAGCTTTGGAGCTTTTAGAGAAAGTTTCTCTTTTTTATCCGCCAGCTAAAGAGTTTGAGGTCATTGAAATCCGCTCAGGTATGCGAGTCTCTCCAAAAGAGGGTCATCGTCCTATTGTCATGCAAATGGATGCAACAACGTGGGCTTTTGCAGGTCTTGGATCTAGGGGGATGTTATATCATGCTCTTCTGGGTAAAGAACTCGTGGAATGTCTTTGACTTTATGTGTCCAGTGTCTTTACATTGTTTCCAATTTTTTAATTAAAACGGGATTTTTCTATGGATATGATGGATGGATATCCTCATCAGGCGCCTTCGGCCTATGTAGCTGATTACTCGCGTAATCTTCGTGAACATTTTTTGAAGAGCTATGGTGTTTCAGATCTCACTATAGAGTTGGAGGATGGTTCATTTTGGAAAGTCAATCGTTTCGAAATGCACAAGATTTTATCTTGGGCTTCTAATGACATCCTTTGTGTCACCCCAAGTCAATGGGGTTTATACAATACATATATGATTTATAATACAACAACGGGTGATTCCGTAGGTGCAGATCTTTTTATTGGACCGATTGCTTTTGGACCAAAGACGCATTGGATTTCAGCGATAGACCCTTGGGCTCGCCGTATTTTTCTTGAAGATGGTAGTTTTTGGGATGTGCGCGGGCTTGATTCAGTTTCTAATTGGGCTCCTTATGATACAGTGATTATAGGAACAGGGGCCCATGAATGGATGGGTCATCATGATTCTGTGTTAATCAATGTGAATATGAATCATTACGTTTATGCAAATGAAGGAGCAAAAGTATGGTCGCGTTAAGCTCTCCAGTTTCTCATCACACCGCAAATCTTCCACTGTCTTCTTGTGAAAAGGAAATTTTAAATACAGCAAAGAAAGCAGCGTTGATTGGGTTGGCAATTATAGGGACATCAGCTGTTATTGCAGCATCTGTTGTATGTCCTATTTCTCCTATGGCTGTGATGGCTATTGCGATTTGTTCATTTATTATGATTTCTCACATTTTTTCTGATGAGAAAAGGGATCCGGTGATTATTAGAGATCACTCGTATCGACCGTGGATTCCCTCATTTTCTCCTGTGAGAAATGTTTATTTCCCTTCATCTGTTGTGAGGAGCTCATCAGTATACATGCCTCCTTGTGTCAGAATTATACCTCCTACACGGTTTACTGAGACGCAATCGCAACCGCATGTACGTGTTGGGGGCGGGCATGTAGAGCCTCCACGTTTCATACCACCGACACGAATTTCTTCTCAGTTTGTCAGGAATGAACCACAAGAAAGAGCTCCTATTGGATAAAGTTGGTAAATTTTTATTTTTAGGGACAGGTGCCTCTGCGGGGATTCCTGTGATTGGGTGTAAGTGTTCTGTATGCACATCACTCTCTCTATGTAATCAAAGATTAAGGCCATCTGGTTTATTGAGAATCAATGGCTGTAATCTTTTGATCGATGTGGGCCCCGATTTTCGTCAGCAGGCGTTAAAGTATAGAATTGATCATCTGGATGGACTCCTCCTTACCCATACGCATTATGATCACATTGCAGGGGTTGATGAGCTTCGTATCTATTATTTAAACTCAAAACAGCCGCTTCCTTGTCTTTTGTCCGAGGAGAGTTTACATGAACTAAAAGGTCGGTATAATTACCTGTTTAAGCCAGTTGGTCATGTACCGACATTGAGCGCGCAGCTTGAATTTCATCTTCTAGAAGAAGATGCTGGAGAAATAGAGTTTTTGCAATTGAAGATCGGTTATATGAGCTATTTCCAGGGAGGAACGAAGGTGAACGGCTTTCGCTTAGGAGATTTTGCTTATGTGTCAGACATCCGTGAATATGATCCTTCTGTTTTCCTCGCATTGAGGGGCGTGCGTAAGCTTGTCTTGAGTGCGCTTCGCTCTGAGCCATCGCCGCTTCATTTGTCTCTGGATGAGGCTGTGGCTTTTGCAGAAAAGGTGGGCGCAGAAGAGACTCGCCTAACTCATCTTTCTCATGCAGTGGATCATGATATTACGAATCGAAAACTTACCCCAAAGATCCAACTTGGATTTGATGGATTAGAAATGGAATTTACCTATGGTGCTTAAATCAGATCACAAAACAGCTTTACTCATTGGAGCTTATATATCAGGTGAAAAAGAGCTTTGTGAAGAACAGCTAGATGAGTTAGAGAACTTGGCGGAGACATATGGTCTGACGACATTAAGGAAAATGTCAGCCCCTCTTCGGGAAATTGATGCGGGAACATTTTTAGGAAAAGGAAAAATAGAAGAGATTCGGGTTGCAGCCCAAGAACTTGCTTGCGATATTGTTATTTTTGATAATGAGATTTCTCCACAGCAGCAGCGAAACATAGAAAAAATATTTGAACGTCCAGTCATTGATCGAACAGAGCTTATTTTAGGTGTGTTCGCGCAAAGAGCACAGACACGTGAGGCGAAGCTCCAAATAGAAATCGCAAGTTGTAAGTACCAAATGCCACGTTTGCGTCGTTTATGGACGCATCTAGGTCGCCAGCGTTCAGGAGGCTCAGGTAGCGGATTTACGAAGGGGGAGGGAGAAAAGCAAATCGAGATCGATAAGCAGATTTTAAAAACCCAATACGATAAGTTACAAAAAGAACTTAGAGAGGTCAAAAAACATCGAGAGACCCAAAGGCGGGCACGGAATAAATCGGGAACCCCTACTTTTGCGATTATTGGGTATACTAACGTTGGAAAATCGACTCTTTTAAAGGCACTGACGGATGCCGATGTCCTCATCGAGGATAAGTTGTTTGCAACCCTTGATACAACGACAAGGCAATTCATCTTGCCGAATAAGCAACAAATTCTTTTAATCGATACGGTGGGATTTATTCGAAAAATTCCTCATCTGCTTGTTGCTGCATTTAAAAGTACTTTAGAAGAAGCTGTTCAGGCAGATATTTTGATCCATTTGATTGATGTCAGTAATCCGAAAGCAACGATGCAAGCAGAAGCTACTCTTGAAGTGTTAAAGGAGTTGGGGGCTAGCAAACGCCCTATGATCACAGTGCTTAATAAAGTAGATCTTTGTCCGAATCGCTTAATGATTGATCGACTCCGTTTTAAATATCCGAAAACTGTTGAAATTTCTGCGATGAACAAATCGGGATTTGATCGTTTGTTGGATTTAATGATCAAGGAAGTTGAGAACCTTCGTAAAAAAGTATTATTACGTGTGCCGCAAAGTCAGTATGCAGAGCTTAGCGATGTAATGAAAGAAGGGCATATCATTTCTTGTGAATATGAAGAAAATGATATTTTGCTTGAAGTAGAAATTCCTTGCCATCTCGAGCGTAAAATAGCTCAGTTTATTATATACACAAATGAACTCAAAAGTTAGTTTTTAAGCTGCGTGAAAGTCTCGAATTTCGACGATCATAAGCGCCTTTGTATTTCTAATACTAAGGCGCTTATGATCGTCAAAATTCGAGAGCTTTGACGCGCTTAAAAGCCAATTTTTGAATTCATTTGTGTATATGAGTATAATGAAATCTCTTCCAAAAGAGGAGCGTCCTCGAGAAAGATTGGTTCGTTTTGGAGCCCAAGTTCTTTCTTCTATCGAGCTCCTAGCGATTCTTTTGGGATCAGGAACAAAAAATCGTTCCGTTATGGAACTTTCTTCCGATTTGTTATCTCATTTTCAATCTCTTCGCGTTCTTTCAGAAGCTTCAATTCAGGAGTTGCAGCAAGTTAAAGGAATCGGACTTGCTAAGGCTATTCAACTGCATGCAGCGTTTGCCCTATCATCTCGGAAGGAGGAATTGATTCCCCTTATCTTGGATACCCCAGAAAAAATCTACGCACTGATCCGTTCTGAATTAGAGATGCAGAAGACCGAAGTGCTTGTCATTGTTTTGCGTAACGTGCGTCTTCAATGCATTCATAGGGAAATTCTTTCTAAGGGGACTCTTACAGAGTTGCTTTTGCACCCGCGAGAG